>Ga0208613_1000349_pt1 | contig 15834 bp, 15 predicted proteins | sample CryBogmetaGMA6M_FD_184543 | JGI IMG/M metagenome (GOLD analysis project Ga0208613, IMG submission 184543) | Freshwater microbial communities from Crystal Bog, Wisconsin, USA - MA6M (SPAdes) | ecosystem: Environmental > Aquatic > Freshwater > Lake | place: Crystal Bog, Wisconsin, USA | collected... | reverse complement strand
CCAGCAGGTTGGCAAAATCGTGACCCAGGCAAACTGTTGGCGTTTCATCTTGAACAGCACCACTGTGCACAGCATCAGCGCGACACTCGCCAGCATCTGGTTCGAGATGCCAAACAAAGGCCACAGACTGTTGATGCCACCCAGCGGATCGACCACCCCTTGGTAAAGGATGTAGCCCCAAGCCGCCACGCACAGACCGGTGGCGATCATGCTGGCGATCCAGGAGTCGGTCTTTTTGAGGGCGGGCACAAAGGTACCGAGCAAATCCTGCAGCATGAATCGACCAGCGCGGGTGCCCGCGTCGCAGGCGGTCAGAATGAACAAGGCTTCAAACAAAATCGCAAAGTGGTACCAGAAGGCCATCATGGCTTGTCCGCCAATCACTTGCGAAAAGATCTGGGCCATGCCCACTGCCAGCGTGGGCGCGCCACCGGCCCGCGACAAAATGCTGGTTTCACCCACGTCTTTGGCGGTCTGAATCAGCACTTCGGGCGTGATGATGAAACCCCAGGCAGAAATGATTTTGGCCGCGCCTTCAACGGTTGCGCCAATCACGGCGGGCGGGCTGTTCATGGCAAAGTAAACGCCCGGATCGATCACCGAAGCCGTCACGATCGCCATGATGGCGACAAACGATTCCATCAGCATGCCACCGTAGCCAATCATGCGGGCGTTTTTCTCGTTGTCGAGCAGCTTGGGCGTGGTGCCCGACGAGATCAGCGCATGAAAGCCCGACACCGCACCGCAGGCGATGGTGATGAAGATGAACGGGAACAAACTGCCCGACCAGGCTGGACCGGTGCCATCCACAAACTGGGTGACGGCAGGCATGCGCAGATTGGGCGCCACAAACACCATGGCCAAAGCCAAGCCGACGATGGTGCCGATCTTCAGGAAGGTGGACAGGTAATCGCGCGGCGCCAGCAGCAACCACACCGGCAGCACCGAGGCGATGAAGCCGTAGATGATCAGCATCCACGACAGTTGCTTGGCATCAAACGTAAACAGCGGTCCCCACATCGGACTCTCGGCCACCTGCCCACCCAGAACGATCGACCCAATCAGCAAGACCAGACCCATGACCGAGACTTCGCCGACGCGCCCGGGGCGCAGGTAGCGGTTGTAAACGCCCATGAACAAGGCGATCACGATGGTCGCCGCCACGGTAAAGGTGCCCCAGGGGCTGCCGGCCAGCGCCTTGACCACAATCAGCGCCAGCACCGCCAAAATAATGACCATGATGACAAACGTGCCCACCAGCGCAATGATGCCTGGCACCAGGCCCAGTTCAGACTTGACAAGATCACCCAGTGAGCGGCCGTCGCGGCGCGTCGAGACAAACAGCACCATGAAGTCTTGCACCGCACCGGCCAAGACCACGCCCACAATGATCCACAGCGTGCCGGGCAGGTAGCCCATTTGCGCCGCGAGCACCGGGCCCACCAGCGGACCGGCACCGGCAATGGCGGCAAAGTGGTGGCCGAACAGGATGTATTTATTGGTCGGGACATAGTCCAGCCCATCGTTATGCCGCACCGCAGGCGTCGCCCGGGTCGGGTCGAGCTGCATCACCTTGTCGGCGATATACAGGCTGTAGTAGCGGTAGGCCACCAGGTAGATGGACACCGCCGCGGTGATGATCCACAGGGCGTTGATGGTTTCACCCCGCGACAAGGCGACCGTGCCGAGGGAGAACACCCCGATCAAGGTCAGTAGCCACCACATGGCATGTTTGGAGATGAGTTGCATGAGCGCTCCTGTTGTGATTTAACGTCCGGCCTGGAAACAGGCGATTGACCCACCGCCAGAGCGGAGGTTCGCGTGCAATGTAGCGGCTTTGGATGCCCTTGGGGGCGCTATCTGGCGAGCGGTTGCCAGGCGGTTTGAGTGGCCGCTCAGTGGCCCTGAGCGGGCGCCATCAGGCGCCGTAAAAGCTCAGGAAATGAGCAGGCGGTCTTTCATTTCGCGCAAGTAACGGCGGCTGACGGGCACGCGCTTGCCGCTGCGGGTCAATATCTCGGCCGCGCCGTTGTCCAGCAACTCAATCTCGGCGATGTGGTCGAGGTTGACCAAGTACTGTCGGTGGCAGCGCGCCAGCAGCGTGCGTTCCTGCAGCAGTTTCAGGGTCAGCTCGGTGGTGCCCTGACGCTCAGCGCTCACCACCTGCACGCCCGTCAAATCGGTGTGGACAAACTCAATCTCGGCCAGCCCCATCAGACAAATGCGGTTGCGGCTGACACATGGCACCTGGCGCAGCAACTCGATCGACACCGGCGGCGCCTGGCTGGCGGGGTGTGCGCCGTTGCGCAGCCAGTTCAGGGTTTTGGCCAGGCGTTGCGGGTCAATTGGTTTGAGCAGGTAATCGGTCGCGTGCTCTTCAAACGCTTTCAGCGCGTGCTCGTCGTAGGCGGTCACAAACACAATGTGCGGCATGGCCGCGGGGTCAATCAGGCTGACCATCTCCAGGCCGCTCAGGCGCGGCATCTGGATGTCAAGAAACACCACCTGCGGGCGCAACCGGTGGATGGCGGCCAGCCCTTCAATGGCGTTGGCGCACTCCCCCAGCACTTGCACATCAGGCTCGGTCGCCAGCAACGCTTTCAGCTCATCGCGCGACGGGGCTTCGTCATCAATGATCAAGGCGGTCAGCATGGCCCCGGCCCAACATTGACCGGCACAGAAATGGCCACCCGCGTAAAGTGATCGCGCTCGCAGGTCACTTGAAGACCGAACGCATCGCCATAACGCAGCTTGATGCGTCGGTCCACCAGATTCATCCCCAGGCCATCACTGTCCGGTTTCGGCTGGTACAGGCCCGCGCTGTCTTCCACAAACACCGTTAGCAAGCCGTCTTGCCGCTGCGCGCTGAGGGTGATCTTGCCCGGCTCCAACAGCTGGGAAATACCGTGTTTGATGGCATTTTCAACAATCGGCTGGAGCGAAAAGGCGGGCAACCGAAGGCTCAGCAAATCCTTCGGGATAGCGATCTCGACCTGCAGATGCTCGGCAAAGCGCGCCAGTTCAATGCACAAATAGGCGTTGACGTGCTCGACCTCTTCTGCCAGCGTGACATCGTTGTCGGTGCGCTTGAGGCTCTTTCGGAAAAAGGTGGACAGGTACAGCACCAGTTGCCGCGCCGCTTCGGGGTCGCGCCGAATCACGGCCGCCAGCGTGTTCAGGGCGTTGAACAAAAAGTGCGGGTTGATCTGCGCCTGCAACAGCTTGATTTCGGCTTGCACCAACAGTCGTTTTTGCTCCTCGATTTTGCCGGCCAGCACCTGGTTTGAGAGCAACCGGGCGATGCCTTCGCCCAGTGTGCGATTCAGCGATGAGAAAAACTTGGACTTGGGCTCGTACAGCTTGATGGTGCCGAAGACCCGGTTGGCTTCCCCACGCAACGGAATCACCATGCAGGAGCCCAGCTTGCAGTCTTTTGACACCGAGCAGCAATAGGGCACGTTGGCGCCATCGGCGTACACCACTTCGTTGTGGGCAATGGCGTACAAAGTGTGTGGTGAAGAAATCAGGGTGCCGGTCAGGTGGTGGTCGGACCCCACGCCGACAAAGCCCAACAGCTTTTCACAGTCGGTGATGGCCACCGCGCCGACGCCGGTTTCTTCCTGAATGATGGTGGCCAGGCGCGTGCAGTTTTTCTCGTTGAAACCTTGCATCAGGATGCCGACCGAGCGTTCGGCGATGCGCAAGGCCTTGGCCGAAAAGGCAATCGAATATTTTTCCAGCGTTTCGCGCCGATCCAGAATCAGGCGCATGAACAAGGCGGCGCCAAACGAGTTGGTCAGCACCATGGGCAAGGTGATCTGGGCCACCAGACGCGCCGCCTGGTCGTAGGGCTTGGCCAGCAGCAAAATAATGGCCATCTGCGCCAACTCGGCGACCAGCGTGGTGCCAAAGGCAATCATCGGATTGAGCAAGCGGTCAGCCTGATGGCGACGCAGCAAATACAGGTGCAGGGCGCCGCCGATCAGGCCCTCGGTCACGGTGGACACCGCACAGGCCGTGGCCGAGAAACCGCCCATTGAATAGCGGTGCATACCACCCGTGAGCCCGACAGCCAAACCCACGACGGGGCCGCCGAGCAGGCCGCCGAGCACAGCCCCAATCGCCCGCGTGTTGGCAATCGCCCCCTCAATCTTGAACCCCAGATAGGTGCCCATGATGCAAAAACCGGAAAACACGACGTAGCACACCAGCTTGTCGGGCAGGCGCACCGTGACCTGCATTAACGGCGCGAACAGCGGGGTCTTGCTCAACAGATAAGCCACCACCAGGTAGACGCACATCTGCTGCATGAGGTCGCCGATCAGGGCGAGATGATTGATTTCCTCAAACATGTCTTAATTCGGCTTTAGCGCTCTGTATGCCATTGAAGGGACCTGGGTGTACCGAAACCGCGATTGGGGTGGCCGACCCCAGGGCCGCCGAAAACTGCGCTTTATCGGCGTAGACCATCAGGGTTTCCAGTTGGGCCACTTCGACGCCGTCTACCAGCGCTAGAGCCGTGACTTGCACGGCGTCGGCGCCGATCTGGCGGCAGGTGATCTCAAACGTGACATCCTGCTCCGGCAGCACCGCACGCTTGAAGGCGCAACGCCGCACCGACGCCAGCACACCGATGCGTTCGCCGGGCAAGGACTGCACATAGGTATCGGCACTCAGCAAGCCGGCACCGGCCAGCTGGGTCACCGCTTCAATCAGCATGACGCCGGGCACCAGCGGATAGTCGGGGAAATGCCCCTGCACCACGGCATTGTCCAGCGGCCAGTGGGCGATGCCCGTATAAACGCGCGGGCCGCGGGCGGTCAACTGCTTGCAGGCAAATATCGGCCCCCGGTGGGGCAACAATTGTTCGATCGCCTGGCGGTCCAGGGTGAAGGGGAACTCAGGAATGGGGTTCGTCATGCTATATATAATATAGCATTAAAGCCAGACAATACGAGGGATAGAAGGCTATTTAGCAAATATTTTCACAAGTTTTCCTTCAACCAGCATGAAACGCACAAATCGCGTACATTGACGTGCACGTCAACCTTATCCCCCCACCTTACTCAAACCAACCCCCATGAACGAACAAAGAGCGCGCCTCAAGGTTTTGAGTGCAGGCATTTTCAGCCTGCTGCTGGTACTGGGCGTTGCCCGTTTTTCGTACACCCCCTTGCTACCGCTGATGCAACAGCAAGCCGGGCTGGGCGTGGCGGCGGCGGGGTGGCTGGCGGCCATCAACTACGCCGGTTACCTGAGCGGCGCGGTATTGGCGTCCCTCATCAGCGACCTGGTGCTCAAAGACCGCCTCTACCGCATCGGCATGGTACTGGCCATCCTCAGCACCGCCGTCATGGGGCTAACCACCGATGTCACAGTCTGGGCGCTGTCGCGTTATGTGGCGGGCCTGAGCAGTTCCGCCGGCATGCTGCTGGGCACCGGGCTGATCATGAATTGGCTGATTCGCCACAACCACCGCAGCGAATTGGGCATCCACTTCTCCGGCATTGGTCTCGGCATTGCGGGCTGCTCGACGGCGGTGATGCTGTTCAGCCCGTGGCTGGATTGGCGCCAGCAGTGGTTTGCTTTTACCGCCATCGGTTGCCTGCTGCTGATTCCGGCCTTGCGCTGGTTGCCCAAACCAGACACCACCGGTCTGACCATGAGCGGGCAAAAAATGCAGGACAACCCCCCTAGCCCGCTGTACCTGCGCATCTTCATGGCGGCTTATTTTTGTGCCGGTTTTGGTTATGTGGTGAGCGCCACCTTCATCGTGGCGATCGTGAACAAATTGCCGGGGCTGGAGGGCTGGGGCAATCTGGCGTTTCTGGCGATTGGCATTGGCGCGGCGCCGGCCTGCTTCAACTGGGACCTGATCGCCCGGCGCACCGGCGATTTGAATGCGCTGATTCTGGCTGCCGTGCTGCAAATCATCGGCATTTTGTTGCCGGTAATGGTCGGTGGTTTGATGGCGGCGCTGTTTGGGGCTCTGCTGTTTGGCGGCACCTTCATCGGCATGGTGAGCCTGGTGCTGAGCATGGCGGGCCGCTATTACCCGACCCGTCCGGCCAAGATGATGGGCAAGATGACCCTCTCGTATGGTGCGGCCCAGATCATTGGCCCGGCCATCACCGGTACGCTCGCGGCCCGTTTGGGCAGCTACAACGCCGGTCTGTACTTTGCGGCCGGGGTGATGACGCTGGGCACTTTGCTGCTGCTGGCGCTCAAGGTGGTAGAGCGGCGCGATGCCGCACGCACTTTGCTGTCCGCCGGGGATAATCTGCGGCATGTCACTACTTGACCATCAACTTGAACTATTAGCCCCCGCGCGGGATGTCGATATTGGTATCGAGGCCGTCAACCACGGCGCCGATGCGGTGTACATCGGGGGCCCCTCGTTTGGCGCGCGCGCCAGCGCCGACAACAGCGTGCAAGACATTGCACGACTGGTGCGCCACGCCCACCGCTTTAACAGCCGCATTTTTGTTACGCTGAACACGATTCTGCGCGACGAAGAGTTCGAGCCCGCCCGCCAGCTGGCCTGGCAGCTGTATGACGCCGGGGTCGACGCGCTGATCATCCAGGACATGGGCCTGCTTCAAATTGACCTGCCGCCGCTGCAACTGCACGCCAGCACCCAAACCGACATTCGCACGCCTGAAAAAGCCCGTTTTCTGCAAGACGTGGGGCTGTCGCAAATCGTACTGGCGCGGGAACTGTCGCTCGAAAAAATCGCGGCGATACGGGCGCAAACCGACTGCACGCTGGAGTTTTTTGTGCATGGCGCCTTGTGCGTGGCCTACAGCGGCCAGTGCTACATCAGCCACGCCCATACCGGGCGCAGCGCCAACCGCGGCGAGTGCAACCAAGCCTGCCGCCTGCCCTACCAGGTGATCGACGACAAGGGCCGCTTTGTGGCGCACGACAAGCATGTGCTGTCGATGAAAGACAACAACCAAAGCGAGAACCTGGCGGCGCTGGTGGATGCGGGCATTCGCAGCTTCAAAATTGAGGGCCGCTACAAAGACATGGGTTATGTGAAAAACATCACCGCCCATTACCGACGGTTGCTGGACGACTTGATCGAAGAACGCCAAAGCTCGGCGCAGCCGCTGGCCCGGGCATCGAGTGGCAGCACCACCTTTACCTTCACGCCCAACCCGTCGCAGAACTTCAACCGCGAGTTCACCGACTATTTTGTGCAGGGACGCAAAGACGATATTGGCGCCATCGATTCGCCCAAGAACCCCGGGCAGCCGATTGGCTATGTGACCCAGGTCGGCCCGAATTGGGTCGAGCTGGAAACCACCGACAAGGAACTGAAATTGCACAACGGCGATGGCCTTTGCTATTACGACTTGCAAAAAGAGCTGATGGGGCTGGCCATCAACCGTGCCGACAGCGTGAACGCCGCCAAAGGGCGCTGGCGCGTGTTCCCCAACGATGCGCTGGCGGGCTTGAAGGATTTACGCAAAGGCACGGAAGTTAACCGCAACCGCGACATGGACTGGTTGCGCGTGCTGGAAAAAAAATCGAGCGACCGCCGCATCGGCCTGTGGGCGCACCTCAGCGACAGCAAAAACGGCATCGCCCTGACGCTGACCGATGAAGACGGCCACAGTGCCACCGTCAAGGCGCCACTGAACCGCACGCTGGCCAAAGACGCCGAGCAGGCGCTGGCCAGTCTGCGCGACAACCTCAGCAAGATGGGCACCACCATTTTTGCCACCCCCGAGGTTCAGATCGACTTGTCGCAAGCCTGGTTTGTGCCCACCTCACTGCTGAATGCGTTGCGGCGCGATGCGGTTGAGGCGCTGGAAGCGGCTCGCCTGAAAGCCTTTACCCGCTTGCCCCGGGCCCCGGCGGTGCAACCCCCGGTGGCGTTCCCCGAAGAGACCTTGACCTATCTGGCCAATGTTTTCAACCAGCATGCCCGTGATTTTTACGCCCAGCACGGCGTCAAACTCGTAGCGCCAGCGTTTGAAAGCAACCAGGAAAAAGGCGAGGTGAGCCTGATGATCACCAAGCACTGCGTGCGCTTTGCCTTGAGCCTGTGCCCCAAGCAAGCCAAAGGGGTTACCGGGGTGCAAGGCACCGTCAAGGCCGAACCCTTGCAACTGGTCAGCGGCCGCGAAAAACTCACGCTGCGCTTTGACTGCAAACCCTGCGAAATGCACGTTATGGGCAAGGTCAAGAATTTTGTCCTGCACAAAAGCAAGGAGGCTCCGACCACACCGCCTGAAGGCACACCTGTCACCTTCTTCAAAACACGTCCAAATCAAGAATTCGGTCATTGAACAGGCCCATTTTTTAATGCACGGGAGGACCGAACAGTCTGAATTAAACTAGCGCCTCTGGTTCTTGGTGTGAAACAAGCAAATAGCTTTTGATTCAGATCATGGTTCCCGCTTATATTCGACTGTTTTTACTATTCATTTAAAGGTTCCCATGAGCGACAACACGCAAGCGGCTGTTCACGAAGAGGCTCATACCGGGCCCGTCAAAAACCCCAAGCAATTGCTGATGACCGTTTTTTTCTCGTTTGTCGTGCCCATCTTTGTGATTATTGGCCTGGTTTTGTATGTCACTTCCGCCAAGAAACCCGAAGCCGGGGCCGTGAACCTGGAGCAAGCCATTGAGGCCCGGATCCAGAAAATTGGCACGATCGTGATGCGGGCTGGCACCCATGAGCTACGCTCTGGCGAACAAGTTTTCAAAGCCCAATGTACCAACTGCCATACCGCGGGCCTGCTCGGCTCACCAAAGTTTGGCGACACTGCGGCTTGGGCACCCCGCATCAAAACCGGTTACGAGGCACTGCTGACTTCCGCAGTCAAAGGCAAGAACGCCATGGCACCGCAAGGCGGCGGCGAATTCTCGGACCATGAAATTGGACTGGCCGTGGTCTACATGGCGAATGCAGCTGGTGGCAAACTGGTCGAGCCTAAAGCACCGGCAGTGGCCGCCAAATAAGCTGCATTTAGGGCTGCACGGCAAACCGGTCCTGGACCGGTTTTTTTATGCCTGACTGGGCTCTAGCCCCCGTGTTTATTGCGTGACCAGCTATTTATTTTGCAGCACCCATGGACTCACGACGAAGTTGTAGTGACGGGGCAAATCTGCACTCTCTACCGCTTGCGGCGTCCACATGCCGAGTTCAATCGCATCCGCCGCCGGGCCCATGTCCAAGGTATGAACCCGGCCAAACCGGGTGTCAGCCTGAAGGTACAAGTACCCGTTTTCGTCGAGAAGGCAGTGCGCCACGCTCGCCGCCTTCCCGGTGTGATCTTGCACCGAAAAATCATCGTTGACGCGCCAGACCTGCGGCGTGATTTCCAGCTCCACGTAGACCCGCTGCGGCCCATTCTGAAAAAACCACTGCCCTTGTGCATCCGGCTCGTAATTGCGTTGGATGAATTCGATCAACTTCTCATGCTTTAGCAGTGAACCCTTGCTCTGCGCGCAACCACCGGCAAACGGCCCCGACGCCTGCGCTCGCTCGTCCCGCATGTACCAATTGCCGCGCGCATCCAGACCGAGCCAGCCGTAGCAATCGGGCACATTAGGCCACTTGGCCAGCGCTTGTTTGACGATCTCATCCATTGAAGTTATCCCTTTGTTTGCTGTTGATCTGCGCTGACAACCAACCGCCTACCGTCATTGGCAAGGTGCGCAGGTGGCCTGGCAACGCCCCGGCGGCAAACCCGACATGCCCGCCCTGACGCGGCTGCCACAAGGTTACGCACGGGCCAACCTCTTTTTGTTGCGGCAAGCTCGAAGCGGGAATAAACGGGTCGTTCAACGCGTTCACCACCAGTGCCGGTAGGCGGATCTGGTTCAAATGCGGTTGCGCCGAGGCCCGTTGCCAATAGTCTTGCGTATTCTTGAAGCCGTGCAAGGGCGCGGTGAACACATTATCAAACTCGTACAGATCCCGTGCGGCCCTGAGTTTTTTGGCACTGAAGAGTCCCGGATGCTGCGCCAGTTTCAACATAGCCTTGGGCTTCATGCTGGCCAGAAACATGCGGGTGTAAACCAAGCGGTTAAATCCACGCCCGATCGCTTGCCCACTGGCTGCCAAATCCAGCGGTGAACAAATGCTGGCCACGGCATCCACCACGCGGGCGGCCTGCGCGCCCATTTCTTCGGCCCAGCGCAGCAGCGCATTGCCGCCCAATGAGATGCCGACGACGACGATGGCGCCTTGGTGCTGTTGGCGTAGCCGTGACAGAATCCAGCCGATTTCTTCAAAGTCGCCCGAGTGGTAGGCCCGCGGACCCCGATTGATTTCCCCGCTGCAACCCCGAAAGTGGGGCACCACAAAACCATAGTTCTGAGCGCGGGCATAGTTTGCAAAGGCTTGCGCGTAGTGACTGACTGATGAGCCTTCAAGACCATGAAACATCACCAGCAAAGGCTGCTGCGTGCTTGAGCGTAGCCAATCAACATCGATGAAATCTGCATCGGGCGTGACCCAGCGTTCACGCTGGTAGAGTGGTTGACCAGGGTGCCCGCGCCGTGCGTACAAGGCTGGCCAGATGGTTTGAAGCTGCCCCCCCGGCAACCATAATGGCGCTTCGTAATTCATAGCTGCTCGCGCATATAGTACGGGGGCTAGAGGCCAATTTGATCAATGAAACACATGCGGTGTTTCGCTGATCTCCTGAGCTTCCTGCTCTGACCCCGGACTGGCGTGGTGCGCCACCATACGCCATCCCTGCGGCGTCTTGTAATAAACATTGGTGGCGATCACGTAGGCTTCGCGCAGGCCCTCGTCCGTCAGCACTTCCACCCGTTCACGCACGCTGTGCACGCTACTGGTAAAAGACTCGATCTTGTGCACGCCTTCAGGCCAGGCGCGTATCGTGCCATTTGAAAACAGGGCTTCAAAGGCAACGCGTATCGCGACCACCCCGACCAAGCGGGGGCCACCAGGATGCACGCAGACAACGTCGTCCTCGTCGGCCCAGCAGGCCATAAGCTTTTCGAGGTCAGCGGTCTGCATCGCCTCATAGAAGGCGGCTTCAATGTCATCGACTGTGCCGCCAACGGCTGATGCTGATTTTTTAACTTTGGTCATGGAGGTTTGTAGGTACTGAATGTGATTTTGCCGTAAATCCAGTATCCCTCAGTAGGGGAATACTTGGGAGTCGTCAATTCAAGGCCAGTGCCAACCGTTTATGCTCACCCTGCTTTTAACCTGTGGGAGATTTTTATGACACGATGGCTTTTGATTTTTATGACCGCGCTGGCCTTGACAGGCTGTGGCTACAACGACTTTCAACGCCTTGACGAACAGTCCAAGTCGGCGTGGAGTGAAGTGCTCAACCAATACCAGCGACGCGCCGATCTGGTGCCCAACATTGTCGCCACCGTCAAGGGCGAGGCTGCTTTCGAGCAGGAAACCCTCACCAAAGTGATTGAGGCCCGGGCCAAAGCCACCAGCATTCAGGTCACACCCGAAACCTTGAACAACCCGGAGGCGTTCAAGAAGTTCCAGGCCGTGCAAGGCGAGTTGTCATCGGCACTAAGCCGCTTGATGGTGGTGTCTGAACAGTACCCCAGCCTGAAAGCCAACCAGGCCTTTTCGGACCTGAGGGTCCAGCTGGAAGGTACCGAGAACCGTGTCACGGTGGCCCGCAACCGTTACATCGAGTCAGTACAAGCTTACAACGTGCTGGCCCGTAGTTTCCCCAGCAACCTGACCGCGATGGCCTTCAGCTACCAGCCCAAACCGGTATTTACGGTCCAGAACGAGGCGGCTATTTCGAACGCGCCCGTCGTTGACTTCAACAAAAAATAGCCCCATGTCGCACTGGCCACACGTCCTCTCTTTTTCGCATCTCCCGGCCAGAGGTTTGTCGCGGCCGATATTTCTTGTGCTTGCCTGGCTCATGGGACTGTTGTGGGTGATTGGCACTGCGCATGCGCAGTTGGCTGTCCCCGCACTGAGCGCACATGTTATCGACACCACCGGGACACTTGAGGCCACGCAACGTCAGTTGCTCGATGCCAAACTGAGTACCTTTAAACTCAGCCGGGGTGCGCAGGTCGTCATCTTGCTGGTGCCAACCACGCAGCCAGAAGACATCACCAGTTATGCCAATCGCGTCGCCAACGCCTGGAAAATTGGCCGCAAGGAGATTGGTGACGGCTTGCTCATTGTGGTGGCCAAAAACGACCGCAAGGTCCGGATTGAAGTCGCAAAAACTCTCGAAGGTGCCATCCCTGTGAATGGTTTCCGGATAGAGCGGAATTCTGGCGGTAAAGGTATTCGACCGGAGTTCGTGTTTGCGCGCCAGGGGGTGCTGGAAGGAGCCCGAAGGGCGAGTGCAAACACCCCCTGGCGCGCGGCGCCAGTGATTTGGGTGTCGTGAATTGGTGTGTGGGCGGGCTTGCCTGATGTTGGGCTTGATTGAATGGCCAAACAGAGCAAGATCGGTTAGAAACGGACCTTGCCGTAAAAAGCTCAAAGCAGGCACGACACCGGCCAATACCGTCGAAAGTTCCAACCGATGTCGTGCCCCGAGCCCGGGAGGGCGACGTTGCCGGTGTCAGTATTTCACGAAACACCAAGCACTGTCCAGCCCAACCCCCGTCGGCCCCATTTGCCGATGGAGCCACCTCCCCGACGCTACCTGTGCGCTTGCTGCAGCACCCCTGTGCTGGTGTGCAGTCGCTGCGATCATGGCAACCGCTACTGCAAAAACTGCGCGGCAGAGGTACGCCCACGTTGTGTCAAAGCGGCAGGAGCGCGTTACCAAGCCAGCAGGCGTGGGCGCCACGCCCACGCCCAGCGACAACGCCGCTGGCGCGCAAAGCGTGCGAAAGTGACGCATCAGGGTTCCCCACCCCCAAGCCTGCCTGCTCTACTGCCACCCGAGGTAGCGGTAATCGAAGTTGAGGCCCCACAACAGCTCTGGCCGTGTCATTTTTGTCAAGGCAACTGCGCTGAGCTTGTGCGAATTGACTTTCTGCGCCGTCGTATCCGTCGCCCCCAGCGTTTACACAACCAGAAAGAAGATCATCATGCCCGTGACCCCTGAACTACGCGCCAAAATATTGCGTTACCGTCTGGTTGAGCTTTGGCGCACCGGCACCATCGCGACCCAACTTCACGTCCACCATGGCACCGTCGAGCGAATCCTGCGCCAAGAGGGGCTGCCACGCGTTGGGGTAGTGCGCGCCTCCAACATCGATTCCTACTTGCCCTTCATTCTGGAGACCCTCAAGAAGTTTCCTGACCTGCGGGCCTCTCGCCTGTACGCCATGGTCAAAGTGCGGGGCTACAAAGGTGGCCCTGACCACTTTCGCCACCTCATCTCCCACCACCGACCCCGTCCATTGCCAGAGGCTTACCTGCGTCTGGTCACGCTCATCGGTGAACAAGGCCAAATTGACTGGGGTCATTTTGGCCACCTTCAAATCGGCCAAGCCAAACGCCCACTGATGGCTTTCGTTGCCGTGCTCTCCTGGTCACGGCGCATCTTTTTGCGCTTCTCGCTGGATGCCCGCATGGAGAGCTTTCTACGAGGCCATGTTCAGGCATTCGAGTCCTGGGGTGGTCTGCCCAGAGTGCTGCTGTATGACAATTTAAAAAGTGCCGTGCTTGAGCGCCAGGGTGATGCCATTCGTTTCTCACCCGCACTGCTGGCGTTTGCAGCGCACTACCACTTTGAGCCCCGCCCGGTGGCGGTGGCTCGGGGCAACGAGAAGGGTCGGGTCGAGCGGGCTATTCGTTATATCCGCGACAACTTCTTTGCCGCACGCACGTTCACCGATCTTGAGGACCTCAACGCCCAAGCAGACATCTGGTGCGTGGGCCAAGCCGATGATCGGTTGTGCCCGCAGGACAAAACCATGACGGTGGGGCAGGCCTTTGTCCAGGAGCAACCGCGCCTGCTGGCCTTGCCACCGAACCCTTATCCGGTGCAAGAGCGGGTAGTGGTCAAGGTTGGAAAAACCCCTTATGTGCGCTTTGACCTCAATGACTATTCGGTGCCGCACACCCAAGTGCGCAAGGCGCTCACGGTGCTGGCTGACACCAAGACGGTGCGCATCCTGGATGCCCAGACGCTGGTGGCCAGCCATGCGCGCAGCTATGACAAGGCGCAGCAAATCGAGGTGCCGTCGCACATCACAGATTTGGTTGAACGCAAAGCCCAGGCGCATGCCCAGCGCGGTATGGGCAGGCTCAGCCAAGCTGTACCCGCCAGCGTAGAGTTGCTCAGCCAAGCCGGTGCCAAAGGTGAGCACTTGGGCTCGATCACACAGGCCCTGTTGCGTCTGGTGGATCGCTACGGCGCCACTGAGGTGCAAACGGCGGTGCTGACAGCGCTGGCTCGCAAGGTACCCCATCCCAATGCGGTTCGCCTGGCACTGGAGGCACAGCGAGAGGCGCGCCAAGTGCCGCCTGCGGTGGTGGTGCAGTTGAGCGAAAAAATCAGGCTGCGTGACACGGTGATCCACGCCCACCCCTTGGCCAGCTATGACCAGTTGGGCAGCACGGCACCGGTGTGCCAACCCCAAAACCACAGGAGCGACAGCGATGAATCCAAAAAATGATGACTTGCGCCAGCGTGCAGCAGATTTGCGATTGCACGGCGTGTTGGAACATTGGTCAGAACTAGGCGGCACCGATTGGTTGCCAAAGTTGATTGACTGGGAGGAGCAGGCACGGGCTCAGCGCAGTCTGGAGCGACGTCTGAGTAACGCACGCATCGGGCGTTTTAAGGCGCTGACTGACTTTGATTGGTCGTGGCCCAAACAGTGTGATCGCGCAGCCATTGAGGCGTTGATGACGCTGGAGTTCATGACGCAGTCTGTCAACGTGGTGCTGCGTGGCAACAATGGTGTGGGCAAATCGATGCTGGCCAAGAATGTGGCGCATCAGGCCCTGGTGCAAGGCTATACGGTGCGCTTCATCAGTGCGGGGGAGATGCTGGGTGAGTTGGCCGCCATGGACGGCGATGCGGCACTGCGTAGACGATTGCGTCATTACGTCAATCCGGATTTATTGGTGATTGATGAGATCGGCTATTTGTCGTATTCAAATCGGCATGCCGACTTGCTGTTTGAGTTGGTCAACCGGCGTTATGAGTCCAAGAGCACGATCGTGACCACCAATAAGGCGTTTGCCGATTGGGGCGAGGTGTTTCCCAATGCTGCTTGTGTGGTGTCTTTGATCGACCGTTTGGTCCATCATTCTGAGGTGATTGGCATTGAGGGTGAGTCCTATCGCCTCAAGGAGGCCCAGGAGCGCGCTGCTGATTTGGCATCAAAACGTAAAAAGGCCAAATCATGAAGCTCAACATAAAGCATCTGCAATTGCCTTCAGGGCTGCAATCGGGCCTGCCTATGGTCATTGATGATGACTGGAGCACTGAGCAGGTGGTGGCCGTGGCTGAGTTGCTGGAGGATTTGCTATTTGTGATTCATGGCCGCTATCAGGGCAAGCTTTATGCGCATTGGAAGGCAACCCGGATCACTCAGTTCGATGTTGGCGACTCCAAAGATGATGAAGGTGAGTCGTTTTGAATTGAGTCGTTCACCATTCGAGAACAACAAGGGGCCTATCGGCCCCTTTGCTATTGGATGTCGCAAGTTTCAGACTCCGCCAGAATTCCGCTCTCTTGTAAAACCGCCAACACATCCCTGATCTGGCTGCCAAACGCGTCATAGAACAAGCCATCACACCGCGCTTCAAGCAGGGAGATTTTGCGGGCGGACTAGAGGCCGGGTCCGATCTCATCATGAAACTTATTACCGGCGAGGCCCTGCCCGCGCCAAAGGCACCTGAGAACACCTCTAACCAGGATTTCCAATGGACTGATC
>Ga0208613_1000347_pt1 | contig 15891 bp, 24 predicted proteins | sample CryBogmetaGMA6M_FD_184543 | JGI IMG/M metagenome (GOLD analysis project Ga0208613, IMG submission 184543) | Freshwater microbial communities from Crystal Bog, Wisconsin, USA - MA6M (SPAdes) | ecosystem: Environmental > Aquatic > Freshwater > Lake | place: Crystal Bog, Wisconsin, USA | collected... | reverse complement strand
ATTGTCTAAGCTACTGGCTAACCTGTGGGCTTCGGTCATATCTTCATCATTGATGGCTGCTGTAATCTCCATCGCTATGTTACGAATAAATTCTTTTTCTTCAGCTGGCAATGTGTCAAAGCTAGGCATTGCTAATGCTAGAGCAGGTTTTAATGCTGCCTTAGCACGGCCTTCTGGTGCTTCTTTACCATTAGTTGCATCTAAAGCATCATGTTCTACTATTTCCATCGCTGTTACCCATAAATAACGCCTTTGGTAAGTTTCTACCGCACCAATGTTCTGAACTTCATGGCAACCTTTGAGTGCAGCAGTACCCATAGGGCTTGTGATAACGACCTGTGAGCCATCTTCTATGTCTGCAATAGTCAATGTAGCCAAGTCAGCAGTAAAACTAACCACACCACATAAGCCGACAGCATCAAATATTGTATTGATCGCTGGTAAGAAGTCACCAAGCTCAAAATATTTGTAACCTGCAAACTTGTTATGACCAGACTTAGTTAAATCCCAACCTTGTAACGTAGTTCGTGCTGCGTTTAATTTTTTATATACATTCATTACATATCCCCTTCATCACGCATTAATATTTCAATTGTTAATAAACTATCTGCTTGTTCATTACTAATTACTTTTTGTGCAACTGCTTTATCAATCAATGACCACCAACTACGTGTAGTTTCTTTATGTGCCATTAACCATCCATCTTTATGACCTTTAATATATTCTTTATCCATAAAGTAATTGAATTTGTCTTTAGCTGTATCGGTCATAGCTCTATCTCCATATCTGGCGGTAAATCATTCTCACGTAAGAAATCTTCTATACCATCTTCTTCAGCTTGTAATAATTGATCGCCATTGCCTATTGTGTAATTGTTGTAAAGATAATCTCTAAACTTGTCAGCTATTTCAATCTTGTATGCTTTCATTTCTGCTGCATACATTGATAACTGGTCATTAAACGCAGCATCATTTTCTTCACGCTGTTCATCAGTCATACTGTTTAATTCGCCTTCTTCATCTAATCTCATTTTAAATCCCCTAACTCTAATGTTTCCATAAAGGCGTTTATACGATTCAATTCAACTTGTAAGCACCACAACTCATATTCTTCTTGATTGATTTGTGCATCTTCTTCATTTTGAAAGTCATCTGGTATGTAAGCATCATTAGCCATGTTATTTACTCCTTATGTCTATTAAAACAATCACAGTCACAATACCTGCAAAGAATCCAATAATTAGTAGTTCCATGATTAAGCCTCCAATGCTTCTTTAACAAGCCAAGCAGCATGTTTATTAGTGTCTTGATATTTTTCAGCCCATTTAGCGACACGTGTGATCTCAGCATCATATAAATCTTTAATGCGACCTAGCTTGTCATCTTCGGTATCAAATAGGATTGTGTGAACTTGGTCAGATAACAACTCTGTTTCGTCAATGTAGTTTGAAAGGTCAAGCACATTAAAAGTTAAGAATTGTTCAACAACTTCTTGAATGTCTTTGGGGTTTAATTCTTCAGGCCAGTCTGGATCATTAATGTTGCCAGTTAGTGGGAATGTGGTCATTTAAATCTCCTGTTATTAAGTTAATTGCTGTACGACAACTACATATTAAACCTATTTAAACTTAATGCAAGCATTATTTAAAATATATTTATATTTATTTAAACTGTATTATAATGGCAACAAAGGAGAACGACATGGAATCAAACTTAGAATACGTACAACGCAGGTTATCAGAGCCATCAGTTAATATTGCTGGCCTAAGTAAAGAGTTGGGGATCAGTAGATTTATATTAGATAAGTTAGCACATGGTGGTGAGGTCAGGTTTAGTTTGGTGGAAACTATCTATAAACACTTTAAGAATAATGCAGAATGATAGCTGTTCTGTTTGCTAGGTCAGATAGTGATTATAAAAACTATCCTGACTTTGAAGTTTATGACATTGAACGTGATGCTAGACAGTTCTGTAAAAAGATGCCTGTACTAGCACATCCACCTTGCAGGGCTTGGGGTCAGCTATCACACATGGCCAACCCTAGAGAAGGTGAGAAACAATTAGCTTATTTAGCATTGGCACAAGTAAGGTTAAATGGTGGTGTGTTAGAGCATCCAGCAAGCAGTAGGTTTTTTAAAGAGGCTGAATTGCCTATTGGAATGTTTACTGATGAGTTTGGTGGATTTACAGTACAAATAGATCAGTTTGACTTTGGCCATGTAGCACACAAAGCAACCAAATTATATATATGCGGTATTGATCCAACATTATTGCCAAAATTACCACCAAAGAATACAGCCAGTACAGACAGATCAATATGTGGGAATGTAAAGGGAACTAAACGCTGCACACAATACCAGCGTGAATATACCCCCCCCCCCTCATTGCGTGGCTTAAACAAATAATAAATTTAATTGACTAATACGCTTGCAATTAACTAAATAATCAATTACAGTTGCATTATTCATGTTGGGGCATGACTAACTAGAAGCCATTAGCTTCGGTTCTTTAGGGTTAAATGCCCACTTGCCCCACACAAGGAAGAATCGGAACTAATGGCTTTTTTTGGTTTAGATTACGCTGTATGTTGTCGGGTAACGGCAGGGCATACAGCTAGTATTCCGTACTGTGGGTAGCAATTTAAATACGGATATGGGCAGCGAAGTTAGCACCCTAATTGTGAAAGGCTGACGTGTCATATTGGCTCCAGTAAGCGATATGTAAAGGCATACTACTTAGGATAGCTATGTCTTTTCACCAGAAGCGATATTAATAACAACAAGGGTTTTAAAGGTTTAAGGGTTTAAGAGTTATTGTTAATAAGAACTTAACTGGTGCAGTCAAAGACAATAAAGCAGTCAAAGGATTAAATGAATTGGGTTAAATTAGATAACTACTGTATTAAGTGTAAAGACTTCTTAATAGCTAAGTACATAACTCCTAATGGTGAGAAGTTTGGATTAAGCCACCATAACAAGAATCATGGTTACTTTGACACAGCACTTAAAGCTAAAGCCAAAGCTAAGGAAATCAATAATGAGCGACTTTGATAAGTTTATAAGTAATCTTGATAAAAGTCATGATGCTGTATGGCAAGTAGCTAGGTGGTTAGTTAGTCGGGGTAATAAGGTTACAGTCAATACTACTTCTAAAGCCAGTTCTTCAGATGAATTGCAATATTATACTGATGAAGGCGATCTTTATATTAATCAAAGAATAGAAGTTAAAGGTTTAGGTGCTGATTTTACGTGTGCTGAAGATTGGCCTTTTAAAGATAACTTTATGGTGTGTGCTAAAAAATCATATGATAGGTCTAATCCAAAACCTTACAGTTATATATATTTAAACAAAGCTAGAACACACATAGCTATTTTAGATACTAAAACATATAAACAATGGGTAGTTAAAAACTTTAAAGATAAGCGTTATGAAAATATGGTCCAAGACTTTTATGTATGCCCAACATCATTGCTAAAGTTTATGGAATATAAATTATGATTACTAACTTTAGCCTGTCAAAAAGTAACTTACCTTATTTAATTGCAAAATTACAAGCCTTAGACCTTTCATTGGGTTATGTAGTGTCAGCTAAGATAAGAACAACATCACGATCAATAGAACAGAATAGTAGGCTATGGAAGCTGTATAATGCTTTGGGTATGTATATTGGTGAACACCAGGACAAGGTACACGATCTGATGGGATGGAAGTTCTTACGTTACCAAGATGAAATTGGTGGTGAATCTGTGGAGTTAATTAAGAGTACAACAAAGTTATCCACAAAAGAGATGGGTGAGTATCAAGACCAGATAGAGGAATGGAGTGCGACTATCGGCTTCTTTTTTGATGATAACTAAACCTATTAAGAAGAAGTTATGTAAGGTATGCCGACTGATCTATCAGCCGACACGACCATTACAATCTGTGTGTTCCCCAAACTGTGCATGGGATCATGCTAAAACAGTCAGAGAGAAGGCTGAACGTAAAGAAACTAAAGAGGCTAAGATTAAACTAAAAACTAAATCTGACTGGCTAAAAGAAACACAAACAGTATTTAATCAGTTTATACGTTTAAGAGATAAAGACTTGCCATGTATTAGTTGCCAGCGACATCATACAGGTCAGTACCACAGTGGGCATTATAGAAGCGTAGGCGCACATCCTGAGTTAAGGTTTGATGAGCTGAACGTGCATAAACAATGCTCTGTTTGCAATAATTATTTAAGTGGATCACTAGTGGAATATAGAATTAACCTTATAATCAAGATTGGTATTGATGCAGTCAATTACTTAGAAAGTAAACATCAGCCTAAACATTACACCATTGAGGACATAAAGACACTCAAGGCTATATATAAAGAAAAAGTAAAAACATTGACAACTAATATTATTTGATATAATGTCAATTACAAATACATAGTAGGAGCATTAAATGCCTTACAATTTAGCTCAACACAGATTATTTGAAGCAGCAGCTCACTCACCAGAGGTAGCTAAACGCACAAATATTCCTATGGAACAAGCCAAGAAAATGGCCCATGAAGGCGTTAAGTCTAAGCCACATAAATTAGCTATGGCATTGATGGGTAAATAGTTTTTAAATCAATTAATTAAGTTTTGTTACATATATAATCAATAGGATAGAATTATGGCTAAGTCTGGGACTACTCCTGGTGCGCCAAAAGGAAATCAAAACGCAGTTAAGACTAAGATTTGGAGTGATGCTATTCGTAAAGCAATCATCCAAGATGATAACTTAGCTAACCTAGCGAAAGCATTGATCTCTAAAGCACTAGATGGTGATATAAGCGCACTAAAAGAAATAGGAGATAGGCTTGAAGGTAAGTCTATACAGTCTATTGAGCAATCCACAGAAGTTAGTGGTGATATGCGAGTGTATGGATGGAAAGCAACTACTGGTGAAGTAGATTGATAGAAATTGAATACTCACCAAGAAAAGCATTTGTACCTTTACATGATTCAACACAACGCTGGTCATGTATTGTGGCCCACCGAAGGGCTGGAAAGACAGTAGCTTGTGTTAATCATTTAATACGAGATGCAATACAAACTGACAGAGTAGATTTTAGAGGTGCTTACATTGCTCCCTTCTATCGTCAAGCCAAGTCAGTAGCTTGGGATTATTTCAAGCAGTTTACGAGAGTAATAGAAGGCGTATCAGTAAACGAATCAGAGTTACGCATAGACTTTATGAATGGTGCAAGAATTCAACTGTTTGGTGCTGATAATGCTGATGCCTTGCGTGGTATGTTTTTTGATGCTGTAATATGTGATGAGTATGGCGATTGGAAGCCAGGTGTATGGAATTACATCTTACGACCAGCACTAGCGGATAGACAGGGTAAAGCTATTATCATTGGTACGCCTAAAGGCCGTAACCAGTTTTGGGAAGTGTATAACAGGGCTGAGCATAGTGATGATTGGTTAGCATTAAAGATAACAGCTAGTGAGTCTGGGATATTGCCTCAATCAGAGTTTAATGCTTTGAAGGCTGAATTGTCAGAAGATTCATGGCGTCAAGAGATGGAATGTGATTTTGATGCAGCGATACCTGGTGCGATTTGGGGTAGGGAACTGTATCAAGCAGAAGTTGATGGTAGGATTACCGGTGTAGAGTATGATAGATACGTGCCAGTGCATACAGCATGGGATCTTGGTTATTCTGATGATACTGCCATCTTTTTTTATCAGGTTGTGCATGGTGAAGTCCATGTAATAGATTATTATGCTGCTAGTGGTAAATCAATAGACCATTACGCAGCGCATGTATTAAGTAAGCCGTATAAGTTTGGTACGCACTTTCTACCGCATGATGCTAGAGCTAAAACACTAGCAAGTGGTGGTAAGTCGGTAATAGAGATGTTAGCTGAACACTTAGGTATAAAGAACATGGCCATTACGCCTAGTCTTTCAATGCAAGATGGTATTCAAGCTGCTAGACAGATGATGCCTAGAGTATGGTTTGATCGTGAGAGATGCTCTGAAGGTTTAGAAGCATTGAAACAGTATCAGCGTGAATGGGATGATGACAAGAAGCAGTTTAAAGATAAGCCAAGACATGATTGGACATCTCATGCTTCAGATTCATTTAGATACTTAGCGATTAACTGGCGTGAAGAAGCTAGACCAGAGTTAGCAAAAGAAATACCAGTTACAGGGCTTCGTATTGGGGAAACAGAGGTTACACTAAACGAGTTGTGGACTAAGACAACTAAATCACAGGGAAGGATTTAATATGGGCAATCAAGTAATCACAGGTGGCTATAAAGTTATATCAGCTACTGGCAACGTAACACCAATTCAAGGCGATTTAATAGGTATTTGGGTATCAGCAGCTTCAGCTACACCTACAATCACTATCTACGATTCAGCCACTACTACAACTACTACACCAATTGCTACAGTCTTTACACCAGCAAGTGCTACTTTCTATAGTCTGCCTGTTAGTTATACAGTTGGACTTTATATTGTCATTGGTGGTACTGTCTCAGCTACTGTATTGTTTGCATAATTATCATGGCTGAAACTCAAAAGAAGTACGACACACAAAACTATCTTAATATGATGACCATGTACGATCGTGAGTTTAAACGATGGGAAGGTCGGTCAGAAAAGATTATCAAGCGTTATCGTGATGACAGAACACAAACTACATCGCAATCACACTACAACATTTTGTGGGCTAACGTACAGACATTGAAAGCAGCCACGTTTTCACGTATGCCTAAACCTGATGTATCACGCAGGTTCAAGGATAACGATCCAGTTGCACGTGTAGCGTCATTGCTTATTGAGCGTGCATTAGACTTTGAGATTACACATTCTAATGACTTTCACTCTACCTTAACTGCTGCGGTTTATGATCGCTTCTTAGGTGGTCGTGGTGTGGCATGGGTACGTTATGAGCCAATCATTGATACACAATCATCTGAAGGCATGGAATCTATCTCAGAAGATGATTTAGAATCAGAAACAGAAGAAGAATACATCAAGACAGAATCAACTCCTGTGGACTATGTACATTGGAAAGACTTTGGACATGAAGTAGCACGACAATGGGATGAAGTCACTTGCGTATGGCGTAAAGTCTATATGACACGTGGTATGTTGCGTGATCGCTTTCCAGAAGAAAAGTTTGGTGACTTGGCTGACAGAATTCCGTTAGATAGTTCGCCTGATGACCAAAAGATGAAACAGACTGAAGGCGTAGGTAAACGTGCCTTAATCGTAGAGCTATGGGATAAAGAAGCTAAGAAAGTTTGTTGGATTAGTATGTCTTTGGGTAAGACACTTGATGAAGTAGACGATCCATTAGAGCTAGAAGATTTCTGGCCTTGTCCTAGACCGCTATACGCTACGATTACTAATGAATCTTTAGTGCCTGTACCTGATTACACGTTATACCAAGACCAAGCCAATGAGTTAGATGTGCTTGCAGACCGCATTAAGGGGCTGATAGACGCATTAAAAGTACGTGGTGTATATGATGCCTCAACTCCTGAATTAGCTCGCCTATTTACAGAGGGTGATAATAACTCTCTTATACCTATTAAGAACTTCTCAGCCTTTGCAGAAAAATCAGGCTTACGTGGTTCAATTGATATTGTAGATATAACTCCAATAGCTAATGCGTTAAATAATGCCTATCAAGCTATGGGGCAAGTCAAACAACAAATTTATGATATTACAGGCATATCCGATATTATTCGTGGTGCTAGTAATGCTAATGAAACTGCAACTGCTCAACAAATTAAAGGTCAGTACGCTACACTCCGTCTTAAAGTATTTCAAGATGATGTGGCTATGTTTGCTAGTGAGATTCTAAAGATTAAGGCACAAATTATCTGCCAACACTTTCAACCAGAGACTATTCTTAAAATTGGTGGTGCTGAGAACTTATCTGATACAGACAAACAGATGATTCCACAAGCATTAGAATTGATTAAAAATAATGCTACACGTACATTCCGTATTGAAGTGGCTACAGATTCAATGTTATATGCTGATGAGCAACAAGAGAAGGCAGATCGCATTGAGTTTATGACAGCTACTAGCGGATTTGTTGAGAAAGCTGTGCAAGCTGCTCAAGTTGCGCCTCAATTAGTTCCATTGATGATGGACTTACTTAAATTTGGTGTAACTGGCTTCAGAGTAGGTCGTACATTAGAGGGTGAGTTTGATAACTTAGCTGATCAGATGAAGCAAAAGCAAGCTAAAAAAGATGCAACACCTCCACAGCCACCTCAACCAACACCTGAAATGATTAAAGCACAAGCTGAACAACAAAAAGCTCAGATGGATGCTCAAATGAAGCAAATGGAGATGCAAGCTGAAGCACAACGTGAAGCCCAACGCTTAGAGTATGATAAGTGGAAAACTGAGATGGACAATCAGACTAAAGTATTAATTGCTGAGATGTCATCTAAGACTGACCTACACCTTAAATCATTAGATATTAACGCTGCTAAAGACCAAGAAACGCTAACAGAGGTTTCAACTGGTGGCATTGAGCAACCAACATCTGCTTTGAGTGGATTAGTTGATTCAATTAATCAAAACATGGGTATGATGGTAGCTACACAACAACAACATAATCAAGACTTGATGATGCAACAACAAATGTCACATCAAAACTTAGTGCAACAGCTTACTAAGCCTAAGCAAGTTATTAGAGATCAAAACGGCAAAATTTCTGGAGTAGCATAATGGCATTAGTGCTTGCTGACAGAGTATTAGAAACAACCCCAGTAACAGGTACAGGTGATGCTAATCTTAGTGGCGCACAAGCTAACTATCAGCCATTTAGTGTTATTGGTGATGGTTCTACTACTTATTACACAATTGTAGATAATACTAACAACTCATGGGAAGTCGGCGTTGGTACTTACGTACTTGCTGGCAATAAGATTACCCGTGATACAGTCTTATCATCATCTAATGGTGGTGCGTTAGTCTATTTCGCTAGCGGTACTAAAGATATATTCCTAGACCTTCCATCTGAAAAAGTATTACTGACAGCAGGTAATGTTTATGGGCCATCTAGTGCAATCAATAATAATTTTGCAGCCTTTAACCTAACAACAGGCAAACTGATTAAAGATAGTGGGTATAACGCTTCTACCTTTGCTACGGCTGCTCAAGGTGCTAAAGCTGATACTGCGGTTCAACCAGGTTCATTAGGTACTGCTGCTTATTTAGATGCTGGTGTAGCTAATGGCGTGGCTTCGTTAGATAGTGCTGGCAAAGTTCCTGTTAGTCAAATTCCTCAAATGGGTGATTTAAACTATCAAGGGACATGGAACGCAACAACTAACGTACCCACATTGACTTCTAGTGCTGGTACAAAAGGTTTTTACTATGTAGTAGCCACAGCAGGTACAACTAATCTAAACGGCATTACTGATTGGCAGATAGGTGATTGGGCTGTGTTTAATGGCTCAGTATGGCAAAAGATAGATAATACTGATGCTGTAACTTCTGTAAACGGATATACCGGTACAGTTGTACTAACGGCTGCTGATGTAAGTGCAATTCCTTATACAGGTGCTACAGGTGCAGTAGACCTTAATGCTAAGACTTTGGTCAATGTTGCTAATTTAGGTGTTAATACTACAACTGTACCGACTATCCGATTTAGAGCAGTAGGTGATAATAATTCATCATCTCGTATTGCTATGAGAGGGTATTCTAGTGATGCTAATAGTTCTTCTATTCGTGTCAGTAAGTTTAGAGGTACTGTTGCTGCGCCACAAGCACCTATAAGTGGTGACAGTTTAGGTAAATTTGAACTAGCAGGTTATGGCACGACTTCGGCAGATGCTTATCCGCAAGTTTCAATGGAAGGTGTTACTACAGAAGTATGGGGCGCTACAGCTAGAGGTGCTAAAGCATTAATTAAGGTCACACCTAACACAACGATTACACAAGTAACTGCGGTTACAGTAGATCAAGATAGTAAAGTAACATTGGCTGGTGCATTAGCGGTAACAGGGGCTACAACATTAGCAACTTCATTAAGTGGCTTGGCTAAACTCACAGCAGGTGTAGTTTCTATTGCCACAAGTGGTACAGATTACGCACCAGCAACTAGCGGATCATCAATTCTTTATGGTAATGCTGCAGGTGGGTTTAGCAATGTCACTATCGGTACTGGTGTTGCATTTGCTGGCGGTACATTATCTGCTACAGGTTCTGGCGGTACAGTCACTAGCGTAACAGGCACAGCACCAGTAGTCAGTAGTGGTGGTACAACTCCTGCTATTTCTATGGCAGCAGCTACAACATCAGTAAGTGGCTATTTGACTTCTACCGATTGGACTACATTTAATAACAAGTCTAATACCAATGGTACTGTTACAAGTGTAGCAGCATTAACTTTAGGCACAACAGGTACTGATTTAAGCTCAACTGTAGCAACAGGTACTACTACACCAGTTATTACTTTACAAGTACCTACAGCTTCAGCTACTAATCGTGGGGCTTTATCTTCTACTGATTGGAGTACATTTAATGGTAAATATTCAGTTGGTGGTGCTTTAGGTACTCCTTCAAGCGGTACATTAACTAGTTGTACAGGTTTGCCTGTAGGTGGCATTAGTGCAACTGGTATTCCATCAAGCACTACATATTTACGTGGTGATGGTACTTGGTCTGCTGTAACTGCTGTAGGAGTAACTTCTGTAACAGGAACTGCACCAATCGCAGTATCAACTACATTAGGTGTTGCAACTGTAAGCATAAGTCAATCAACAACAAGTACAAATGGATATTTAAGTTCTACAGATTGGAATACTTTTAATGGTAAGCAACCTGCTGGCTCATATTTAACGGCTTCAACAGGTGTAACGACATTTGCAGGTAACTCTACAGGATTAACGCCTACATCAGCAACATCAGGTGCTGTTACTTTAGGTGGTACATTAGTTGCTAGTAATGGCGGTACAGGATTAGCTGGTACTTTAACTGGCATTTCTTATATGAATGGTACAGGAGCGCATACTGTAGCGACTACTGCACAAGCATTAACTTTAATTGGCACTTTGCCAATAGCTAATGGGGGTACAAATTCTACAGCTACTCCTACGGCTGGCGGAGTAGTTTATGGTACAGGAACGGCTTATGCAATTAATGCAGCAGGTACAGCAGGGCAAAAATTAGTATCAGGAGTTGCAGGTGCGCCAACATGGGGTAGTTCTGTAATATCAGGTACAGCAGTAGCTTCTACATCAGGTACATCAATAGACTTTACAGGTATTCCTAGTTGGGTTAAAAGAATTACTGTAATGTTTAATGGTGTTAGTACGAATGGTACTTCTATTGTTCAAGTTCAATTAGGAAATACAACTATTGTAACTACTGGATATTTAACTACTTCTCAAAATATGTATAGTACAAATGTGTATCAAACACAAAATATAACAACAGGTTTTGGTTTAAATGCTACTGGAGCAACTAATACTTATGCAGGGCAATTAGTATTTACGAATTTTTCAGGCAATACTTGGGTTGGAGTCGGTGCATTTGCTAATACTGCTGCATCTGGAAGTGCATATATGCAAGGCTCATTAGCTCTTGCTGGCACATTAGACCGAGTACGTATCACCACAGTAAATGGCACAGACACTTTTGATGCGGGCTCAATTAATATAATGTACGAATAGGACATACCATGAGAATAGAACTCAACTTAGAAACAGGCGAGCAAATAGAGTTACCTGATGCTCTTATTACTTGGGTAGAGCCAGCACCTGTAGTTATTGTACAGCCTACAATAGCTGACCTTATGTTAGAACTACAAGCATTAACAACTAAGATACAAGCATTGACACCATGATATATTTACGTTGGTTAGCTTGTTACCCATTTTCAATAGCCTTAACTTTGGTTACTTGGTTACTTTCACCTATCCTTGCCTTGCCTATTTTCGTAACAATAATAGATAATAGAGAATGGCTGATTAAACCGCTTAGATGGTTTCAGACATTTGATGCACCATTAGATGAAGGTCATTTTGGTGATTACTTTACTACGATTAGCCCTTACCTTTACAGAATGTTTTGGCTAGTCCGTAACCCTGCTTATGGCTTTGGTCAATATCCTATGGGTATAAATCCTATTCATACGCCTATAATCATTGGCTCTATTGCTAAATGGGATACAGGAGTTGATAATTGGGAATATTCTGATTGGGGTAATGCCTTTAATTTACGTGCGCAATGGTTCTTTACTAAAGCATGGTTTATAAGAATTAATGTAGGATGGAAAGCACATAGTGGATTTACACGATTAATGCTTGCTACTCATATAACGCCTAGAAAATGGAATAGCTAAATGTTTGGCTTTCATGCTTTTGCATCAGCAGCATTTAACTCGCTACTTAATGCGATTACACCTACTCCTGTACAATGGGGTAAGACTGGTGGTATAAAGAAAGAAAGTATTAAGAAGTCTAAACGTGCTGAGATACAAGAAGCGTTAAAATTAGTAATTGATGGCCCAGAGATAGAAGAAGAAATGATAGAGGCGTTACAGCCTTATGTTAAAGAAAAACAATCTTTCTCACCTTTTTCTATAGATTACAAAAGACTTGCTAGTGACATGGCTACAGTACAAAAGCTAATGTTTATGGCTAACGAAATGAAACAAGAACAAGAGGATGAAGAGTTGCTTCTAATGCTATTATGAGATATATACAAGATCCAATTACTATGGAATTAGTACCTGCTGACGAATATCAACGTGCAGATACATCAGGTGTTTTTGTAAGAGAAGATTACAAGCCATATCAATCACAAGTAACAGGTGAGATGATTGAAGGCCGTAAAGCGCATAGAGAGCATTTGCGCAGACATAATCTAGTTGAGGCTGCTGACATTAAACCATCAATGCCACCACCACCAAGACGAGATGAATTAAGGGAGCAAATTGCTCGGCAAGTTTACAACAAGTTACGTTATTAGGAGAAAGTCATGGCATTAGTAAAAACAATTCAAGGTAGCGGTAACGCTGGTCAATCAGCTCAAGCTATCGTAGGCTTTGTAACAAAAGCACAAGCAGCAACAGCAGCAGCTCAAGGCGGTCAAACATTACCTACTTCAGTTGTTGAATATTCAACATCTACATTAAACTATGGCCCAACATTACCATCAGACGCAGCACCTGGTGATAAATACTGGGTAGCTAACACATCAGCTAATACAATTAAAGTATGGCCTGCTTCAGGCTTTAAAATTAATGGTGGTTCAGCAGATGCAGCTTTATCTATTACAACATTAAAATCAGCAACATTTGTTTCATTGGGTGACGGCAACTGGTTCGCAAATTTATCTGCATAATTTAATAAAGGAATTAAAATGGAAAACAACCTGACTACTCAGGATGAGCCAATTAGTCTTAGAGATACAATTGAAAGTGCTATCATAGAGGAAACACCTTTAGCAAGCACAGAAACAGCACTAGAAGCACCGAAATCTGATAGAGTGAGAGATGATTCAGGGAAGTTTGCTAAAGCGTCTATAACAGACGATAATGACTTTGGCTTTGAAGCTGAATCAGCTCCAGTAGAAACAAAACCTAGACCTAGTTCTTGGAAAAAGGACTATGAAGAACAATGGGGTAAGCTAGATCCAACTTTACAAGACTATATTGGTCAGCGTGAGGCGGATTATGCTAAAGGTGTTTCTACTTACAAGAATCAATGGGATTCGGCAGCACCATTAATGCAAGCAATTGAGCCATTTATGCCTCTTTTGCAACAAAATAATATAGAGCCATCTACTTGGATTAGTAATTTAGGTAAAGCTCATGCAACATTAGCAATGGGTTCACCGGAACAAAAAATGCAGATGTTTGCACAATTGGCGAATGACTATGGTGTATCATTAAACGGATTGACAGGTCAAGGTTCTGATCCTCAGTTTGCAATGATGGCACAGGAATTAAACCAAGTTAAGAATCAATGGAATCAGTTCCAATCACAGCAAGAACGATTGGAACAAAACCAGTTACAGAATGAAATTACAAGTTTTCAGAATGACAAACCTTATTTTGAAGAAGTCAGAGAAACGATGGCTGGATTACTCCAAGCTGGAATGGCTGATGACTTACAAACCGCTTATGACAAAGCTATAAGATTGCAAGATGGAGTATTTCAGAAAGTACAGGCTGAACAAGCCAATAAATCTGAAGCTGACCGCCATGCAAAAGTAGCCCAAGCTAAAGCAAAAGCTCTATCCCCGAAATCTGCCACGCCTACAGCGTCTATGAGTTCAAGTGGAAAAGGCGCAAGTATCAGAGACTCTTTAATGGAATCATTTGAGAAATCTGGTTCAATCATATAAACATAGGAGATTATTATGGCTTTTGCCAATTCATCTGTGTCTGATATTATTGCCACCACTATTCAATCACGTAGTGGCAAATTAGCAGACAACGTAACACTTAACAATCCTTTATTGGATCGTTTAAAAAAACGTGGCAATGTTCGTCCTTTTTCAGGCGGTAATGTAATTCTTGAAGAAGTAATGTACAACGACACATCTACAAACAACACTAACAGCTATAGTGGTTATGAAACTCTGAACATTGCGCCTAATAGCCCAATTTCAGCAGCTCAATTCAATATCACTCAATACGCTTCAGCAGTTACTATCTCAGGCTTGGAAATGTTGCAAAACAGTTCTAAAGAAGCGATTGTAGATTTGTTAGAAGGTCGTATTCAAGTAGCTGAAGCTCAACTGACTAACCGTATCCAAACTGATATTTATGGTAATGGTACAGGTAACTCAGGTAAGAACTTAACTGGTTTAGCTGCTGCTGTTGCAGATAGTCCATCTACAGGTACTTATGGCGGTATTGATCGTGCTACATGGTCTTTCTGGCGTAACCAAGCTTTCTCTGGCGTAACTAATGGTGGTGCTGCTGTTTCTGCTGCAAACATTCAAGCTTACATGACACAATTGGCTATCAAGCTAGTTCGTGGTAATGATAAAGCTGATTTGATTGTTGCTGATAACAACTACTACTCACTATATGTAAACTCATTGCAAGCTATCCAACGTGTAACTTCTGCTGAAGAAGGTGCTGCTGGTTTCGCATCATTGAAATTCTATGGTGGCGGTACTTCTGCTGATGTAGTATTGGGTGGTGGTATTGGTTCTCAAGCAACTGCTAATCACATGTGGTTCTTGAATACTAACTACTTATTCTTCCGCCCTCATGCAGAACGTAACTTCGTGCCTATCGGTGGCGAACGTCAATCTGTAAACCAAGACGCTGTTGTTAAATTGATCGGTTGGGCTGGTAATCTTACAAGCTCTGGCCCACAATTTAGTGGCGTTTTAACTGCTTAATTAAGGGGATATATCATGGCATTTTCAGTAACCCCTCTAGTAGGGATTGATTTAACAAACACAGTAACCGCAGCTTCTATTACTGCTGGACAACAAGTTGCAAACCAATTGTTAGGTGTGCAAGTATTTGGTTCAGATGGCTTACGTTATGTTTTCGCTAAAGTTGGTGCAGGTGGCCTAGCTGCTTCTGCTACTTCAGTAACAGTAAACGCAACTACTTTTGTAGCAACTGCAACTGGCGGTTCTTATATCGCTCCTGCAACTGCAACAGTAATTGGTGACTATGGCTGGTTTGGCATAGCTTCAGTTTAAGTAATGAGAATTCTCACCTAGCAATAGGTGGGTTTTCTAGTTGGCATTTATAATGAGTGTCATCTACAAAACCCAAACCACTTTGGAGAATTACAATGGCAATAGATACAGATTTTAATAACCCAGATTCACGATTAGCGGTAAGATTCTATCAGCGAGAAATGGATAACCAATTTCAAACTAGCGTAGAAGGTCGGCCCATTAAATAT
>Ga0208613_1000345_pt1 | contig 16031 bp, 13 predicted proteins | sample CryBogmetaGMA6M_FD_184543 | JGI IMG/M metagenome (GOLD analysis project Ga0208613, IMG submission 184543) | Freshwater microbial communities from Crystal Bog, Wisconsin, USA - MA6M (SPAdes) | ecosystem: Environmental > Aquatic > Freshwater > Lake | place: Crystal Bog, Wisconsin, USA | collected... | reverse complement strand
GGGCCGAGGGTGGGAAACTGGTGGCTTCCCCCGGAGCTGCGATGGCCAAGAATCCTTACCAGAACGATGTGGTCATCTCCTGGGCTGAGCTGCACCGGGACACCCGGTACCTTTCCCACGAGCTGCACCAGCTGGGGCAGTGGAAGGGCATCATCGCCATCACCCGCGGTGGCCTGATCCCCGCGGCGCTCATCGCCCGGGAGCTGAACATCCGGCTGATCGACACCATCTGTGTCACCAGCTACGGCGCCGAGGCCTCCGGCGAGGCGGAGCAGCTGGCGGGCCAGGCCAAGGTGCTGAAGGGCGTGACGGGCGACGGCGACGGCTTCCTGCTCATCGACGACCTGGTGGACACCGGCGGCACGGCCCGGCTGGTGCGCAGCCTCGTGCCCAAGGCCCACTTCGCGACCCTCTACGCCAAGCCTGCAGGACTGCCCATCGTGGACACCTTCGTGAAAGAGTTCGAGCAGGACAAGTGGATCTACTTCCCCTGGGACATCGAGTACAAGTTCGCCACCCCCATCCGCGACCGGGCCCTGCCCGACTAACTCGAACCGGTTCTCGCAAAGTCTGGTTCTAGCGCAGAGGCGGCCTTGGTGCAGGCACTCCATGTCTCCGGACCACTGTTGCAGCACTCTGGCAAAGAACGCCACACCCCCGCTCCACCGGCTTGGGGTGCGATTATTTCTTGCGGAGTCCAGAATTAAAATTACCTGATTATCGGCGTCCCTCAGCCTGAAAGCCAGTCATCAGCACTCTGAAAATGGTAGGCGTTGCCTCGATTTTCTTCGGATGTGACAAGAAGTGTCCACCACCTGAACCGATGATTTCGGTGGGGAACACGACATGCCGAGGTATGACATCCAGTTTCAGAAGGGCCTCTCCCTCCGGGAGTTCATGGCCCGGTATGGCACCGAGGAGCAGTGCGTCGAGGCCATCTGCAAGGCCCGCTGGCCCCAGGGCTTCGTTTGCCCCGAGTGTGGGTCCACCCGCCACTGCCGCCTGTCCCGTGGGCTATTCCAGTGCCAGGACTGCCGGAAGCAGACCAGCCCAACCGCTGGAACCATCTTCCAGAGCACGAAGCTCCCACTCACGGTCTGGTTCCAGGCCATGCACCTGCTGACCCAGGGCAAGCACTCGGTCTCAGCCTTGGAACTGAAGCGCCAACTCGGCGTTCACTACGAAACCGCCTGGAACATGAAGCAGAAGATACTCCAGGTGATGCTGGAGCGGGAGGCCCAAACGGTCCTCTCAGGCCGGATTGAGGTAGACGACGCCTATATGGGCGGGGAACGTCACCTGGGGAAGCGGGGGCGTGGAGCCGCCGGGAAGACTCCCTTCGTCGTGGCTGTCCAGACCGACCCTGAGAACCCCGCTTCCGTCCTCCACCTGCGGATGAAGGCGCTGAGGCATGTGGCAGCCAGGGATCTGAAACCCTGGTTCGAGCATGGGTTCGTCAAGGGCTCCACGATCCTGACGGATGGCTGGCAAGCATACAACTTCCTGGATGAAGCCGGGTTCAAGCATGAGCCCCACAAGATGCCTGGCGGGTGGCGCTCCGCCAAACACCCGGCCTTCCCCTGGGTGAACACGGTCCTGGGGAACCTGAAGGGTAATCTCGTGGGTGTGACCCGCTGGGTCAGCAGGGGCCACCTGGACCGCTACCTCGCCGAGTTCCAGTACCGCTTCAATCGGCGCTTCGATCTGAAGTCAATGCTGTCCCGGCTGCTGACGATGGTCATCCGAACTCCAGCCATGCCCCAACCACTGTTGAAGTTGGGATGGATGATGAGATCCGCCTAGCGTGGTCTAGGCAGCGCCCTGCCGCCGATAGATTTCCTGGTGGACCGTGGTTCCGAACGCCTTAGAGATGAGGACGCATGTCTCTACAGACGGGTTGGCCTTGTGGCTCTCCAGGCGGCTATAGGCGGGTTGGTCCTTCCCAATCATTTCAGCGACCTGAGCCTGGGTAAACCCACGACTCATTCGGAGATACCGCAGCACGACCGGGAAGAGGTCCTGCTCGGTGAGCGCAAGGCACCCGCCCTTCGGTTCGCCGAAGTGGAGTCTTGAAAGGGGATCATGCCCTTGCTCTGCGAGTGCTTCCATGTAGGACCTGGCACACGACCGGAGAATCGCCGCTGCCTGCTCTTTGGTTGCGCCATCAGCGGCAACAGCCCGCTCGCCCTTCGCGTTGAAGGCCACATAGGTAGTGATCCCTTCGTAGACCTTCTTCTTTACAGGCATGTAGTAGAACCCACTCACAGGAAGTCCCCCTCATCGAATTCTGGAATGTTCTTGTAATCCTGATAGAAGTCCGCCAGTCCTTTTGGCCATTGCTCCATTGGGATGTGAAGCATGAGCATGTAGTCCACGATCACCGCAGAGCCGTGCATGACCTTTGGGACGGTCACCGGATCCCACTCCTTGTGAAACATCTTGGCGAGAGTGTTTGGGTCGGCCAGATCCGGATCCGGCCGTTCTGTCTCCAGCTTTGCTTGCCCTTTCCACCATCCGTTCGCCTCCGCCAAATTGACCACTGTGCCAGGGTTGAAAGAACCCTCTAGTCCAAGACTATGTGTTTTATTACATATGTCAAGACCTAATGGGTCTCTCTTGTTGGGCGAGGGAGTGTTTGGTTTCCAGAGGGGGACGAACGCCTTCAACTCAGAAGGCTTGGGAGGCTGGGCCTGGGCCTTGAACGCCTCTGGCAGAGCATGGGCGGATTTTTGAGCCTCCGGGTCGGCGCCGGGGAGACCCGATCCCTCCTTGGGCTTTTTCGGCTCGTCGCCCTTGCCTGGGCCCGGGATCTTCATCTAGCTCCCTCACTGTTCCATGATGTATTCCAATATCTTGGTCAAGAATAGAGCCTTCAGGCTGAGGGTCGCCGATAATCAGGTAAAATTAAACATGTGAATTATAAACCTATACAAATTATGAATTTGGTCGATGCGGACTGATGACGGCGATAGTTTCTCCCAAACCATCCTCACAAGGAGAGAAACATGAATCGCATGAGCCTCGCTGCAATGCTTGCTCTCATTGTTGGGCTTCCGCAACCCCCAAGGCAAACTCGGTCCGTCGCAGTGCGGAGCGGGCCCCAGAATATGTGAAGATAACGGCAATAATTGCACCTGCAAAGCCGAAGCGAAGCATCGCCCCATGCCGATTGCAGGCTAGAGCTTCAAACAGTCAGGACATCTGGCCACTGGAGGACCTATGAGGGCAATTGGGCTCATGACTGTGTTGTCCTTTTGCAGCAGTATCCTCCCGGCCCAAATCCCTCTGGACTTGGGGGGGCGTCAGGAAATCCTCATCGAGCGGCAGGTAATGCGCCGCCATATCGGACAGGGAGACTATGCGCCGGCCCCCGGGCTGCCAGTTCTTTCGGCGATGTTTCCCGCCGAAGGCCGACAACAGTTGGGTTGGGACGGCCACGGCGCCTACCAGATAGACATCCGAGCCAGTGGTGCCATCACCCTTTCTCAGGGTCGCCTCGTGAGGGTTGGCTCCGGCGAAGCTGGATGGTTCTGGAGCCGGCCCCAGCCTCTGCCCATCCGGAAGGGAAAAGACACCGACTTCACCCTTTTGGGGGCTTGGCAGGACGCCCTGCTGTTCATCCAGCACCAGCGTCTGGAGGCGAAGATCCCCGGATCCCCGGGCGAGATGGACCAGACGCAGCAGAAACTTGTTCGGGTGGATACCATCACCGGAGAGGTGATCTCGTTGCTCGAGATTGCCCCAGCCCTGGCTGGCCGCTTCACCACCGTTTTCAGCAACGATGCTTTCTATGTCTTCATGGGCAGTGGGCTAGCCGTCCGTATCCGCACGGACCGAGAGCCCTGGCAGGCCACGACACTTTCTGAGAACTACTGGAAGGACCTCAAGATTCCTCTTCGGAAGGAGACCGAGGGGCGCCTGAATCCCCTCATCTTCGGAAAGGCATTCCTAGACGGCCAAGGGGGGATCCTCATCCCCACTCAGGCCGACCTCCCCTTTGAGGCCTCGGAGATACCCAAGTTCTGGGCAGAGCTACCAGACGAGGACAGGCTTCAGGCGATCAAGAGTGGCCAGTGGCCACCGGTTCCAGGCCGAGAGTTTGGCTGGAAGAGCGAGGTGTACTTTCTAAAATTCGATCCTCAGACGAGCACCTTCGGCTTGGCAGACCGCACTTCCTACGAGCACCTGATCCAGGAAGAATCCAACCACACGGTGATGCAGCGCTTGCTTCGACGACTAACGCCGGTGCTCTACACCACCAAGGGGGACCGGATCGAAATTTTGAACGGGGTGGCTCCCGACCCACCCAAGGACCCCACAGTCTTGCCACGGGAGTCTGGACCCAAGGTGGCACCAGTGGTCCAGAGCCCCGGTTCACCGTTCTAACTGCACGCCGGAGGAATTGGCTACCGCCCATCCCAGCGCTTCTGCAGGCCATCCAGCATGGCCTCGGGGGTGGTGGTGCGCACGAGGAGGGCCTGGTCGATGGGGCGTACGAAGCCTTCGCGCTCGGCGTGGTCCAGGAGCTCCAGGAGGGGGTCGTAGTAGCCCTCGATGTTGAGGACGCCGCAGGGCTTGGCGTGGAGGCCCAGGCGGGCCCAGGTGAAGACCTCGAAGAACTCCTCAAAGGTGCCGATGCCGCCGGGGAAGGCGATGAAGGCATCCGCCAGCTCGGCCATGCGGGCCTTGCGGGCGTGCATGGTACCCACCACCTCCAGTGTGGTGAGGCCCTGGTGCTGGATCTCCAGGTCCTTCAGGCCCCCCACGGAGACGCCGTGGACCGGGCCGCCCTCGGCCAGGGCGCCATCCGCCAGGCGCTTCATGAGGCCTGTGTTGGAGCCGCCGTAGACCGTGGCCAGACCCCGGCGGGCGATCTCCCGGCCCAGGGCCTCGGCGGCGGTGCCGAAGGCGGGGTTGTGGCCGGGCGTGGAGCCCAGGAAGACGCAGACCGAGCGCACGGTGACTCCTACTTGGCGTACTGCTGGATGACCCGCTCGATGGCGGCGCGACACGCGGCGCAGAAGCCGACCTCATCCCGGGTGAACATCAGGCAGTCCTCCTGGCTGCGGAAGTAGCCCAGGGCTTCGTAGTTGGCGCCCTCGAAAGCGCCCACCTTGCCGCTGTGGGCATCGGTGCCCAGGAGGCGGGTCTCGAAGACCTTCTCCTTGGCGAAGAGGTCGTCCATGTCGGACTCAGGCTGTTGGGCGGCCCGGATGGCCCGGCGCTCCTTCTGGGAGGCCCGGCTGTAGGCCTCGAACTCGGCCTTCTTCCAGGGGGTGGGCAGGGGGATGCCGGGGCTCAGGAAGCCCTTCCACTTGGGGTTCTTGGGCTCCGCCGTGACATTGGGCTCCCAGGGCTCCGGGCGATTCGGGCTGTTGGTGGTGGCCACATCCGAGGTGTAGTACTCGTCCGCCAGGCCCGCGAAGTGGTGGCCGAACTCGTGGACGAAGAGGTAGCCCAGGGTGCTGTTGCCGGCAGAGGCTGTGCTGTAGAGGTTGTGGATGCCGCCGCCGCCGTAGGTGTCGGCATTCACCAGGATCTCCACGAACTCGTAGGGGGCCTGGGCGGCGATCTCCCGGAGGGCGCGGTTTTCGAAGGTGAGCACATACCGCTCGCTGCCGAAGGCATCGTAGGTGGTGCCCAGGGGTGTGCGCTTGTGCACCCCTGTGGAGGGCCGGGAGATGCCGCTCTCTCGGGAGGGCGGACAGAGGGCCCACACATTGAAGTCCTTCCGGTGCTCCTTGAAGGGGGTCTGTTCGAAGAGGACCTCCATGACCTTGCGGGCCTGGGCCTCGAACTTGCCCCGCTCCGCCAGGGTGTAGCCGTCCCCCAGGATGAGGAAGTCCACCTTGTCTGCCGAGTCTCCGCTCTTCTGGAGGGCGATGAGGGCCCCGGCCTCCGGCCCCTGGGCCTGCTCGATGAGGGGGTCCTTGGGATTTACCTCGAAGGTCCAGAGGGCCTGGAAGGCGTTCTTCGCATCCCGCTTCTTCACGGTGACCCGTACGGGGGCCTCGGGCTGGGGAAAGCGCAGGGACTCGGAGAAGGTGCGGCTCAGGGTCTTGGCCTCGTCCGTGGTCTCCCACTCGCCGTAGATGCTGGCGTAGCCCCGGGAATACAGCAGGCGGCCCGTGGCCTTGTCCGCCACCTCGAAGCAGTACTTGCCGAGGTTGGTGCGGTCGATGGCCTTGGCGGGATCGCCGGGCCAGGGCAGGGGCTCCAGCACCACCCGCTCCACGCCGAAGCGCTCCGAGGCGGCGTCCCCGGTGTGGCCGCAGTCCACCCGCAGGGTCCGGGGCGGGGCGGCCAGGGCGGCGGCGGTGGCAAGGGCGAGCAGGGTCCGGAGCATGGGCTACCTCGGCTTCCACGATAGACTCTTTGAGGGAGTCCCGATGCTCACGTCGAAACAGCGCCAGTACCTGAAAGCCCAGGCCCACCGCCTGAAGCCCGTGATGCACATCGGGAAGGGCGGGGTGACCCCGGCCCAGGCCGCTGAGCTGGACATCATGGTGGAGAGCCTCGAGCTGGTGAAGGTGAAGATCAACGGCAACAGCCTGGAGGACAAGGACTCCGTGTCTGCGGGCCTCTGTGGCGCTGTGGCGGGCCTGCAGCACGTGTGGACCATCGGGCACACGCTGCTGTTCTTCCGCGCAAGCCGGAACAAGCCCAGCCGCTTCACCCTGCCGGGCTAGGCCAGGCTGATCCTTTTCTAACGTCAGGCCCGATTCCATCCGAAAAAAACGGCATGGAGGCTTGATGCCCTACCTGTCCTGGATGGAGGGAACCCAGCTGCTTCGGCATGCCCTCCGTGAGGCCTGCCAGATCGGCCGGGACCCCATCGCCTGCACCGTGGCCAGGCCCAGCCTGGCGGCCCTGTCGCGGGTCCACGCCACCATCGACCGGGTGGGGGGCATCTGGTGGGTGCGGGACCTGGCCTCGGCCAACGGCACAACCCTGAACGGCCTGCCCCTCAGCCACCCCCAGGGCAACGCTCTCCAGGACGGCGATGACCTGGCCATGGGCGGCTGGCACCTGACCTTCACCGAGGGGTTTCCGGGCCTGGACGAGGTCAACTTTGTGGAGCGGGTGGGCGACCTGTTCCAGGAGGTCCGTCCTGAGCCCGGGCAAGCCCTGGTGCTCATCCGGGGCATCGAGCTGCTGCACCGGTCCACCGAGAAGCTGCTCCGCCAGGCCGATGCTGACGCCCTGGTGAAGGGCCTGCTGGACGAGGCCCTGCACCTCCTGGGCGGGGATCGCGGGTTCCTGGTGATGCGCCAAGGGGCGGGCTGGAAGACGGCCCACCGGGTAGGTGATCTGCAGGAGGGCGTGGGCCTCTCCCGGTCGGTGCTGGACTATGTGGCCCGCGAAGGTACAGCGGTGCTCTCCAACAGCCCCCTGCTGGATCCCCGCTTCGGAGGCATGAGCCTGCTGGAGCTGCACCGGGGCTCCCTGCTGTGTGCGCCCATGGAGGACGAGGGGGAGATCAACGGCATCGTCTACCTGGACCGAAGCTCCGAGGACCGCCCCTTCAGCCGCTTTGACCTGGCCATCCTCCAGGCCTTTGTTAAGCAGGGCGCCATGGCCCTGCGCCAGGCCATCCTCAACCGCCGGGCCCTGGGGCAGGCGGAGCAGCAGGGAGAGCTGCTGCGCCTGCGCACGGTGCGCCACAAGGAAGCGGACCGCCACGGTGAGCTGCTGGTGGCCATGGCCGGTCCCCTCCGGCGCATCCAGAGCTGGGCCGAAGAGGTCCCAGCGGAGACCGGTGCCGCCCTGCGGGGCCAGGTGGACCTGCTGAAGCTTCTCCTGGACCGGGGCGGACGCGCCGATGCCGGCGAAGAGACGCCCTTCATCGGCCATCCGCTGGCCATGGGCACTCTCCAGGAGGAGCTGGTGGGCCGCTGGGAGGCCCTGCTCGCCCTGCGCCACTCTGAGCTCTGTGTCGATGAGGCTCCGACCGGTTCCCTCTGGGCTTCCGGAGGACCCCTGGTGGCGGCCCTCGCTGGTCTGGTGGAGCCCCTCCTGATGCAGCTGCAGCCAGGCTCCAAGGTCGCCCTCCGGTGGGACCAGGAGCGCAGCTTCCGTGTGCTGCGCCTGTCGCTGCCACCCGGGGTCCATGCCCCCCTGCCGGATCCCTGGACCGTGCGCATCCTGAACGAGGCGGGCGCACGCTGGCGCTGGGCGGAACAGGTCCTGGACCTGCTCCTGCCGGAAGGGCCGGACCTGATGCCGGAGGAGCCAGTCCGCCCGCTCCTGGGGCTGGTGAGCGAGGACCTGACCCTGGTGGGGCTCTTTCAGACGGTCTCCGAAGCGGGGGACCTGCTGCTGCATCCCCTGGAGGCCCTGCCGCCACCCCCGCCCCTGCCCAAGTTCCGCTTCCTGGTGGTGGATGCCAAGGGTGGGGAGGACATCAAGGGCTGTATCTCCGCCTACCGGCACCACCCCTCCTTTGCCACGACCCCCATCCTGGTGGTGCGCTGCACCGAGGACGAGACGCCGGGCCTCATCGAAGCCGGGGCCACGGACTGGCTGGCGGAGGGCTTCCGTTGGGAGGCGCTCCATCACCGCCTGCAGGTGCTGCGGGGGCACACGGAGCTGCACGAGCGGGCCCTGGCGGCAGAGCGGCTGGAGTCCTTCCGACAGATGGCCGGGACGCTCAAGCACGAGATCAACAACCCCCTGGCCATCATCTCCATGCAGGTGGAGATGCTGCAGCGCAAGTACCCCGAGGAAGTGAAGCTCGGCAAGATCGGTGAGATGGTGGACCGCATCCGGGCCCTGGTGCAGGTGCTCCAGAAGATGCGGGAGACCCCCACCGAGGACTATGCCGATGGCTCCAGCATCCTCCGGCTGCCCTAGGCCGGTGTGTACACGTTGTAGAGGTTGTCCCGCTCCAGGGCCTGGAAGCCAGCCTCTTCGATGAGGCGCACCAGATCCCGCTGGCGCAGGCCCTGGGGACTCTTGGCGCCGGCCAGGTGGGCGATCTCTTCGGCGATGACCGTGCCGTCCAGGTCATCGGCGCCGTAGCTGAGCCCGGCCTGGGCCAGGCCCGGCGAGATCATCACCCAGTACGCCTTGACGTGGGGGATGTTGTCCAGGAGCAGGCGGGCCACGGCGATCTCCCGCAGGTCCTGGGTGCCTGTGGTCTCGTGGATCACGTGGGTGGCGCTCAGCTCGTTCTCTTCGTTCTGGTAGGCCAGGGGGATGTAGGCCAGGAAGCCCTGGAAGCCCGCTGCGTGGGACTGGTCCTGGAGGGCCCGCAGGCGCAGCAGGTGGTCCACCCGGTGGTGGGCCTCCTCGAGGTGGCCGTAGAGCATGGTGCAGTTTGTGGGCAGGCCCTTGCGGTGGCAGAGGGCGGCGGTATCCAGCCACACCTGGGCGTCCTTCTTGCCGATGCAGATCTGCTCCCGCAGGGCCTCGTCAAAGATCTCGGCCCCACCGCCAGGACAGCTCTCCAGGCCGGCCGCCATGCAGCGGTCCAGGAAGGCGTCCGTACTCAGTCCCGAGATGCGGGCGTAGTAGTCCATCTCGATCATGGTGAAGACCTTCAGGTGGATCTCCGGGAAGCGCATCTTGATCCGGGTGAAGAGGTCCTCGAAGTAGTCGATCTTGAGCTTGGGGTTGTGCCCCGAAGTCATGTGCAGCTCGCGGACGCCTGTGTTCTCGGGCTTCTCCAGCTCCCGGATGATGTCCTCGGCGGACAGGGCATAGGCCCGCGGGTCGCCGGGCTTGGCCTGGAAGGCGCAGAACTGGCAGTGGGTGTAGCAGACGTTGGTGTAGGAGAGGCGGCGGCTCTTCACGTAGTAGGTGGCCCGGCCGTGCTTCTGCAGGCGGACGTGGTGGGCCATGGCGCCCACGCCGGTGAGATCAGCGGTGGCGTAGAGCAACAGCCCATCGTCAAAGGAGAGGCGCTCACCCGCCAACACCTTGTCCGCCAGCGGCAGCAGGCGCGGGTCGCGGATCCGGGCGTGAAGAGACAGCATGCTCACCTCAGCCGACCAGTGTAGCGTCCCTCCCTGGGCGCGCCGGGATGGGGATGAAAACCAAGGAGCCCGCCGGAGGGAGCCCACGCCTTCGGCACACCTAAGCGACTCGGCCATGGGCCCTCTGCATCCCTGACTCCTGGCGGCAAGAGCTTCCAAGAACCGCAAGGATGGCCTTCACCCCAGATCAAGGCTTGCGATGTATTTCTGGAGTGCAGCCTGCCCGAAGGGCTTGGCCAGCAAGGTTACGCCTGGATGGCCTGTAACAAGGGTCAGGGCCGTCTGGTCGATGCGGCCCGTGGAGAGCAGGATGGGCACCTTTGGGCGCAAACTGCGCAGGCGTGGCAGGGTGCCAACCCCCCCTATTCCAGGCATGTTCATATCCAGGATGACAAGATCTGCGTCATGCCCTGCCTCAAGCAAGGCCAAGGCCTCCTCGCCGCTCCTGGCGCTGGTTACGGTGTGGCCAAGGTCCTCAAGGGCAGCCTTGAGGGCACTCTGGATCAGATCGTCATCATCCACCAGCAGCACCCGCAGTGTCACAGAGGCTCTCTGCGCAGGTTCGGATGCTGTCGGTTCAGTAATGGCCTGGCTGGTGGTTGAAGCCGGGAAGCGCATCCGGACCTGGGTGCCCTTGCCAACCTCACTCAGAATCTCGATCTGCCCCCTGTGCGCCTCCACAATTCGGAAGACGATGGAAAGACCCAGCCCTGTGCCCTTGCCGGTTGCCTTGGTGGTAAAGAAGGGGTCCATCGCCTTGGCCAGGACCTCCTTCGGCATCCCGGCTCCCGTATCTTCGACCACGACCTCAATCCATTGGGGATCGACATTGCGGGAGTGAAACGTGAGGGTGCCGCCTTCAGGCATGGCGTCCACGGCGTTGAGACAGACGTTCATGAAGACCTGGTCCAAGGCGCTGGGATCGCCAAGGATGAGGTGCAGATTCGGCTCCAGATCCATCTCCAAGCGAACCTTCGCCAGGGTGGTTCGCTCCAACAGGGCAACCTGCTCTCTCAGAACCGTGTTCATTTCAATCAGGTCATTGGCTGCTGGGGTCTGGTGGGCGAAGCTCAGTAGCTTTTTGACCGTCTTGCCGCCCCGCTCAGCGGCCCTGCCGATGGTTTCGAGGGCAAGGTAGAGCGGACTGCCGGTGGGCTGAGTGTGGAGGTAGGCCGAGGCGTACCCGAGAATGGCTCCCAGCACATTGTTCATCTCGTGGGCCAGGCCCCCAGCGAGGGTGCCAAGGCTATCCAGTTTTCGAGATTGCTGAATTTGCGCTTGAAACTTGGCACTCTCTTCTTCGGCAAGCCTGCGCTCCGTGATGTCCTGAAGCGAACCGACGAGGTGGGTGACTTTGCCACTGGCGTCCCTCTCGGCGAGTCCCCGGACAAGACAGATCCGCACGGCACCGTCTCGCCGTATGTTGCGCAGCTCCAGCTCATAGGGTATGCCTTCGTTGAGGGCTCTCTCAACAGCCTGCTTGAGTCGGGTAAAGTCCTCGGGAGGATAGAGCTTGGGGTGCTCTGCGAAGGACAGGGCACCCTCGGCAGGGTCACGATGCAAGATTCGGTACATCTGGTCCGACCAGGTTACGGTGTCGGTCGCTACCTCCCAGGCCCAGCTCCCAATGTTGGCAATTCGTTCTGTCCGGGCCAGCATAGACTGACTGCGTAGTAGGGCTTCCCCAGACCGTTTTCGTTCGGTGACCAGGCTTGCGGTGACCATTCCAGAAGAGGCCAGCGTGGCGAGGAAGAGCTGCAAGGTCAGGGCCTGGGACCGATGTGGGAGTCCGCTCATGCTGATGTGGCTGAGGCCATTCGTGGTGTTCCACGCCTCGATGATGGCTATCACCAGGCTGGCCAGGGTGGTTGCAGGCATGCCGTACCTGATGGCGCCGAACACCAAGGCCGGAACCGCCAGGTATTTCAACGCTATGGCGGGGTGCCAAGGGTCGTAGAAGACGTAGATGGAGCCCATAAAAATGAAGCCCATGTAGATCGCTTCCTCAGTCCGTTCCCTCGACCAACGCACCCGCCAGGGCCGATGGAACAGCTCTCGCCACGAGATGACCAAGGGGGCCATCAAGTAAATCCCTACCAGGTCGCCGGTCCACCAGAGCAACCACGTGCTCAGATAGGAACCCGCCCCAAGAAGGTGCGCAACCACTGCCGCCCCGATGGAGGCGCCAAGTGCGGCGCTGATCATGGTCAGACTGAGGAGCCCGGCCACCTCTCTCATGGTTCCAAGGGTGGGTCGCTCAGTGATAAATCGCTGTACGAACCACGCTCCAGTGGCGGCATTCAGTGTGTTGGCTAGAGAGAAGAGGGTGGTGATCTGGAGTGTCTGCCCATTGGAAAGGTCAAACCATGTGTTCGCCAGCCAGCCCACCATAAGGAATACAGGCCAATGTCTGCGCTCATGAATCAGCAGCGTGGCCACAAATAGGCCACTGGGCATCCAAAACGAAATGAAAGCCTCGGGGCGAAAGGAGAGATATCGGCCCAGGAAGGCGCAGGCTAGATAGGTCATGCCAAATACCACCGCCCGCACCCACAAGGGGGGCTTGAGTACGGGCTGGTGGGGATTGGACTTGCCTAGCTCCATGGCCAAAGGCTTTCCTTTTGTTACCGACGTTGGTGACAACCAAGATATCAGAACAATTGAAAAGCCATGGACTGGATGATAAAAAATAGGTGTACTACCTGATTTTAAGCAAGGCCATTCTGAAACCTTAAAGTGGGGTTTCAGAATGGCCAAAAATGGCTTTAGTAATTACAATTGATTCAGAATAGGCCCGGGATCACGGCAGGTTGTCTACCGCCAGGGCTCAGGCGATGCCCTGGTGGATCCGGTCCACGAGGCCGGGGCCTTCGAAGATGAGGGCGCTGTAGACCTGTGCCAGGGCGGCGCCGTCGGCCAGGGCGGTGAGCACGTCCTCGGGGCCGCCGAGGCCGCCGCAGGCCACCAGGGGCAGTCGGCCGTGGAGGGCCTTGAGGATGTGGAGGCGCACCTCCCGGGCTTTCTTCTTGAGTGGCACGCCGCTCAGGCCGCCGGCGCCCTGGGCCTCCACCCGGGCCCGCAGGGGTTCGGGCACCACGCCCCGGTCCAGGGTGGTGTTCGTTGCAATGAGGCCGGAGATGCCCGAGGCCACGGCCACCTCCACGATGGCGTCCAGGTCCTCGGGGGCCAGATCCGGGGCTAGCTTCAGCAGGAGGGGCTGGCCCTCAAGACACAGCTCCTTCCGCAGGTCCAGCATGCCCGCCAGCAGGGGCTTCAGCGCCTCCGGGGCCTGCAGATTGCGGAGACCCGGGGTGTTGGGGCTGCTCACGTTCAAGGCGATGTAGTCCACCTCGGGGGCAATGAGGCGGTAGGCCGCGCGGTAGTCGTCCAGGGCCTGGGCCTCCGGCGTCTCCTTGTTCTTCCCCAGGTTGCCGCCCACGATCAGGCCGGCCGGTCGGCGCTGCAGACGCGCTGCCACCACCTCGGCGCCCTCGCTGTTGAAGCCCATGCGGTTGAGGATCAGGCCAGCTTCCGGGAACCGAAACAAGCGGGGCTTGGGGTTGCCCGGCTGGGGCCGGGGCGTGACGGTGCCGATCTCCACATGGCCAAAGCCCAGGGCCTTCCAGAGCGGCAGCAGGGTTGCGCCCTTGTCCAGACCCGCTGCCAGTCCCAGCGGAGTGGGGAAGTCGAGCCCCAAGGCCTGACACCGCAAGGAGGCATGGACCTGGGCTTCGGGCAGCACGGGCAGGAGGCAGGCGCCCTCGCCCAGCAGGAAGGCCAGGTTGTGGGCAGTCTCGGGGTCCAGGCTGAAGATCAGCGGCCGGAGCGCGCCGTAGAGATCCATTACTTCACCGTCACAGTGGCCACGGCTGTGATGGCCGGGAAGTCCTCCCGGTGGGCCTGCACGTGGTAGGTCCCGGGGGTGGCCGGGGCGGTGTAGAGGCCCGCAGGGGTGAGGGTGCCGCCGCCGGGTTCCACCACCCGCCAGAGCACAGGCTGGCGCAGGTACTGGACATCAGGCGCATAGTTGATCTCCGCCTGGAAGGCCTGACTGCCGCCCCGGGCCAGCACCACGGCGGTGGGTCGGAGGGCCAGGCCGGGCACGAAAGGCTCCTGAGGCTTGGAAGGGACGGCCTGGGGGCTCTCGCAGCCACCCAGGCTGAGCAGCAGGCCGAGCACCAGGCCGAACCGGGAGTGGCGACCCCACTCAGGGCGGAAGGCAGGGATGGCAGGCAGGGGCATGGGGACCTCGAAGGGTCAGGATAGCGCAGCGTCCGAGCGCTCGTCAGAAGACGCGGAAGGCCTGGAAGCAGGTGCAGGCCCAGCCCCAGCGGTTCATTCCGGCCTGGGTGTCCCGGCGGGTGGCGAGGGTGGCCCCCAGACGACCGAGGCCTGTGCGCCAGCGGGCCTCGCCCTGGAGGAGCCAGGTGGCCTCCGGTGCCGGGGCGGGCAGGGGGCTGGAGGCGTGCACCAGGAGCAGTCGGCCCCGCCCCTCCCAGGGCAGGGGAAGGCCCCAGGCGGCGCTGCGGGTGGCGGTCCAGGGTCCGAAGGCGGGGCCCAGGCTGTCGCCCCCGCTGGAGAACCCCGCCAGGTGCTGGGGCAGGGCCAGGGGACCGGTGGCTGGTCGGGCGGCACCGGCCCACTCCAGGGTGGCGTCCCAGCGCTCCCGGGCCAGCTGAAGGCTCGCCAAGGTGCGATCGGCGCCCTCCGAGCCACTGCGGCTGAAGACCAGGGACGCCCATTCCACCCCTGGCCAGCGGAAGCGGGCCTGGGTGAGGCGGGCCGTCTGCGTTGCGGAGGTGGGCGCTGGGCCGCCCAGGGCAGCCTTGCCCCCGCCAAGGGAAAGGGTCCCGAAGGTCAGCTCCAGTCGCTCGGCAAAGGTGGCCACCACCAGCCCTCCGTCCAGCCATGGGCGGCTGAGGTCCTGGCCTGCCACAGCGGCGGCCTGGCGCTGGGTCAGCTGGGGCAGGGTGTCCGGAACCGGGGCAGGGCCCTCCAGGCGGCCCCGGAAGGCCTCCAGGCGCCAGCGGCCCAGGGCCAGGCCCATGGGGGCTGTGGCCAGGGAGAGGCGGGGGAAGGGCTGGCCCCCATCGCCCAGCAGCTCCCCGCCGAGGAGCCCAGCGCCCCAGGCCAGAGGTGTCTGTTCCAAGGCCAGGCGCCAGCCGGAGTCCCAGCGGTAGGCCACTGCGCCCCGCTGGAGCACACCCAGGGTCCGGTTCCCATCCCGCAGGGCCAGGGCCGTGGCGGCGATGGCGAGGCCTTCCCTGGTCCAGCGACCCTGGACGCCCAGGCCCCAGCCGACCGTGCTCGTGCCAAGCCCCTCGCCGCCCATGAGCGGGGTCCGCAGGCCCTGGGCGCCAGCGCCGCCCCAGCCCACCTCGAAGGAGGGCAGGCTGGAGGGTTCGAGAGGCTCCTGGCCGAGGGTCCAGTCCAGGCGGTCCCGGCGCAGGGTCCCGGCTCCGTCCTGGAGGAGGGGGGCCTGGGCGCTGAGCCTGAGGGCCAGGAGGCCCAGGAGGGCGGCCCGACGCTTCATCCCGGCAGCACCTGAATGCGGACGATCCGGGCTCCCAGCTCCATCCCGTCGAGGATCTTCAAGGCCCGGTCCGGCGCCTCCACCTGGCCCACCCGGGTGTAGCGCCCGGTGAGGTGGGGGGTGGCGTTGGTGGTGATGAAGAGCTGGCTACCACCAGTGTCCTTGCCCGACAGGGCCATGCCGACGCTGCCCGGACCGTACCAGTCGAGGCTGTTCTCGCAGCGCACCGTGTAGCCGGGACCGCCGTCCATGGTGTCCACGGGGGAGCCCAGCTGCACCACGAAATCCGGCACCACGCGAGGCACCCGACGACCGTTGAAGTAGCCCTTGCGCACCAGCAATACCAGGTTGGCCACATTCATGGGGGCCACGGTGGGGTCCAGCTTCAGGGTGACCTGCCGCTGGCCGCTGAAGGTGATGCGCAGGCGCATGGGGCGGCCCCGCTCTGCCAGTCGGATGGCCTCGGCGAGGATGGCGCGATCCATGGGCCCCGGCTCGGGGGCCGTGGGCCAGGGGGTGGC
>Ga0208613_1000344_pt1 | contig 16032 bp, 16 predicted proteins | sample CryBogmetaGMA6M_FD_184543 | JGI IMG/M metagenome (GOLD analysis project Ga0208613, IMG submission 184543) | Freshwater microbial communities from Crystal Bog, Wisconsin, USA - MA6M (SPAdes) | ecosystem: Environmental > Aquatic > Freshwater > Lake | place: Crystal Bog, Wisconsin, USA | collected... | reverse complement strand
ATCTCTAATTCCCTGCAGCCCTGATTCAAACTCTGGCGTCATAGATCCAGATGTATTTTCAGTCAATTTTCCATAGGCTTCTTTAGCCGCTTGCTCTGCTTTTAAGAAACCTTCTCGACCTGCTGGAATATCACCAACATTAATTTGCTTCGCTTCCGGCAAGTCTCGGTTAAGATCGTCTATGATTTTTCCAATAGCTGATGTGTTAAAACTTTCCATTGCTCTGCGCTGTTGACCAGTAATAGCCGGACCAATCAACGGACTAGATTCCATCGTTTCTTCAAAACGTTTTACACCGCCGCCGATTGCTTGAGCAAATGATGGACGCAAGCCAGCTTCATACGCTTCTTTAACTCCAGGCTGTGCAACAGGACCGCGAATTAGCTTGCTGAGACCAGCGCCAACAGCTTCACCACCAAGCGCACCAGCACCTCCAATCATAGCGGCTTTTGTTCTATCTTCTGGTTCCATCATTGCGGATAAACCAGCAGATCCGGCTACACGGCCAAGAACAGCGGCAGGACCAGCTCCAGGGATAAGCATTGTCGGAGCCATCTTGACAGCTTCACCCGCAAACCGCCCAGCAGATGCAGGAAACCCGCCATGTTCTGATAATGCAGCCTCTTCTGCCGCAAGTTCTTCTGGAGATTTTCCTTTGCCGCCAAACATAGGGGCTACGCCAGCATAAGCCTTGCTCATCTCATAGCCAAAACCACGCTTTAATGCTTCGCCAGTTGGCATAGTTTCATCTACTGGGCCAGCATATTTAGTCCAAGGACCAGATTCTTCAGTAGCGTATTTTTCCCATGGACCAGCCATTATCTTTTCTCCCAGGATGATTGCTTGCCTGGATCGCCGCCTTTATAGATATAGCCATTTTCTTCATGACCTATTTGCAAACCAGTGCTTGCATTGTCTTTGCCAGTAGATTTTTCCATGACATCCATAAACGTACGGAAAGCAGCCTTTCTAGCTTCTGGAGGCATTTTAGGATCAGCAATAGCGCCAGCCGCATCAGACATCATTTTTTGTTCTGCATCTGAAATAGATCCAGCACCAGCCATTGATTTAGTTAAACTTTTCAATTGTGGCGAAAGAACTTCAAGCTGTTTAGTTGCTTCAAGAGCTTTAGAACTCATGCCGACCATGGGCATAGCAACGCCTTTTACAACTTGTTCAGCGCCAGATCCAATTGATTCATCAATTAAAGATTCAATGGATGCTCTATCTGGAATATTTCCAAGAGTTTCTTTTCTTTGTTCAATCTGAAGTTGTTTTTCTGCTCGACCTTTTGCTTCCTCTTTAGCACCAAAAGTGGCAGCTTCATTTTCCCTTCTAATAATGGCAAGCTCTTCTGGTGTAGTTACTTGCGCCTGATCTGCATGTACTCCACCGACAGGGACAGATTCTCTAGCAGCTTTAGCAAGAGCATTTCTAGCAGCATCTTTTTCTCTACCTGGAGGAAGTGACTGATAGTAAGCCCTGAAAGCATCAATATCCTGTGCTGGAATATTTGACTGTGGCTCAGACTGCATCGGTTGTTGAGGAGCCGGTGACATTCCTGGTGGAGCAGCTAATCCAGTGCCAGTAGGAGGATTCCTAAACATTGGTTGTTGTCCACCGCCATATCCACCACCCATAGGAGGACCATTAGGAGCAGCACCAGGTACTTGCATTGGATAACCTTCTGGAGTCATCTGCACACTTGGACCAGATGGTCTACCAGGAACCTGAGACAACTGTTGTTGAGTGGCGACATCCCTTTGCTGCTCAAGCAATTGAGATCTATATCCACCGCCAGTAGCGTTACGCAGTACAGCATCTGGAGTGTGCTGTGCCGGATCAAAGTTCATCGGAAGACTAATTCCGCGAGACTTCAAGTCAGAAGCAGCGCGTCCAACAGCTTGTTTATAACCTTCCATGTCGCCAGTGATTAGTGCATGTTCAGCAATTGGCCCAAGAGTTTCTGAAACAATCTTTCGATCCATTTCAGACATTTCTTTTCGACCCTTCTCCATCTTTTGCTGAGTTTCTTCCATTCCAAGAAGATCCTTCTGCATAGCAAAACGATTCTTCATCAATTCCTGAGCAAAAGCCGGACTATATTGAGCGGCTTCTTCAATGCTGGCATTAGGATTTTGAGCAAACAACGCTCTCAATCCTTTTTGTGCCTCAAAATCTTCTTTGGCTTTTTGATATTCCAGAGAACGATTCATGAGTTCTTGTTGTTGCATTGCGCCTTTGGCTACATTTCCATAGCCAGGAATTGACTCTGCAAGATCTTTATACATTCCAGACAAATCAAAAGCTGGCATTAGAATCTCCTATAAAAAACTGTTATTTAGGCTTTGCCAGAAAGATAATTTTGTTGTGCTTGATTAGCTCCAGAGCCAAAAGACCCAGCAGAACCACCACCGCCACCGCCAAACCAGCCTTGATTTACACCAAATCCACCAATAGCATTAAGACCCTGACCAACAGCATTGCCAATGATCTGACCTTGTGCTAAAGAGCCTTGTGCCTTAGCATTGCCATAATCAGTAACAGCACCTGATGCAAGGCCAGCAGCCCATTGACGCATAGCATTTTTATCTTGCAAAGCACCATAGCCAAAATTAAGAGCATTAGCTCGATTCTGCAATGCTTGCTGAGAATAGCCAAGACCCTGACCATAAAGATTAGCGGCCGTTCCAGCCATGCCAGCAGCGTTTTGATAAAGTCCAGCGCGACCCATTGCCTGATCTACGCCTTGACCATATAAACCAGCACCTGTTGCAGCTTGGCCTACACCTTGGCCGTAATAGCCAACATTATTGCCATAATAGCCAACATTGGTTCCAGCAAGATTAGCTCCACCCATAAGGACATTGCCCATTTGCTGCTGAGTCTGAAGATTCTGACCAAATGCTTTTCCATAAGCGTCTTGTGATCTTTGCCAAGCGTTCTGAAATCCAGTAGATGCTTGATTCTGCGCGTAATTCTGCGAGGCTTTCATTTGAGCGCCAGATAGCAATCCACCGCGAGCAGCAGCAGATTGTCCTAACTGCTGTTGACCCTGTTGCAATTGGAACTGATAACCTGGAGTAGCCTGTAATTCAGCCAGGTTGTTAACCATTGGCGTATACAACGGCGACTGCTTGTACTGATCCATTCCATAGGCTTGAGTCATCTCAGGAATGGCGGCGTTATACCGATCCATAGCTTGACCATATTTATCCATGGCCTGACCATACTGACCTAATGCGCCTTGGTACTGACCTCTAGCTTGTCCAAATTGATCAAGAGCGCCCTGATATTGGCCCATTGCAGTATTTACACCGCCAATGCCTTGATTAGCGTAATTCTGTTGAGCTTGATCATAAGCACTTAGTCTTTGACCATAACCAGGAAGTGCAGCTTCATAAGCGCCTAATTGTTGCTCATACAATGGCAACTGACCATAGCCAAATTGAGAATATGGCGCTTGTTCTTTAAAATATTTGTTTTTAGCGTTTTCAGCTAATTGCATCCGCATCATAGCGGCTTGCTGTTGTGCTTTCTGTGCCGCTGCTGCTGATGAAGAACTCATGCCAGCACTAACACCCGTTCCGATTACCCCTGCTGCTAATGCAAATGGCATAACTGCCTCCTATCTGAGCGAATACAAACGATTAAAGTAATTCTATCAATTGGCGAATCATTCCTTACCCAATGAGTCACTTGATTGTTAAACCAGTAAACCTCACCAGGACTAGCAGAATATTCGCCTTCATCAAAGCAAAATGCTTGATCTGGATGGCTTTCTAGCTGAACTGCATATTTATCATAATAAGCAGCATGCCAGCTTGCATCTATATGCGGAGCCACCGCAGCACCAGGAGGAATCTTAGTGATCAAAATACCGCCAAGTCTTTCACCGCGAACATTAGACATGATTTGAAACGCAATATCCTTAAATGCTGGCATAGCATCTGATGCTTCATACCAGATCGGATCATGCTCTTCATTGAAATCAGCCCAATTGCCATTGAAGTCTTTGTAATCCCTGTATCTGATCCAAATGTCAGATATGCCAGAATGAGGACTTGTATAGTTTTCCGTTCGATTTGTATACAAATTCCAGAATTGCGGATTGCGCTTCAATTGCAATAGCGCTGGAACAATGTCAATAGATCCAATTGGCAGCAAATTATTCACAACATGTTCCTAACAGCTTCAATTGCAAAAATATTCTGAACGCCAAAAGAGCAAAGTAATTCATGTCGATCTTTGTTCATTTTTTTGCCTGTTAAAAACTCATAGGCTTTGCCCATAGAATCGGCATTGAACAAATCATTAAAGCTAATTTTATAGCCTTCTATGCTATTTAACAAACTATTGATTTCAGAAGTAAAAGTATAAAATCCAAGGCCCATTAAAGAATTATTAACCTCATCTAATGGACGTTCAATGATTAACTTTTTAGCAGGATGCTTGTTAATTTCATTTGCAAAAAATATCGCACTAGTCTCAGAAATCCCTAAAAGTCCAGAATGTTCTTTATTATCAAGAGTTTCCAGGGTTTCTTTCATGAATGATTCATGCAAGCAAATGTCATCGCCAGTAGTCAATAGATTTGCCACCCATGCAGTGCCAGATCTAGGCAAAGCAATGACCATGTAATCAATCATTTTTTCTTCATGCAAGGCTTAGTCTTGTTGCACTTTGACATTCCAGCCTTAGACATTGCAATCGCAACTGCTTGCTTCTGAGGCTTACCAGCAGCCATCTCAGTCTTGATGTTAGAAGAAACAGTTTTTTTGCTAGAACCTGATTTCAATGGCATAAATCACCTTACTTGACATGCGGTTAAGATAACGCCAGGAGTCACTGGAGTTGTCGGAGTTGTCCCTGCTGAGATAGTTTCAATATAAACATTTGTGCTTTCCGGCTGCCACATCAATTGTAAATAATCACCAGCATTTAATGATAGAACATAATTGATTGCTGCAATCATTTGCCCATTTATGCTGCCATGTTTACTGGTGATTGCATAAAGACTATTTGAATATGCAACATCACCAGTTGATCCAGTGTCATTTTTCCTCAACCATACATTGACGTTACGAATCTGAGTATCAGTGTTAGTAAACTGAAGACTATATTGAATATTGTATACTCCAGCGACCGCAAATGTGATTAAAGTTGGATCTCCAGATAAATCATTTGCAATAGAAACGTCAATAGCTTCAGCAGTTGTATTGATCTTAATCGGATATGCTGTTGTTGTATTTGCTGCTGTTTGACTAGCGTTAGTATCGTAAAAAGAACCATAGGAAGCATAAGACACTGGACCAGCCGGACCCATTGGACCTTGAGCGCCAGTGTTGCCTCTAGGAATAATGAAATTAAGAACAGCATCGCTAGAAGTGCCAGAGTTGGTTACAACAGCATTTGTTCCAGCCGCGCCAGTGATTGTAGTTCCAACATTTACTGTTGAAGACAATCCATTTGCACCAGTTTTGCCAGTAGAACCAGTTGCGCCAGTAGCACCAGCAGGAATGGTGAAATCCAGCACTGCACTAGTTGAAGTTCCAACATTAACTACCGCCGCATCAGTCCCTGGAGCGCCAGTTGTAGTTGTGCCAACAGTAACTGAACCATTGCCGCTAGTGGTCCATGTTGTGCCATTCCAAAACACTTCCTGATTTAGATCAGTGTCAAAGAACTGCTGGCCTACATACAAATTACCAGTTGGCCTATCAATGGTCCTTCCGCTGCTAGTGACCGCATTTAGAACAGCCTGAGTGCGGTCAAACCATTGCTGCCATACGCCAAAGACCTTGCTAGTGCTGTCAGCAATGATTGATTGAAATGGCGCTTTTGGAAAGCTCATTTTGCCGCCATCGTTGCATAAGCCGCCGCACTAATCAGGACAACTTTCACTGGATCAGTAATGCGAAACTTAAATACATAGTTACGAGATACGCCAAGTCTGCGCCATTCCGCTCTGTGCAAATATTCGCCCATAGCACCAGGAGTAGTCCACATTTCATTGCCATAGGTGAATCCACCATCACGGCTAACTTGTAGCATGACTTGAGGATCTGATCCTTGACCATCAACAAGACCGATACCTTGCTCCATATCCAATCGCAAGCGATAGATATGCAACTTGTTAAAGCTAGTGCCAGCGAAAAAGTGAGGAGTGATCAATTCTCTAGCAATCAACTCACCATTGTCTGTATATGTTTGTGCGTCAAGCTCATACAGATTGCCATTGCGATAGTCAGCAACGATCATTTTGTTGTAATACTGAGCGCCCCGATTAGCATAATGTCTAGTTGAAGTGCCGGACTGTAGAACGCTCCAAGCATCTGATGTCGCATCAAATAGCCAAGTTACGCCCTGCTCCTCAAAGTTCAATTCATAGAACTCATGACCATTCTGACGGTAAGAGAACGCAACTGCATCACCAGGATTAACATATTGACTAAATAAATAGTCAAGATCTGACGTTGACACTGGAGTAGGCTGATAATTCTGAATTCTGAAGACCGACAAACCACCGCGACGAGTTCGGCCAAGGAAAAACATTTGTCCAGCACATCGAGACAAAGTAGCCCTAGCAGCAAGACCAACATCAGTTGGAGAACCAGCAATTCTAGTGAACGGGAATGGAAAACCGCCAGAGTTCTGCCAGTATTCGAGAGATATAGCGCCAAACAGAACTAGATTGCCATTGTCTACCGCAACAGCAACCAGATCATCCGTATAAGCCTCTTTGCTGGCGTACTGCAATGGGTCCCAGAAAAATCCATCGTACTGACCAGATAGCCAGAATTGTTTAGTTCCTGGATTGTTGATTACAAAATAGCTATCAATAAAAGTAACGCTATTAGCGCCAGGGAAAGCCGCGCCATCATAAGTGTCTTTGATATTTCTGAAGTTGTTGACTACTTGCAGCGTTCCATTGATTGAAGTGCCAGTAGTGTTGTCTGTTGTATACCAGTAATCAGCATCGACAACAGTTCCATTACCAGCAGTTGTAGTGTCATCAGGCTGTGTGCCAGCAGTTGTGCCAGTAGCTGAGAATCTGGTCCCTACTTCATTTAATGGCGCTCCAATGTTTGTGAACAAACTAGTTCCGACACTTGTGATTACATAGGTATTTCCTACTATCAGATTGCCGTCATTGTATGTGCCGCGATTGACAGTGTAATTTCCATCTGGAATACCTCCAGTTATAGACTTAACTTCTACTGTTTCGCCAGTTTTGCGATTGCAATATGGCTCATTGACTCGAACGCCAACAGTGTTCCCAATGTAAAAAGAATCACTAGTAGTAGCCGCGCTAGTGTAACTAAAAGTAAATTGATTCGCTGCTTTAGTTAAAACGGTATAAGAACCGCTCGGCACTGGTCCTGTGTTGGCAGTGATAGCAACAGACTGGCCGACAGTAATGTATAAATCTACATACGGCTGCAACATCGTTACGGTAACTGTTGTGCCATCAGACTTATAATTAGCGCCTACTCTTAACGGCTTGATATATGGCAAATCACCAGTCTTTGGCTGATAGATATATCCGTCATCACCATCTACCAGCATCACCTGTTGACCATTATCGGTCATTGAAACATAACCAGATAGACTGTTTAACGTGCCGCGATTAACGAAAGTGCCGTCACCGCGCACCTCAATAAACGTGTCATAAGAGACAGCATAAAGCAGATTTTCAGACTGTAACCACCACATTCCCCGCAGTGGAAATTCACCGACATTGCAGAATAACTTCAGCCCTGGAGTCCCATAAGCCGCAAGTTCATTCTTGTCCTTCTCAGGCTTAATATCAATAAAGATATTTTGCCGTTTCTGAGCGGTTACAGCTCGAGAACGACCAGCTATTCCAGTGCCGAGAATAGGAAGTTCAATTGAATCTGGCATGATTATCTACCCCAGCCATCGGAGTAGATATTGTATCGCAATTGGCTAGTGTTCATCAGTGCAACATCGGTCTGCAATGTCATTGTGCGCTGATTCATTCGTTTAATTTTTTTCAGAGCCGCTTGAGCTAACTGAAGCGTCGATGGCCGCATGTCAAACTGATACTCTTCAGCAATTCGAGTTGCAAGATTGAATACAATGGCTTCCCAGTAGCCAGGAGGCAAAGCAATGTAAGCCGTAGGATCAACCACCATGTCAAATGGCTTCCAGCTAGTGATCGTCACATAAGCTGGACCTTGAGTGCTAGGATCATTTGGCGAGAAAATCGGATAAATGTACGCTTCAGCGATAGGAAAACTAGGCTGATAGTACAAATACCCTGGAAAGTTAGTGCTAAGAGTTTTTAGCCTGATCGCGTTGTAATCATCATAATTCAGCACGATCATTGGATAATCAACAGGAATAGCCCCATTGTTTAGCGTTAGATATGCGCCTACGATCTTAGTTGGCCGAGTTGTGTCCCAGTCGCCGCCAAGACCGATAGAATAAGGATTTTGACCCGATTGAAGCTCAAATTGCTCTCTAATCACCTGATAAAGCATTAGCTCTTCAAGCGACCAGGAATCAATCATGCGGTTAAGCGATTCGATGCCGTCTTTAAGTTCACTAGCAGTCAGATCAGTATCAACAGCAGAAACCTGAATCAAGCGCATTGCTGCCCGCACCAAGTCATTTGCCGTATACATCTGACCTACATTGGCGACCTTCTTAACGCTTACGCTGTAAGGATTAACCCATGCCCATTCTGCTGGCTCATTTGACCAAAACGTAGATACATCAACCCATATCGGCGCTGGTAATGACCAAATGTTCTGAATGACAACAGTACTGGTTAAATTACCGTCATAAACAGTGATGTCATATTGAACTGATCCATCAGCAACCCAGAATGAAATGTTCCTAGTTGTGTTAATCGCTGGATTAGGTATACCAGAGCTTAATGCCTGATCTTCAAAGATCGGAACAGCCGTAGTGGTCCCATGATAAGTAACTTTATAAGCATACTCACCAAGTTGACCACCCAGCTGCGGAACTAAATCAATAGTAAAATACTTAGAAACATAACTAGGCATATTTTTATCCTTAATTTGGAATATCTACACCAGTTTGCGAAGTTTGTCTCCAGCAATTAAAATCTAAATCATAGATAAAAGATATTGTTCTATTGTATCCGTTTGCTGGATTTGTCCAAGCACTCATTTTAAATATACTACTCCATGTAATAGTTCCCATTGCGCCGCCGCTTTCGTTTTGAATAGTTACTATTAAAGGACTTGCATCATATTTACTTGATGGAGATGCAATAGTAAATCCAGAACCAGATGAAACTCTAATAAGCAAATATTGATTAGATAAAGGATTTGGAGTAACCGTTCCAGTTCCTGTTTCTCCTTTTTTCCATAACAAAGCTCTATCACGAACGTAATTGCCAGTTCCTAAAGTGCAATTAATATATCTATTTGGATTAGAATATTGTGGAATATTAGTATCAGAAAAAGAACCAAAAACAGATCCAACAACTGTTGACCCTATTGAGCCATCCATTGATCCTGATAAACAATATATTCCTTGGATAAAATTCCATTGGCAATTTACTCCAAGAATAAGTGAACCACCAACACCACCATTTGAACAATTGCTGATTCTAGAAGTCGAAAGATCAGTAAATTTTAAAGTTGCATTTTCAATATATAATCCTTCAACTACTGCTGAAACCCAATGATCTGCTGAAATGGCACAATTTACTGTGCTTGTTGTTGCATCAAGTGATTGATATAAACCACCAATAACATTAATTCCATTGCATTGATATGTTGTTTCGCTACGAATACCACATGATCCAACAGCAAATCCTGAATATGATAAAGCCGAGCAATTGTCAATCATTATGTTGTGAGTATAATCGCCAGTAATATGAATACCGTGACCAACTGAACTAAACGTAATGTTTTGCGGGATCCAAGGCGCGTTTCCACCATTAACACTTGTATCAGGCCAAAATTTACAATCTCTAATCAATCCAGTATTAGTATTTGTTAATTTAATTCCATCTCCAGCCATCTGAAATACACAATTTTTAATAGCCCAAAAATAAACATTATTAGATGTTCCATTTATTAAAATGCCATTATTTGGATATGGTGTATTTCCAGTAAATAAAAGATCGTTTATTTCTACGCCAGTAGATCCAGATAAATTAAATGTTGGATTATTTGATGGTGCTACATTGTTAAGTTGAGTATTCCAACCATCGCCACGAATTACCATAGGATTAAATGGTAATCCATTGGCATTTCCCACTGGCGTTAATCGAAGTGAAGATGTAATTTTATATGCGCCAGATGGAATATAAACTGTTCCTCTATATGTAGAATTTCCAATATGATTTATTGCTGATTGAATTGCAGCAGTATCATCAGTTATTCCATCTCCTACAGCCCCAAAATCTTTTACTGATACAAAATCTCCAAATCCATCATTGATCAATCTGTTAATTGACCCAGTTATTCTTACTCCATTAACTGATGGAGCAAATTGAGATACTGTTATTGATCCAGCTCCAGTAGAACTAAGGCTTAATCCTGTTGGATTACCATTTCCATCTTGAACTGTTTGCAAGGTAGAAGTAATGCCGCCAGGAATTTGCAATAGTCCAGAAAACGATGAATTAATTTGTTGATTGGCAAGTGATGACATAAACTTTTACCTTATTGAGTTTTAATTTAAAAATTATTTACTCTGATTCAATATTTTTAAAAATTTGATCTTTATAAGCATTTATTACTTCTGGAGTCCAAGCAGTAACGCAATGCGCCGCTACTTGCTCAGGAATATCGGTCAAGTCCTGACCCGGATTTAATGAAGACCGATGGTAAGTTTCACTGATCTTGATTCCATCCTCTATGATACGAGTTGCTTCTCGGTAGAGAACGATGCCATTTTCAGTGACAGTGATTTGATCAATAACGGTTTCTTTTATGAGTGACATAATATGTTTTTTAAGTTGAAGTAATATAAACACCTGATGCAACTATAGTTTTTGCATTAGTTACAACAAATGATGGAGAATTCCATAAAGTTCCACCAGTATAAATAACACCAGTTCCTAAAGTATCAATATAATTAGTAGACCAAGATGTAGCAGAAGATTGAGAAATATTAAATGGGATTCCGCTAACAGCAGAAGAATTAGCTACTGATGTTATTGATCCAGAACCAGGACTTATAACTAATGTTACATAAACAATTCGGCCTATTTTTGTATATGTTCCAGATGATGTCCAGCCAGTTGTTCCAGTAAAACTATTTAATACTGGACTCCATGTCCCTTCTTCATAATCATCTAAAGTATTAACATTGGCTGATGCAACTTGTGTTGCTGGAAATGTAATTCCGTCTAATGTTTGTAATTTAGCCCCACCAGATACTGTTGATGCTGTTCCAATCAATACATTATTGCTTGCATCAATCACCAGACCATTTGATCCAGCACCACCATTTAACGTAAGCGTTTTAGTGCTTGCAGCAGTGATTGCAGTACTATTGATCAGTGAAACAGTTGCTGGATATACAGTAAACGTATCAGTTGAAGCATCACCGATAGTTGTGTTGCCAGTGCTGGTTAGATCGGTAAATTTACCAGCAGCAGGAGCCGTTGTTCCGATAGCAGGAGGAGACAGCAAATAAGTGCTAAATCCAGTACCAGAAACAGTGCTAGATGCTGAAAGAGTGGTAAAAGCGCCCGTACTTGCAGTGCCGCTACCAATTGCACCAGGAGAAGCAAATGTAGCACCACCTAATGAGCTTGCGTTGAGATTAGCTACATTTGTAGTTGATGCAACAGTGAATGGTGCTGTTCCAGTTGCAATAGTTGATTCAACTGTTGTGAATTTGCCTGTGCTAGGAGTTGTGCTTCCAATCGCACCAGGAGCTAATAGACCAGCATTTACAATCTGTTGAGGAGTGGCCTTAGTAGTAATACCGCCCGATACCAGTGGCGCAACATCAGTGCCAGCAGTTATAGAAGTTGCAGCCGGTAAGCCGGAAATCTTTACGTTAGCCATTCAAATTACTCCGTGATGATATTGTCGCCAGATTCAGTTATCAATGGATTTACTGACTCAGTGGTGATGTCAAAGGTTTCTGACAATGCTGTACCTGATGCACCAGATGCAAACATTCCAAGAGCAGCAGAAAACATTCCAAGCAACTGAAACATAATCGTTAACCGTAGTAGCTAACGCTGACTTTTGCAGAAGCAGCAGCTTCAATGAATTTAATCGCTGAAAGATCGCCAGTGTACGGAAGGATCGTTCCAGCAGCAATCGTCATTCCGCTAGTTGACGTAGGATTAGTGCCATCATCTCTCCAGCGTACATCCTGTGATTCTGCCTGAATAAGTGCAACAAGCGCACCCATAGGAACAGTCAAGCCAATCGCGCTAGAAACCGTACCAATCTGCTGGTAACCCAATGGCCGATTTGGTGCTGGAACTACACCAGTATTACCTGGGACATTTTTACCTGGAGTGTCTAACCAATTTGGCATAATTGCACCTATGAGAGAAATTTAAGTTTGTAAAGAAGCGTCTGATATATCTCAACTGCTTCATCAATCAAGTTTTGAACTGCCGTTTCATCCGCGCTAATCGCTTTATATCTGTTCTTTTTGATCCAGTCCAGATGGCTGCGTAGAACAGTCTCAGTTGAACCTCTTGCAGTGTTCTTAAGATACGGAATATTAAGCAATACTCCTTCGCATCCTTGGTATGACTCAGCAATGGCATCTGCTTTTTCCACGATTGCGTTATAAAAATCGCCCAATGCCATGTGAGCGGCGAATGAGCGAGTCTTAAGATGTTCTCTGTGCGCTATTTCCCGCGCTAAGAACAGAAGAGCAATGAGATCATTCATCATCTGTCTTTGGCCTACGTCCGCGAGGCTTTGGCATATCTAATGGTTCGGAGATTTCACCGTACCATTCTGCGCTGGTCATCCAACCATCCGCTTTGAATTCTTTGAGTTCATTGGCATCGACAGCAATCTTGCTGATTTCATAACTGCCTTTGTGAACCGAACATGGAAAGTCCATATTTTACTCCATAAAGAAAACAGGGAGACCGAAATCTCCCCGTTTCATTTTAGCCTTTAGACGGCTGTTGCGCCAGCGATACTGCCATAGTTGACCTGACCGCCTGTCACACCGAAGTTAGACAGATCTGGTTCCGCACGAATCACATTGACGAGATAAGTGTCAGAAGCAGGAGTACCAGTGCTTGCAGATGTCTTAACATATGCAATCTTAATGGTATTCGCAGCAGAGACATAGGCATAAGAAATAGCCATGTCAGTACCGATAGCCTTGGTTGGATTTACAGAAACATAGTCACCAAGTGCTACACCACTAAGGGTGAAAGCAATTTCAGTGACTGATGATGCTGCAACCTGACCAGAGGTAAAGGTAACTGGCAGTGAGATAATTGCATTAGCCCGTACATATGTAGGACTTACAATATTTGGACCTGGATTAGCCATTGTTGTTTACTCCTATTAACCTGTTACGCGAACGGCAAGTTCTGGATAGACCGTTGACCAGCCATACAGAACATCCAGACGGCAAGGCAACTGGTCAGAGTTAATATCGTACTGGCGAACCAGACGAATAGAAACGCCATCAGCGGCTGCGCGACCTGCCATATCAACGCCCTGTGGAAGAATCAGGTCAGCAGTACCAAATGCGAAAGCATCACGATGGAACGCCATGCTGTTTGCATAAGAAGTTGCTGTACCAGACGCACCAGAGATGATCGTTGCTGTGCCAGAAGGAATCGTACCAGTTGAACTGGTTACGTTCTGGAACTGACCAGAGAAGATCGGCGTTGGGTATACGTTGATGCTAGTAGAACCGTTCGTACCACCAGAAACGACAACGAAGTTACGCAGAGCGCCAGTAGACTGACGATTCTGTGGGTTAACTGCATAGACGTTAGGAATGGTGAAAACAGTACCAGCAGGCATCGTGCCAGACAGAGAAGAAATGGTCAGAGCAAAGCTGGTCTGAGCATTAGTCTGAACTGAACCACCAGACTGTGCAGATACTGTAAATGCAGTAGCCGTACCAGTGGTGAAGCTGCTCACATTTTGGTCCATTGCGAAATTAAATCCTAATGTACTATCGCCCAGAGCGCCTTTCTTGAAGATGCTGGAGATAGTTCCCTGCGGATTAAACAGGTTAGTCAGACCATTGACGATACCTACTTCAGTAGCAGGATCAACAACAAAATGACGCTCTTCATCAACTGGAGCCGCTTCCTGGTTCAGACGCGCACGAGCAGCAAGAATAGCCGCCGTAGACTGAGCCTGTGTGGGAGCAGTAGCACCAGTCAACTGACCAGGAGTGCCGACCATGTTGTATACATTCAAGAACTGCTGAAGACCGTCATAGTCGATCTTGTTAGCAACTGCTGCAACGGCTGGCTTGATGAAACGATCAGAGAAATCACTGATGTTCATCGTGAGATCCTGAGTTGTAAACGCCATGTCCACACCGAACTGAGTGCCGAGTGTCAAAGGAACATAGGTTTCAACTGAAGATTCAATCTGAAGTGCTGGACCAGTACGGCCTACATACCTTGGTGGCTTACGCAGGTTGATAGTAGTACCGATCTTTGCGCCTTCGATAGCGAATTTATCGTCATACTGACGAGATACTGCACGAGTAAAAACGAGCTGGTTGGTAAGGATACGCAGAGCTTCGTTCGTAATCATGCTAATAGTAAGCAACTGATTGCTCATAGCATTTACTCCAAATAGAGAAAGGAAAAGGTTTTTTGCCCGTTCATTTTCTCAGATAGGAGCCAATCCCTCGAATGATCTGATTTGCCGCAATAACGTACTGGGCCAGCTACGTTACTGGTAAGTCCGATTGTATCACAAATAAACAAATGTCAAGCACAAAAAAAGCCAGAGTGTTTTAAGTTCTGGCTATGAGTGAGGAGTATGAAAAGTGCTATTTCTAGCACCGAATACCTATATCATATTATCTGGAGCCAGCAGCAGGAATCGAACCCGCGACATCGAACTTACAAAGATCGCGCTCTACCTACTGAGCTATGCTGGCAAATACTTATCTCTTCATCATTGCTTGTTTTTTAGCCAAATCTTCAGCGTTTCTAGCAGCGATATATTCGGCAGTCGTCATCTCAGCATAGCTCTTAACATTCCTTGGAACTCCTCCAGCAGCACCATTGAGTGGCTTGATTGGAGTTGGCGCGTTAGACTTAGCCCTCGGAGAGCGGTTAATGATTTCCGCTAACTTCATGCCAGCAGCAATAGGGTTGTCCATGCCAGCAATCTCATACGCAACATCTAGATTGCGGCCAAGCATATAGGCAATCTCTGGACCATTATCCATTCCCAGCAGAGCCTGTCTGATCGTAGGGTTCTGGGCCAGTCTTGGATCTGATGTGATTCCTTCAATGACCGTATCATAATCAGCAAACTTAGCTCTTGTTGCAGTTTCTGCCGCTTCTAGCTTCGCCTGTGCAGCCATAGCGCTTTGTGTCGCCGCTCGCTGTTCATATTCTGCTGCGACTGCTGCTTTGGCTTCTTCAACCGCAGACACTCTAGTATATTGAAGCATTGCGTCCATATACCTTGGATCATATTGTCCTCCAGCAAAGTCATTAGGATCTGGTGGCGTTAACCTTGACGCTTGTGGTTCATTCTTCGGAGCAAACTGTTTAAGCATCTGCTCCTGTTGTTCAAGTAGCTTCTCAAGCCTTTCCGCTTGTCTACGAGCTTCGTGTTTATCCCTGGTGAGTTCATCAATACGTTTCTTGTACCATGGATCTTTCTTGTCAAGAGCTTCTTCAGTATCTTGTGCAGCTTCTTGCGCTTCAGGCTCCTCGCTGTCCAGCAGAGCCGAATCAACCGTTTCCGTTGGTTCCAGGTTAACTTCTGGTTCATTGACGACGACCTCTGCTACTGCGCTTTCATCACTCATTCTGTTCTTCTCCTGGCTTTTCTTCGCCCGTTAATGCGCCAATGTTTGGCTTTCTAGTCATAC
>Ga0208613_1000343_pt1 | contig 16050 bp, 18 predicted proteins | sample CryBogmetaGMA6M_FD_184543 | JGI IMG/M metagenome (GOLD analysis project Ga0208613, IMG submission 184543) | Freshwater microbial communities from Crystal Bog, Wisconsin, USA - MA6M (SPAdes) | ecosystem: Environmental > Aquatic > Freshwater > Lake | place: Crystal Bog, Wisconsin, USA | collected... | reverse complement strand
ATTATAGATACAGCCCCTACGGGTCATACGTTACGGCTTTTGGAAATGCCTGATTTGATTCATCGCTGGTTAATTGCTTTGGATACGTTGCTCGCTAAACATCGCTATATGCGAAGCCATTTTGGCGGTGATAAACGCCTGGATCATTTGGATGTTTTTTTACTGGACATGAATGCTTCATTAAAAACCATGCAGACCTTAATGGCGGATGCAGCGCGTTGTAATTTTATTTTAGTGATGCAACCGGAAGCGATGATTGTTGAAGAAAGCGTTGATCTTGCCCACGCCTTAAGTCAGCGGAAGGTTTTCATGTCTGAGCTGGTCGTTAATCGATTGTTTCCTGACAATGATTGTCCGATATGTTTTGCTGAACGTAGTAGACAAATGCGTGCACTTAAAAACCTGTTCAGGCGCTTACCTGAACAGGTGTTTTGGACGTTGCCTTTACTTGCGGAAGAACCACGAGGCAATCAGCTTTATGGCTTGTGGTCTGAGATACGGTTACTGGATAAAAGCGAGGTTATGATGACTATCAGTAGTCATAAATTGCCTTTGCATGTAGAGAAGCCAGTTCCGTTGCCTGCCGATACCTTGCGGTTATTGATTTTCGCAGGCAAAGGCGGGGTGGGTAAAACGACTTTGGCCTGTGCTACGGCTTTACGCTTGCACAGTGAATATCCACAGTTGCGTATTTTAATCTTTTCCACAGACCCCGCGCATTCACTGAGTGATTGCTTGGGAGTGAGTGTGCAAAACACGCCTACTTCGGTGATGTTTAAAATTGATGCGCAAGAAATAAATGCACAAGCGGACTTTGAAAAAATTCGGTGTGACTACCGGGAAGAATTAGAAAATTTTTTACAGGATGTTTTACCCAATTTAGATATTACCTTTGATCGCGAAGTGATGGAACACTTACTCGATCTGGCTCCCCCCGGACTGGATGAAATTATGGCATTAACGACTATTATGGATCATCTCGACAGTGGGCGTTATGATATGATAGTCGTAGATGCAGCGCCAAGCGGGCATTTGCTACGGTTGCTGGAATTACCTGAATTGATTCGGGATTGGTTAAAAATATTCTTCTCATTATTGCTGAAATACCGTAAAGTTATGCGCTTTCCACATTTATCAGAACGTTTGGTAAAGCTCTCACGGGAATTAAAAAACTTGCGGATTCTGTTGCAGAATATTGAACAAGCGGGACTCTATGCGGTCACTATTCCAACTTATTTGGCGATAGAAAAAACCTACGAAATGACAGGCGCTTTACAGCGACTGGGTATAGCGACAAACGCATTGTTTATTAATCAGATTACACCAGATAGTGATTGTGGGCTGTGCAAAGCAATTAAAAGAAACGAATCATTGCAGATTAGGCACGCGCATGACATTTTTTCTGCCCTGCCGCAGGCACGCATTTATCGGCAAATAGACCCGGCTGGTTTAAGTGAATTAATGGCTTTGGGTTCGGCGCTTTATTTATAGACAGTAAACGTACTTATTACACATTATGTCAATTAACAAACAATATCAGGATGAACAGGAGCAGGTATCTTTGTGTGAGGCACTGGATCGATTGTTAAATAAAGGTGCGGTGGTGGTTGCTGATGTAACCGTTTCTGTCGCTAATATTGATTTGATTTATTTAAGCTTGCAAGCTTTGGTAGCCTCTGTAGAAACAGGCAAACGTTTACGCGGCAGGGAGTAAGATAATGACAACGAAGCATCCGTTATCCCATCATTCCATGGCTGACTTGGCAGCCCCCATTTCGCCACGATTAAGTACAGAAGGCGTGCCTCGTAAATTAGAAATTGATGGTGATCGTGTTCGTAATGGTTTAGCGCAATTGGTCTTGACACTCGTTAAATTGTTGCACGAACTGTTGGAGCGACAAGCCATAAGGCGTATGGATTCCGGTTCGCTAACTGATGAAGAAATCGAACGACTGGGTATGACGCTAATGCGTCAAGCCGAGGAATTGGATAAGTTGCGTGAGGTTTTTGGTCTCAAAGACGATGATTTGAATTTTAACTTAGGCCCCTTGGGCCGATTATTATAAAGGCCCGTAAAATGAACAAGAACAGGCAATTATTATGGGTTATCTATGGACACATCATGAGTGTGTTGCAGGTAAAGGAGGTGTCTCATGGCTAATACGGCTATTGATGCAAATTCGGCAACGCGTGGTTTTTTAATGCGTATGGGTAATGCTTGGTTTGATCAGGGCGAGCTACGACAAGCGCTAGATGTTTATCTAAAAGTCATTGAGGAATATCCTGGCAGTGAGGAAAGTAAAACAGCTCAAGTTGCGTTATTCACTATTGCTCGGCGTTACGAACAAGAGGGTCTGTTACGGTTGTCTCTGGATGTGCTTGAGCGGCTTGAGCAAATACAAACGACAAACGCATAAGCTTTGTTGTTTTGATCCACTGTAGTGCGCTGTTTAATCAGGATTTAAGCCAGGTATTAAGGTGCAAGAAACAGGATATGCACTAGATAACAATGCTCAGGATTTTTTAATGGGCAAGTGCTTTTCGATTTGAAGTAAAAATTTGAATGTGGATTTGAGCTTTTCAGGACGACTACTTTAAGGATTTATACCGTGAACGACAATAAAAAATTAACCCATTCTACCAACTCGACCACCGTAGCCGATTTGCTGGAGCGATTACTGGACAAAGGTATCGTTATCAGTGGTGATATTCGCATCAGGCTGGTTGAAGTAGAATTATTGACGCTGGAAATTCGCTTGCTTATTTGTTCTGTAGACAAAGCGTTGGAAATGGGTTTGGATTGGTGGACCGGCAATCCGGCGTTTGACTCAAGAGCCAGAGCAGTATCCGCATTACCAGAAACAGGACTGGAAGAGCGTCTACAGCGCTTGGAGGCACGATTGGAAAAGCTGCCCGTTATCGAAGAAACGCATCCATAAGTCATGGTAGCTGGCAGGGTATTTTTTAATCGAAAGGGATCAGGAGAGTATGATGCATTCTATTCGTTGTGTTTTTTGTCGTGGTACGGGGAATGATCCTTTTGGGATTATGTCTTGGTATTCTGACTGCCCTGTTTGTCTTGGCAAAGCGGTCGTTGACGTCCCTGCACTTCACGTCCCCTGTGCACACTGCAAGGGAACCGGAGCGTTCAAGACCTTCTCATGCGGCGTCTGTGCAGGCAAAGGCGTGGTTTCAGCACCCGACGGTCCCACACGAGTCTGTCCAGACTGTCAAGGTACGGGTGATGATACGCCTTCAGGCATGGCTTGTTTGACCTGTCGTGGTCGTGGGTGGATTGGGGCGGACGTGGTGTGCTGAATGCTCTCAAATAAATAAGGCTTTATTTTTATGCGAGCGTTGATTTATTTTCCTATTATTCATAGTCACAAGGATTTAGGGACATTAGATAAGAGGGTAAGTGATTTGCGAACGGACGAACAGGCAAACAAGTATCTTGACGCAACTGAACATTCCTGGAAAATGGTCGAAACCACTATTGAAGACTTGGAGCTCGATTATAGCCATTTAAAGCTTTATCAGGATGGTCTGCCTGTGTGTGGAAAAGAACAGGAAATAGTTGCCGAAGTCGCGGAATCTGCGGGTAGTCAAAATTTCAAATTATTGCAAAAATTACATCAAAAGGGAGCGGTGCTTATGGGGACGGAATCGCCCGAACTGTTAGTGCAAGAACACGCTTTGATGACGCAATTGCTAAAGCCTGGGGAGCCCACTGAAATATCTTTAAAAACAGCGCAGGAATTATTAAATAAGCGGGATGATTATATTGCACAACGTATTGATAAAACCTTGCAAGATAACGAAATGGGTCTGCTTTTTCTTGGGCTAATGCACAACATTGAAAAAAAGCTGCCCCAAGATATTGTTCTTATTCAGCCTCTTGGGAGGCTTCCTGGTCAAGGAGGTGAGGATTTATCTACAAGTTAGGTAAATTTTTACGAAGTAAGGGGCTTTATAACTTCTCCTTATTCAAAGTTTAAATTCTTAATTTCTTAATTTCTGTAAAGTTAGTTCAGATATAAACTAGAGTAACAAATACTTTCATTAGAAAAGGGTATTGAACGATGACATCCCCCATCCTCAAAAAAAATCCTTGTGTAGGTATTTCTACGTATTGTTTGTTTTATGTTTTTATCTATATTATACCCATCAAAGATAGTGCTTTTATTTGATCTTCAATTTTTTTATTTGATTATTGCGGGAGCGTTACTTAAATCAGGAATTATAAAAAGTGCCTTTTGGTGCGTATCTTTTGTTTAAACCTTGCTGCGCGTTTACACATTGCAGGTTTATTAATTATATTCATGTTACTTGATTTTTCGTTAAATTATCTTTGCTTGTGAGCTAATACAACCGCCTAAATGAAGATTGTATTTTTTAGACCTTACTATCTGAACGCTATTATTAACCACAATTAATTAACAAGGATAACCCAATGTATGTAGCCAATGAAAGCTATTGATTCAGGCTATGTTTTAATAATTGATGACAACAAAGATATTTGTGATTTGCTAACGCACCTCCTGGAACAGTCGGGCTATCAAACTCAGCAAGGTTACGATGGTGCAACAGCAATAAAATTATTATCACAGCGTGAACCTGATGTACTGCTACTTGATAGCGTAATTCCTGAGCCCAATGGTATGGCGGTATTAGCCAAGGCTCATCTGCTGTATCCGCAACTTCCCGTTATTATTATCACGGGCACAGCGGGAATTCTCAGTGCAGTTTGTGCCATTAAGGCAGGTGCGTGGGATTACCTTCCCAAGCCATTCGATAACAATCGGGTGTTGGAGTTGGTAAATCGTGCGGTGCAAACGCGTGAGAACAGATGTGATTCCAACGACCAAGCCAACAAAGATACCAGTAATCGTATTCTTGCCATAATGGGAAATAGTCCAGAAACTCAACGGGTTATAAAAGACATTGTGCGCGTAGCACACACAGATTTTTCTGTTATTATTCAAGGAGAAACAGGAACCGGCAAGGAATTGATCGCCAAAAAAATTCATTTGGCCAGTCAGCGTGCGACTGCAGATTTTGTTCCTATTGATTGTGGTGCCATGTCTGATTCGTTAATCGAAAACGAACTGTTTGGTCATGAAAAGGGCTCGTACACCGGTGCCGATCATGTATGCATAGGCAAATTTGAGGCCGCCAACGGAGGCACCCTGTTCTTGGATGAAATCGCTAACATGTCTTTATCCGCACAAGCCAAATTACTGCGTGTACTTCAAGAGCGGGTTATTTACCGAATCGGGGCGATAAAACCAATTCCTGTCAATGTGCGGGTACTCGCGGCCAGCAATGAAGACTTGCTGGATGCAGTGGTCAAAGGGACATTTCGTGAGGATTTATACTATCGCTTGAATGAATATGTAATTCGTCTTGAACCATTACGCAACCGGCACGAAGATATTCTTTTTTTGGCGCATCGTTTTATGGAAGAAACCTGCCTCGAATTAGGTAAAGAACCGCTTGATTTTTCTATTGCCGCCAAAGAGTCGCTACTTCGCTATCGTTGGCCAGGTAACGTGCGGGAATTGCGTGCTGTTATGCGACGTGCCGCCTTAATCTCTGAAAATGAAGTTGATGTTGAAGACCTCGGTTTAGTGGTCAGAGAAACAGCGGCATCGTTGCCAACGAAAAAAAATAATCTTGATGTTATCCCGAACTTCTGTCTTGAAGGTTCTTCTCTTAAAGAAATAACCCAGTTAAACATTGATGAAATAGAACGTATTATTATTCAAGATACCCTGAAAAAAACCGAAAACAACAAAGCGGAAGCGGCAAGGCGCTTAAATATTGACTATAAAACACTGTGTTCAAAACTCAAAAAAATAAACATCTCCGAGGAGAAATCATGATGAGCGACAAAAAAGGTAATGTAACAGGTAATTTTGAAGGCATATTACGCGGCTTGGGCGATTTGGTTCAAAAGCTGGGCGATCTGGCCGAAAAAGGCGAAGAAATGAAACGCAGTGGCGTCTTCGATATTGATACCGGTGGTGGCAAAAATGCCAAGGCCGTCTACGGTTTTTCTATGAAAATGGGTCTGGACGGCAACCAGGAACCGCGTGTGGAGCCGTTCGGAAATGTCCATCGCGATGAGAAAACCGGTGAAACAACAGTACAGGAAGTGTCTGAGCCGTTGATTGATGTGATCGAAGAAACTGATCACATTTTAGTGTTGGCGGAAATGCCGGGCGTTGCTGACGAAGATGTCCATTTAGATTTAAACGGTGACATTCTGGTGCTGCATGCTGAAAAAGGCAGCAAGAAATATCACAAAGAAATCGTGTTGCCGCGTGCGTTTGAGAACAACGCGATGGAGCGGTCTTGTCGAAACGGTATTTTGGAAGTCATCCTAAAAGGATAATGTTGTCATGTCTGAAGAACTTAAGCTTAAAGTCGTTGAAGCGCAGCTTAAAGATACGGGGCGTGGTTACGCGCGTTTAGATCCTGCTGATATGGCTAAATTAAACCTGGCTGTCGGCGACATTGTGCAGATAACCAGTAAAAAAGGCCGTGGTGTTGCCAAGCTAATGCCGACTTATCCGGATATGCGCGGTAAAGCCATTGTGCAATTAGACGGATTGACGCGGAGCAATACCGGACTGAGTCTGGATGATAAGGCCGTCATTGAAGCGGTCGCCTGTAAACCCGCCACCCGCATCGTCCTTACGCCCACAACCATTAGCCCGAATCCGCGTGACATGGACTATATTGGCAGTCTGCTTGATGGCTTGCCTGTTCAAAAAGGCGATCTGCTACGTGCGCATCTATTTGGCAGTCGTTCGGCGGAATTTAAAGTCGACAGTACGGTGCCCGAAGGTGCCGTGCTGATTAATCCCACCACAGCCTTGGTGATCGGCAACTCGGCTGACGGCAAGAAGCGCTCCGGATCTGGCGCACAACGTTTGTCTTATGAAGATGTTGGCGGACTTAAAGGTCAGGTGCGGCGCATTCGGGAAATGATTGAGTTACCTCTAAAGTATCCGGAAGTCTTTGAACGGTTAGGTATCGATGCGCCCAAAGGCGTCTTGCTCAGCGGCCCGCCGGGCTGCGGTAAAACCCTGATCGCCCGTATTATTGCGCAAGAAACCGATGCTGAATTTTTCACGATCAGCGGTCCTGAGATTGTGCACAAGTTTTACGGTGAAAGTGAAGCGCATTTACGCAAAATTTTTGAAGAAGCGGGACGTAAAGGCCCCAGTATCATTTTTCTGGATGAAATCGATTCCATTGCGCCGCACCGTGACAAGGTCGTCGGTGATGTCGAAAAACGTATCGTGGCACAATTACTGGCCTTAATGGATGGCCTGAAGAGTCGGGGCAAAGTCATCGTTATTGCCGCCACCAACCTGCCTAATGCCATTGATCCAGCGTTGCGGCGCCCCGGTCGTTTTGACCGGGAAATCAGCATTCCTATCCCCGACCGTGATGGTCGCCGCGAAATCATTGAAATTCACAGTCGAGGCATGCCGCTTAATGACGATGTTCAGCTAAACATTGTGGCGGACGTAACCCACGGTTTTGTTGGTGCTGATTTGGAAGCCCTATGTCGGGAAGCCGCCATGAGCGCCTTACGCCGCTTGCTGCCTGAAATCGATTTTAGTGCCGCTGAAATACCGTATGAACGCTTGGCGGCGTTGACGGTGACTATGGATGATTTTCGCGCGGCCTTGTGTGAGGTATCGCCCTCCGCGATTCGTGAACTATTTGTCGATATTCCCGATGTCCGCTGGGAAGATGTCGGCGGCTTGGATGATTTGCGCCGGCGCCTGATAGAGTCTGTGCAATGGCCGATTAAATACCCCGAACTCTATCAACAAGCCGGCGTTAAACCACCGAAAGGGTTATTGTTGGCCGGCCCCCCCGGCGTGGGCAAGACCCTGATTGCCAAAGCCATTGCCAATGAAAGTGGCGTTAACGTTATTTCCGTTAAAGGGCCGGCGTTAATGTCGCGCTATGTCGGCGATTCTGAACAAGGTGTGCGTGAACTATTTCACAAAGCTCGTCAGGCATCGCCGTGTATTATTTTTCTGGATGAAGTCGATTCTGTAGTGCCCTCGCGCGGTGAAGGCTCGACTGATTCACACGTTGCCGAACGGGTATTGAGTCAATTCTTATCAGAAATGGATGGACTGGAAGAGCTTAAAGGCGTGTTTGTGATGGGCGCCACCAATCGTGCCGATTTGATTGATCCGGCCATGCTCCGGCCCGGACGCTTTGATGAAATCATTGAACTGGGTTTGCCCAATGAAGAGGCGCGACAACAAATTCTGGCCGTGCATTTGCGCAACAAGCCGCTGGGAGACAACATTCGTGTTGATGATTTGGCAGCGCGTTGCGTGGATGCCAGCGGTGCCGAATTGGCCGCCGTGTGTAATCGTGCTGCCTTGTCGGCGTTACGGCGTGCCGTACAACAATGCAAAGGCGATGACGTGCCGACAAAACTAGCCGTGCGTATAGAGCAACATGATTTTGATGAAGTGATTGCAGACATGTTTGGGGATGAGGCCAATCGGTGATGATTGAAGTACGAACCGGACTGGCTATTTATCTGTACGGTTTTGCTTTGCCTGATTCAGTCGCACCACCGATTTTGGGCGTCGATGATGAGCATTTAATAAGCACCCATCAATGCGCGAGCTTGAAGGCAATCATCAGTTCCGTGGCATTGGCGGATTTTACCGGCGACATCGGTGAAAACAATGTCCAGAATATCGCTTGGCTAACACCACGCGCATGTCGGCATGCGCTGGTTATCAACAAGCTGATGGAACAAGGGCCGGTTTATCCGTTATCGTTTGGCACCCTGTTTTCCGGTTTGAGTGCGTTGGAACGGGAAATGACCGAGCGCTCTGCTGATGTGTTGGCGGTGTTGCAACAGATAACCGGCTGCCAGGAATGGTCGCTGGAAGCAACGCTGGATCGTAAACAGGCCGTTGACGTTTTATTAACAGAAGGTCTGCAAACGGGGCGCTTTAGTTTGCCGGAAGCCGCAGGTCGCCGTCATCTGGAAGAACAGAAATTACGCCGCCAGCTGACTGCCGAGTTAAATGACTGGTTAACGGAGTGCTTAACATCCCTGCATAATGATTTGCAGCCCTTGACGCGGGATTTTCGCTCGCGGCGGTTGCTGGATGATAAAGTGTTACAGTGGGCTTTTTTGCTGCCGGTGGCACAGGTCGTAGCCTTTCAACACCAGGTTAGCGTTATGGCCAGCCGTTATGAAATCTATGGTTTTCGTTTTCGGGTAACGGGGCCGTGGGCGGCTTATAGTTTTTGCCAGCTTGCCGTGGCATGAGTTGGTTGCTGTATGGCATCGTTAATGACGATGCGCAGTTCGTTCTTGAGCCAACGTTACAATTAATTAAAGCGGCAGGATTAGCGGCTATCGTTAAAGCCTGTGACACGGAAATAAGTCGGGAACCGGCTGTGGTTTTGGCGTTTGGCGAACAGGTGCAGCGACTTCATCAACAGACCACGTTGATTCCCATGCGCTATGGCAGTGTGCTGGCAGACGAAGACTCAGTAATAGCTCATTTGCTCGACAATCAGGTGCGTTACCAAACCCGTCTGGCCGAGCTGGATAACTGTGAAGAAATGGGGCTACGGATAACGCTGGACGCTCTCCCGGATGATATTATTACTACGCCAGCGCAAGTGAGCGGCTACCATTATTTACTGGCACGAAAACGCGTTTATGCCCTACCCGAACAGGCCGAACAGCAAGCCGGCGTGGTGAATGCTGCCTTGGCCGGACTGTATCGACAGCACTGCGCGACCCTCAGCGTTTTTAATGGACGCCAGACTTATCTATTGAGCTATTTAGTGCCACGCAACCAGTTACCGGCATTTTGCGAGCGCTTGAATGCCTTGGCCGATAGCAGTGCAGATTTGGGTTTTATTAGTGGCCCTTGGCCACCTTATAATTTTGCCGGTTAAGCTGGCTTGACTGGAGGTAATCCGTGATGAGTGACAATTCCCTTAAAAAGAGCTTTGAAGTTCGCTACGACATGCTCCTTAACGCTATTCCATCGTCGGTGTTGATCATCGATAGACAGCTACAGGTGCTTTCGGTGAATCAAAATTTTTTATCAAAAAGTCTGCGCAGCAAAGAGAGTACGGTGGGCCGCCTGTTAGCCGACGTATTTCCGCTGGTTATTTTACAAAGCACCGGCATTGAAGAAAGCATACGCAATGTTTTTAATAGTGGTGTCGCCATTAAAGGTCAAAAAATGACCTATCGTGCGCCCGGCGTACCGCTGAGAATTTACTACTACTCTATTTTACCGGTTCCCAATGATCAGATTATGCTGATTATGGAGGATGTCACCGAGCAGGTGCGCCTGTCTGAAGAAGTGCGTCGCGTTGAGCGGCACTTGGCTTCAGTCGTGGAAAGCGCCAGTGATATTGTGCTGTCGACCGATATTGACGGGCGCATCTTGACGTGGAATTCAGCTGCGGAAAAGCAATCCGGCTTAACGACACAGGAAGTTCATGGCGTCTTCTTTTATGATCTCTGTGACGCCAATCAAAAACCGGCGGTACGGATGATTTTTCAGCGTATGAAAGCCGGCAATGAACCTCACACCACCGAATTTCATTTATTAACACCTAGCAAAGGGGGCAGCATTTTGATTTCCTGGGTATTTTCGCCGATGTTGGATGATTACGGTAAAACGGTAGGAACCGTGGTGGTTGGTCGTGATTTGGCCGAGCGGCGCAAACTGGAATTGCAATTGCGCCAATCGCAGAAATTAACGGCCTTAGGCGTTATGGCGGGGGGCATTGCCCATGAAATCCGTAATCCGCTGGCCGTTTGTTCATCATCCGCACAATTTTTATTGGAAGATAATGTCTCCCCTGAATTTCATAAAGAATGTGCGCGAAAAATACAAACCAATATTCAAAAAGCCTCTGCGATTATCGAAAATCTGCTGCGCTTTGCTCGCTCATCGCTGGATACCGACATGAGTGAACTCGATCTGATTACGGTATTGAATGAAACCATTGAACTGGTGACCAATCAAGCCAAAGTGCAGAAAATTCAAGTTCAGTTGTCCGTACAAAAACCCGTTATATTGGTGACGGGGGTGTCGGGTTTGTTACAGCAAGTCTTTATGAATATTTTTCTTAATGCCATTAACGCCATGCCGCAAGGCGGCATGTTAAACATTACGGTTAACACCATTGAAGACCGCGTTATTGTGCGCGTGACTGACACGGGCGTTGGTATTCCTCCCGGTGAGTTGGAAAAAATATTTGATCCGTTTCATACCTCCTCACCGGTAGGACAAGGCACCGGACTGGGGTTGTCTATTTGCTACAGCATTATTCGCCAACATCTGGGCTCTATTCAGGCGGAGAGCCGTTTAGGTCAAGGTGCGACTATTGTTGTTACGCTGCCATTGCTGTAGCCATGAATGCGCCTATTCTGGTCGTTGATGATGAACCCGATATGTGTTGGGCCATCTCCCATCTTATTCAATCACAAGGGTTTAATGTTGTTACGGCTTTAAACGGTGCGGATGCCTGTTTTAAGTTGGCGAACGGCGATTTTTCTGTGGTATTTTTAGATGCCAAACTGCCCGATATGGACGGCTTGGAAGTGGCCAGGCGTGCCAGTACCCTCGGGCAGGGAAGGCCGAACGTCGTGTTGGTTTCCGGTTATCATTATCAGGATGATCCTGTGGTTCATGATGCCATTGCTGAAGGCATTATCTGTACTTTTTTGGCAAAGCCGTTTACCAATGAAGCGTTACTAAAAACCTTATATTCGTTATTACCCACTGACAGGTAAGTTTATCGCCGGTAGCCATGCTCATGCTATGTTAACTCGACTGATTGTTTGTTTTGCCTATTTTTTAAAAACATCGCCCTATTATAGAAATACCAAGCGATTTTTTTATAATTTACTGGATAATCCGGATAGCAGGATTAAATCAAACTTTGATATTGTTATGATTTGCCTGGTTCTGTTCAGTGTTATTTTACTGATTTACGAAGTAGACACCCAGTTAACCCGGCTTGAAAGGCTGTTTGAGCAGGTTATCATCTTTTTATTTATCATTGAATACCTGCTGCGTGGCTGGCTTTATAATGATAGTCATAAAATTATTCTGGAGCATTACGAAAAGGCCAAGTATTTAAATAGTCCTTTTCGAGTGGGCGAGGTAATCCGGTTAATTTTGGCCAAGAAAATCGAGTATGTTTTCACTCCGTTGGCGGTCATTGATTTACTGGCTATTTTGCCGAGTTATCGACCCTTAAGCATGCTGAGAGTATTGCTTATATTTCGATTGTTTAAGTTATTAAGATATTTTACAAGCTTAAAATTATTTGTTGAAGTTTTAAACAGTAAGCGCTTTGAGCTTTATAACTTGTCAACTTTTCTGGGGTTTCTGGTATTTATCGGGAGCTCCGGTATTTATTTATTTGAACACCCAACCAATACCCAGCAAGTGGGTAACTTGTTCGATGCCGCTTATTGGTCGATAGTGACCGTTTCATCTGTCGGTTATGGCGATATAGCACCACAAACAACGGGTGGTCGACTGGTCGCTATGGCATTGATTTTGACGGGGCTGGGTGTTTTATCTTTTTTTATCTCCATTATTGTTTCTGCATTTGGTGACAAAATGCAGGATTTGCGAGAAAACAGAACCTTCGCTGAACTAAAGCGCTATCCGAGTTTTGTCATCATTTGTGGATTCGGTCGGGTTGGGCGGCATATCGCCATGCAGCTTGAAAAGCACCAGCAACATTTTGTGGTTATTGATACAAAAGAAATTAACGCCTCAAAAGCAAGGCGACTGGGCTACCTGGTTATTCATGCAGATGCCAGTAAAAATGAAGTGCTAATCAATGCCGGTATTAAAAATAGAGCGACAGCTGTTTTGTGTACGACCGGTGATGATGTGGTCAATGTTTATATTACCCTGACCAGTCGACATTTAAATCCGGCGATTCGGATTATTTCCCGTGCCAATAAGCAGGATAATGTGAAAAAACTTTATCAGGCAGGGGCTGATAATGTGATCCAGCCTTTTGAAATAGCCGCCATGGTTGTTGCCGAATATATTGGTCAGCCGGTTGCTTTTGAAGCTATTTTGGGTATTATCCGTGAAGAAAAGCAGTTCATCATGGAAACCTTGTGCGTGCATTCAGGCTCTGTTATTGAGGGAATGACTATTTCTGAAGTTGATTTTAACCGTAGAAAATTAATGCTGGTTGGTGTGATCAGCGCAAATCCGGTGCATCGAAAACATAAGAACAGCTATAAGTTAAAAAATGAGCATTTCTATTTTAACCCGGAATCCCACTTTGTATTGCAGGCAGGTGACTTACTGGTAGTGTTGGGCAGGGAGATCGGGATTGATTATTTTCGGGATCAGATTGATAAAAGCCGGGTAAAAAACGGGCGCAAATGATGAAACGAATTGCCGTATTTGGCTACAGTATCATGTCGTTAGAGGTGATTAGCCGGTTAAATGAAGATCAATACAGCCTCGTTTTTATAGCTAAAGACGAGTCTGAGGCGGATGTGGTTGCAGAGAAAGGTTTTGAAACCAAAATTATTGATTTTCGTAATGATGAGGCGCTTAAATCAATTGGTATTGGCACTTATATTGATATAATTTTTTGCTTTTATCCGAAAGATTCTGATAATGTATTTTTAACCATTTCAGCGCGGGCCATTGATAAAACGATTACTATTGTTGCTATTGTTGACGATCCCGAGTCCGCAGAAAAACTATTGGCGGCAGGAGCCAACAAGATCATAGATCCTTATGAGATTTGTGGCAGAAAAACCCATGACATGCTGGCCAAGCCGGATATTACCAATATCCTGGATGCCGCTGTGTTTGGTCGGCATGATTTACATATCGCGCAAATAGAAATTCCTGAAGGGTCTTATCTTGAAAACACCAGAACCAGCGAATTAAGATTGGATGAAGAACATAACTTGATTCTTATCGGCGTAGTGGATAAAGAGTCCGGTGAAGCATTGCATTTTGTCATCGGCGAAAAAGAGTACACCCTTAACGCCGGCGATGTTCTGGTTGTGCTGGGACCATCGAGGGAAATCAGGGCTTTTAAAGAAGAAGTTGAAACGGTTTAGGATTGCGCATGAAGTAACTTAGGTATCTTGCTCCCTCTCCCTCCGGGAGAGGGCTGGGGTGAGGGGATATAAAGGGTCAAGTTGTTTCATGTACGTTCCTTAGGATTGAAAACCTTCAAATTGAGGCTGTAGTTTTGCCTGTTAGTGGTAAGATGCACGCCATCTTTTAGGAGTATAAAATCCCGTCTTGGGTTGTAGATAGTTTAAAAAAGAAGCCAACTATGTTTAGAGCATTAAAGTTTAATTCGAGAATCTGGTTTTTGTTAGGCTTCGCAGGTTGTACGGGCTTGCTCGGGATGGGCGCTTATTTTCAACTGATTGATGGTCTGGAGCCTTGCCCCTTATGTATTTCCCAGCGTCTTGCCATTTTATTGACGGGTCTGGTGTTCTTGATTGCCGGGCTACATAACCCTGGGCAAACGGGCGTAACCCGTTATGCAGTATTGGGAACCGTCACTGCTTTATTAGGCGCATCCATCTCAACCCGACATGTCTGGATACAACATTTACCCCCCGATAAAGTGCCGGAATGTGGCCCTGGATTGGAATATATGTTTCAAAACTTTCCCTTGTTCGATACCCTTAAGTTAATGTTAAGTGGTACGGGTGATTGCGCCAAGGTAGACTGGACGCTTTTGGGATTTAGTATGCCTGCCTGGACGCTGGTTGCTTTTTTAATGTTGGCGACATTGAGCTTGTTACAAATCTGGAATTGTGAGAAAAAATAAAGATTCAAGGTGTAGCCTTTTTAACCAGTCATTTTTAGCGTGTTTTTAACTGAGATATTTTAATGAAAAAAGTGTTATGGGCATTGCTGCTGGCAATAAGCTTTTCATCGGTACAGGCGGCACAGGATTTTACTTCTTTAGAGAGGGCAATCTCAGGAACACAAAGATCTGTAGAACATAAAGCACGGGATAAATATCGACATCCATTACAAACGCTGGAATTTTTTGATGTTAAAGAAAATATGACGGTGGTTGAAATATGGCCGGGTGAATGCTGGTATACCGAAATTCTGGCACCTTTTCTAAAAGATAAAGGCAAGTTGTATGCCGCAGATTTTTCAGCGGATACCAAGGAGCCTTATTTTAAAAAGAGTTTGGATGCTTTTGTTCATAAAATAGACAAACAACCCAAGGTCTACGATAAGGTTGAGCTAACGGTATTGCAGCCGCCAGACGTTTTTAAAATTGCACCGGATGCATCCGTAGACAGGGTTTTGACGTTTCGTAATGTTCATAACTGGATGAAAAACGATCAGGCCTCAGCGGTATTTAAGGCTATGTACAACGCGTTAAAACCGGGAGGTATTTTGGGTGTTGTCGAGCATAGAAACAGCCTGTTAAAACCACAAGATAACAAAGCAGAATCCGGATATATTAGTGAAGATTATGTTATCGCGCTGGCCAGAAATGCCGGTTTTGAGTTTTTGGGAAAATCAGAAATTAATGCCAACAGCAAAGATACCAAAGATTATCCCGCAGGCGTCTGGACATTGCCGCCTTCTTTGATGCTAAAGGATAAAGACCGAAATAAATATCTGGCTATCGGTGAAAGTGACCGAATGACCATCAAATTTATTAAGCCTCAATAAGCGGTTTGAGGCAATTTGCAAAAAAAATCAACCGCCCCAAGTTCACAGATTAAATCTACTTTATAATTTTTGAATCTAGCAGGCGGATATTTTTTGCGAGTCACCGGTTGATTTAAATTATTTAACGTTCCAATCAACATTCCTTCCTTTTCTTTATACACACATTAAGCGCTGTTAAAAATAACAGAACAAGAAAACGGCCAGGGGGTGGTTTTTCTGTCAAGAACTGGGTGCTGATTTTTTATAATGTTATAGAATAAGGTAAAATTGTACTTTCAAAGAGAGCAAGGAAATCCAATGG
>Ga0208613_1000341_pt1 | contig 16078 bp, 19 predicted proteins | sample CryBogmetaGMA6M_FD_184543 | JGI IMG/M metagenome (GOLD analysis project Ga0208613, IMG submission 184543) | Freshwater microbial communities from Crystal Bog, Wisconsin, USA - MA6M (SPAdes) | ecosystem: Environmental > Aquatic > Freshwater > Lake | place: Crystal Bog, Wisconsin, USA | collected... | reverse complement strand
TGAGGCTACCAACCTTTATCAGGATGCCATCCAAAAATTCGCTTTTTGTATGCTGATTAATCCCGATTATCTGGGGGCGGCCATTAATGGCGGCGTGGCTTATATGGATTGGGCCAGGCTTAAAAAAGTAAAACCGGATGACACGCTGTACGAATTGGCCAAAAAACAATTTGAAAAAGCCAATGCGATTCAAGCCGGAACAGCTTCTTATAATCTGGCCTGCATTTATGGTTTACAAGGCAAAAAAGACGAGTGCCTGAAGGCACTGGAAAAGGCCCGCGATAGAGGAGCTTTGCCGGAAGCCGACGAAATTCTAAATGATCCGGATCTGGCTGGCATTAAAGAGCAGGATTGGTTTGTAGCGTTTATGGAAACATTAAACAAAAAAGCTGAAGTAGAGCCTGAAAATAAAGAGCCCGTTGTTAAGTCTACCGATTCTAAATGGAAATTGGTTGAAAAGAATTTTGAACCAGAAGAAACAGCCGCTGAACAAGCAACGATTACTGAAAAGAGCGAGGCTGAAGAAAAATAATTTTAGCAGGGCGGGTGTATAAGTGTAGCTACCTACACCCTATGCTCACTGCCATTAAGTTAAGATGTTCGCTGAGCGGAATCCAAGCGATTTTGTTGGCTTCGGCTCCGCTCAGCCAACGGCTTATCTTGCCAAAAGGTGCTTAACTTAATGGCATTGACACCCTATGCTGGGTTAGTTATCTTGCCTTCACATTGAATAACACGCCGTCAATAATGCCTGCACCTTGGCAAGTCCCAACTCACGCATTAACTCAATATTACGTTGAGGAATGTCTTCAGTATGTGGGTAGGTGTCTACTGCCCTGTCAATGCTGGTTTCGCGCAATAAATGTAGCATGGGATAGGGCGAGCGGTTGGTGTAATTAGCCGGATCGTCCTGCTTGACACCATCAAAACAATAATCAGGATGAAAACTGGCCAACTGATAAACACCCTCGTAGTCTTCTACCAGCAATAATTCTTCAGCAAGTTCAACAAAATCCAGGTAATCATCAAAGCAGATAAAAGCCTGGTCATAAATAATTAGCGTGGTTTCAATACCGGCATCGCTATTCAAACGATCACATTCCAGCATTAAATTTGAAAGACAGATTTCAATGTCTGTGTCGTGACTGACGACAAAACGAATGCTGCCACGCTCCAGTTCACGTTTGGCGAACGGACAAATACTGTATTCAATAATGATGGTTTTTAACCAGTTTTGCGTGGCTACTATTAATTGTTGGTCTTTATTATCCATGGCTTACGGTGTTTTACGATGCATCTATATAGGTTGTCGCTATAATAGCAAATTTTAAGTTAACTGCCTTCCCAATCACAAAAAACATGACCCTATTATTATTTAATTTACGCGGTGTACCCGAAGATGAAGCAGATGAAGTCCGCGAGTTATTAACTGCGCAGGACATCGATTTTTATGAAACGTCTGCCGGTAACTGGGGTATGTCTATGCCGGCTTTGTGGCTAAGGGATGCGGCTGATCTGGAAAAAGCAAGGCACTTGCTTAACGCTTATCAACAACAACGATTTCTGACTTCGCGCGAGGATTATTTGCAACGAAAAAAAGCTAATCAGCAGCAGACTTGGCTAACAGCGTTTAAAGAAAAGCCGTCACTGTATTGTGCTTATCTATTTGCGATGGGGCTGGTTATTTATGTATCCGTTAAATTGTTGCTGGAATTGGGCTTGTAAGGGTGGGTTAAAATGAGACAGTACCATCAATTAAGGTTAGAATACGGCGATAAAATCACGGTGGTATGGTGTTGGCAAGAATATCGGGTGAATAAACCAACTATAACAAAAGGACAACTGAATGACTGAGATAACTGAAGTACCGAGTCCTTTTTGCGGTATTGGCACGGATGATTTGACCATCAGGGTTGAGGGTGTATCGCTAAAAGTAATTGAGAATGGCTGTGCGGTTAATACGCCGGCGTTTGAACAGCCGATTACCGACACCAGTGCCCGTGTTGATGGCAAAGCAGTGAGTCTGGAGGTTGCCATCGCCAAGGCAGCGGCTTTATTAAAAGACACGCGTCTACCGGTAATAGGTGGCTGTGCGACGGATGTTAACGGGATGCGAGGCTTGTTGGCCTTGGCAGATCGTTGTGGTGCCGTGGTTGATAATATTAATTTTACCGGTGCCCGTAATAACTTTTTGGCACTGCAAGATTCAGGTTGGATGAATACCACGCTGGCGGAAGTTAAAAATCGCTGTGATTTTTTGCTGGTGGTCGGTACGGATTTGGAAGTTTTTGCGCCACGTTTTTTTGAGCGTTATCTGTGGAATAAAGAATCCATGTTTCTGGATGATACCAGTCAGCGTAGCGTTATTTATTTAGGCAAAGCGCCATCGGGTGATGCTTCAACCTCACCAAACGGTCAAAAAGCCCAGGTTTTTGAATGTGCCATTGAAGATTTGCCGGAAGTGGTTGCCGTATTAAGAGCGTTGGTAAAAGGGCTGCCGATACGCGCTACCTCGGTTTGCGGAATAACAGTAGCCGATTTACAAACTATTGCCGATAAATTTAAAGCGGCCAAGTACGGTGTAGTGACTTGGGCGGCGGGGGCTTTAACCTACCCTCAGGCAGAATTGACCGTGCAGACAGTGTCAGAAATGATTAAAGATATTAATGATCAAAACACCCGCTGTTCCGGTTTGCCGTTGGCAGGTAAAGACGGCGATCAAACCGCCAATCAGGTTTGTGGTTGGACAACAGGCTATCCGGCACGCACCCGTTTTAGTGTGGGCTATCCCGAATATGACCCGTTTTTAAACGATTCCAACGTGTTGCTGGCAAACGGTGAGGCAGATGCCTTGGTTTGGGTGCATGCGTTTAATGTTAAGGCGGTACCGCCGGTAACGGCACTGCCTACTATTGTGGTCGGTCGCTCAGGCATGATTTTCGCAAAAGAACCGGCGGTGTTTATTCCCGTCGGTACACCGGGTATTGATCACGCCGGTCATGCCTATCGCATGGATAACGTGGTTGCCATTCGCTTAAAAAAGTGTCGCGATTCCGGTTTACCCAGTACGGCTGACGTACTGAATGCCATTGAACAAGCAATATAATAAATTTAGGTTGGGTTACTTTTAAGGAAACACTATGCTATTGACTTCTGTTACCAGCAAAGGGCAAATCACCATTCCCAAAACTATTCGTCAGCAATTAGGAATTCGCAAAGGCTGTAAAATACAAGCGACTGTGGTAGGTGACCATATTGAATTACATCTTGGTAAAGTAATACATGAACTGCCCAGCACTGGTTTTGCCATGCTAAAAAGCAATCGCACCGCCGTGCCAGCCGATTTTGACCCTGCCAGTTTATTAAACCATGACAGGACTTGATACCAATATCCTGGCTCGGTATTACATACAGGATGAAGCCGATAAGGAAGCCGAAAAGCAACATCAGCTAGCACGGACACTGATAGAATCCGGACAAGCTTTAATGGTTTGTAAAACGGAGATGCTGGAGTTTGAATGGGTGATGCGCGGTTATTATCATTTTTCAGCGTCTGAGATTGTCGCTGTTTTTAAACACTTATTATCACTTGAGACTGTTGGCTTGGAAGATAGAGCCAGTATTCAACAGGCGGTTGCCAACTTTGAATCAGGCTTTGATTTTGCCGATGCTTGGAGGCTGTCCGAGAATAGGAACCGTAGCGAGGGAAAGCCATTTTGAGTCAGATTTTTTGATCATTTGAGGCGAATAGTTATTCTATTTAACGAAAATGAGCGGAAAATCTGGCCAAAATGGTTTTTCCGCAGTAGGTTTTCTATTCTCGGACAGCCTCCTAGTATCATGCCAGCTATATAAACTGCGACAACGTGGCTTCTTTTGATGACAAAAAGTTTGCCAAACGTGCTTGCGTCTTGGTTTAAATCCTGCTGTGATAGTGCCAAAATAAATACGTTGTCTTTTATAGCGCATTCTGTCTAATTCTAAACTATAGGCTAATACGCTATACTCCCCAACACAAAACGCGTTTTAAGGAAACACCATGTTAATAAAACTCACCGGCGGTAAACTCTATGATCCTGCAAGCGGGGTTGATGGACAGCTGCAAGATATTTATATTCAAGACGGGCGTATTGTTAAAGCGCCGACTGAAGCGCTTCAAATTGATAAAGAATATGATTTAAAAGGCAAAGTCGTCATGTCCGGTGCGATTGATATGCACACGCATATTGGTGGCGGTAAAGGCAATATTGCCAGAACCTTGTTGCCGGAAGATCATCGGCAAGATCCCGTCCAGCGTAGCGATATTACCCGTTCCGGTTGCGGTCATGCCATGCCCAGTACCTTTGTAACGGGCTATCGTTATGCAGAAATGGGCTATACCGCCGGTTTTGAACCTGCTTTACTGCCGATTAACGCGCGTCAGGCGCACATGGAAATGGCCGATATCCCGATTCTGGATAAAGGCGGTTATGTCATGTTGGGCAGTGATGATTATTTACTGCGCCTGTTGACGGCCAAAAAAGACCAAAAAGCCATTAATGATTATGTAGCCTGGACGATGCATTCGGCCAAAGCCATCGGCGTTAAAGTCGTTAATCCCGGTGGTATTAATGCGTTTAAATTTAACCAGCGCCAGCTGGATTTGGATGAGCAAAACGCACATTATGGTGTGACGCCGCGTGACATTTTGCGCGTGCTGGCTACGGCCGTTAAAGAGATTGGTGTGTCGCATCCTCTGCATGTCCACGGCTGTAATTTGGGTGTGCCCGGTAATATGCAAACCACGTTGGACACCATTCAGGGCATCGGCGGCTTGCCCATGCACTTAACGCATATTCAGTTTCATAGCTACGGCACTGAAGGCGATTTTAAATTTTCATCCGGTGCGGCGCAGATTGCCGAGGCGGTCAACAAGAACAAAAATATCACCATTGATGTGGGTCAAATTCTGTTTGGTCAAACTGTTACGGCATCGGGCGATAGTATGCGTCAACATGCCAATCATAAACATGCCAGTCCCAATAAATGGGTCACCATGGATATTGAATGTGATGCGGGTTGCGGTGTTGTGCCTTTTAAATACAAAGATAAAAACTTTGTTAATGCCTTGCAGTGGGCGATTGGTTTGGAAACCTTTTTACTGGTCGATGATCCATGGCGTATTTTCTTGACGACTGATCATCCTAACGGTGCGCCGTTTACCAGTTATCCGCATTTGATACGCTTGTTAATGGACAGAAGTTTCCGTAATGACGTACTGTCAACGATTCATCCCGAAGCCCAAAAAATGACTACCCTGGCCTCCATTGAACGTGAATACACGCTACAGGAAATTGCCATTATGACGCGTGCCGGTGCCGCTAAATTGATTGGTTTAAAAGATCGTGGCGGTTTAAGTGCCGGTAACTGGGCAGATATTACGGTTTATACGGATAATAACGATAGACAAAAGATGTTTGAAAAGCCTGATTATGTGTTCAAAGACGGTCAATTAGTCGTGGTTGACGGCAAGGTCGTTTCTACCAAATGGGGCACAACTCACGTTGTTAAACCTGATTTTGATCCCTCGGTAGAAAAAGGCTTAAAAGATTATTTCGACCGCTACCTGACCATGAAGCTGGGTAACTTTAAAATCAGTGATGACGAAATTACCGAGGATGGTCGCGGCAGCATAACCGTGCATCCGTTGAGCATTTAATGAAGTTAGACCTGTCAGGTTTTTAAAACCTGACAGGTCTAAACAAGGTTAAGAATACGCTATGTCACAACAAGTCCCTTTACTGGCTAATCACTATTATCATATCTACAATCGTGGCAATGACGGTGGTGATATATTTTTTGAGGAGCGTAATTATCAGTATTTCTTTAAACTTTACCGGCAACATATTTTTCCGATAGCTAAAACTTACGCCTATTGCTTAATGAAAAATCATTTTCATTTTTTGGTTTCCATGCGTCCCCAAACAGATCTGTCAGGTCAAAATGCCACATCAGACCTGTCAGGTTTTAAAAACCTGACAGGTCTTGACGCCACTGAAACTAATTATTCCCAACACTTTTCCAATTTTTTTAACGCTTATGCCAAAGCAATTAATAAAGCCTATCAACGCACAGGCAGTTTATTTGAAAGACCGTTCCATAGAATCTATGTCGATTCAGATAGTTACTTTATTCAATTAGTCAGTTATATTCATCGCAACCCACAAAAACATGGCTTTGTGGCTGATTTTCGCAATTACCCCTATTCGTCTTATTCCACTATTCATCGACAAAAGTGCAGTAGAATAGAAGCACAGACAGTATTAAGTTGGTTTGGCAGTATTTCGTCATTTGAAGACTACCATTTACAATTTGACGATAGGGCTATTAAAAATTTGATTACAGATGATTGAAGATATTTTCAGACCTGTCAGGTTTTAAAAACCTGACAGGTCTCAACCCTCAGCTTCATAACGGCTACTTGGCTAATACAAACAACGCATAAGGAAAAATAATATGCCAACCACCCTTCTTGCCGAGACTGCCGCGAGTCTCTCGGAACTAAAAAATGATCCAATGGTGACTGTAGCGGCTGGCGATGGGTTTCCTGTGGCTATTTTTGACCACGATGAACCGGCTTTTTACTGCATTCCGGCTAAAGCTTATGAAATGCTGATGGATAAGTTGGAAGATGTCGAGTTGGTGGCAATTGTTGAATCAAGAAAATGTCAGGCTGAAATAGAAGTGGCTTGGGATGAGCTTTAAACTGCGCTTTAAAGAGCAGGCACTGCAAGAATGGCATAGTCTCGATCACTCTATTCGTGAACAGTTCGCTAAAAAATTGCACACATTAAAGGACAATCCGCGTATAGAAAGCTCAAGACTCAGTGGCATGAAAAACTGTTAAAAGATAAAACTGAGGAAAGCCGGTTTCAGACTCGTTTATGAAGTCCGTGACCAAGAACTTGTAATTTTAGTAGTGGCAATTGGCAAGCGGGAGCGCAATGCCTTATACAAAACGGCAGCAAAGCGGCTATAAGCTTAAAAAGCAAAAATACTCAACACCAGAAAAAATTTAACAATGAGCATAACAATATGATTATTAATGGCGTAACCATAGATGCAACGTTTGCAGAAGCGTTTCCAATGAAAGCCACCCGCGCCATTATCACGGCGCAAAATGAAAAGTGGGCGCTGATTTCAGCGCAGGCCATGACGGGCTTTGCCACGTCGGTCATCGCTTGTGGTTGCGAAGGCAGTATTGAGCGGATTTTAGATCCGTCAGAAACGCCCGATGGCCGTCCCGGCGTATCAATTATGATATTTGCCATGGGCGGCAAAGGTTTGGCCAAACAACTGGAAACCCGGGCAGGGCAGTGCGTATTAACTTCGCCGACGGCAGCATTATTTGCCGGTATTGATGGCGGTATTAGAATTCCGCTGGGTAAAAACTTGCGTTATTTTGGTGATGGCTTTCAGGTATCCAAGCAAATTGGCGGTAAACGTTACTGGCGTATTCCGGTGATGGATGGCGAATTTTTGGCTGAAGCGACCACCGGTCAGGTTGATGCGATTGGTGGCGGTAACTTTTTGGTATTGGCCGAGTCGCAACCGCAAGCATTGGCCGCCTGTGAGGCTGCGATTGAAGAAATGCGTAAAATACACAATGTGATTATGCCTTTTCCTGGCGGCGTTGTCCGCTCAGGTTCTAAAGTTGGATCAAAATATAAATCCTTGGGAGCATCAACCAATGATGCATTCTGTCCGACGTTAAAAGGGATGACTAAAACAGAGTTATCACCCGAGATTGAATCGGTCATGGAAATTGTTATTGATGGCTTAACCAAAGAAGACATCGCCAAAGCCATGCGGGTGGGCATTCAAGCCGTCTGTGATCTAGGTGCGCAGAATGGCATCAAACGCATTAGTGCGGGTAATTATGGTGGCAAGCTGGGGCCGTTTCATTTTCATTTACAGGAGATTATGGCATGAGCGCTTTAACCTTTACGTTAAAACACAGAACCGATCAACGTGTCGATATGTCGCCGCTGGTATGCCATCTTTTAAAAGACTTGGCCTTGGCTGATATTGGGGCGTTAACGTTGCAAAGCGGTAAACGCAAATTGCGGGTTGATGAATTATTTGCCATTAACGGCTCTGATACACAAAACATCATTATCAAAAACAGTGTTGATAACCTCGATTTTATTGGTAAAGAACTCGACGGCGGTTGCATCAGTGTCGTGGGCGATGCGGGTGCCTATTTAGGTTTTGGCATGAAAACGGGCACGCTTAAGGTGTCGGGTAATGCCGGACTTTACGCGGCGTGTGAAATGAAAAAAGGCTACCTGGAAATTGCCGGCAATGCGGGTGATTTTTTAGGCGCGGCACTGCCAGGCAATAAAATGGGCATGAAAGGCGGCACCATTCTGGTTAAAGGCAATGTCGGTCAACGGGCTGGCGACCACATGCGCCGGGGTAATATCCTGATTGAAGGCAATGCCGGCGATTATTGCGGCTCACGCATGACCGCAGGAACCATTGCCGTGATGGGTCAAACGGGCCGGTATTTAGGCTATGCCATGCGCCGTGGTACGTTATTGTTATGGAATCAGCCGCAGCTATCCGCCAGTTTTAATGATTGCGGCGCACACACTTTGGCATTTTTACCGATCTTGTTTGCGTCATTTAAGCCGCTTAATTCCCTGTTTGCCGATGCGACTAGCGCATTTAACCGTGTCCAGCGTTACGCAGGTGATATGTCAGAAATGGGTCGTGGTGAAGTGTTGGTAAAGCTTTAATTAATTTGGATGACAGTGTTTGGCGATTTGTTATCGTCAAACCTGCTTCAATCGAGGGTGCTTAAGCGCTTAAAAAAGTGCATCTCCCGCCTGCGTCGTTATGTGCTTTCGTCCTTGAACCGGAGGTTCAAGTGGGGACGGTACCGGTAAATCAGGCTTCCCGTATAAAACGGGCATGCACACCAATAACGGAATTTGTCCCCGGGGTAAATACAGGTTCAGGAAACACCCAGCACACTCTCGACTGCTGCAGGAGATACAGCGGGGTATTTTAGCGTGTTTAGGGATTATCTAAAACGTTTTCTATCTTGTGACTTAATTTAATCAGGCATTCATTCAGTTTTTGGTTCAGCATTATCTTTTCATTTTTCAGCATCTGTAACTCATGAGCCAAATTAAGCGCCGCCATGACCGCAATTCTGTCCGGCCCCGTTATTTTGCCGGAGTCTCTCATTTTGCGCATTTGTACATCAAGTTGATGAGCAGAATGTACCAAATCATCCTGTTCTTCAGGGTCGCAGGCAATTCTGTATTCTTTGCCCATAATAATAAGAGAGACGGGTTGCGGTTTTGTATTCATGAACTGTGCTCCATTGCTTTAAGTCGGGTAATCATTGCTTCTACTCGGGTTCTGGCTAGCGTGGTTTTTTCCAGCAATTGCGCTTTTTCCTGAGCCAGGGTTTCTTGTTTAATTTTTAGAGAACGGTTTTCATTTTTCACGTCTGTGTATTTGTTGAAGAGCTGATCGAGTTTGTTTTCGAAGGCTTTAATTTCTAAGAGTATGTGCGATTCTGTCATGGTAATAACTAAGGTTTTTGCAAGTAATCAGGTATTTTTACGATTTTTTTCGGCAGTAAAAAGTGTTTTTTTATGACGTATGTTCTATTGCTTGGCAAGCTAAAGTGAACAAATTTTATCCGAGTCAATTATCAATGGTAGCATAAGCAATATTTTTCTTTTAGTGATAGTGAATTTTTTATGGCTTATAACGCATGTAACGCAATAATTGTACAAAGCGATGCCGAGCTGTCGGCCGCTGAAGCTCATGGTATGGCAACCGGTATGTTATGCGTCAATGAACAAACGGAGAGCGAGCTTTGGTTGGCTGAACTGCTGCATTATAGCAATTCTGTGCCGGATGAAAATAAATACGTGTTGGTCAGGTTATTTGAGGAGACACGGCGCTTACTGGGCAGTGACGAGTTTGAGTTTGACCTGTTTTTGCCGGAAGATGATGCGCCGTTGACTGAGCAGGTGGAAGCGTTAAAAGGTTGGTGCCGGGGGTTTTTATTGGGCGTCAGCTCAGGCGGTGCGGCTTCAAAATGGCCAAAAGATGCACGCGAAATACTGAAAGATATTGCCGAATTTACCAAGCTTGATGCCGATGCAGAAGGCGATGAAGATGAGCATGCGTTAATGGAAATTACTGAATACCTAAGATCAGCGGTACTTTTGCTGCGCGATGAGCTGGGTCGCAACGATGATAGTAATGAACTGTGGCAAGAATAATATGAAACAAAGTGAATTTAAAAAACGCCGCAAGCGTTTAATGCAGAGCGTAGGCTTGGGTAATATTGCGCTAATAGGCAGCGCTTCAATTCGTACGCGTAATCGGGATGTGGATTATCCCTTTCGGCAGGATAGCGATTTTTATTATTTAACCGGCTTTAATGAACCGGATGCCTTGGCGGTTTTTATCCCCGGACGTGAGCAGGGCGAATATATATTATTTTGTCGCGAATTTGATGAAAAAAAAGCCTTGTGGGAAGGTGCACATTCAGGACTGGAAGGCGCTACTACGCATTACGAGGCGGATGACTCTTTCCCGATTGATGATCTGGATGATATTTTGCCGGGTCTGCTGGAAAACAAAACGAAAGTTTTTTATCCCATGGGTCGTGATTCAGAGCTGGATCATAGCTTGCTGGAATGGATAAATCATATCCGCAGTCAATCCAGAACCGGTGTTGTAGCACCGGGTGAGCTGGTTTCTTTGGAGCTTATCCTGCATGAAATGCGCTTGTTTAAAAGTGCGGGCGAACTCAAACTCATGCGCCGTGCCGCAGAGGTTTCGGCAAATGGGCATATTAAAGCGATGCAGGCTTGCAAACCGGGGTTGTATGAGTATCAGATAGAAGCCGAAATTATTTATCATTTTATTCAAAATGGTCTGCGTGCGGTGGCTTATCCCTCCATTGTTGCCGGTGGCAAAAATGCCTGTACGTTGCATTACACTGAAAATGCGTCCAAATTAAAAAGTGGTGATTTGCTGCTCATTGATGCCGGCGCTGAGTGCGACCATTATGCCGCCGATATTACGCGGACTTTTCCGGTTTCCGGACGTTTCAGCGAACCGCAAAAACAACTCTACCAGTTGGTTTTAGATTCCCAGGCGGCGGCACTTGAACAAATCAAACCCGGATTGCCCTGGAATCTGGCACATGAGGCTTCAGTTGAAGTACTCACTAAAGGCTTGGTGTCTTTGGGGCTGCTTAAAGGCAAACTGAAAAAACTGATTAAAGATGAAAAATATAAACAGTTTTATATGCACCGGATTGGTCATTGGCTGGGTATGGATGTGCATGATGTGGGTGATTATAAAATTAATCAGGAATGGCGCTTGTTGGAAGCGGGTATGGTTTTAACCGTAGAGCCTGGTTTATATATACCGGCTGATTGTAAAACGGTAGACGAGAAATGGTGTGGTATCGGCATACGCATTGAAGATGATATTTTGGTCACCGCTCAAGGTTATGAGGTTTTAACCCGTGGCGTACCTAAATCAATAACAGAAATTGAAGCATTAATGCAGGTGATCTAATGCAACAGGAATATGATTTGGTCATTGTCGGTGGTGGCTTGGCCGGTAACTGTTTGGCGCTGGCGTTAAAAGACACCGGATTGCGAATGGCTATCGTTGAAGCTAATACGCGCGAACAACTGTACGATTCGTCAGCAGGGGACAGGGCGCTGGCTTTAGCGGCAGGAACGGTCATGATGCTCAACGAGCTGGATATCTGGCAAGGTATCAGTCATGCAGCGACTCCGATAAAACAGATTCATATTTCTGATCAGGGGCATTTTGGTAAAACGCGCTTGTCTGCACAAAAAGAAGGCGTTGATGCCTTGGGTTATGTGATTAGTGCGCGGGATATTGAAAGCTATGTCGCTGATCGGGTTGCTGATGCCGGTATAGAGCTGATTTCGCCTGCCCGTGTGGTGGGCTTGATGTCAGGTGATAACGCCGTTTGTGTCAGTTTAAAGCAGGGTAATGACTCCTTAAATATATCGGCCAGCTTATTGGTGGGTGCAGATGGCGGTTTGTCATCAGTCCGTCAATTGCTGGATATAACCCAACAAACCACAGAGTATGGTCAAACCGCGTTAGTCACCACGGTAAAATCAGCACTCCCCCATAAAAATACGGCATTCGAGCGCTTTACGGCTTCGGGGCCGCTGGCATTATTGCCTATCGCTAAAAATCAGTGTGCCGTGGTTTGGACGCGCACCACCGAAGATGCAAACGCTTTAATGTTGGGTAGTGAGGCGGATTTTCTGGCTGAATTGCAACAGTGTTTTGGTTTTAAGCTGGGTGCGCTTAGTTTAACCGCACCTCGGCGGGCTTTTCCCTTATCGCTGATACGCGCAGATAAAATGGTGAGTGGTCGAGCGGTGATTATAGGCAATGCTGTGCATCAGTTACATCCAGTTGCCGGTCAGGGTTTTAACTTGGGATTGCGGGATGTGATGAGTCTGGCTGGAATGCTGGCTAAGCGGCATGAGCAGAATAAAGATATGGGCGATGCCGACTTTTTAAATGATTATGCCCTGTCCAGAAAGAAAGATCATGACCTGACTATTGGTTTTACGGATGCCGTCGTAAAGATTTTTTCTAATGAGTGGCTGGCCTTGGCATTGGCCAGAAACATCGGTCTGGCTTTACTGGATCATATTCCTGCTGTAAAAACCCTGCTGACGCGCCATGCCATGGGGCTTGTCGGGCAATAACCCCAAGCCAAAACCACCCGCTCAATTGAGTGAGTGGTTTGAAGGCGTTGTCGCTAATTTACTTGGGTTTGGTCTCTTTCTTGGGCTCAGCGGCCGGTTGGGGTTCGGCGATTGCGGGTGCTTCGACGGCAGGCGTATCACTGATCAAGATGTCTTTTTTGTTTTTTGCGAGGGTTTTTTCGCCGATACCTTTAACGTTGGTTAGCTCTTCAACGGTTTTGAATAAGCCTTTTTCTGTCCGGTATTTTACGATAGCTTCGGCTTTTTTCATGCCAATACCGGTTAGTGCATCCGAAATGGTCTTCGCGTCTGCGGTATTAACGTTAACGGGTGTGGCAAAGGCATTGAAGGCAAATAAAGATAATAGCAATAATAGTTTTTTCATTAGCTTTTTCATGATTTTTTCCTCAAAGAAAATTAAATTATTGATGTTACGCAGGCGATCAGAAAAATCAATACCTGTAGCGAGTTCGGAAAGTTATAACTAATTGATTTTTTAAAAATGGGAGCGTAATAGCAGTTAAATTACCAATAATAACCGAGTTATTATCAGCGAGTAAAATAGTCTTTTTAATAAATAAGTCAAGTTGTTTGTTAAGTATTTATGGGAAAATCAGGCGACAGCTTAATGAGTTGGATATGTTTGTCATGATTGACAGGGGTTGTAGTCCTGTCAATCCTATTCTGAAAGTTATTGAAACATCCAAACGTTTCGGTCAGAGTTGCGCTCTGACGGATATTTTTTATGAGTTAAATAATTAGCACCTTTCATCCAAAAAATGAAAGATGCCAAATTTCCAGGGTAACTCCCCCAATCATTGCCTGACTCTGGGAGCACCTCCGACTTAATGATTCCTACAACGCTGTGTACGAAGCGTGTGGAGACTATAAAGTGGAAAATTATTTATTGCCAGCTGCTTAAAGGCCGGAGTACAAACCTAGGTTTGCACTCCAAATTGGGGGCTTATTTATTGCGAGTTGCCTAAGCATTATTGGCAACAATAATGGCCCGCTTGGGCGCTGGCAGGCCTTCGCAGGTTAGCTGGGGGTTTTCTGCACTGAGAAAATTCTTGAGTGAATGAAACTGCATCCATTCGGTGCTACGCTGTTCTTCAACGCGGGTTGGGGTCACATCAATCACGCGAATATTTTTAAAGCCGCAGCGTTTCATCCAGCTCACCAAGGTATCACAACTGGGTAAAAACCAGACATTACGCATGTTGGCATAACGCTCCTCAGGTAATAAAGTGTCCCCCGGTCCGCCATCAATAACCAAGGTTTCCAATACCAGTTCACCTCCGGGATTAAGGCAGTCTTTTAGCTCCATAAGATGATCAATGGGCGAGCGGCGATGATAAAGTACGCCCATGGAAAATACCGTATCAAACGCTTTTAAACCATAAGGCAAATTTTCTATACCTAGCGGTAATACATAAACGGGCGCTTCGCCATACAGTTTTCTAACCAGTTGAAACTGCATTACGTTAAGCAGTAAAGGGTCTATGCCAACCACCATTTTTGCGCCTGCACCCAGCATGCGCCAGCAGTGATAGCCATTGCCACAACCGACATCCAATACCAGACGATGCTTAAGTGGCGCAATATGGTTTTTTAGGCGATCCCATTTCCAGTCTGAACGCCATTCGGTATCAATTTTAATACCGAATAAATTGTAGGGGCCTTTGCGCCAAGGATGCAGTGTTTTTAGTTGCTGTTCAAGTGCCAGCAGATCGGCTTCAGGCAAGTCCGTTGACAGGCCTATTTGCACGTCATCAGCATTCAGTAACCGGTGTGCTGTGGTTAATGGTGGCAGGTTCTCGATTGCGTTCTGCCATTGCGACAGTGTGCCGTGCTTGGCTGTAGCAAACGCACTGGCAAGTTGACCGGGTAATAGTTCGACCCAGGTGTCGGCTTTTGCATCGAGTAAGGTGCTATATAATGGTTGATAATCAATCATTTAAAATGAGAAGTTGGCAGGATTGGGTCGGTGAGTAGTTTTGGCGTAACGACGGGCGGGAGTGTGTAAGCTTAACCGTGTCAAAAAACAACACGCCTTGTTACAGATTCACAGCGTATAAATAAATTTATGCTGTGAATCTGTAGCGGTTTATTTTTGCGAGCAACCTTAACTTACGGTAAATTTTATGAGTTTTTTGCCGCGAGCGCTTCGGTATTACGTTTTGCCAAGCTATCGATAACGGCGCTTAATGAGCCTTTGGTTTGAACTTCGCTGGTAAAAGTCGTGCGGTAGTTAGTGACCAAGCTGACACCTTCAATCATAATGTCGTAGGCTTTCCATACACCGTTACTAAGCAACATGCGGTAATTCACCGCAACAGGCTGAAGGCCCGGCTGTAAAACTTCTGTTTTTACAATGACTTTTGTTGCGTCAGCTTCCATTTCAATGGGCAAATAACGAATCGACCAGTCTTTAAATTCGACAAAGGCGCGCGAATAAGTTCTTACCAGCAGCGTTTGAAATTCTTTCTTAAAGCGTTCCCGTTCGTCCGGTGTCGCGTCTTTCCAAAGTTTGCCCAAGACTAATGCTGAGATTTTGTCAAAATCAGTGCTCGGCAAAATGGTTTCATTAACAAACCGGGTAACCTTTGCAAAGTCCTTGATAAAGGATTTATCCTGCATTTTTTGATGTAATTTTGTCGAAGCAAGCTCAATGGCTTGTTGTGGAGGCGACAAGTCAGCCGCCATTAGGCAAGTAATGGGCGATAGCGCCATCAATACTGCAAAAAAACCAAATAATGTGTAGTGTTTAATCTTCATAAAAACCTCTAAATTCAAGCCAGTGGTGTGTATATACTCCGTGCGGTCACCTTTTCGGTTTTCTGATCGGCCATTTCATCCGATAGCGGCGTTGCAAAAACAGTTACATAGCTAGCTATGCGCCTGTTTTTGCGCCTTGCCCTCGAATAAAATAACTCGATCATAAATTCCGTAAACATGACCGCGCGGAGTATAGTTGTCATATTTTTCAAATATCAGTGAGTACATTCCCTGATACAATAAATGCTTTAATCAGTTAATCGTAACGGCTGAGTGACTCAAGCCCGAGCTTCTGATTTTTCCTAAACCCATGAGTATGGATAAGATGACATATAATAACATCAATTTTCCTCACACACGCATGAGAAGGATGCGCTATCACGATTTTTCGCGGCGTTTAATGCGTGAAAATAATTTGACGGTTGATGATTTGATTTACCCTGTTTTTGTGATGGAAGGCACTCACCAAAAAGAACCCATTTCATCCATGCCAGGCGTAAACCGGATTTCTC
>Ga0208613_1000339_pt1 | contig 16083 bp, 18 predicted proteins | sample CryBogmetaGMA6M_FD_184543 | JGI IMG/M metagenome (GOLD analysis project Ga0208613, IMG submission 184543) | Freshwater microbial communities from Crystal Bog, Wisconsin, USA - MA6M (SPAdes) | ecosystem: Environmental > Aquatic > Freshwater > Lake | place: Crystal Bog, Wisconsin, USA | collected... | reverse complement strand
GAGGACTTCATGAACGCCCAGATCGAAGCCCAGCCCCTGCACAGCCTGCCCACGGAGCTGTACCGCGTCTACGAGGCCACGGACCCCTTCCATGCCCGCCCCTACCGTCTGGCCCTGTGCCTGGCGCGCGAGAAGACCCTGCTCGAGGACATCAGCTCCGGCCGCAGGCTCCTGCGCCTGGGCCGCGTGGTCATGGAGACCCGCGAGGCGGCCCTGGCTTGCGCTGGAGCCGAGGCCCTGTACCTCTGACCGGCCGCGCTGGCATGGCTTCCCGACAAAAATAACGCTGTCAGGCCTTGATTTCCCTGCCCAGTGGGAACAGAATGCCAGCCTGATATCCGTTCTTGTCTGGAGGCTCCATGCGTTGTGTCCTGGCCGTCCCTGTCCTGGCGGCAATTCTCGTCCTCGCCCTGGCTGCGGCCTGCCCGGCCCAGCAATACGGCGCCTCCGCGCCCCAGCACGTTCCCCAAGACCTGCAGACCCCGGCCGCGCCGCCCATCCCCGAGCCCGGGGCCGGGGCCGTCGACCCGCGCGGCAGCAGCGCCCCGCCGCCCTTCGTGGAGCGGCCAGCCGCCAAGTCCCGGCCCGCGCGGCCCGACCTGACCTTTGCCGCCAGGCCCGCACCCGCGAACTTCCGGGGCCTGTCCTGGGGCACCCCGCTGGACAAGACCCAGGGCCTCTCGCCCGTGACCAAGCCCGTGACCCTGCCCGGCACCTTCTTCCGCGCCGACGAGCCCCTGCGCCTGGGCCAGGCCGAGATCCGCTCCGTGGCCTACTACTTCCCCAAGGGCACGCTCACGGGCGTGGGCATCCTCTTCGAGGGCCAGGACAACTTCTTCCTCCTGAAGGACCACCTCATCGAGCTCTACGGACCGGGTCGGCAGATGGGCGACCGCTACGGCTGGACCTGGGACCATTTCTTCATCGACCTGCGCATGCGCGGCAACGCCGGCGAGCTGCGCTACACCTTCCAGCCCTGAAGCGACGCGGAGAACGGCCATGGCTGACGACACGAAGACGCTGCGGACTCCGGGCACCCCGAAGAGGGCCATTGCCCTGCTCTACGCCGCCAGCCTGCTGGCCCTCTTCGGGGTGCTGCTGGCCGAATTCTTTGTGGCCTACCAGGTGCTGGCCGACCACCCCAGCCACGCGCCAGGGCTCATCAAGGAGACCTACGGGGCCATGCTCCTGGGCGTGGCCCTGCTGGCGGTCCAGGCCGCGCTGGTCTACGTCGGGCTCTTTCGTCCCGTGCGCGAGACCAGCATCGAACTCCTGCGCCTTAGGGACGCCCTGGACCAGCACAGCCACCACGACGAGCTGACCAAGGTCCTGAACCGCATGGCCTTTGACCAGATGATCGTGCGCGAACTGGAGGGCCTCAAGCGCTATGGCGCGGGATTTTCGGGCATCATGGTCGACGTGGACGGCTTCCGCCATGTGAACGAGTCGCTGGGCTACGAGGTCGGTGACCAGGTGCTTTACGAACTGGCCCAGATGCTCAAGCAGCACATCCGCAAGGCCGACTGCATCTTCCGCTGGCGCAGCGGGCGCTTCCTCATCCTGGCCGCGGGCATCGGAGACGAACAGGCCGGGCTCTTCGCGGACAAGCTCGCCGAGTTGGTGGCCAGGCACGGCTTCCGCCACGGCGCCCACATCACCGTGACCCTGGGCACGGCCGAGGCCCAGGCCCAGGACACCCCGGAGACCTTCATCTTCCGGGTCAAGACCGCGCTCTCCCTGGCCAAGGACAAGACCCGCGCGGCCGCGGCCTGAGCCTGGGCAGAGATTCGCACCAGCGCGCAAGGAGAGGGAACATGACCGACGAGACCAACACCTGCCAGGCCCAGGACCAGGCCGGAACGCCCGCGGGCAAGACCGCCGAGGAGTCTGCAGTGGTCCTGTCGCACCAGGTGCTGCCCAACGACGCCAACCCGGCGGGCAACGTGCATGGCGGCGTGATCCTGAAACTCATCGACACCGCAGCCGGGGTGGCGGCCATGCGCCACGTGCGCGGCTGGGCCGTCACCGCCAGCATCGACCGCACGGACTTCCTCAAGCCCGTGTATGTGGGTGAACTGGTGACGGTCAAAGCCAGCCTGAACATGGTCGGCCGCACCAGCATGGAGATCGGCGTGCGCGTGGAGGCCGAGAACCTGCTTACCGGTTCGGTACGCCACACCAACTCCGCCTACCTGACCTTTGTGGCCCTGGACGGGCTGGGCTGCCCCAGGCCCGCGCCGCCGCTCATCATAGAGGGCGAAGTAGCCGAGCGACGCTACCGCCAGGCTCTGCGCCGCCGCGAGCTCCGCCGCCAGGCCATCGCCGAGGAACGTAGCGAGGACAAGGGCTGACGCCGAGCCCCTATCTGGACCCGTTACATCCCCCATGATATGCTGGTACGGATGTTGCTATCTTCCAGGAGGTGAATGAACCTTCTCCTGGAGGCGACCGTGTTTGATCTTCCCAAAGCCCCCTGGCTGTCCGTGCTGCTGCCCACGCGCGGCCGCCCGGACAAGGCCCTGCGATTCCTTGAGAGCCTCCTGGCCACAGCCAGCGATCCCGCCGACGTCGACGTCCTGCTGTACATCGACGAGGATGATCCCCAGAGCCTGGGCATCCGCCTGCCCGGCCTGAACGTCAAACGCCTCTGCGGCCCCCCGGGCGTGGGCCTGGGCGTCATGACCAACGTGCTCTACCGGGCCGCGCGTACGCCGTACATCCTGCTCTGCGGCGACGACAACATCTTTTGCACCCCGGGCTGGGACGACATTGTCCGGGCCGAGTTCGCGCGCTTCCCCGACAACGTGGCCCTGGTCTACGGCAACGACCTGTTCCAGGGCGAACAGATCTGCACCGCGCCCTTTCTCTCGCGCACGGTCTGCGAACTCATGGGCGGGCCCTGCCCGGCCGTGTACAAGAGTTCGTACATCGACACGCACCTGCTCTCCGTGTTCGCACACCTGGAACACCTGGGCCACAAGCGGCGCATCTACCTGCCGGACCTGGTCATCGAACACCTGCACCACCTGGCGGGCAAGGCTGAACTGGACGACACCTATGCCAAGCGGCCCCTGTCCGGCGAAGAAAGCCAGGCCCTGTTCCTGGGCCTGGAACCTCTGCGCCAGCGCCAGATAGGCGCCCTGGCCCGGCATATCCGCGACCACGCCCGCAAAGCCGCATAGAGAGGGAAGAGCCTCCGGCGGCTGTGGGGCCTGAGGCCCCCCAGACCCCCTCATTACGCCGAAAGGGCTGTTTCAGGAGGAACCTGAAACAGCCCTTTCGGCTTATGTGGTCATGGGAAGGTCACGGGAGGTCTGTCTTGGCCCCAATTGAACCAATGGGGATTCCAAAGGGCCTCAGGCCCTTTGGCCGCCGGAGGCATATGCTCTTCTCTTACCAGGGCTGCCAGCTGCCGGGGCTGTCGGCAGGGAAGGCGTTGGGCACGTGCTCGGCCTGTGCCAGCTTGCCCTGGCGGAAGAGCACGGACACGAGGTCAAAGCGGCAGCTCCGGTGCCAGAGATCGCGGCTTGAGAGGTAGCTCTGGGCGGCGCGCAGGAGCCGTCCGCGTTTCTGTGGGGTCAGGCCGTCGGCGGGTGCGGCGAGCGAGCCTTCGGCACGGGTCTTGACCTCCACGAAGACGAGGGTGTCGCCGTCCTCGCACACGAGGTCGAGTTCGAGCCTGCCCAGGCGCAGGTTGCGCTCCAGGATGCGCAGGCCCTTGCCGGTGAGCAGGGCGGCTGCGGCGTCCTCGCCCTGGCGGCCTAGATCAAGATGCCGGGCAGGCATTGCTGGTGCTCGCTTTTGGGCGCGGTGTCAGGCCGCACACCGCGGAAAGTCAGGCGGTGGATGGGGCTGGGGCCGAGCAGGCGCAGGCAGGCCAGGTGCTCGGCCGTGCCGTAGCCCTTGTGGCTGGCGTGGTTGTAGCCCGGGTGGCGGCGGTCCAATTTGGCCATGAGCCGGTCGCGGAAGGTCTTGGCCAGGATGCTGGCGGCGGAGATGGCCGGGATGAGCAGGTCGCCGCCGATGACGGTGCGCTGGGGGATGGCGGCCCGGCAGGGCTGGTTGCCGTCAATGAGCAGCAGCACCGGGCGCAGCTTGAGGCAGGCCACGGCGCGCTCCATGGCCCGCAGGGTGGCCTGCAGGATGTTCACGCGGTCGATCTCGCCCGGCCAGGCCAGGCCCAGGGACCAGCACAGCGCCTGGCTGCGGATGGCTGTGGCCAGGATTGCGCGCTGGGCAGGGCTGAGGGCCTTGGAGTCGGTGAGTCCGGGCAGGTCGAAGCGAGGGGGCAGGATGCAGGCCGCGGCCACCACAGGCCCGGCCAGGCAGCCGCGCCCGGCCTCGTCGATACCGGCAAAGGGCTCGGCAAAGGGTCCGGCGGCAGAACCGGCCAGCGCGCCGGGCAGGCCGGGGTCGAGGTGTTCGGCGGGGCGCTTGGTCATGGTCTCTCGAACCTACACGGCGCGCTGGCCGGGCGCAACGCCGGAAGCATGAAGCCTCCGGCCATGAATGACCCGAAGGGTCCGCCGGAAGCGCCGAGTCCCCGGAAAGGCCCAAGCAAGGCCCGTCCGGGGACGCGAGACAAAGCGGCAGGGCTCGCCCTGCCGGGGAGGTTATTCCCAGGTCTGGCGGGACTTGACGCGGGCGGCCTTGCCGGCCAGCTTGCGCAGGTAGAAGATACGCGAACGGCGCACCTTGCCCTGGGACAGGACCTCAACGCGGTCAATGCCCGGGGTGTGCAGGGGGAAGATGCGCTCCACGCCCACGCCGTCGGAGACCTTGCGCACGGTGAAGGTGGCGTCGGTGGTGCCGCGGCTCACGCAGAGCACCACGCCCTGGAAGACCTGGATGCGCTCCTTGTCGCCCTCGATGATGCGCGTGTGCACCTTGACGGTGTCGCCGGCGCGGAAGCTCGGCAGGTCCATGCGCAGGTGTTCGCTTTCGATTTTCTGGATCATGTTCATATCTCGACTCCTTTCTGGAACAATCGGTTCGTTTCGTCGTCCTACCAGGTTTCGCCCAGCAGCCTGTCCACCAAGATGGCGGCTGCTGCGCGCACCGGCAGGTGGTTGTACGCGGCCAGCCCGCGCACGGGTGCGAGCACCGCGTCGGCCCGGGTGAGAACCTCCGGGGCCAGCCCGTGCCCGGTGCCGAGCACCAGGAGCACCGGCCCCTCGTCAAGCCACCGGCGCACTGCAGCCGGAGGCACAAAGGCCAGGGGCCGCTGTTTGCGTCCACGCGCCGGGCGGAAATGCGTCCGCGCCGAGGTGGCCACGACCCTGGGGGCCTGCCCGGCGCTCTCAGTCACCTGGCCAATGGCCTCATCCAGGCTTGCGGCCATGCGCCCGAGGCCGAGCGCGCTGGCCCGGTCCGGGTTGGCCCGGCCGCTGGCGCCCTCGGTCCAGTGCGCCAGCAGGCGCTCCCCAAGTTCCCGCTGATCGGTCAGGGGAGTGACAAAACACACCCCCGCCAGTTCATAGGTGCGGGAAACGCGGCACATATCGTGTATGTCGAGGTTTGTCAAAGAAACGGTGGCTGGTTTCCCCAGTTTGTCGAGCACCGGATGGTGCAAAAGGCAGAGGGTCAGCCCGCGGCCCAGGCTGGCCGGTCGCTTTTGCGCGCGCAGAAAATCCAGGTCCGCGCCGGTCAAGTTCGCGGTCTGCAAGAGTTCCGGGCGGCGCTCAAGCGTGCGTTTAAGGGACTGTTCGCGCCGCCACAGGGCGACCTTGGCGTGGGACCCGCCGCGCAGGACCTCGGGCACTTCAAGGCCTTGATAGGCCTCGGGCCGGGTGTAGTGCGGGTATTCCAGCAGCCCGGCGGAGAAGCTTTCCTCGTCGCCGGATTCACCCTTGCCCATGAACCCGGGAAGCAGCCGACCCACGGCCTCCAGCAGGCACAGGGCCGCGGCCTCGCCGCCGTTCAGCACAAAGTCGCCCACGCTGACCGGGGTCAGGCCCTCGCTCTCCAGGAGCCGCTCGTCGATGCCCTCGTAGCGGCCGCAGACAATGGTCAGGGCGGGCTCGTTCGCCAGCTCGCGCGCCAGCTCCTGGGTAAGCGGCGCGCCCGAGGGGGTGAGCACGAGCTTGCGGCCGGGCTCATGGATGCTTGCGAGCGCGGCAGAGAGCGGCCCCGGCATCATGACCATGCCTGGGCCCCCGCCATAGGGCCGGTCGTCCACCGGCCGGTGGCGGCCCTCGGCGAAGTCGCGCGGGTTCACCAGGCTCACCGCCACCACACCCGCCTCCCTGGCCTTGCCCAGCTGGGCGCAGGCAAGGGGGCTTTGGAAGAATTCCGGGAACAGCGTCAGGATGGTGAAGCGCACAGGTGGGACTCCGGGGTCTCTGGGGCGAAAAAGGTTATTCGGGTTTGTCCAGGTAGAGCTCAATGAGCCCTGGCGGCGGATCGATGCGGATCTCCTGGCACTGTGCGTCCAGGCCCAGGATGAACTCCGGCACGGCCGGGAACAGGATCTCCTCTGCGCCTTTGCCCCGGATGACCCAGGTCAGCTGGCCCGGGGTGTCCAGGATGGCCTCGAACACGCCGACCTCTGTTCCGTCGGCCAAAAGCACACGGCTGCCCAGGAGCCTGAACAGGTACTCTTCGCCCGCGTCCGGGGGCGGCAGGTCAGCCTCGGCCACAAACACCTCGGCCCCGCGCAGGAGATCGGCCGCTGTGCGGTCCGGCACGCCCGTCAGGGTCACGAGCATGCGGCCGGTGTGCTCACGGCTGGCGGCCACCCCAAAGGCCTTGGGCCTGCCGGGACTGCCATTCGGGCTGGGCACGGCCAGGAACAGGGTCCGGCCGGGCGCGAAAAGCAGCGGGGAGCCCGCATGGATGTCCATGCAAAGCTCCCCACGGATGCCGTGCGGCTTGGCCACGCGGGCCACAGCCACCAGACCGTGCGCGGCAGGCTTAGGCGCGCCGGGCATGGCCCTTATTCGATGATCTCAAGCACGGCGCGCCGCTTGACCTTGGCCGAGGCAGCGCCGAGGAGGGTGCGCATGGCCCGCGCCGTGCGGCCCTGCTTGCCGATGACCTTGCCCAGGTCCTCTTTGGCGACCTTGAGCTCCAGCACGGCGGTCTGCTCACCCTCGATCTCCGTGACCTTCACCTCGTCCGGGTTGTCCACGAGCGATCTGGCGATGTACTCGATCATGTCTCTGAGCATGTCGGGCCCCCCTGTATGGATGTGCGCGGGAGAACGTGCCGTGAACAGGACCCCTGCCGCAAAAGCTCAAGCCGAAAACAGGTGCGCTAGGCGGCCTGCTTGCCCACGAGCGAACGAACCGTGTCGCTGGGCTGGGCGCCCAGGCCGATCCACTTGTCGTAGGCTTCCTTGTTGATGACGACCTCGGCGGGCGCGGTCATGGGGTTGTAGTGCCCCAGGAATTCAAGCGGACGGCCGTCGCGGCGGCTGGCGCGCTCAAGCACCACCACACGGTAGAACGGACGCTTCTTGGAACCCATGCGGGTCAGTCGGATAGTCAGAGCCATGTTGTCTTTCCCCCTGAATGTGTTGATAGGCGGTTTGAATTCAAAAGGCAAGCGGACGCCCGCCTGCTCCAGTATGTCATGAACTCAGCGCTTGTTGCGCTGTTTCTTGTTCATCTTCTTCTTTTTGCGTTCAGCCAGCGTCTTTTTGGACAGCTGCTTCTTGCCACTGCCTTCGCCCGTGGGCAGTTCCGGCATTCCCGGCATCCCGGCAAGGCCCGGGGCCATGGCGTTCTGCATGCCGCCCGGCCGCGCACCCTGGGGCTTGGTGCCCGGCGGGGTATAGCCCGCGGGCATGCCGGGCATCTTGGGCATCTTCCCGCCGCCGCCCAGCATCTGCTGCATCATCTTGTTCATCTGCTCGAAATTCTTGAGCAGCGCACCGACCTCGGCCACGCTGACGCCCGAGCCCTTGGCCACGCGGGCGCGGCGGCTCTGGGTGAGCAGCTTCGGCTCCTGGCGCTCCTTTTTGGTCATGGAGTTGATGATGGCCTCGGAGCGGCTGATCTCCTTCTCCGGCACCTGCATGTCGCCAAGCTTCTTCATCATGCCGCCCATGCCCGGCAACATCTTGAGGATGCTCTCCAAGGACCCGATCTTGCGCATGCGGCGCATCTGGGTCAAAAAGTCCTCGAGGTCGAACTTGGCCTGCTGCATCTTGGCGGCAAGCTTCTCGGCCTCCTCCTGCTCCATGGTGCCCTGGGCCTTCTCGATGAGCGTCATGACGTCGCCCATGCCGAGAATCCGGCTCGCCGCGCGGTCCGGGTGGAAGACCTCGAGGTCCGAGAGCTTCTCGCCCAGACCCACGAACTTGAGGCTCTTGCCGGTCACGCTCTTGATGGACAGGGCCGCGCCGCCGCGCGCGTCGCCGTCCATCTTGGTCAGCACCACGCCCGTGATGTCCAGGCGCTCGTTGAAGGCCCCGGCCACGGTCACGGCGTCCTGGCCGGTCATGGCGTCGGCCACGAACAGGATCTCCTGCGGCAGGCACGCGGCCTTGATGGCCGAGAGTTCCTCCATCAGCGGCTCGTCCAGGTGCAGGCGCCCGGCCGTGTCGAAGAGGATGGCGTCGCACCCGGCCTCGGCCGCCTTTTTGATGGCATCGGCGCAGATGTCCACGGGGCGCATGTCCGTGGTGCTGGGGTACGCGGGCACGCCCAGCTGCTTGGCCAGCACGTGCAGCTGCTCGATGGCCGCCGGGCGGTAGACGTCGGCCGGGACTAGGTAGGGCTTGAGCTTGTACTTGGACCGCAACAGGTTGGCCAGCTTGGCCGCAGTGGTGGTCTTGCCCGAGCCCTGCAGGCCGACCAGCATGATCTTGACCGGCCGCTTGTGCAGGTCCAGGCCCTTCTGCTCGCCGCCTAAAAGCTCCACCAGTTCGTCGTGTACGATCTTGACCAGCTGCTGGCCGGGCGTCAGGCTTTTCAGGACGTCGGCGCCCAGCGCCTTGTCGCGCACCCGGTCCGTGAAGTCCTTAACGACCTTGAAGTTGACGTCAGCCTCGAGCAGGGCAAGGCGCACCTCGCGCAGGCCGTCCTGGATGTTTTTCTCATCCAGGCGGGCCTGGCCGCGCATCTTGCGGAAGGCTTCTGAGAGGCGGTCAGTCAGGCTGTCGAACACTTGTGATAACCCCAGCGCGTAGGCTTCGGACAAAACATTCCCGCACCGGCTGCCCCGTGAGGGACGGCGCGGTACGGCCGAAAAAAGAGCCTGTGTGTTACATAAGCAGGTGGGCCGCGTCAAGGGGCCTCATGGGGGCCGCGCGGCGAGGAGGGAGGAGGGCGTTTTGGGGCCGCAGGCCCAGCATTCCACCCGATTCACAAGTCCTTGTCCCCCACTTTCTTCGCAACGGTCCAGGGCCGTGAAGCGCCCGGTGTCAGCGTCGTCGTCGCGCCGACGAAATGGGGCTATTTCATCGTGCCGCCACTGCGCGGGGGCATTCGGATGCCTTTGAGCCACAGGGCAAGCAACCCGCCGATGCCAAGGGTGAGGGCGGCGTAGTTGGCCATGAGAGCAGCTTGACGCTCCCAGAGCAACAGATCGGTAACGGGAGTGGCTGTCAGCCAAGCCGCGAACAAAGTGCGCTGGAGGAAGTACAACCAGACCAGGATTGTCATCACGAGAAAAAGATTGCCTGTGCGCCTGCGGACGAGAGATAGTGCCGCGAGTCGATCTGGAGTGGGTCGCCACATCCTCCAAAGAAAGATGAGGCTGAGCGGGACAGAGGAAAAGACAAAATATCCCAGCCACAGGGGTGCTGAATATCTGGCTTCAGGCACCCAGGTGTCCAAGAAATGGGAATATTGAACTCTTTCTGCGATATTGGCCAGCAGGGCCAACCCCATGAATAGTAATGGAAACCATCGTTTCATGTAGCCCTCCCTGCTGGCCTTTCAACGATTACTCCGTGTCCGCTCGGCAGTAGTTAAATACTTCCGTGGTGTTTGTCTGGCAGTCATTCAGGCCCGGCATCCACCATCCGGCACCAGTGCCAGGCTGAATCAGGCGGTCCACGCATTGTTCATCCACATTCGGAACAGATGTACATTCTGAATCCGGCCTGCTGGATTGGCCCGTGTGATCCACCCACTGTATTCGAGAGTAGGGTGCGTCTGAATCGCCACCTTGACCAGGAATTCGATCCGTGCCGATCCCCGACTCAGTCGAATCCGTTTTGATTGAATAGTGTTTTTGACCAGTTAAGCGCAAGAAATAGTTTTCTGGTGGACGCTTACAAAGCTGCACCGCTAACCCCCACGCATCCCCCCGGTTCACCGGGTCATCGACACAATACCCGTACCAATCCTTGTCGCCGCCTTTCTCCCGCAGCGGGTCCAGGGCCATGAAGCGGCCAGTGTCGGCATCGTAGTCACGCCAGACAAAGCGCGTCAGGCCAGTGTCGGGGTCAAAGAGCCCGCCCGCAAAACCCAGCGGCAGGCGCACCATGTCGCCCCGGACCTGAAGCAGGTTGCCGAAGCTGTCGTATCGCATGTATTGTACAATGGAGCCGTCGAGGTTTGCAAGGGCCAGCGGGGTGCCGACCTGATCGCAGAGAATCAGGTACCTCTCCCGGCCTTTCGTGAGGCCCAGGGGCATACGGCCCTGTTGGCCGTAGACAAGCTGCCACCATTCGTGGCCGTCATGGAACCCGCCCAGGCACAGGGGGGCGAGCCAGATATACTCCTCCACCACGCGACTGACGCCATTGACGGTCACGCGCTTCTCTGTGCGCAGGCCGCTGGCGTCGTAAGTGTAGTCGATGCGGCGGCCGTCCGGGAGATCAACGCCCAGCAGCAGCCCGCTCGGCTCATATCCATAGTGCGTCTCGCGGCCTGCTTCAACCTTCAGGTTGCGGAAGCCCGCGCGGTCGTGGCCGTACTGGGCGCTGCCCGCCTGGCCCAGGCGATTGCCCAGGCTATAGGAATAGCGCCGCTCGCCGGTGAAGCGCAACGGGTTGATGTCCGCCAGCCTGCGGCCATGCTGGTCGTATTGGTAGGACTCCCGTAGCGCGCCGCGCCCGTCCGTGACCCGCGACAAACGCCCGGCCGAATCGTAGGCATAGCGCCGGGTCTCGTCCGGCCCAATGCCCAGGCACACGGTGCGTTCGCTGAAGCGGCCCGAGGCGTCGCGCTTGGCCTCAATGCCGGGACGTGGAGAAACCGTTTGTGCTATCGGCATGCTGAGCCTCCCGGAAAGGGTTCGTGCGCCCGGCGGGATGCCTAGCGCAAACGGCTCATGCTAGCACGGGGTTTTGGAACCGGACAAAAATGGCATGGTTTTGGCCGCTAAAAGGACAAAAATACCCTCTTGACAGGGTTTCGCCCACACAAGCCGAAAGGGCTGGCCCAGGTCTTTCCTGGGCCAGCCCTTTCGGCTTAACGGGGATTCCAAAGGGCCTCAGGCCCTTTGGCCGCCGGAGGCATATTCTCCTCTGCCCTACCCCTCCTGGGCCACGGGACGCCTGGTGAAGCGGGTCAGGACCGCGGCGGTGACGAGCAGCGCGGCCGCGATGTAGTAGGCCATCTGGTAGCTGCCTGTGGTGTCGGCGATGCGCCCGGCCAGAAGCGGCCCGAACATGCCACCCACGCCCCAGGCCGTGAACAGGATGCCGTAGTTGAGCCCGAAGTTCTTGGCGCCCCAGAAGTCGCCGGTGGTGGCCGGGAACAGCGCCAGGCAGGCCCCGTAGCTGAAGCCCACCACGCCCGAGCCCAGGAAAAAGCCGAGCATGCCGTCCAGGCCCGGGAACACGAGCATCACGGCGGCCTGGGTCAGACAGACCACGGCCAGGGTGCGGATGCGCCCGAACTTGTCGGACAAAAACCCGGCCATGAGGCGGCCTGAGGCGTTGAACACGGCCATGGTGGCCACGAGCATGAAGCCGGTCTGCACCAGGCCGCCGGTCTGCACGGCGATGATCTTGGCCAGGTGCCCGATGATCATGAGCCCGGCCAGGGCGGTGAAGGTGAATTCGATGTACAAGAGGTAGAAGGCGCGGGTGCCGAGCATCTCGCGCCAGTCTGGGGTGTGGGCTGCGGGCGCAGGCGTGGCCCCGGCCGCGACAACGGGCACGGGTGGGTTGACGATGAAGCGCGTCAGGACCAGCGTGACCACGGTGAAGGCGATGCCCAGGATACGGAAGGCCCCGTTCACGCCGTACAGGCCCAGCAGGTAGGTGGTCAGCGGGGCGATGTACACCGGGGCCAGGCCAAAGCCGCTGACCACGATGCCGGTGATCATGCCCTTTTTCTCCGGCGGGAACCACTTGATGGCCGCAGGCGTGGCCGCCGCGTAGCCCAGGCCAAAGCCCGACCCGGCCATGAGCCCGAAGCCCACGAGCACGGGCAGCATGTTGCCCGGCCCGGCAAAGCTCGACACCACCATCCCGGCCCCGGTGAGGATGGCCCCGGCCGTGGCCGCCACGCGCGGCCCCAGGCGGTCCTGCAGGCGCCCGGCAGGCACCATCATCACGGCGAACACGCCGATGGCCAGCATGTAGGGCAGGCTGGCCTCGGTCTTGGTCAGGCCCCAGCCGCCCGCCCCGATGGTCTCGGTCATCTGCTTGGCAAAGACGCTCCAGGCATAGAGCACGCCCAGGGCCAGGTTCAGGCCCAGGCCGGAAAAGGCGACGATCCAGCCCCTGTTGCCGTGGCCCTGGGTCTTTGGCTGGTCCTTTTGCGTATCGTTCACAGGCGCTCCTTGTGCGGTCAGGGGTTTCGGGCGCCCGTTTCCGGGCCGGTCTGCACAAACGCCCTGGGAATACACCCTGCGGACGCCCGGCTTCCGGCGGAATCGGTGAATGGCTGGGAAAAAATGGTCAGCGGCAGGAATGCTAGGGTGTCTGGCAGCGCGGGCAGAAGGTGCTGGTGCGGCCCGCCACGCGCAGGGACTGCATGATTGTCCCGCACGTGAGGCAGCCCTGCCCGCCCCGGCCATAGGCCTGGAAGAAGTTCTGGAAGGCCCCGGCATTGCCCTGGGCGTCGCGGTAGTCGCGGATGGAGCTGCCGTTCTCGGCAATGGCCTGGGTGAGCACGGCCTGGATGGCGGCAAAGAGCGCGGCGCGGCAGCCGGGACCCAGGGTCGCGGCCACGGCGTCGGGCCGGATTCCTGCGCGGAACAGGGCCTCGTCGGCGTAGATGTTGCCGATGCCCGCGATGACGCCCTGGTCGAGCAAAAGCGCCTTGATGCGCGCGCGGCTGGGCCTGCCGCCCGGGGCCAGGCAGGCCCGAAAGTCCTGGACGGTCATGGCCAGCGGCTCCGGGCCGAGGTTCTGGTAGAAATGCCAGCGGTTGATATCGCCCGGCGCAAAGGCGTGCATGCGGCCGAAACGCCGCACGTCGGAGAACACCAGGCGCACGGGGCCCTCGTCAGAAGAGTAGGCGGACAGGGTGAGCACCACGCGCGGCTTGCGCGGTTCCTGCCCCGCACCTTCATTGGAATGAACCGCCAGTACGCGGCCGGTCATGCGCAGGTGCACGGCAATGGTGCCGCCGTCCTTGCCGCCAGCGGCCTGCAAATGCAGCAGGAGCAGCTTGCCGCGCCGGGCCACCCGGGCGATGCGCCGTCCCAGGACCAGCTCGCGGAAGGCGTCGACGCCTGACGCCGTGGTGCCCGGCTCCACCGCGCTCGCGTCGAACACGTCCACGGCCTGGATCAGGCGGCTCTCCACCTCGGGCGCCAGGGTGCGGGCGATGGTCTCGATCTCGGGCAGTTCGGGCATGGGCTACTGGCCGCCTGTGGTTGCGGGGTGCGGGCTCCCCTGCTGGCCGCCCTGTTGACCAAGCGGCCCCAGGTCCACGGTATAGCAGTCCGGGCCGCGCCGGATGTCGAGCAGCAGGTTCTTCTTCTCGCGGAAAGCCTCGCTGCCCGCCACATGCATGGTGGAAAGCGAACGCAGGCGAAAGCCGCCCACGCGCGTGACCACGTCGCCGGGCCGGAGTCCCGCGGCCTCGGCCCTGGAACCGCGTTTCACCGCGCTGACCACGTATTCAAAGCCCTCGCCAAAGGGCCGCGAGGTCAGGGTCATGCCCATGCGGCTCTCGAAGCTCTCCGGACAGTACACGCGCAGGTGGGCGTCGCTCTCGTCGAGATCCTGGCCGCGCCAGGGCGAGATGAGCAGGATCTCAGCGCCCGGATCGAGCGCGGCCAGGCGCCGGGCAATGCCCAGGCCGCCCTCCACGTGCGCAATGCCTGCCAGCACCACCACGGGCCGCCTGAAGGTCTGCCGCGCGCGCACGGCCTGCTCGGCCATGGCGCTGTCCCAGACGCTCTGGATGAGCAGGAAGCGCGCCATTTGCCGGGGATCGGCCGCGTTGCGGCCGTCCGGATGTCCGCTCATCACTTCGCGCAGGAAGGCCTCCTGCTCCGGTGCGGGCGCGATGATGCGCGTGGGCAGCTGGGCGCGGTCCTCGGGCGAGAGCGCGGCCACAGGATCTCCTGCCGTGGCGTTCTGCATGGCCGCGGCCGAGAGCCTCCGGATGACGCCCGGCGGCACGTTGAGGCCCACCAGAGGCAGCTGCCAGTCGCGGCTGGCCCGCAGCACGGGCAGATATTTGGCAAAGGGGTGGCCCCAGTTGGTCTTCCAGTCCAGGCGCTGCTCCAGGTCCTCGGGCGCGATGCGGCCGTCCGAGAACTCCTTCAGCACCGGGTTGAGACTGGCCGGGGCCATCTCCAGGCCGACCACAGGGGGATGTTTCCCGTGGGCCAGCAGCGTGACGATGCGGGCCTCGGCCTCGTGGTCGCAGGGATTGCCGTGGCTCTCGCCCACCAGGACATAGGCGGCCGTGGCCGCGCGCGCGCGCAGGCCCTCGGCCGAGAGCCGATCGCCGGTGGCATTCATGAACTCGCCCGCTGCGGGCAGGAAGCTCACGGCCATCTTTTCATGGGTGGGCGCGGGCCGGGCGCAGGCGCAGAGCGCCAGCAGGAGGACAAAAAACGCGCCCCGGCCCCTGCAAAGGGCAGGGACCAGGGCGCGGTGCATTGATGGAAGGGGCATCAAGCCTCCAGGGCGCATGAAAGCCCGGCTAATCCCAGGTGCGCTTGTCCTCGATGGGCCGGATCTGCGGGGGCAGGGTCCCGGGGGCCAGGATCTTCAGCGTGGGGCGCAGCTTGATCTTCTCGCGGAAGGTGTGCAGCAGCTCCTCCTCGCGCTTGAAGGCGCCGGACTCGATGGACAGGACCATCTCGTCGATGCCGCCGGGGTTGCTGACCTCGATCTGCCAGCGCTTGATCTCCTCGAACTTGGCCATGACCTGCTCCACCTGGTGCGGGTACACGAACATGCCCTTGATGCGCGCGGTGGTGTCCACGCGGCCCACGATGTTGCCCAGGCGCGGGCTGGTGCGGCCGCACTGGCAGGGCGCGCGGTCGATGTAGCCCAGGTCGCCCGTGGCCAGGCGGATGAGCGGGTAGGTCTTGTTGAAGGCGGTGACGACGATCTCGCCGACCTCGCCGTCCTTCAGCGGGATGCCGGTGTCCGGGTGGCAGATCTCCACAAAGGCGCGGTTACTGAGGTGCAGCCCGCACTTGTGGAAGCACTCGTAGCCGATGCAGCCGACGTCGGCCGTGCCGTAGCCCTGGCGCATGACGCAGTCGAGCTTCTTTTCCAGCGTGGTGCGCATCTTCTCGGAGAATTTCTCGCCCGTAACAAAAGCCACCTCAAGGAAGAGGTCCTTGCGCAGGGACAGGCCCAGCTCCTCGGCCTTCTGGGACAGGTGCAGGAGGTAGCTCGGGGTGCCGATGTACCCGGTGACGCGCAGCTTCTGCATGATGTCCAGCTGCGAGCCGGTGTTGCCCGGACCGGCGGGGATCACCGCGCAGTTCAGGTTCTTGAGCGGCTCCTCAAACATGAGCCCGGCCGGGGCCATGTGGTAGGGCAGGGTGATCTGGGCCACGTCGCCGGGGCGGAACCCCACGGCGTAGAAGCCTTCGGTCCAGCCCCAGTAGTCGTCCATGCGGTCCTCGGGATCGAAGATCGGGCCCGGGGACAAAAACACGCGCCTAAGTTCGCCCAGGTCCTTGGTCAAGAGGCCGCCCAGGCGCGGACCCATGCTCTGCAGGAAGATGAGTTCCTTCTTCTTCAGGATGGGCACATGC
>Ga0208613_1000337_pt1 | contig 16091 bp, 8 predicted proteins | sample CryBogmetaGMA6M_FD_184543 | JGI IMG/M metagenome (GOLD analysis project Ga0208613, IMG submission 184543) | Freshwater microbial communities from Crystal Bog, Wisconsin, USA - MA6M (SPAdes) | ecosystem: Environmental > Aquatic > Freshwater > Lake | place: Crystal Bog, Wisconsin, USA | collected... | reverse complement strand
GACATTAAGAGCACACAAAAACCCGAAGTTCAACCAGAAATTAAAACGGCTATGGATGAAGCAACCGCAGCTCGTGTCGCGTCCAGTCAAGCAGAAGAAGCGCAGCGTCAAAAGGACGTTGAGGCTATGGGCACAGCTTTTTCTGATCGTGAGGCAAAGCTCAAAGCAAAACAAGGCCGCATTGAAGCTCAGGAAAAAGACCTTGGCCCAATGGCGTTGATGCAAGCTGGTTTTGCCATGATGAGCGGAACTTCTCCATACGCGTTGGCCAACATTGGCGCGGGCGCTACTATCGGCATGAAGTCTTACCAAGAAGGTCTGGACAAAATTGAGGGTGCCAAAGACAAGCTAGACGATGCTTTCGGTCGTATTGAGGAGTACCGCCGCAACGAGCAGGTGCTAAACGCCAAGGACAAACGTAAGGCTGTCCGTGAAATTGGTGATATTACGGCTGACGCTAAAAAGACTTACCTAGCTGCGCTTACAGACGATTGGGGCGTTAAACAAAAAGATGCCCAGACTATTTTTGGCGGCGTGGTGGCAAATCAACGCGAAAAAGCAACACAACAATTCCAAGCTGGCCAAAACGCTCTTGACCGTTCAAGTCGGGAACGCTCCGCTGCAATCAGCGCTCAAGTGCAAAAAGAAATTGCGGCTATGCCCGGTGCAACTGAAAGGTTCTACGGCACACTTGGTGGTGGAAACACACCTTCTCAAGTCAAAAAAGGCTTTGAGTACTTTACCGCAGCTACGGCTGAAGGTAAGGGGACTGAGGCAATCATACAAGCCGTTATGAAAACTCCAGAAATACTTAGTACAGTTTCTCCGGAATTGCGAAAAATAATTGAAACAGCAGTCATGGAGCGTTTTACGCCCGGAACCGTACCCGGAAAAGCAGTTCCTGCTGCACAAGTTCGCGCACCTTAAGGTATAGTTGGATAGGCGCTAAATCGCCGGGATGCGCCCCCGGTAATTACACTGTTAAACACTATGGCTCAATACCTACCTCTGCCCGATGGCACATACTACCCAGTAGCAGAGGGGGAAGACCCCAAGGCCGCATGGCAACGCGCTTTACAGAAGTACCCAGAAGCGTTTGCCTCCAAGACCCCAGAAGAACAACCCAAGTCTGGGTTCATGCCTGCGCTCAAATCAGGTATTTCTTCTCTCAAGGGGGACATTGCCGGTTTAGCTGGGCGTGCGGGCATCATGGATTTGCCTGCTGCGGAAAAGTACCGAGCGGAACAAGAAGCCTACCAAAAGAAAACCTTTGCACCAACCCAAGAAGGTTTCTTAGAAGCCCCATTTACCAAGATTGGTGAGTTGGCAGGCGGCTCCCTGCCATACATGGTGGCTCCGGCTGCTGCGGCATTTTTGGCTCCTGAAGGTTTAGCGGCTGCGGGTGCGGCAGGTCTTGCTTCTGCTGCGCAGTTTACCGGGTCGAACATATCCCGCCAAGTCCAAGAGGGCAAAAAACTGGGAGAGACAGATGTAGTTAATGCAGCACTGGCCGCTATCCCTATGGCTGCGTTGGATACTGTGAGTTTGGGCATGATCCCCGGCATGGGCAAGATGTTTGGCAAGCTGGGCTTTAACCTATCAGAGAAAGCTGCGCAAGACTTAGCCAAGGAAGGTTTGAAGAAAACCGCTGCGGACTACTTGCTCACTACTGGTAGGACGATGGGGGTTGAGGGTCTGACCGAAGCCGGTCAGCAGGTGTTTGAGCGCATGCAAGCCGGGTTAAATATCAACGACCCCGAAGCACGCAAGGAATACTTTGACAATTTCATTGGCGGCGCGGTGCTTGGCGGCATCTTGGCCCCTGTGGGTCGCCGTGTGGAGCGCGGTGCGGAGCAAGGCCGGTTTGATAAGCAGCAACGCGAAGAACAAAAAGCACAAGCTATTGCGGCCAAGGCCGAGCAGGACAAGCTGGACGCGGCCACCCTAGCCCAAAAACAAACGCCTGAGTACGCACAGCAGGCGCAGCAGGCTTACCTCGATGCCGAGAAACGCAAAGCCGACTTGCAAGCCCAGCTACACAAAGCAGCCAAGGGCGAGAAGCTTACCGAAGATCAGAAGCAAGACAACCGCGAGACGCAGCAGGCACTTAACGAGCACGCCGATGTGCTCAAGGAAGCCAACAAAGAGTACCGCCTATACCGCCAGTTCCTCCCCACTGCTGCGCCCGAGGCAATTAAAGACACAACGCAACTGGAGCAACCGGGGCTGTTTGGCGCTTTACCCACGCCCAAAACGCCTGAATTAAACATGCAAGGCAAGCCGGTGGAGCGTGCAGCGCCCGTGCCGCAGGCTGAAGAACAGACTGACCCCCGCCAGCAAGCACGCATGCTGGAGCAACTGGTTGCACAGTTCCAAACACAAGTGCAGGACGCCAGCCCACAGGAAATCCTAGCCATTGCGCCCAAGTACGAGCAAGCTACAAAAGCATTGGCCGAAGCACGTAAAGCCGTGGAGGCCATGCCTCAGCCTGTTGAAACGCAAGTTGCCAAGCTAAACCAAAAACTTGGTGTAGCAAAAGAAAAAGGCGACGTAGCTACTGCCGCCAAACTGTCCCAGCAGATTGTTAATCTGCAATCCCAAGCTACGCCTAACACACAGCAACAGTTTGAAATGCAGCCGTTCAAGTCAACGGTTACAGGTGATCGGCAGTTGGCTATTCGTCCCCAGTACGCAGCTAACCTTAATCTTGGCGTTGAGGAGCAGGAAGCTGACCTTGCCGCGCTACAGGCGTTGGCGGAAGAGCAATATTTAGCGCAGGGTAAAGATCAAGACCGTCAAATCAAAATTGCCCCAGAAGCGCGGGCGTTGCAACGCATGGCCCAGCGACCAGTAGGCGCTATCTCTACCTTACCGCAGTTTGATATGTTTGGGGCAGAGCCCCAAACTGAAGGGTCTGCGGCAATCAACCAAGTCAAAAAAAGTTTGACCGGTGGTGAGGAGTTGCCTACTGGCCCAGAATTTGTAGAAAAAAATCGCGCAGTAGCAGAAGCGTCTGCGGCACTACAAAAAGCAAATACCAGTGGTGATGCAAAAGCAATTCAAGAAGCAATGGCAGCTTTGGATGCCGCGCTTAAAACACGACAAACATCAGTCCAGCGTGGTGGCCCAGCACCGTTTAACCTGTATGCCCGCCGAGAAGGCACAGCCGAACCAGTTACAGCAGAGTCTTTGCGTGATCGCGTTAACCAACTTCAACTTCGTGAAGATTTAAGCGACGAAGCCTACGCATTCCTGCGCCGTGCAAACGCCAACATCGGTGAGAAAGACACGGCAATCGGTAACGAAGCATCCCTGTTCACTATGCTGGACGAGCAGCTTGGCAAAATTGAGCGCGATGAAGAAGGTGTTCACGCTGAGGGTGCTCCAACCAAACCACTAGAAGTAACCCCTCGTGGCGGCGAAGCCGAAAGCGCTATGGCGCAAGCACTGCGCAAAGCCGGTGCAACCAAACCATCTTCTGTTACTGCACCCGCAACAAGCGTAACAACTCCCACGGCTGCGGAAAGAGTTAATAGCACCTTCGGTGGTAAAAAATATAACCTCAGTAGCAGCGAAGCAGCCCAAGCATTGGCAAAAGCCAAACGCGCTAAGTATGAAGAAGGCGTTGCAGCAGGGCTTTCAAAAGCAAAAGCAGCAAGTAACGCCAGACTGGTTACGCAAGAGGAAGCCACGCAAGGCGTTATGACTGGCGCTGGGGCTACTGCTGTCAATGTGCAAGGCCGAGCCAAAGCTACCCTCAATACGTTGCGGGGGCCAACTACCTACGCCAAGCCGCTGTCCCTGCCACGGGAACTGGAAACGCAATTGCGTGTCAAAGAAGAACTGGCGCAAGAACAAGACAAGCAACTTCCCCTGTTTAGCGAGGAAGCATTGCCGTCCAAAGCACTGCTGCGGGCAACACCGGCTACATTCCAGCGTTTCTTAGACAGCAAGACCGTACAGGAACTGCGCGAACGCGAACAAGAAATTAAAGACCAGAGCAAACAACTGGAAGAAGCCAATAAAGTAAGCGCGTCAATTTCTGAATTGCAACAGCAAGTAAAAGAACTGACACGCCATTACGAAATGACCCAAGCCGCCAAAAGTATTTTGGCTAATAACGCGGCTGTTGAAACCGCGCTTGCAAAATACGGCAAATTGCAAAGTGACCCATATTTCCTTTCAGTTTTGCAACTTGATGTTGCGTCTAAGTCCGAGGAACATTCACGCCTTGAGGCCGATATTGCCGCACTAACCAAGATGGTTGAGGCGTTGCCTAAAAAAATTAAGACAACGCAGGACAACATTAGCAAGGAAACACGTAAAGCCGGTACTCCTAGCGAAGCGCTAAAAGCCAGCAAGGTCAAGATTGAAATTATGCAACGCCAGCAAAAAGTGTTAACCGATACGCTCAACAAGCTGGAAAACTTGCGAAATACCGCGGCTTCTGTAAAAGCAGCCAAAGACCATATCGACACAATGATGGCTGTTGTTGCTGCACGTCGTGCGCTTGACAGCATACGGGGCAGAGAAGTCTCCCGTGAACAAGTAGTAAGAGCCCAGACCGACTTGCACACCGCTGTGTTAGCCCGCCGCGCTGCTGAAGCAAACAGCAAAGCCAAAGACCAAATGCGCGATGTACGTGATCGCAGCTACGCTACGGCCCGTAAACGGCAAGAGCTATCAGAGCAACGCACCAAAGCGTTTAACGTCTTATCCCAACTACCCGCCACCCAATACCGCAGGCTAACGCCAGAAGAACGCGGCATTGTTGAAACCGTTAGCCCAGACGAAGTTAAAGACGCTTTGAAATACGAGCGCCAGCTAGCAGGCATGAACGTAAAGTCCTTGCAGTTGGAGTTGGGGAAACTTGATAAAGCGTCTTATGCGCTTGAGGCAAAGATTAAAGAAGCCAAAGCCAAGTCACAGAGCTACCTTACTCCGGGCCAAGAACTCGCCATGTATGGTAAGAAAGGTAGCGTATTTACCAAGCCTGCTTTTGTTGGTGTTGAGGGTTTTATCAAGCAGCAAGCAGAACTGGCTGATAAGCGTGACATGTTGGAAACGGAGCTTGCCCGCAAAGAAGCGGCGATGACTCCAATCAGCAAAGGTGCTAGGGGCGAAGCTGCACCCCGTGAAGTTGCAAGTACCCGTGCTGATGAACAAGCAGAAATTGATGCCGTTATCGAAGCCACCCAAGAAGCAGACAACGCACGGCAAAACATTGCAATGCTTGAGGCGCTGTATAAAGAAGAACTGGATGCAGGCCACCCCAAGAAAGCGCAAGCCATTGCACAGGACATTATTAAAGCCCGCGCTACTTTGGTAGAGGCTGAGAAAAATATGGGGCGTAGCCAGCGTCGGTACGCTGCGCAGCGTAAGGTAGCGGGTGAGCCCGGCAAACTGCGTACAGGTACGCAAGAAAGCAAGGCTATTGCCGGTGTAACTAAGCAGACTATAACTGAGCAGCGTGTTGAGCCCAAGGTAAGTACCAAGGAAATTATCAGTTCTGCCAATGAGATGGCTGCGGAGAAAATTAAAGCAAGCAAACCATTGACCAAAAAAGAAGTTGCTGCGCTTACGCTCCAGCAAAAAGACGCGCTACAGAAAGCAGCGTTTGATAGGTTGCAGACAACAAGCAGCCAAGTAGCCAATGCACAAGCGCGGGTAAATGCGTTGGAACAAGCAGTGGCGGACTTCAATGCCGGAAAGCGGGGGGCACCACCTTCGGATACTGCGTTTAAAAATGCTAGGAAAGACTTGGCAGACTTTAAAAAAGCTAATCAGATTGCCCGCCAACAAGCAGGCATATTGGAAGACGTTGGTACTGTTTCCGAAAAAGAACAAGCCGCAGAAGAAGTGCCAAAAGTAAAAGGAACCGATGTTTCAGGCGCGGTTGGGGATGTTTACAACGAAGGCCCAAGTTTAGAAAACGAAAATGCGCCGAGCAAGTTTTACGTTGACCGCACCACCACACCTCTATCGGAACAGGCTGTTGAAATAGCGCAGGAAGGGCGTATTCTTGATTTGGCTGCGGAGCTTGCCAAAAACGGTTCTACACCGGAGATTCGGGCCGCTGCGGCCAAGCTACAACCTTTGTTGTTGCGCACTAAGTTTATTGTTGATGAGGGTGTCAACTACAAAGGCGAGTCTGTAGCCGGTTTATACAACCCTCGGGACAACACTATCACGATGCACCCGGCAGGTTTGACTGAAGAAGATGTGTTGCACGAGATGGGCCACGCAGCCACGGACTACGTGCTACTGGCAGACCCAGCGACACTGAAGGCTGACCAACGCGCTGCGCGTAAGGAGCTTGAGGCACTACACGTTCGTATCAGCAAGAGCGACTTGTTCAAAGGTGAGCAGGGCATCGACAGTGTGCGCGAGTTTGCCGCAGAGGTTATATCCAATAAAGACTTCCGTAACAAGCTTGACGTTGTGGGCAAGCCAACAACTATCTTGCAACGAGTGCTAGGTTTTATCAGGCGCATGCTGGGTATGCAGACCACAGTGTCCGGCAAAGAAACTCAAGCGTTGGTTGACCGCATACTGGCCCCATCACGCAAGTTGGTGGCTAGAGCAACGCCTAGCATGTTCCGCACCAAGGCCGACTACAAGTCTGACGACGATCTGTCCAAGCTAGCCAAAGATGTTGTGGCAACCAAGCAGGGATTTTTTGAAAAGCTGGGTGGTGAAAAAGCGCTTCAGTTTGAGATGCTGACAACGGACATGCGTGCTGGTTTGCGCGCAGCTATGAAGGCCGGAGCTAAACAAATGGGGGATTCCCGTCTGTTTCAGCAAGCTATGTTCAGCGTAACCAAGGCTGACCAAAAAATGCCGTTGGTGTTGACCGCTTTGAGCAACGGCCCGCTGGAAGTTTATACAGACGATAAAGGCTACAAGGGTGTGCGCACCACCAACAAGAACAGCGCTAAAGAAATCTTTGCTGCTGTTTCGGACATCCCGGACAAGTATGGTAACGGACAAGCCAAGATGGGGCTGGCTACCACGTACATGATTGCGCAGCGTGCTGCCAACAAAGGGCTGACCAAGCTGGATTTAGGCGAACTGGGCGTTACGGAAGCCAAGCTAGCTGACGCCATGAGGCAAGTCGATGCTGACCCAGAACTTAAGAACGCGCTAGAGCGCACCCGTGGCTTGTACAACAAGTTCAATGAAGGCATGATCCGGTTTTTAGCCTCGACAGGCGCTATTACTAAGAAAGAAGCCGATGCTTTCCTCAAGGAAGGCGACTACGTGCCTTACTACCGCGTCAGCGCCAATGGCGTAGCGCAGCTTGTCTTGGGTGCAGAAAAGACCATCACCATCGGTGACATTCGCCATCAACCTTACTTAGCCCAACTCAAGGGCGGCGAGACAAAAATTCTTCCGTTGGATGAGTCACTGCCACGCAACACTATGTTGCTGGTGGACAAAGCCATGACCAACATGGCAACCCGCAACGTGGGCTACGCTTTGTACGAAGTAGGTAAAGGCCAAGGGGAAACAAGCTCTCGCACAGGCAAGGCCACGGACTTAATGCCCATCCATAAAGGTGACGGCCTTGCTGACCCCAGCGTTATTCGCTGGAACCAAGAAGCGGACATCAATGATCCCAAGGACAACGGCAAGCGCTGGCTGCGCGTGCAGACCAACGACACGGTAATGGGTGGCATCCCTGCTGAAATTATTGTTAAGAGCCTTGAGGGTGCGCATCTTACGCTGCCCGGTTTCCTTAAACTTGGCGCTATCGCTGGAGACTTTTTGCGTGCGGGTGTTACGCGCACCCCGATTTATTTGTTGCGCCAGTTATTCCGCGACCCGTTTGCGGCTGCGGCTACCGCTGGTTTGGACTACGGCCCACTTAAAGCCATCTACAAGGCAGGCAACGAGTACTTGAAGATGAACACCGGCCAGAGCGAGACGTCGGCTAAGTTGATTGAAAAAGGTTTGATGCAAAGCGGCATCTTTACCGGTGACCCAGACGACATATCCAAGTTTGCTTTGCAACTTGCCAGCGGCAAGGATATGGGCGCTATGGATAAATTGTTTGCAATGGCTGACCGCCAAGCCATGAAAGCGGATGCCGCAACACGAGCGCTGGTATATGACAACGCTATCAAAAACGGCTTGTCTGAAGTAGAGGCAGACTTTGCCGTCATGGAGTCAATGAACTTCCATAAGCGGGGGCTATCGCCTACTGTGCAGTACGCCAGCCGCATGATACCTTTCTTTAACTCGCAGATTCAGGGCTTGAACGTACTGTACAAAGCGGCTACAGGCAACATGCCTTTTAACGAGCAGTTGCAGATCAAACAGAAGTTTCAGAACAACGCCATGTTGCTCATGGGAACGGGCTTAGCCTACGCCATGCTGATGGACGATGATGAGTACTTCAAAAACGCCAAGCCAAAAGATAAGTACAGCAACTTCTTTGTGCATATCCCCGGCGCTGATGAGCCACTCAAGCTACCAATTCCATACGAGTTCGGCTGGTTCTTCTCCGCTGCCGTAGCGGCTGCTGATGCTATGAAAGCTGAGACAGACGGGCCACAACAACTGCGGGCACTGCGCGATATGTTTATCGGCGCTATCCCCGGTTCGTCCAATGCGTTTGTTGCTCCTCAGATTATCAAGCCGCTTGCGGAAGTCTGGACAAACAAAAACTTTTATAGCGGCTTACCGCTGGAGTCTGCGCGGCTACAGAAGCTGTCACCCGAAGCCCGTTACTACGACAGCACAACTGAGATTGCCAAGCAGATAAGCAAGTTGGCCCCTGTCCTGTCGCCAATTCAAATCGAGCACATTGTGACTGGTTACTTTGGCTCACTACCTTTGATGGCAGCAGCAGCAACCGACAGCTTGTTCAAATCGGGCGAACCTGTTGAAGCGCCAACCCGTAGGCCGTCAGAAATGCCGTTGATTGGTGGTTCTTTCCAGCGCAAGTATGGCGGGGAGGATGCTGATGTGGTTTACAAGCTGGCTACTGATGCGCTGCAAAAGAAAGCAACCTTTGATAGCTACCGCAAAACCGGCAAACTCGAAGATGCCAAAGAGTTCCTTGCCGATCACCGCGCTGAAATCATGGTCGCTCCGATGGCAATGCAGTACGAGAAGTTCATGGGTACGCTGCGCAAGCAGGAAGAAATTATCCGGGGCTCCAACATGCCAGCGGATAAGAAACAAGAACGTATTGACCAGCTTGACAAGCAGCGCCAGCTTCAGTCCGAGCGGTACATGCAGGCCATCAAGAGGGCCGAGGCGGCAGGCGGTAGAACCACACCCCAGTAAGCCCTTTGCGGATTGCTGGTTTAGCTCGGGCATCAAACAGGCGCAGGTCAAGCGCCCGTTTCAGTCCTTGAGTGCGGGTAGTCTCGGGGTCGAGGCAGGGGACAAAAAACCCCTGCCCCTGCTCAGTCTTTTTCCACGGATAAGTGACGTTCAAGTTCTTCATCTATCGGCCTCGTTATCCTCATAACCGCCGTGCGCAGCGGCGGGCCACCTGTCCTAGACATCAGGTCTTTGCGAGGCATGTACTTCACAGCAAACAGCTTCTCTAGCTCCTCCTTGAACTCAGCGTAACCAAAATTCATGGTGGCGCAGAACGAGCGTAGCACGCGCTCCTCAATATAAAAGTCCGTGTACCCCTCAATAGCGCCGTTCTCTACCCGGCCCTTTACCTCCTTGCGGGTGGTGCTCTTGTCGATGCTGCCGCCATCGCCCATCTGCGCCAAAATGCCACCTGAAACACCGTAGTTGACAACCACAAACTGGCCCCAGCTTTCACGGATGAACTCGTTAAGCACATCCTCGGTGCTGCGCTTGTTGCCCCGTATAGCTGTGCGCTGGTACTCAATGCGCTTGCGGTAGGCATCAATAATTTTATCCAAAGGCAGGTTGACCAGCCCCGTATGCGCATCACCCATAATGATGCCAGCGGCTATGTTGCAACCAACGCTACCTATCCAATAACGCTCGTCGTTAGTAGCGTTGTATTCGATGTGCATCTTGCGCACAATGCTAGGCACCAGCTCTTTTAGGAATGGCACGTTCTTGGCAAAAAAGTCAGCCAACACCTCGCCAGCTACAGCGTAGTTGTGGGACAGGGACTTGATGATCTCGATCTCCTCGGGACTCCATGTCAGAATGTCATTCATACGGAACTCGATCAAGCGGCGAAGCTCACCCTCTGCGCCAACCTTGCGTGCCCCGGTCAGGCTGTCCACCACGTAGGTGTTAGATGACATGAGGGCATGCGCCGCCCATGTCGAGTTGTTCAGACGCTCCTTGTTAGCACCGGACTCCATGCGCTCCTTGCCGCGCCCCTCGGTCATGTCCAGCAGGAACTCAGAAAACCACTCGGGCGCTTCACGGTTCTTGGATGTAATCTCATCGGTCACCAAGGGCAAACTGTGCAGCAGGCCAAGGCGTTGCTGCATGGCAACCATCGAGGTACTCTTGCCAGTGCGGTAGTGAGCTGGATGCCCCCAAATAGATGCCGCTGCCTCAAGCGCCAGCGACTTGCCAGTACCCGAAGCCCGTGCTGCACAGTGGTACGTCATCCCGTACAGGCCAGTAAAGCGCATCAGCGGGGAGCCAGCACCGGCTAGGAAAACTGCCAAGATGTCATACATCTCGCGGCGTATTAACATGTTGATACATGCCTGCCAGCCTTCCAGCGTACCGGTGGGTTTGGTATTGTTGACGATGTTTTCCAGACCCGCCATAGGAACATCAATCGGCTTGCCCTTAGAGTAAATACGCCCAGCAAAAACAAAGGTGTCATCGTTTTGCCAACCGTAACTTTCAGGTACACGTACAGGGGATTTTTCACTGCTCATTTTTTCAACGCTTGCTCGTATGTAATGGAATAAATTAACGTCATTCAAAGCACCAAAGGTAGCCAACACGTTTTGATTTGCAAGACTTTTTAGCGTTTCCTCTTTACTGACAACTGACTTTTGGGGTAGCGTGACTGTCTGCCCGCCATCGGGACGCAGCGCCATCATGTGGATGGTGTGCTCTTTGTTTGTGACCAATATGTCCACAGGAAACAAGTCGTACGCTAGCAACATGATTTTGCGTTGTACCTTATTGCCGTTGGCATCCTCGTCATCCTTGACAACAAAGACACCGCCGTTTGCGCCGTAGGCGTAACCCCTCGGCGGCTCGGGGCGCAGCACTTGGCGTACCTCATCGGACACCGCAGGCCCAGTGATCTCTACCTGCTTGACCTCGTTGGACAGCGCCACATCCCGACCAAGGGCTAGGGGGTTGGTGATCTTGCCCCAGTGCTTGCATGACACGCACACGCCGGGGTTCTCGGAGTCAAACTTGGTGCAGGGATACGGGCCTTTAATCTCAGCCAGCTTGGTCTGCATCCGGTCTTCATCGTACGGGTGCAATCCGCTTAACCACACCGCAGCCTTCTCTCCGTCCACGCACTTCTTGGCAATACTCAAATGCGCCCGCCACAATGGCTCCATGCCGTCCTCATCAGCGTGCTCGACGTAATACCGAAGCTGATCGCATCCCTGACCAGCCTTGGTGGCTTTAAAGATATTTCCAAATTTAGTTATGCTGTTGGCATAAAGCTGCACCGAGGACTTGGCCTCCTTGGTGGGGCGCTGCCCCGGTAGTACCAGCGCGTTGCTTGGATCAACTGTCTTGGCCGCGTAGGCCGTGCCGATAAGGTTGCGCTCGACCAGTGCTCGGATGTCTGCAAAGTCGAAGTGATCGCCAGCATTTTTGAACTTGACGTTGGTTACCTCACGTACCTTTTTGTTGTTCTTGATGCCGGTGTTAATCGTGTCAAAAACGCGCAGCACCCTTGATGCGTCCGCCGTGATGGTCTGGTCGATGTCCAACTTCTTTTGAAAGCACAGGCGCTTGAACCCCTCGGCCACAGGCTTCCACTCATCAATATCCACGGCTTCTTTGAACGGCCAGTATGCGTGTACACCACCGCCTGAAGCCACAAACCAAGGGCTACCCAAACCAGACAACCCAACCTCGTCGGCAAACTGCATGATGGCTTGCGCCGCAGCCTGCGCTGATGGGTACGCCTTGGCCTTAATTACCCCGGCTTCATCTGGTATGTCCTTGGGGTGGTTGCAGTCCACATCAACTGCGATGCAGCGCACCATCTGCACATTGGTTGCAATTCGGCGGTTCAAATCCCCGAATGTGCCTAGCGCAAAATAGACATCCAGCCCCCGCTGTTTCCACGCATCTATCTTTGGTTGCGCCTGCTCCAATGTGTCTACATAAAAATGCTCCTTGCTCTTTGATAGTTCAACAACACAGTACCTACCATTTCCGGGGGGTGGCAGTACCTCCGCTAGAAACTCAAGCGGTTTCATAGGTATCCTTGGGAAATGGTTTAAAACAGGTCGAGTTCTAACTGGGCGGGGTCTTTGGGTTTGGTTTCACTCCAGTTGTCCTGCGTACGGCGCAGCAACTCAGCTACCCAATTTGCAGGCAGTTTGTCCGGGCCGGTAATGTAGGCCACGCGCTCCAACTCATTGTTTGTCAGGGTTTGAGGTTGTATTCTTTGCATATTGTTCTCCAAGCTACGTCGGCGGTTGGGGACGTAGACATTATTTTTAAAAGGAATTCGACACGAGTTTGGTATGCGACAAAGACGTCTTTACCAGCAAACCAGTTGTAAACAGTTTGGCGGGTGACACCTAACGCGTAGGCAATTTTCGTAACGGGGAAGTCAAGGTGTACAGCCCAACGCCCAAGCTGGTTGCCCGGCGTTTTGGGCGAGGATGCCACCAAGTCAATAATTTTTTGTGAGTAGGCCATAGCATTTCTAAAAAGGTGGGGGTACTCGCTGCACTGGTGAGATTCGAACTCACGGAGACCCAAGTATTGCCTGTAGCGGCACTTGAGTCTCTTTAGCTACATCACCAATAGACCAAGCTCTGGCACAGCATCCGCTTTCCCCCCGATTTAATTACTCCTCGTCGTCCCAAGCGGACACGATGTCGGCCAACTTACCTTTGGAAGCGGGCACAGCCGATGGCTTGGCAGCGGCCTTGCGCACCTCGGGCTCAGGAGCTGTGTCCTCACCATCTTCCTCAACCACCACAGGGGCTGGCTTAGCTTTTGCAGCCTTCGCCGCCTTTGCAGCGATGGGCTCATAGGCGGCAGCATGTTCCTCATTCATGAGTTGGCCCATTGGCTTTGCGCCCGTCAGTTGCAGCGAAACCGCCGCTGGAGCGCTAGCGCTAGAGGCCGCAATAGCTTTCTTGGCGTCGTCTGTCTCGGCCTGCGTCTGCACAGTCTCGTACTCGTCATCGGTCAACCAGCGAGTTGCAGCAAACAACAGCTTAGGTGCTTCCGAAGTCGTATCAAACTTCATGCGGGTCACGATCTGCTCGGGGTTAACCGGCGGGTTTTGCGCTGCCAAATAGCGGGCATAGGCTTGCAGGGCACGCTTGTCACCTTGCTCCTTACCAAAAATCGACGTAGCGGGCAACGTCAACTGCATCACCGAGCCCTCGATGTCGTTAGCCAGCACCACAGCCATACGCTGCAAGTAGCGGCAAGCGCGGCTGTTGCCTTGACCCGAGCCAGCTTGGTTCTGCGCACAGGCCATGCAGGTCTCGGCTTGCTTGTTTTTAGACGAAGCATCAGGGGTCTTGCCGTCCTCGCTGGTGCAGTCAGGTGCGGACACAGTATCGGCGTTGTACGCTGCGGCGTAGTACTGGCGGCTCACCTCGGGCGCTGCCTTAATGATGACCACATCCAAATGGCGCTCGTCAATTGCGGCAATTTCCTTGCCGCCGTCGATCAAACGAAACACACCGCCCTTGATGGAGATACGCTTGCCAGTAGCACTGGCTGTACCGCCGCCAGTCAAGGCACGGGCAGTGGCAGACAACGCATTATTGCGGGCGAAAGCGGGTACTTTCGAAGCGGAAAAAATAGAAACATTACTCATGGTCAATACCTCACTTACTTGGTTTAGTTACGCGGATCTCAAAATCCGAAAACGAATTCAGGCCGGGTGGCACTGAACCGGGGTTCTCCTCCAAAAACCTAGCCATATTGGTCTGCGCGATACGCTTCTCCAACAGGTCTACGACATCATGTTCAACAATAAATTTCTTGAACGAGTCCCAGTCCTGTGTGGAGTAGCGCGTCTTGTGGATCATGGCTACGGTTCCAAAGGAAGTCTGCACAGACTTGACGCCGAGCGCCTGCATCTGATCTTTCATAGCGAACTTTAGTTCGTCTTGTTGCGCTTTCAGGGTTTCCAACTTGTTGTCGTACTCCTGAGTTAGCGTGTCGATTTCGGTTTTTATCTTACGATAAATCCGGGCTAGCTTGTCCATAGGGACGGTGATTTCAGTCATTTACTTCTCCTGTTGTTTTGTCTAAGGTTGGACAGTGTACACGAATTTTCCGGGCCTGCAACTCCTTTCTTAAGAATTTATTTCGCTTTCAAACATACGGGTGAGCAGCGAGTTATCCACAACCTTGGAAGCCAAAGCTGTGAACATCTTCTTCTCCACCGGGCTACCTTCTATGTGGATAACTGTGACTTTATCGGAGTTCTGCCCCTTGCGGTCAGCACGGGCAATGCACTGGATGTACTGCTCTACGCTCATCAAGGGGCCAAAGAACACCACGGTGTCAGCGGCGGTTAGGGTTATCCCGTGGGCCGATGCTTGCGGTTGCAGCACCAAGACCCGTGGGTCTTTCTCGTTTTGGAATCGGCGGATGATGTCCGCCCGTTTGTTGGCCGTTACGCCGCCGTGGATGCACTCCACCGCTACACCCTTTTTGAGCAAGTGCGTGTGGATGGTGTCGATGCTGGAGCGAAACAGCGCAAAGATGATGACCTTCCTGTCCGTCTCCTCCAGTATTTCTTCAAGCACCGACAGGCGCGGTGCAGCATCGAACTCCACAACGTCCTTGTCATCGGTATACACCGCACCACATGAGATTTGCAAGAGCTTACTGAGGTTGGCAGCAGCGTTGACTGCCGTGATTGTCTCGCCTGCGGCAGTGGCGGTCATGCGATCTTTGAGCAGGTTGTAGTACTTGGCCTGCTGCGGGGTCAAGGGCACAAGGCGGGTGGTGGTCAGCACATCGGGTAAGTCCAAACACTGCGCCTTGGTGAACCGGATGGCTGGCTGGAGCGCTGTATGTACGGTGTCAACGGCGTTTGGCTTAGCTGCCCACTTGAACATGGTGACTTTGTTCATGACCATATCGCGCCATGCAGTGTAGAACTTGGGCACGTTGTTGGGGTTGACCAGTTTAGCCAGCCCGTACGCATCAGCGGGGGACTGCGAGGCCGGTGTGCCGGTCATCATCCACAAGTGGGTGTCGGGTGTCAGGATGGACGCTAGCGCCTTCCAGCGCCGTGTGGTTTGCGTCTTGTACGCGTTGGCCTCGTCCACGATAACCAAATCAAAGCGCCCGTCTTTGCGTACCTCGTCAGCGATCAGGTTCAGTCCATCGTAGTTGGTGATGACAAACTCGTAGTCTTGCTGCACCATCTCGATACGGCGGCTAGATTGCGCATGGTGCGCTACAACGGCAGATCGGTGGATGATGCTGTTGCTCAAGTCCCCCAGCCAAGCTGACTGCATGATCGAGAGTGGGCACAGGATAAGCACGCGGCGTACCTTGCCGATACTCATGAGGTAGTCCGCAGCCCACAGCGCCGATAGTGTCTTACCCGTACCCGGCTCAGAGAACACAAAGGCTTTGCGGTGCAGCGTGAGAAACTCAGAGGTAACCCGCTGGTGATCCATTGGTTTGTAGCGTCCGGGCCAGCTATAGCGCTTGACGATTGGTGAGGGCGCATCCTTCACGCCCAAGTTGCGTAGTACCTTGACCTCCTCCAGCCCCCAGTACACCAATACCTCATACGTGCCATTGCTTTCGCTAATGACTTTGTGCTTGGGAATGATGGCGTATTTGTCGGGGTTTCTAGTCTTTAGGAGTATTGCTTTGTCATCAACGATTTGCATTTGCTTCTCATGTAATTATTTGATTGTGTGATCGCTGTTACGGGCAAATGATCTGTTGGCCGAGGCCGACTTGACGCGCAGATTACTTCGCAC
>Ga0208613_1000334_pt1 | contig 16164 bp, 7 predicted proteins | sample CryBogmetaGMA6M_FD_184543 | JGI IMG/M metagenome (GOLD analysis project Ga0208613, IMG submission 184543) | Freshwater microbial communities from Crystal Bog, Wisconsin, USA - MA6M (SPAdes) | ecosystem: Environmental > Aquatic > Freshwater > Lake | place: Crystal Bog, Wisconsin, USA | collected... | reverse complement strand
TGATACCGGTCGAGGATCTCGAGCATCCTGGCCGGAAACGCCCGCTCGGCAGCGTTGCGCGTCAGTCGCCACGACAGTCCATACGCCTTCAATGCCATGGCTGTATTCACGACATGCTTTTCATACGTCCACTTGCCGCGGCGGGCCGTAGGGATGGCTACATCTTGCCCGCCGTAGAACGACTGGTAGTCAAATCCCTGCGCGCGGAGCTTCCGCGCCAGATCTAGCAGCCATGGCTCGCCGGTTCTTTCGTACACGAAGTAGACGGGAATCAGTCCCTCGAACCACCGGAACTTGCCCCAGTCGAACAGAGGCGTGCGATCCATGGCCTGCTGCATCGCCTTGAGGTTCTTTATGACGGCCTCAAGAACCTTGGCGTCACCCGTAGCCTCGTGGTATTGCGCCAGAACCTTGTTGGCCAGGAGGATGAACCACAGGTCGTGGGTTTTGGCATTAGCGTCGGCGGGATACGGGGAAAACCAGCCGTCATCCCGTTGATGGGCGACAATAAAGTCGATGTGGCGCTTGACCTTCTCTTTCAGGGCCGAATCGTCGAGGACCCAGGCCAGAGGAATCGCGCCGTCGAGCCAGTACGGGGCCCGTTCCCACCCTTCGGCATTGCCGCCAAACCACTGGCTTTGTGCCACATCCGGCCAGAACTCGTCGAGGTGCCCGCTGAGGCCCTCGGCCTGGGTCCGCAGTTGCCGCTCAAGCCAGCCCGTCGGCCGGATCGAGCCCAGCGGCAGGGGGCAGAACACCGGCTCGGCCAGTCCGGTCGTTGTCTGAACTGCCGGTGTCGAGTCGGTCGCGTCTAACGGGCATCCGGCTGCGGCCACACCGATCGGAAATTCACGGCGATTAATCGACGATGTCATTACAGTTTCTTCCGGTTAAGGGTGATGGTTGTTAGTTTAATCATGTTTGTAGTCATGTCGAGTAGGCATAATGTGGTTACTCCATGATCCTGGGGCGGGGCACTATCTACGTTCTTTTCGCTTGATTTCCACTGTCCTCGCGGGAGCGCTGGACAGCGGGATCGAAAGAACCGCCGGCGCACCCCCTGAAAAGAAAGTCGTCATGGTCTCATCTTCGTTCACAATGAGTGCAAATTCACCCTGGGGTAATCCCTCCACCCGGAGACCTGTGTTGTGGGCCGACGTTCCACGGTTCTCCAGGGTGAATCGGATATGATCCAGGCTGGCGGCGATCTCCAGAGCTGTAGACTGCGCGAAACCGTCATCGGTAAGGTCGAGGTGAAACCGCCTCGCGCCCAGGATGGCACTGAATCGCCGGCGTACGCCGTCCCTCGGAATGACCCGGATGGTATCACCTTGGCGCATGGCCTCGCCGCCGTATGCGAACAAGCCAAAGACGGGATCGTCGAACAGCACGGTGCGCGCAGCCTCGATGGCGGCGGCTAAGCCGTGATCGACTTCTCCGCACACCGGCCAGGCGCCGCGCGGCAGGTCGCGGGTGGCCGGATTCCATTCCGTGCCAACGCGGCGCGGTTGAAAGCCCCAGCTCATGGCCCCGTCGTGAAGCACGCCGGGCGTCCAGAAACCATAGTTCGACTGGGCGTCGCCAGCGTTCATGAGTGCCCAGGTGCTGAGCATCGAGGCATAGCCGAGCCGTAGATTGGCGGCGGGATTCGCGTCGTAGCGTAGCGCGTAGTCGAGCACGGCCCAACCTCCCATCTGCGACATGTAGCTGAGAGTGTAGCTGGCACTGCCGCAGCCGCGAAAGTCGCTGCCCAAGGACCAGTAGTTTGCTTCGAGTACACCCCGGCAGGCAAGATTTGCGAGGTGTTGCCGGAGGAGAAACTCCTGGTGTCGTTTGAGGTCGATCACCGGATGCGAGAACCATTTCTGCGAGTTGCGGTCCTGCCAAAGGTTCGAGTCGGGTCGCAGCGGAACGTCCAGCGCATATTTCGCGGCGGCGTAGGTTGACTCGTAGGCCGTCGAGTCGATCGGCATTTCCGAGGTAAACGGCCAAGGGTTGTCGTAGATAAAATACTTTACCTTCTTCTCCCACTCAGCCCGGAGGAAATCGGCTTTGGCCTGCTGGCCTTCCGCCTCCAGCGCGGCGACGAGCGGGAGCAGGTATTTCTCGTGAAAGTTGCCGATGGTGTATTGCCAGTCGACCCAGCCTGTGAAGGCCCAGCCTCCTTCCATGCGGATCTTCGCCGGCACTTCGAAGTAAGCTCGTGCCGTGCCGTAAGCGCGCTCCAGGTAGCCGGCGGCGTCGAGTTCCTTCACCAGATCGGGTCGCTGTTTCGCGATGCGGTACAGGTCATAGTAGAGCGCAAAGTATGTCGTGTAGTCGAAGGTGCGCCACATGCGGCAGGCGCTGGGTCCGTCCGGTCGGCTGACGCCCTTGTCGAGCGGGTCGCGTCCGGTGAAGCGGTTCTGTTTCCAGGAATCCGAGCCGTAGATGCCGCAGGGGTAAGGCGTTTCCTTGTCCGTTCGCTGGTGTTTGCCCCAGACAAAGTGCTTCACGAAGTACTCCAGCGACGCGATCTCGTTGGCGTCAGGAAACGCCACGTTCTTCTCGGCGACCACCAGGCATTTGCCATCGGAAGGATCGTCCGATCCGCTCACAGCGTAGGGTGCCTGGCCGCCGAGATTGTCAGGACCCAAAAGGTTCCTGCCCTCGGGTTGGCGGCGATCCCAAAGACTGTACAGTCCGTCATACCACTTCGAGGGATCGCGGTGCTGCTGGTTCTTCACGATGAACGTAGCGCGTTTTTTGACGAGCGTTTCCAGCGGTTCCGTGACGAAGAACTCCAAAGGGATCGTACGCCCCGCACCATAGCGCACGGTGAGCAGGTTCTCGCCCAGCCGTTTGAATCTGACGCGGAAAAGCCGCCGATCCTGACTCCCGCCACTCAAAGGTTCAATGGTGGTTTCCTGAGGGAATTCAGCCTCAACCGTTTCGATCTTGTGATGCGTGCGCAGCGCAATACGCGCCTCCAGGTCGCGCGGCACGGTCATCCCGGGAGCAATCTCCACGTCCACACCGCCGTTACGGTAAAGCAGTGTGCGCACCCCATCATACGAATCAGCCCAGTGGAGGCCAAAGGCGTAGCAGACCCTCTCGCCGGGTTTGAGGAGGCGGCTGGTCTGCGGCTGGCGCCATGTGCCACGCCCGTCCTCTTCGGCGCTCGCTTTCGAATGGACGAACGCAGTAAACTTTTCATTGCCGTGGGCATAATCGATCCCGTCCGCGGTGAAGAACTCCAGATGTGTGTCGTCCTCAGGCATCATGACCAGGAACCGGCCGCTGCCCTGCACCGGCAGCCAATAGAGGAACGAGCCGTGCCCGGCGATGAACGAGTGCCGGAAAACGCGGCGCAGAAAAGTTTCGTCGTGGTCCTGGACGTAGTCGGTGTTCATCGGTAACGGCAACGCCAGGTCACCGATCTCCAGCGACTTGCTGCTGCCGATGTTCTTGACGGTAATCTCCCAGCGCAACGCAGCACCGCGAGGAAGAAACCGCGAGCCGACTTCCACGTCCGAATCGCTCTGACTGACATCACGCCAAGGCGCCCCCGGCGCTCGAATGCGCAGCTTCACGGGGCCAAGGGCCTGACCCGGACGGATGAACTCGACGTGGTTGGGATCCTCTGCATGCCGGATACTGGTCAGCCAACCGGTCTTTGAATCTCCGGCGCGCTGGAACGTCCGCTCCGCGAGGTCCTCAGACCGGGCCGCGCCGAATGTGGAGAACGTCAAAATAGCCATCAACGCCGCCCTCACGGATTCTCTCTATTCGTGTGCATAGCCCTATCCTCCTGACTTCGGCGCCCTGCGCCCCTCCATGTCCGACTGCCGCATCAAACATGCCGGATCCGATCTGCAATCCTGATAGGCACGCAGCATGGCGTGCAAATGGGATTCCGGCAGGTCGGGGGGCAGGTTGTGTACTCCCGCAAAGATGTAGCCGCCGTTCCGGCTGAGCGTCTTGATGTTGGATAGGACCGTTTCGTAAACGACGTCAGGAGAAGTCGTCGTGGGAAGTTTCACGGCATCAAAGCCGCCGCCGTAAAATATCAACCGGTCTCCGAATCTCGCTTTGAGGACGGCCGGATCCATGCTGGACGCGGAAATCTGCACGGGATTGTAGATGTCCGCCCCGCACTCGATAAGATCGTCAAGGATGTCTATCATGGATCCGCAGGTGTGCAGATTGACTTTCATGGAGGTGATCTTGTGCCACTCCGAGAACAGTCGTTTGTAGTGGGGCTTGTAGATTGCGCGCCATAACTCAGGACCGATCGTAATTCCGCGCGTGTCGCCCATGTCATCGGCGATTCCAAGGATGGCGCAGTGCTTGCCGATAGCCCGATCCAGTTGCTTGAGCTGGGCCAGCGCGGCTTCTACGGCCTTCTCAAGAAAGGCGTGACACGCCTCCGGATCGGAGACCATGCGCATCCACCAGGACTGTGTTCCTCCGGGCCGCAACTGAAGATCCTGAATCATCTCCCCGCAGGCGATGCAGTAATCGGTCGTGTCGTGAAGCCACTTTGCTTCCTGCGCCAAACGCTCAACCAACTTCTCGGGAAGCGTGTGCGGCGGGTTGAAATCGTCTGGCGATGGTTCTTCAATACTGGCAAAGTCCTTGCCAACATTCTGACCGGCGGGCGGATCAAAGTAGAACGCGCCGGGCGGGCACATTTTGTCTCCCCACCACCATGTGCCATCGGGATCCTGTTGGAACGCCCAGTCGTTAGCCACCTGAAGATCGATGTCCCAGAGATGCAGAGGCTTCCATTCCTTTGCCGCATCGTCGCCCCAGAATCGGGAGGGACACATGCGTGAGCCGAGAAGAATGATGTCGCCTCCCATCGCATCAAGAACCGATGGTTCGAAGATGACGTTGTTCATGAAGGTGCAAACACGATTGCCGGGATCATCAACGCCGAGCATGCGTTTCAGCCTGTGATAGGCAATATTGTGCAAACCCGCCGTTTCGCAACCACCCAACCCGTTCGGAATCCGATCGACGGGTTCACCGTTGAAGAAGGCCTTCATTCGTTCGCGCGGCGTCATCTCGTAAACTCTTCCCGCATGTGCCAATTTGTTATTAACCCTCAGTCCGCTGTCGCTGTCGTTGAAGATATGCTGTTTCATGTTCATGGGATGATTAATACGTGAAATGCCGCTGAAAATCCGCCGCTTCTGCTTCCACCTGCCGGTCATTGATCTTCTTGCTAGCGGTAATGCGTCTCTCCCCCCCCTATAAATGCGGATCGCCAATCCGGGCGTATCCCAGTGCAGCTTGATCTCCTGACGAGCATTCCTCTTGATGGCAGGGATCATGCCCCATCCTGATTAAACATTCTCGGCGCATATCGCCCGCAGGAATTATGTTCCTTGTAAATGCGCTTTTATAGTCTTAATACATGCCCGTTTCCGGCAAAGCAATTTCTTTTCAGTAAATGCGCCAGCTTGACCGGCGGGTCTCACTTGGTCTCCTTGGGTAAATAGTTTTTGGCAGTTGCCCATTCTTCATCGGGTTCTGCGAGGACAGCACTCACGAGCCGCAAGAGCGACTCCTCACCGGTGAACAGTGTTGCTACACAGGTGCGGCGTTTGATCTCCTTACTGTCCGATCTTGACCTTCGCTTCAGAATTATACATGCGCACAACCCTGAAAACGATGTTTCAGGGGGGGGCTTAACGGGCGTGTGCCCGTATTGCCAGAAAAGCGATTTCTTATCCATGAAATGGTAAGCGTTCGACTATGAATGTAACATGGACGGCATGACCATGACCGTCCATCCCAACCGCAAAAGGACCCAACGAAGGTGCCTGGTAGGCGTATGGCCGAGGTGTTGGCTTCACCTGCTTGGATGACACCGCTGCCGGTGCCCGCGGTTAATCGGACCGACAAGCGAAGGAAATCGGAGGCCTTCTGGCGCGGCGATGTCTGGCCATCGGCAAGCCGTTCGCGTTGGAAGGATGGGGCCTGAATCTGGAAGAACGCTCTGACGTGGCGATCGCCGGAAGCGGAGAGAAGCCACTGGAACTCTCGCCCGAGGCAGCGCGGGATTACGTGGCCAATGCCTTTGCCGCCATTTCACAAGCCAAGGTCCCGGTGGCGATCATGTGGCAATGGAGCCCTGGCGGACAATTCAACATCTGGCCAGGCGAATCCACGTTTGAGGATTCGATCGTCAAGATCATCACCGACAATGCCGCGCATGTCCGCCCGCGCTCGACGGAGTCAACTTTTGAACCTTGAAATTTATCAACAACGGCAAAGCCAGGGGATATACCCCTCTGATTCGGCCTCCTGTAATCATTGTTTGGGTAGCGATAACGGCAACTCGAGCCAGGCAAGCCCGATATCCCGTTTCATGTGGCTCTTGCTGTCGCCTCCCGGCGCATCATACAATATGGCCAGGCGTTCACCCACTTTAATGACCGACGGCATACCGATGCACTTGCGGCTCCATTTGCAGTTCTTTCCATCCAGAACAATAGCCTTGTTCTTTGCATCCCAGGCGTTCAGGTCCTTCGACCAGTATACCCAGACCGCGTCAGTGTATTCTCCACCTTCCAGACCGATGTGGTTGGTGAAAATAAACCACATCTTGATGGATGGCTCGAAGTAGAGCGATGAATTCTCGATCTGCTCCTCAGGCAAAACAATAGGCTGCGGATCAATCGCCCATGGACCGTTGAGATCTTTGGTGCGGGCAATGGCGAGCGTACGCTTCATCGACGCACTGAAGAACATCAGGTACTCATCGCCCTGTTTCACTATGTGCCCTGGACTTGCCGTATCGGCATAGTAAGTCCCTGGCTTAGCGGAAAAAGGAACCACGTGTTGTTTAACCCACGGTCCGGCAAGCCGATTACTTTTTGCTTTCAACGTCTGATATGGAAAATACGGTATCAGATCCGGCGACCCCGAGACGTTTGGCGTCCCAAGGTAGAACATGTGCCACTCTTTTCCGTCAAAATAAACCCATGGAGAACAGGCAGCGGCAGAGTCGGAATCACCGGGCTTGCCGAAATCAAGAATCGGGCCTTTCTTTTCCCACTTATTGAGGTCCTTGCTGATGGCCAAACACGCCAGCCATCCCTTCGGTCCTGAGCCGTCGTAGAAAAGATGGTAAGTTCCCTTCTCCTCAAAGATCAGTGCTTCACGCGCACCGAGCATGTCGCACTGCCCCGGTCCATCGCCGTGCTTGAGGATTACGCCCTGATCCTTCGCATCCAGCCTGTACCGCGCCGCCGGCCGGTTGTCCGGATACTTCATCACCTCCGACTCAGCAATCGGCACAACCTGCGAACCTTTCGCATCCGCGGCCAAGCCGTCTCTGTTTAATGCGCCACAAAAAGCGGCCACAGCCACAGCCTTCATTACAATTCGTTTCATGCTGTCTCCTTAACTGCGACTGCTATTTAGCCGCCATTGCATTGCCAAAACCGGCAACCATCGTGAACAACATCAATATTGCCAGGACGACCCAGCCCACTGTCCGGCGGCTGACACCGTTCCATCCCGGCGCGATCAGGCCGCATAATATGCTGAACACTATCACAAAGGCCAGGTGGATCGACCATCTGGAAAAATCATACTGCCCCATCTTCGTCGTGCCCATCCCGTAGAAAAAAAGCCGGTATACCAGATTATTCCGGCAACCGCCGCGAGGAGAAAAATTGAAGCCATTATGTGGCCCGTTATCCCTGCCAGTGCTTTCTTTTCTAGGACATGTGGGCTGCATCTGGGAAGCAGGCTGGATAACCGAATACTTATTGCGCCCAATCAGGGTAAGGCATCGCTCTCGAAAACAACCGTTCGGGTATAATTTGCGCTCACTATTGAATTGATATACCCGATAGGGTTTATTCCAGTCGTCTTACCCCCGCCCTTCAAGTGATAGAAAAGGGATTCTGCCCCCCCGGTATGAAAGAGCAATTCAAAACACTTTTTGAAGAGCGAGCCTCTCGCCTCCATCTGCGCAGGCGCTAGGCTTTGGGCGGCGTGTGACGAAGGAAAAGAGACTAGTGAGGAGTAGGTGCTGAAGTGAGCGTTCTTTAGTGGAAATTCTCTTCTCTATTCACAGGCTTTGCATGGTGTTTCCGCGTCTGAAATTTCGCGCATATCCTGGCGCGGGTTTTTCTCCAGTTGTTCTTTGAGTGGTTCGAAGGATTTCAGTAGTTTCTGGTAATCGGCGTCGCCGGTGTCGGCAAAAACCGGCTTGCCGCAGGCTCCGGTGCCGCCTGCGGCTATAGCGAGCGGCGCTCTCAGGAACATGTTCTTTTCCGGGTTGTCGAGGCGGATTGAGAAGCTGTTTTTGTATGAGTAGATTGAATGGCTGTTTGCCTGTGTATGGCACGAGCCGCAGCGGCGTGAGGCGACGTCCTTGAAAACGTCTTTTAATCCAGGCGGCAGGATCTGGCGGCAGCCGATATTGTCGCGGTAAGAGGAGTCGCTGCTGGCGTAGTAGGGGCAGTTCAGGTCGAGCCAGGTGTAGACTGCCTGCAGTTCTTCGACTGAAAGAGAGACGCGGGTTTTGCCTTCCTTGTCCTTGTGTCCTTCGCGGATAACGGTTGCTAGGAGGGATGCCTTAGCGCCCCAGCGGCCTGGCGCGATCTCGAGGATGTTTTCTTCCTGGCCGTTGTAGGTTGGGATCCAGCTGGTGTACCTGCTGTATATGAATTTTCCGCAGACGTAACCGAGAGTAAAGTCTTCCGACTGAGTGCCCCTGCGGACAAGGTTGTCGTAGGAGCAGTTGAAGAAGTCCGTCTTGTCGCCGGTCAGGTCGAGCCCGCCCTGGGGGTTGTCGCTGCCGTGGCACTTGAGGCAGTGTTTGTCCCAGACTGGCTGCACTGTGCGGCTGTAGCTGAAGCCGCGGAGGCCCCAATGCGGGATCGCGAGTTCTTCGGCCGGTCGTTTCATGGCTGTCGAACGGGTGCTCTTTGTTTTGAGGGCGGCGGTGTTGCGGTCAGCGTGGCAGCCGATGCAGCCCTGGACTTCGCCGGGCATGAGGTGGGTGAAGGTGCGCATGCGCTGGACGGCGCGGCCCTCTGCATCGAGCGGCAGGAAGTAGATTGGTTCACAGGCGGGAACTTTGAAGTAGGCCGAACCGTCTGCTTCCACCGTTGCATAGCCCCAGACTTTCTTGGGAGCATAGGTGGCGCCGGCGCTTACAACGGGGAATTGAAAACCGAATGCGCGATGGCCGAAGTCGATGCCGATAGGTTTTTCCATTTCCTGTATTACGGCAAGTTTTTTGATCGTGCCGCACGGGACGAGGGCAGGGTCAAGCCCGGTGTAGACATCCTGCATGAAAATGGTGGCGAGGGGCTGTTCATTCGTCTGCAGGTTCGTGGGCAGGTTTGAGGTGATGAGCTTTTCCCTCGGGCGTATTCTGACGGGTTGCGGGTTATAGAACCCGATGGCTTCATGGGGCAGGATGGTTGCAGCCAGGGTGCCGGCGTAATCTCTCAGCTCTATGCTTCCGTCCTTTGAAACAAGGAACCGCCTGTCATCCAGCGGGAACGGGTTGAGATACGGGCCGCGAATAGTGTTACCATCGCCCTTGTCCACCAGGCCTATGTTGATTTCCGGGGTGAGGTTGGTGATGGCTTCCTGGGCGTTGGCACCGAGTTTGGGGTCGATTATGCCGATGGCGCCTCGGCAGGGGCCGTTGTGCGAGGTCAGTACGCAGATGATCCTGCCCTTGCTGCCTGGAATTTCGCGGGCATCCATGAATGTGGCGGGGCTGAGGACGCGGTTGCCGAAGACGCCGGCGAGGTGGGTCCCGTCGGGGTTGATTGCCCAGAGGCTCTGGATTGGTATGGCAGGGCGGTCCACGTATTCCCAGCGGCTGTAGATGATGCGGCCGTCCTGGAGGACCGCCGGGGTGAAATCGTTGAGGTAGTTGGCGCTTATGCGGACGGGTTTGCGGCCGTCGGCGGAACAGCGGAAGAGGATTGGCGTGGTCGTTTTCCAGCAATAGGCGAAGGCCGGCTTGCGGTCGGAAAGGAACACGATCCCGCCGTCAGGCAGCCAGGAGGCGTTGAAATTGTTGGAGTCGTGCTCGGTGAGTTGATGGAGGTTTTTTCCGTTGATATCGATGGTGAAAAGCTGGAATTTGTCCTGCATGGTGCGCTTCCAGCTGAAGAGTATTGTTTTGCCGTTGTAGTGAAGATTGGCGTCGAGGATCATGCCGGCGGTGCTATCCAGGATATTGGTCAGCGTGGGTTTTGAGCCGGTGAAATCGGCGAGCCAGAGACCACCGCCGGGTTTGAGATCCTCCTGGTGATAGGTGTAGACGTGAGTCGGGTTCTGCTGCTGGTGTTGCACAAGGAGGAGGCGGGTGAATCCCATTTTCCCGGCGCGGATGTCGGCCAGAATTTCGGGGGAATGGATTTGCGTGAGGCCGTCGGGCTGGGGAATGTTTATAGTCGTCTGCTTTCTGTCAGATTCCGAACTGGTTGGCGCGGCTATGGTGGAGTGATTCCAGGCAAGGAGTACGGCGAGCGCCAGATGGGTGGCGATGAGAATTCTATGATGACTTAGTAATTGCATGAAGTAGCCTTGTGTAAAGCTTTTCTCAATGGATGTTCCAGGCTGAATGTGAAATAACTGGCCTTATAATGGCGGCATACAGGTGACTTGTCCACGAGGTTTTCGCTTGTCGCTTAGCGGGTCGGGACGATTCTGTATTGACTTCGCTTCTCATACGTGTTCCCGTGGTCCTCTGGAGACGGTGCCGGGCGATTTCTGGTCACGCTTGTGTTTCTGACGTCGTTTTGTCACCCTCTCACCATGTCGAAGCGACGTCTCTGGAGGATTAAACATGCTTCAAACCGGTTTCAATAGGCGAGTGTCTGTGCCGACTGGAAAGCGATTTCTTGTCCGTGCCATAGTCGCCGCTGTAATTCTGCTGACATCACCAGTTTGGTCCCACGCTGAAATACAAAAAGTCATCCCGCTCTGGCCGAATGGTGCACCCGGCGCCCTCGGCACCAGCGATTGCGATATTCCCAGCGTCACGCCGTATCTGCCGAATCCCACGAATGCCACCGGTGCGGCGATGGTGATCTGTCCCGGCGGCGCCTATGTCGGTCTCGCGGCACACGAAGGTCATGATTATGCGCTTTTTCTTGCCCAGCATGGCATCACCTGTTTTGTCCTGAAATACCGGCTCGGCTCGCACGGCTATCGCCATCCGGCGATGCTCAACGACGCCACCCGCGCCATGCGCTGGGTGCGGGCTAATGCGGATAAATATAAAATCGATACGCATCGCGTGGGGATCATGGGGTCCTCGGCGGGCGGGCATCTGGCGTCCACGGTGATGACGCATTTTGATGCCGGCGACACGAATGCCACCGACGTGATCGAGCAGCAGAATTCACGGCCGGATGTGGGGATTCTCTGTTATCCGGTGATCACGATGGGCAAGTTCACCAGCGAGCTAACCCGGGAGAAACTGCTTGGCGAGAGGCCGTCGGGAAAGCTGGTGGAAGAGCTTTCGAATGAATTGCAGGTGACCCCCAACACGCCGTCGTGTTTTCTCTGGACGGTCTTCGAGGACAAAGGTGTGCCGATCGAGAATACGCTGCAGTTCGCCGCAGCGCTGCAGGCGAACAATGTTCCGTTTGAGCTTCATCTCTATGAAAAGGGCGCTCACGGCATAGGGCTGAAGGATAAGCCGCCGTTCGCTCATCCGCATCAATGGGCGGGCGACTGCCTGGTCTGGCTGAAGGTCCGGGATTTCGTGAGATGAAATTCAGCCCGATGGGAAGAATTTGAACAGAAGCACGCCGCTTTGTCCCAATCCCCCCCCTCCTTGCTTCAGGCTGGTATTGATTGGGGGGGATGGTGTATTGTGCCCGGCAACTTTTCAAGGCGATCAGGGAGGATACACGTGATGAAACTATTACGGATGGCAGCGATAGTGTTGGCGCTGGCGGCTTCGGCCAAGGCAGCCTCCAATCCCTTTGGCACAGTGGGAAGTATTTCCGCGACATCGGCCATTCCGGTCGATGTGAAGGCCCCGTACATGGATTTTGAAGAGGGGGGTAAAAAGGTCATCGCCTCCGGCGGCGTGACGGTGACGCGCGGCGACGAAAAGCTCACCGCCGATATCATCACCTTCGACAAGGTCACGGATACGGCCATGGCCAGTAACAACGTTGTCTTCACGAAGTCCAACATGGTCTGGCGGGGCGACTCGTTCTCCTACAACCTCAAGGACGGCACGTGGAAGACCAGCGATTTCTCGGCCAGGATCGACCCCTTCCATGTCACCTCCGACGGGGCGACGCGGACCAATGACTATTACCTGCTGAAAAACGCGATGTTCACCACCTGCACGAACGAACCCGGGCACCAGCATTACACAATGCGCTGCAAGCGGATGCGGATCTATCCCAATGACCATTTTGTGGCGCGTCACATGGTTGTGCGCTTCGGGGGCGTCCCGCTCATGTATATGCCGTACTGGTACTGCTCGCTGACCGACCGCTCAGTGGGGACGACGGTGCAGGCGGGGTATCGCGGCCGGATGGGCGCGTTCCTGCTAACCTCGACGAAATATTGGATGTCACCCACCCTGAAGGGGATCACCCATGTGGACTACCGCACCGAGCGCGGGCCGGCGATCGGTCAGGAAGTGGGATGGGTCTCCCTGGATGACAAGGCGAAGGGGCGGGTCTACGGGTATTTCACGGATGACCAGGGGGTGCAGAAGGACTTCGATAAAGGGCGGCGGTCTGAAGTCATTGATTCCCAGCGGTACCGTCTCAGCTTCAGTCATGCACAGACGATCAGTCCCGCGGATTACTTCCTGTCGGACTTCACCTACCTCAGTGATCCCTATGTCCTGGAGGATTTCTTCGAGCGGGAATACCGGAACAGTTTCCAGCCCCAGAACTACGCCATGCTGATGCACCGGGGTGACAATGTCTCGCTGAGCCTTTCCGCCTACAAGCGCCTCAATGACTTCTACGAGGCTGTGGATCGTCTGCCCGAACTCGCGGCGGATGTACAGCGGGTCCAGATTGCCGATTCCCCGTTCTATTACGAGAGCCGGAATTCGCTGAGCTACCTGCAGAAGCTGTACCCGGACGGGTCGGGGAATGAGGATTATTCCTCGGCGCGGTTCGATACCAGTCATGAGTTTTTCTATCCCACGCGGCATTTCGGGTTTCTCAACCTGACCCCCCGCACGGGCTGGCGCGGCACGTATTATTCCGACACGGTGCAGTATTCGTCGCTGACCCAGGCCGTGGTCAAGGTGACCACCAACAGCACCGGGGGGACCACGTCCACCACCAGCACGAACATCTCCAGCGTCGCTACCGCCATGGGCAGCGATATGCGGTCCCTGGTCAACATCGGCCTTGAGACCTCATTCCGGGCCTTCAAGGTACTGAACAATGAGGAGAACATGTTCGGAACCGGACTGCGGCATGTGGTTGAACCCTATACCGATTACACCTATGTCCCGGAGCCCAATATCAGGCCCTCTGGCCTCTATCAGTTCGACGAGATCGATGCGCTGGACCGCCGGAATGACCTCAAGTTCGGTGTCCGCAACCGGTTCCAGACCAAGCGCAATAAAGCGGTCAACGACATCATGGACCTGGACGTCTTCACCACCTACAGCTTCGAGGAGGCCGATCAGGATGAGCCGTTCTCGAAGGTCGGGTTCAAGGCGGAATTCAACCTGGCCAAGTGGTTCCAGATCTACATGGATGGTGACTACGATACGTATAAGGGCGAGGTCAACACGTTCAACACCCAGGCGCGCTTCAAGCAGGAATCCTTCCGCGCCAACATCGAGCAGAGATACCTGGTGGATGAGAGCAGCCTGCTGATTACCGATTTCGGCTATGCGCCCAACAAGCGCTGGGACTTCGGGGTCTACGACCGGATGGAATTCCAGACCTCCCGCCTTGAGGAGCAGGGCGTTACCATTGCCCGGACCTTTGACTGCATGGTTGTGACCCTCGGCGGCAGCTACCTGCCGAGCTATACCCGTGACGATGGCAGCACTTCCGAGGCCGACTACCGCATCATGTTCCAGCTCTGGTTCTCCGCCTTCCCGAACGTCAGGCTGGGTTCCAGCAACAGGAATTAGGGGAAATGTCTCCCCCGGCGCACACCCTCTTCACGGATCCTCTCTTGATGGGCTCCGATCCGGCCCCGGGGCTCGTGGCGGTGGAGCATCAGGAGCGGCCGGGACAGGATCACATGATTCTTTTCTGGCGTGACGGGGAGCGCCGGTTTCAAACGTCCGAGCCCTTCAATCCGTTTATCTGGATTTCCAGGGAGGAGCTCCTGGACGGCCCCATCAAGGATGCTGTGACCACGACGCTCGAGGGGGATGCCCCGTTCCGCTGGAAGGTCAGCTTTCCGACCTGGAAGGCTTGCCAGAAGGCCAAATCCTGGCTGGGTAAGACATCGGGGGCAACCGCGGGCAATCCCCAGGCCCCTTATTTCCTGCCGGGCGACCCGGTCCAGCAGTACCTGCTGCAAAGCGGCCGGACGCTCTTCAAGGGCATGCGGTTCGATGAGGTGCGTCGGCTGCAGCTGGATATCGAGTGCTACACAACCCGGGGATTTGAGTTCTGCAACGCGGATCGTGAAGGGGACCGGATCATAGCCATCGCCCTGGGCGACTCATCCGGCTGGCGCGAGGTGCTCTCCGGCGCCGAGCTGGATGAGAAGGCCCTCCTGGAAGCATTCGTCGCCCGGGTTCGGGAACGTGACCCGGATGTGATTGAGGGCCACAACATATTTAATTTCGATCTGCCCTATTTGACCGCCCGGGCAAAACGGCATGGGGTCAAGCTGGAGCTGGGCCGCGACGGGCAGGCGCCGGACTCGCGTCCCAGCCGCTTCAACATCGGGGAGCGTACTGTCTCCTATACGCGCTTTGAGATTTTCGGGCGGCACGTCATCGATACCTATTTCCTGGTTCAGGCCTACGACATTACCCATCGTTCCCTCGAGAGCTACGGACTGAAAAGCGTGGCCCGCCATTTCGGGATTTCCCCGGCGGATCGAGTCTATCTGGGGGGAGGCGACATCTCGGCGGAGTTCGAGAAGGATCCAGCCAATCTCATGCGTTATGCGCTGCATGATATCGAGGAGACCGAGGCGCTCAGCCGCCTGCTCTCGCAGAGCGCGTTTGTCCAGGCGCAGCTGCTTCCTTTCTCGTATCAGAATGTCAGCGTGCGGGGCAATGCCACCAAGATTGATGCGCTGATCCTTCGCGAATACCTCCGGCTGGGGCGGGCCATCCCGCTTCCGGACAAGGGGCGCCCGTTTTCCGGGGGCTACACGGACTTGTTTGTCGAGGGGGTTATCCGGACGGTTCACCATTGCGACGTGCGTTCGCTGTATCCCTCGCTGATGCTGACCCGCCGGATCGGTCCGCGGAACGACACCCTGGGGGTGTTCCACCGGTTGCTTGAGCAGTTGCGCCTGTTCAGGATCGCGGCACGGGACCAGGAGAAAGCCGCCGCAACCGAGGCGGCACGCGCGCATTTCAATGCCCTGCAGACGACCTTCAAGATCCTGATCAATTCATTTTACGGGTATCTCGGCTTTGATCAGGTCCGCTTCAGCGACTTTGACGCCGCCGAGCGGGTGGCGGCCGAGGGGCGTGAGTTGCTCTGCCAGATGATCGACTGGTTACGGAAGCATGGAGCCACGCCAGTGGAGATCGATACCGACGGCGTGTACTATGTGCCCCCCGTGGGCGACTCGCCCGGCAAGCAGGAGTCGTTTCGCAAGGCCTTTTCGGACTCCCTGCCTGCGGGCATTGACGTTGAATTCGATGGCGAATATGTGGCCATGTTCAGCTACAAGATGAAAAATTATGCCCTCCTGTCCGATAACGGTGAAATTGTTATCAAGGGGGCGGCGTTGAAATCGCGTGGGCTGGAGCCCTTCCAGAGGAACTTCCTCAAGGAGATGATCCGGCTTAAACTTGAGGGGCGTGAGGCGGATCTGCCGGCGCTGAAGGCGAAGTTCGAGGGTGATATCCGTGACAGGAAATGGCCGGTATCCCTCCTGGCGAAGACCGAAACGCTCCAGGACTCCCCCGCGACTTATGCCGCGAAGATCGGCGAGAAGGGACGCGGGCGCAACGCAGCCTATGAACTGGCGCTGAAGTCGGGGCGGGAC
>Ga0208613_1000333_pt1 | contig 16193 bp, 10 predicted proteins | sample CryBogmetaGMA6M_FD_184543 | JGI IMG/M metagenome (GOLD analysis project Ga0208613, IMG submission 184543) | Freshwater microbial communities from Crystal Bog, Wisconsin, USA - MA6M (SPAdes) | ecosystem: Environmental > Aquatic > Freshwater > Lake | place: Crystal Bog, Wisconsin, USA | collected... | reverse complement strand
CGGCTTTAATTAAAATGGCTTCAACGGCGGGAATGGTTTGTTTGGCGACTTCTGCCTCCTTGGTCAATAACTGCTGATCTATCCAGGTTCTCAGTAAAGACTCCCAATCAGTTCCGACGCTCTCTTTTTCTAATGAGGTATTGAGTAACTCCGGTGGCAAATCATGTAAATGAACTTCTCGGCTGGATGCCATGACGGTTAACCAGCGACAACTATTTTCCAGTTGCCTTACGTTTCCCGGCCACTCCAGTGTACTTAAAAATGCCTCGGCTTCAGGTTTTAGAGTTTTAATTTCCACACCCAACTCGGCAGCTGCATGGTGCAAAAAATGGCGCAGCAACAAAGGAATATCTTGTTTGCGCTCGCGCAGGGCCGGGATATGTATACGAATCACATTTAAGCGATGGAATAAATCCTCCCGAAAGCGGCCTTGATCAACCAATATCTCAAGATTCTGATGAGTGGCGGCAATAATACGCACATCCACTTTAACAGCGAGGTGCGCCCCAACGGGGTAAAACTCGCCATCCGCCAGCACTCTTAATAAACGGGTTTGCAATTCTGCCGGCATATCACCTATTTCATCAAGAAACAGTGTTCCGCCGTTGGCTTGCTCAAAACGACCGGCTCGCCGTAATTGCGCTCCCGTAAATGCACCTTTTTCGTGTCCAAACAGTTCCGATTCCATCAGATCTTTAGGAATAGCAGCCATATTTAAAGCAATAAAAGGATTTTTAGCTCTGGGACTATGACGGTGCAGCGCTTTAGCCACTAACTCCTTGCCCGTGCCCGATTCGCCATTAATCAGTACCGTAATGTGTGAACGAGCCAGCCTGCCTATCGCCCGAAAAACCTCTTGCATTGCCGGCGCTTCGCCTATAATTTCTGGCGTAGGTTCAATAGTGGCCGCAGCACGATGCGCATCGTCTTGCTGTTGTCGTCCATGGATGCAGGCACGTTGCGCCAGATTAACCACTTCTTTAATATCAAAAGGCTTGGGCAAATACTCAAAAGCACCGCCATGAAACGCCGAAACCGCACTTTCCAGATCGGAATGAGCCGTCATGACAATAACCGGTAAATTGGGGTGACTGTGCTGAACCTTGTCTAAAAGTTCCAGGCCGTCCATGCCAGGCATACGAATATCGGTTATCAAGGCATCTGGCAAATCACCCTGTAAAGCTGCCAATAACTCTTTACCGGAAGCAAAGCTGCGAGTGATGATACCGGCTTTTTGCAAGGCTTTCTCAACAACCCAGCGTATGGATTTGTCATCATCAATGATCCAGACAGTATCAGGCTTGCTCATTAACAGTCTCCATGGGTAAAAAAATTGAAAATACCGTATTGCCTGGCTCGCTGTTGCACTCAACCAAGCCGTTATGCTGATTAATTAATGCTTGCGCAATCGATAAACCCAGCCCGGTGCCTTCGGCTCGACCGGTAATCATGGGATAAAATATTTGACTCATCATATTAACATCCACACCCGGTCCGTTATCGATAATATCGCACTTTACCGCCAGTCTATAACGTTTACGGCCTATATTCATCTGCCGGTGTATACGTGTTTTAAAGATAATATTGCCTTTTCCTTCCATTGCCTGCACCGCATTTCTGGCAATATTTAAAATAGCCTGAATCAATTGATCTTTGTCGGCAAAGATCTCCGGAATACTGGGATCATAATCATTTTTAATCGTCAGACTGCCGCTGGATTCCGCTTGTATCAATTGCCTGACTCGCTCCAACACCTCATGAATATTAAGCGCTTTTTTATTAGGCAATCTATTAGGCCCCAGCATTTTATCCATCAACCCTTGCAGACGATCTGATTCGTCAATAATAATTTGGGTATATTCTTTAAGTTCAGGATCATGTAATTCCAAATCCAACAACTGAGCTGCGCCGCGCAACCCGCCTAACGGGTTTTTGATTTCATGTGCCAAACCTCTAATCAACAATCGCGCCGTATTCTGTTGGGTTAATAATTGTTCTTCTTTGGAAATGCGCAAATGATTATCCACCTGTTGAAGCTCGACCAGAATTTCACTAACGGCTTCATTAACCAGCAACGGGGTTGCGCTAAAGCTGGTGGTCACATTATGAGTCATTCGGTTCAGTGTCAGCCCGCGATCAACCAAGGGTTCTGACATCGCCAGAGATTGCTTCAAATTAATCAACAAAGCAGGATCGGAAGATCGAAATAACTCCTCTGCACTTTGACCTATCAAGTGATTTGCACTGTCAGCCAGCAGAATTTCTCCCGTCGTATTAACAAAGGTCAGTATTAATTCATGATCAAATAATAAAATTGCGGTATTAAGATGATCCAGTATGCGTTTATACATTTTTTTTATCGGTCGTTTTGATACAAAAGCGTTATGTTTATATTAGCAATTTATAGACCAAACCCCGTAGAATCGCTGCTTACTTAAAAACTACTCTGATTATAACGATTATGATAACAAAAAACGCCCCAAAATAGTGCACAATTAAATGACAGTTTCATGACTCAGGCCGATAGCGATTAGAATAATCACTGGTTAGGATCACGTATGAAATTTGGACCACCCTCTAATGGCGGTAGTTTTTCAGTAGAAATTGAATTTTAGGCAGGGAAGATTGTGTCTTTTATTAACGGTAGTAGTGTATTACCGGCTAGACATGCTTTGTTACTTTGAATAGTCAGGCCTTGAAAAAAAACAGGCCTTCTTGCCAAGACAAGAAGGCCTGTTTTTAATTGACCTGATTATTTTCTTGATAGCCTATCGGCAAATTACAGCTTACAGATCCAAGGCGGCGATTCTATTATCAACCGGTGATGATTGCCTAAAGTAACTGAGCACGCCTTTAAAAATTGCACTAGCCACTTTTGATTGATACTGGTTACTCAGTAAGTTTTGTTCTTCCGAAGCATTTGAGATAAAAGCAGTTTCCACCAATATTGACGGTATATCAGGCGATTTCAACACCAGAAATCCGGCTTTTTGTACGGAGTCCTTATGTAATTCTGAAATGTTATCGAAGCTTTTTAATACATGATTGGCAACATTAACGCTGGCTTCCTGGGTTGCTGTTTGCGATAAGTCCAACAAAACCGATGCCAACACATCTTCTTTATCGTTAAGACTAACCCCCACCAAATCAGAGGCATTGGCACTGTCTGCCAGCCAACGCGCTGCTTCACTTGAAGCTCCACTGGTGGATAAGGTATAAACGGACGCGCCTTTAACTTCGGAATCCTGAAAGGCATCTGCGTGTATTGAAACAAATAAATCCGCTTTGGCTGTCCTGGCAATTTTCATCCGGTCTCTAAGTCCTACGTAGTAATCACCTTTACGAACCATGACTGCTTTCATTCCCGGTTGTGCATTAATTAATGCTTCCAGTTTTTTAGCCATTGCAAAGGTCACTTTTTTTTCCTCGGTTCCATGAGGCCCATGAGCACCGGGATCATCCCCGCCATGCCCCGGATCAATCGCAATCACGATGCGATTGGCGCGTGTAGATTCAGTCGACTTAACGGCAACGGCTTTAGTATCAACGGCCTTAGTCTCAACTGCCGTGGTCTCAACCATTTTAGGTTCAACCGATAAACTGGCAACTATTTTGGCCACTTCTTTATCTTCATTTTTTGTGGTGGCAACAGAGTCTTTGTCTAACAAATCAATCACTAAACGATGAGAATCGCTATTATCAGAGCTTAATATGAGTTTTTTTAGACTAATGGGTGTTTTTAAATCAAAAACAACTCTTAAGTCAGTGTCGTTTTTTATGCCCGAACGGACTCGGGTAAACAATGGATGCGCTGCCGAGGGTTGATTTAATGAATGGTCTAGTTGGGCATTTTTAATATCAATAACCAAACGAGACGGATTATCCATAACAAAAACCCGATGTTGTGGCGATGACGTTACCTCAAAAGTTATCTGATTTTGGTTTGGATTAGTGGTATAACACAATGAATTTACGTTGATTTGTTGTGCATAACCGGACACAGACATTAACTGTAATCCAGAGAACAATAAGATTTTGCAGTAATTTCTCATATCGACACCCCACCGACAACAAGCTTATTTATGCCAGTATGTCGTTGTTTTTATAGACCCCTTGTGATTTTTTTTACAAACCATACTCCATATTTAATGACCGTGCAAGCCCTTGCATGTTTAAAGTGATAATTCTATCAGGTTTTGGCAAAAAGCCCTTACCGTTGTCAGGCCATTCAATAAAGCAGAGGCTATCCTGATCGAAATAATCCCGAATGCCCATCCATTCCAATTCTTCGGGATCAACCACTCGATATAAATCAAAATGAAATATTTTACGACCGCCTACCTCGTATTCTTCGACTAACGTATAGGTTGGGCTTTTAACGGTGCCATGATAGCCTGCGGCTCTAAGAAAACCTCTGACCAGTGTTGTTTTTCCTGCGCCTAAATCGCCGTATAAAAAAACCAGGCTTTTTGAGGGCAAAGACATAAATAATTCTGCGCCAAATTGCTCTGTTTCTTCTGCATTTTCCAAATACTTCTGCATCACACGCTCCCTCTGAGATAGGGCATTAAATCACTGGCCAACAAACCTCTTTCACCGTCTTTTTCTGCGGCTCTATCAGCCGCCTGTCCGTGCCTATAAACGCCTTGTTGTGCCGCATCTTGTAAAGACAAGCCTTGCGCCAGTAAACCGGCAATGACACCGGACAGCACATCACCCATCCCGCCAGAAGACATGCCTGGATTTCCTGTCGTAGAAACGGCACACTGATCCTTAGAGGCAATTAAAGTACCGGCACCTTTAAGAACGGCAACGCCGCCATAGTTGGCCTGAATAGCCAAGACAGCGGCAAATCGGTCTTGTTGTATGTCAGTCGTAGAGCACTTTAATAACCTTGCCGCTTCACCCGGATGGGGCGTTAAAATCCAGTCAGCATGGGTGATAGATAAACCCGCCAAAATATTTAAACCATCCGCGTCAATAATCAACGATTTTTGAGCGGCTATAGTTGCCATAAACAGTTCTGTTGCCCACTCACTTTGTCCCAACCCGGGGCCTATCACAACGACATTGGCTTTCTCCAACAAACCGGATAACTGCTTGGCACTACTGACACCATGACACATTAATTCCGGCCGGTTTAGGTTCATTAACCCTGCATGTTCTGGTCGTGTTGCGATACTAACCAAGCCGGCACCCACTCGCAAAGCCGCTTCACCGGCCAGTCTTGCGGCACCAGAATAACCGCAATCACCGCCCACTATCAGCACATGCCCGTAATTACCTTTATGCGAACACCGTTGACGACGTGGCAACGGTGTTTTAACGACACGAACTGCTGACGGTGAAATGGTTTGAAAAATAGTCTCCGGCACGGCTAATGAGGCATAACAAATTTCACCGCAATAATCAGCGGCGTGTCCGGTCAATAATCCTTGTTTCAAAGCGATAAAAGTAACGGTACAATCCGCTTTTACCGCACAGCCCAGCACATTGCCGGTATCCGCATTTAAGCCCGATGGACTGTCTACCGCAACAACATACCCAGCCGACTTGTTGATAAGCTGAATGGCTTGGGCATAAAGCCCCGTTACCGGCCGATCCAGTCCAGTGCCTAATAAAGCATCAACAATCACGTCAGCATCAATGCTTTCATCGCCCTGAAAAGGAATAACCGTTCCGCTTGCCTGAGTATAGCTTTGGTAAGCAGTCAGCGCGTCACCTTTACTATTTTCAGGGTTTGCAAGACAGTAAACGCTCACCTTCAAGCCGGCTTCCAAAGCCAACCTGGCGATAATATAGCCATCACCGGCATTATTACCGGTGCCACAAAAAACAGCGACTGATTGACTATTCGGGCATTTATTCCTGAACCACTGAAAAACCTCATAACCGGCTCGGCTCATTAATTCAAAACCGGAAATACCTGCTTCTTGTATCGCTATTCGGTCAAGCTCTCTAACTTGGGCTGTACGATATAGTGTTATGGGTAATTTTTGCATGGCCATTATTAAGATTTAAAGCATTTCGTAAGAATGCTATGTGTAACCTGATTTAACCGATACGCCCTCGCCTGAAAAAAACTAATCGACTATAGGCAAGAGCGCTTAATGGACTAATTGATATAATTAACTTCAGGCTTGCCTTCTGACTCAACCAGTTCGCCAATAACGAAAACTGTTTCACGCAAAGCTTGCAGTGCTTCAAGGGTCGCTTTTTCATCTTCTGCGGCAACACACACGATCATGCCGATACCACAATTGAAGGTGGTTAGCATATCCGCTTGAGATACATTGCCCTGTTCTTGTAGCCATAAGAAAATATCAGGAAATATCCAAGAAGAAAGGTCAATGTTCGCATTAAGTCCGACCGGCAGTACGCGTGGTAAATTCTCGGTCAAACCGCCGCCCGTAATATGGGCAAAGGCATGAACGGGTACTTTTTCCAATAAGGCCAATAACGATTTGACATAAATTTTAGTCGGCTCCAATAAAGCCACGCCCAAGGTTTTATCACAAAACACATCGGTAAGCGCTGAATTGCTGTGAGCAATTATTTTTCTAATTAAAGAGTAGCCATTAGAATGCGGGCCGGACGAGGCAATGCCAATCAGCTTATCACCGACACTAACTTTACTGCCGTCCAGTACCTTGCTTTTTTCCACGATACCTACGCAAAAACCCGCCAGATCATACTCACCATCCGCATACATACCCGGCATTTCGGCTGTTTCACCGCCCACCAGCGCAGCGCCAGCCAACTCACAACCCTTGCCTATACCTTCTATGACTGATGCTGCCGTGTCAACATCCAGCTTGCCAGTGGCGAAATAATCCAGAAAAAACAACGGCTCCGCCCCTTGCACAATAATATCGTTGACGCACATGGCGACCAAATCGATACCGACCGTATGATGGATGCCTAAATCTATAGCCAGTTTTAGCTTGGTACCTACGCCATCCGTTCCTGAAACCAGAATCGGGTTCTTATAACGATCCAAAGGTAGTTCAAACATTGAACCGAACCCGCCCAAACCCGACATAACACCTGCTGTGCGTGTTCTGGCTGCGATGGGTTTAATACGCTCAACTAATTCATTACCTGCCGCAATATCAACGCCGGCACTTTTATAATTTAAGCTTTCTTGGTTTTTTTGGCTCAATGTTATTGTCTCTTTTAAATTTAAATATATATTGTATTGTACAAGACATCATCATTTTTTGTGAAGGATATGAAGAAAGTTTGCGAGTGTTTAGTCATTGGCTTTCAAATCCTGCCAAAATAGTTGAATTAAATTTCAAAAATACTTAAAGTGGTCTTGTGTATCAATAAATTAATAATTAAAAATAACACCCAGTCTTTATTGAGGAATAAATATGAAAGTAACAAAACTGCTTAAATTCGCACTATTTATTGCTGTCGTTTTATCTAATAGCGCTGCCGTTGCCTACAGCCCTGAAGAATTAGAAAAAGAATGCAAAAAACCACGCTTCACTGATTTTAACCTTACTGAATATAAAGCGCCTGATAATATTGAAATTGCACCCGAATCAGAATTTATTATAAAAATATCACCTTGGGCAGACCCCAGCACCATCAAGTTAATGGCCAAAAAAGAAGCGCTCCCGTTTAAAGTAGAAACTAATAGCAGCTTTCACCAAGTCAAAGCAAAATTACCCGCCTCCTTAAATGGGAAGTATGTCAGAATCGATGTCAGTGCAAAGGCAGTAACGGGTTGTGATGATAAGACCGGCTGGCTGGTTAAAGTCGCTGACCAATAAAAACCCTAAACAAGAAATCATCACAGCGTTGGATTTGACTGTTATTTTGTCGCCGTCCTGTTTGGCAACGACGACAAGCTATTGTTTTATTGGCTTTTAGCTCTCTATTATAACGGGGGCTTATCAGTTGCCACTTTGGATTTACCCATAAAATCTTTTTTAATCATGGTAAATTGCTGTAACTGGACTTCGACCTGACCATTAAATGATTCCAGCGGATAGGTTCCCTGTTCGTTGGCAATTCCTGCCTCTAAACCGGTCAGTAACTCAATCGCGTCATCGACCGTTGTTACGGCATAGATGCTAAATTGACCGGATTGAGCGGCATGTACCACATCCCAGCGCAACATTAAGTGTTTGATATTTATGGCAGGAATGATTACGCCCTGCGTGCCGGTCAATCCTTTTTTGGCGCAAATATCGAAAAACCCTTCAATTTTTTCATTAACGCCGCCTATCGGCTGAACTTGCCCCAGTTGGTTTATTGAGCCGGTGATAGCGAGATCCTGCCTTAAAGGAATCTGGGCAATGGATGATAAAATAACACACGCTTCAGCCAAAGATGCGCTGTCACCCTCTACAGAACCATAAGATTGCTCAAACACCAAACTGGCCGCTATTGAAAACATCGTTTTTCGGGCATACCGTGCAGCGATAAAGCTCGACAATATGAGCACGCCTTTTGAATGAATAGCCCCGCCCAATTCAATTTCACGCTCTATATCGACCACTTTTCCGCTACCCAGACGGGTTGCTGCGGTAATACGCGAGGGCTGTCCAAATGAAAACTCTCCCAATTGCAAGACTGACAGCGCATTAATCTGGCCAATCACGACACCTTCAACATCAATTAACAGCGTACCACGTTCAATATGCTCATAAAGCTTTTCCCTAATTTTATCCAGCCGGTGGGTTTTATGATCAATGGCTTGCTGTATATCACTGTTGGTTATATGGACGTGGCCATTATCTTCCGCCCAATAATTGGATTCTGTTAATAAATCCCCAATGGTTTCAAGATGAGTTATCAATTTTTCTGCATCACCGACCAATCTGGCGCTATGCTCGATAACCCTGGCGACAGCATTTTGGCTGAGTGGCTTTAATTTCTCGTGTCGAGCAATGGTTCCCAGTAAACGAGCATAATCATGACTGCTTTTTTCTCTGGAAACGGATTCATCAAAATCAGCCGCTACTTTAAAGAGATTATGAAATTCGGGATCATAAGCGCTTAATAAATAATAAATTAACGGATCACCTACCAGAATTATTTTTACGTCTAACGGGATGGGTTCCGGTTCCAGCGATGACGTACTCATTAAACTGAGCGCCCGCTCCAAAGATTCAATACGTATTTCACCGGCCTGCAAGGTTCTTTTAAGCGTTTCCCAACTATAAGGTTGAATCAATATTTTTCTGGCATCCAGTATCAAATAACCACCATTGGCTTTATGCAAAGCCCCCGGCTTAATTAGGGTGAAGTCAGTAACCAACGACCCCATATAAGCCTGATGATCAATACGACCCAGCAGATTACTGTAATTTGGGTTATCTTCAAAAATCACCGGAGCAGATTTTGTATGACTAAAATCAACCATCAAATTGACCTGATAGCGTTTAAATGGATTTGATTCCTGTGGTAACTCCATAAATGACAGGACTTTTTCGCTGCGCGGAATAAAATCGCGGACATGCTCAACAATATCTTTCTGTACATCATTCAGATAGCCAAGAATGGCTTCCTGTTTAGCATATTTCTCGATCAATTCATCAATGCTGTGATTGACCGCCAGTTCAGCCACTTCACGATTCAGGGCTTGTAATTTGCGCTTGGCTTCCTTTCGCCAGGCAGGGAAATTTTTTAACAATTTCGCCAAGTCGTCCTGTAACTCAATGATTAATTTTTTTATTGCATGCTGTTTATCCTTATCCAGCTTATTAAACTGCTCAGGCGTAATCATTTCATTGTTTTCATCGGCTGGAGAAAAAGCGTAGCCGGTGGGAGTCTCTATAAGAATGACATGAGCATTTGCGGCCTTATCACGTAATTGGCTTAGTTCATCTATTTCCCGTTGCCGGGATTGACTTTCAATTTCACCTTCCCTGGAGCGATATTCATCACCATCAAACGCAGCCGGTATTGCGACACTGAGCTCGTCAATCAATTGCTCCATGTCTTCCTTAAAATATTTACCTTGCCCCGGTATTAATTTAATAGCCGAAGGCTTGGCCGGTTGGCTAAAATTATTGACATAACACCACTCTGAAGGGATGGATTGCCGGCTGGCTTCATGCTCAACCAACTGCCTTACCGTGGTTAATTTTCCGGTACCGGCGGGTGCCATTGCGAAAATATTAAAACCGTTTTTCTGAATGCGAATACCAAATTTTATAGCATCAACCGCTCGTTCTTGACCCACCGTAATATCTATATCTTCAAGCTCTTCGGTAGAATCAAATTTTAATTGTTCAACATTGCAAGGTTTATATAGTTGTGAAGAATCCAGTCGTCTATTTTTCATATTATAAAACCTGCTTGAAATATTGAGTTTGTTACCGATGGGTATTAAGGCGATTTTCAGTGAAAAATAGACACAACTTGAGAATGCGCATGACACCCCTTATCATCAGAATCTCTCTTCTTCCCTGAGAGGCTTTGGATAAGGGAGATATGATGCTAAAGCTATTAAGTAGATGTTCCTTATCGGTCTTTTTGTCTACTACTGCGCAATGGGATATCGCCATAAATGTAATTTATCGAGTTTATTAAGCTATTGATGCTTAATCAAATTCTACACTTCACATAGTATAGCCAAAAATCTTGCATAACCAGAAATATTCGCATTAGAAAATAAGGAGTCTTTGTAACCGGACTTTCATTGACCTAAATATTTAAACTATCTACGTGATGATGACTATGAATTTACTACCAAAGGCAGGAATCAATTGTTGACAAAAGAAAAACAGACCTAACATTAAAGTTATGCAGTTTTTAAGCTTATGATTAGGCGAGTCCCAACCGACAAAAAATCTACCTGAATCGCTTTGTTGGTAACGAAAAAATCAGGACAATTATACTTAATCGCTTTGAATCTTTAAAACACGCGGAAGGAATTTGAAAAATGAAGTGCATCGTTAGTTATACGCCTCAGGCCTCCGGGCATAGCTTATTGAACTAAATAAAGATAAGTGATGATGAAGGAATCAACCCTATCAGGAAACCCAAAGGCATCCCGATAGGATTATATTGCTGTTAGATCAAGCTTTTTAGAGCTTCGAAATCTTTTTTGGCATCTCTTAATTCTTGCTCGGCTTCTTGTAGAGCAGATTCTTTAGCGTGTGACAGAGCTGATTTCAATTTTCTATTGGCTTTTGCGCGTGCATTATCTACTTTATCATTAGCATTGATTTCTTTACTTAACTCAATTGCCGGCTTGATAAGAGCAGCCGCCTCGTCGTTACTTGCACCTTTGCTAATGCCTTCAATGGCAACTTGTATTTTAGCGGTTACCATGTCAATTGCTTGAGCAGGTGGATAGGTAACTCTTCCTGCATCAGTTTCGGCTAGAGCTGAATTTGAAACAGCACCCAAAGAAGCTGCAATAAATAAAGGTAGCAAGAATTTTTTCAATGTTTTCATATTTTACTAGTCCTCAAGTGGTTGTTATTTCTAGTTATATTGGCAAAATACAAATTATAACGTTTGCCGGGGATAATTCTAACACATTTAGCAAGTAATCAACCTGTTAAGGTGGGTTAAATGCAGGTATTAAGAAATATTTTTAATGCTATAAATCTTAAGTAAGCAGATTCAATCACAGAATTGGCCGTAATTGAATCTGAATTTACAGTATATTTTTAATGTGTTTCGTCGTATTTAGCTTTCATTTCTGAAAATGACTTTAAAGCTGACGCTAATCCGGCTTCAGCAGCAGCAGCATCGCCTGCATCAACTGATTTACGAGCCGCTTTCAATACATCAGTTGCTTTTTGACGTTGACGCTCGGTAAGTTCAAAACGAAATTCTTTTGAAGCTTGAGACGCTTCAAGAATAGTTTTTGAAGCAGCAGGCAAATCACCCGCTTTAATTTCAGCTTGTGCTGCAGTGATGCCTGAAAGCGTGCTTTCAATAGCGTCTTTAACTGCAACTTCACCTTTAGGTGCAGCAAAAGCTGATGATGAAATTGCAGCCATAGATGCTGTCATAACAATAGAAATTAGAACTTTTTTTAATGCTTGCATTACTTATAAAACCTCAAAATTGATGATTGGATTATTTTAGAAGCAGGTTAATTAAAATAAACTTTTTGCATTTACAATACGCTCAAATTAATAACCTGGCTACTGCGTGCGATTTTAGCACAGAAAATAAATTAAAGATGAATGATAATAATTAAATCAGGTGGCTTGCATTACCCATCCAAAGCAAGCTAATACCTAAGAAGCCTGTGGGTCTTATAGCTATATGAATAAAAACGATTAAATTTTTAATGATACCGCGTGCCTTGAAATTATCGACAAAGACGATCCCCGTGCATAATTCATTTAACCCCTGCGCTATGGTTTTGCGATCCCTACCTAAGACGTGACGCCGCCTGTCACAGCCTATTAGGACTGTCCAGGTTTACGTTGATAGCCTGAAGTACCAATTATCAAAACTGTCCGAAGTATTGTTACTCATCATTGGCAAATGTCTAACATCAGCCCGCCCCGACCGCACTTATCCAGAGAAGTCGCGCTATAATTGCTGTTGGCCATTATAAAACACATCATGCGGTATTCAATGCGGCAAAGCCCTAAATCAATGAAAGCTGTTTTTTTACTAACACTGTTAAGCTTGATTGCGCCCGTTGTTTTTGCCGAGGTTGGTATTTCAGGGCTAGCGGGGAAATCCAAAGATAATGTACAGCTTGTATTGTCTCTGGAAAAGGAGAAATGCGATGCACCGGAATGGAAAATACGCGGCTTGTATGCACAAGCAGACCAGGAAATTGATCAAGGTTTGCGGGCATTAGGTTATTACCATGCGGTTATCGACAAATCATTGGCTTTTGGCAAGACCTGCTGGAAAGCAGATTTTGCTATTAATCCGGGGCCGCAGGTTTACGTCAAAGACATCAACATTACCTTTACCGGTGACGCGCATGATGACGCTGAATTTAAAAAGCTGCACGACAAACTGCTTAAAACCACAGGCAGTCCTCTTGACCATAGTCAATACGAAAAAATGAAGCGCCGGATTGAGTCACTGGCACTGGAAAGGGGTTATTTGAAAGGGACGTTTACAGAAAAAAAACTCATTATTGATAAACAGCTCAATCAAGCGCACATCCAGTTAGTATTTGATGCCGGAAAACGCATGGTTTTTGGCAAGGTTGTCGTTGAGCAGGACATTTTAAATCCTGAATTTGTAGCCAAATATATTTCGATAAAAAGCGGAGATTTTTATTCCAGCGAACAACTGGCCAAAACCCATAACGATCTTTCAAAAACCGGCTATTTCGAGATGATAGACATTGATCCCGATACTCAAAAGGCAGACCAAGAAGTACCGGTCACCCTTAAGCTGAAACCCAAAAAGAAGCATCATTTTACCTTTGGCGCGGGTTTTGATACCGACATCGGCCCGCTGATAAGTGCAGCGTATGAAAACCGCCGCTTGAATCGCCTGGGACATTTTCTTACCTCAGAACTTGCTCTATCACCGGTATTATCAACAGCTGCCGTAGAATACAACGTGCCTTTAAACAATTCGGTCAGCGATTTTTTTAGCTTCGGCGGCGGACTCAAACGCGAAGATACCAACAGTTTTAAAACCCTGTCAGCGATGCTTTCCGGACGGTTAAAACATGCCCTGGACAGTGGCTGGAAACAGACGCTTTCTCTTGATCTTAGTTATGAAGACTTTCTGATAGGATCAAACACAACCAAGACACTCTTACTGGTGCCGGGCGGTAGTTGGCTTAAATCTGTCTCCGATAACGCTTTGCGCCCCACCCAAGGTTATCGGGCAAAATTTGACGCTAGCGGCAGTTATCAAAATCCACTGTCCAATGTCAGTTTTCTTCAAACCGCTTTATCGGCAGTATGGATGCACCCGCTACCTTGGAACAGTAAGTTTATTGGCCGAACAGAGCTGGGTGCAACACTGGTTGACCAGTTTGACAAGCTGCCCACATCGTACCGGTTTTATGCCGGAGGTATTAACAGTATTCGCGGCTATGCCTATAAAGAGCTGGGGCCTAAGGATAATCAGGGCAATGTCATTGGTGGCAAGTTTTTAACCGTACTTAGCCTGGAATACGAAAAAGCGGTTTTTGATGACTGGGGCGTTTCTGTATTTGTTGACAGTGGCAATGCTTTTAATCTGGGTAATGTTCTTTTAAAAACCGGAGCAGGATTAGGCGTGCGCTGGTATTCGCCCTTTGGTCCGGTTCGGATTGATTTTGCCATTCCCTTAAATGATTCAACTCCTTCATTTCAAGTCCATTTTGCCGCAGGCGCAAGGATATGAAAAAACGCAGCGTTTATTTGATCATTATAGTCATGGTATTGATTATTCCTGTTGGCTTGATCGGATTAATCAGCACTGATGCAGGCAGTCGCTGGCTTTTGCGAACGGTTTTTTCTGTTTTACCGGCACAGGTTTCGGTGGCAACCACAGAAGGCCGCTTGCTTGATCGCCTGTCATTGACTGACTTTAGTTATCAAAGCGACACAGAATCGATATTAATTAATCATTTTGCTTTTACCTGGCAACCTGCCCGACTGTTCTCAGGCACTTTAAAAATTATTGACGTGACCGTTAATGGTTTAACGATGACTGTGACTGATGCAAAAGTACCGCAAGAACAAAGCAGTTTTGATCTAAATGCCGAACTGCTGTTGCCGGTACAGATAGTTATTGAAAACTTTCTGCTGACTGACATGAAGTTTTATCAAGGTGATTTGGTGCAAAAACTTGAAAAACTGCAACTGGCACTCGCCACTGAGGGCGATCAACTCAAGATCATTTCCCTGGCCGTTAATGCTCAACCCCTCGCGGTAACCGCACAAGGAAAAATGACTTTAGGCAAAGGTTTTCCTTTTAAAACAAGCTTGGACTGGCAGGTTAACGCTGAACAAAACGGCTTATGGCAAGGCTTGACAACCATTACCGGCGATATTAACAAGCTGTCATTTGATAACCGTTTATCTTCGCCTTTTATGGTAAATTTAAAAGGGCAATTGGCTGATTTGCAGACCCGACCACGCATAAGCTCGCGTGCCGATTGGACTAAAGTAATGTGGCCGCTTGCCGGAATGACTCCCCAAATAAAAAGTGAACAGGGCAGTATTGAGCTTAACGGCTTGCTTAACGATTATCAGCTTACTTTAAACGGACAGTTAACCCAGCAGTATTTACCGGAGGCCAGTGTGTCTTTTAATGGCAAAGGTAGTCAGAACAGTCTTTCCATAGAAAAACTGGAGCTTAAATCAAAGACCGGATTATTTCAGGTCAATGGCAATTTATCCTGGCAGGCGTCGCCCACTTTTGATTTGACGGCAACGGGTCAGAATTTTAATCCGGCCATACTGCTTCCCGAACTGCCTGGCAACCTGACCTTCAACAGTCACGTAAAAGGTCAACTGGATGCAAAGGCATTGCAACTTGACGCCGAGATTAACAAGCTATCGGGGCAATTACGGGGTAATCCGGTGAGTGTCGCTGGCAAGCTGGCTTTAAATGGTGATCAACTTAAAATTGATGCGCTGCGCATTAACTCGGGAGCCAATAAAATTGCAGTCAACGGCACCTTGGGACAAGAGCAGGCTGCGCTTGACTTGTCTATTGATGCGCCCGCTTTAGAGGCGTTATGGCCAACGTTGGGCGGCAGTCTGAAGGGTAAAGGGCTTGTGCAAGGAACCTGGAAAAACCCGACCGTAAAATTTCAGGCGCAAGGCAAACGGGTTCGTTTTGCCGAACATAGCGCCGGACAGTTGGCCATAACTATTGATTATTCTCCAGAACCCAAAAAAATATCCACAATACTGTTGTCAGCAAGCACGCTCAAAACGGGTGCCGTGCCAATAGAATCTGTGCAAATTGAGGGTTTGGGTTCATTGGTACAGCACAGTTTTAAAGCCGACATTACTTCCGTTTACGGGGATTTATCAACGGCATTATCAGGCAGTCTTAACACAAGTAACTGGAAAGGTGATCTTTTAAAACTGGATTTGAATAATCAGGAGTTGGGGCTTTGGCAGCTTAAAAAAAATGTGGCTGTCAATGTCAATCAACAAACTTCCGGGGTTGATATCACTTTAGACGAGGCCTGTCTGGTTCAAAAAACCGCCTCACTTTGTACCCACGGAAGTTATCTCGCCAACAGTGATTTTAACGTTGCCATCAAAGCGCTGGCATTACCGACC
>Ga0208613_1000329_pt1 | contig 16236 bp, 11 predicted proteins | sample CryBogmetaGMA6M_FD_184543 | JGI IMG/M metagenome (GOLD analysis project Ga0208613, IMG submission 184543) | Freshwater microbial communities from Crystal Bog, Wisconsin, USA - MA6M (SPAdes) | ecosystem: Environmental > Aquatic > Freshwater > Lake | place: Crystal Bog, Wisconsin, USA | collected... | reverse complement strand
CCCCTGTATTAAATGAAAATATTATATCGGGCGATAACTGGAAGTTGAGAAATTATGAAACAATCGACTTAACGTTACGAGGTAAAAAACTGTTCAAACATCTCAATCTCGCGGCCTCCTTACGCAACGCATTCGATACGAAATATTATGAACCGACTGCCCTACAAGCACCTGCAACGCTGCCTATGCCGGGAAGAAGTTTTTATCTTGAAGCATCGGTTAACTTTTGACGACTCCTTGCAAGATAAACCGTTGGCTGAGCGAAGCCGAAGCCGGCAAAATCGCTTCGACTCCGCTCAGCGAACGGCTTAACTTAATGACATTGGGCGAGTTACCTTACTGGTCTTTGTAATTCTCCCAAGAACACTTGCATTACGGATTGACCTGGTTTTTGACGCTTGGCCAATAACAGCCTTTATTAGTGAGTAAATTCCATATATCCAGGTTTTTTTCAGCTACGTTATCATTCATATCCTTTGCTTTTATTATAGCCGGCCAGCGTTCGCCGTAATAATTGGCCAATGGACCAATTTTTATAAAATGGATGCCCAATGTTGATAAAAAACGTAACAACGCCGACTCCATAGAGGCATAGGTATAGTAAATATCGTTTTCATAGCTTGCTCTAATGGCACAAACCATTAAAGCAAGACTAATATGTGGAAAAGTCCGCCGCTCGTCTAGTGTAAAATGATCCAGTTGCCAATTAGCATCAATACCCACCAACGTATGTGCTTCATTTTTCCTTTTTTTAAACGCTTTCGATACACAAAACCGTGATATTTCTGCCAAGTGCTTTCGATCAATAGACCCCATCACTGCAATATTATCAATTTTACAATGGAGCTCAGCTGGAAATAATTTTTCAGGGTTATTGGCATCAGGAAGGATAAGGCGGGTTGTCGCGGCAAAATCTCCAGAACTCCGGTGACGTATCAGGTAATGAACCGATTGCTGATCAAACTCGTCGAATTCCAGGCCATCAGAATAGTGTTCAGAATTTAAAAAACCGGTTTCAATGCAATATACTTGATAACGCAGTTTATACACCTCATTTTTAAGTGCATCAGAAGTCGCGGGTACCATCTCAAAATATTGATTAAAAACATCTATAGTATTAGCCAAGTGCTTGTCTCCTAATTAATCAGGGGTGCAGTTAATACAACAATTTACTGCATGGTTTTCTTGAAGCGTTTCGGGATGTTGAAGAGGCTGTTTTGCACATTATGCAATTTGAAATTATTCAATTTACAACAACCAGAATAAACCGGTATCAACAGGATAGTACATTGTTTGTTTCAGGATAATTTTTTTATTGCCTGTATCGAAGTGACCTGGCATTTTTCCGCTTCAATCAAGAAGTTCGTCTTATAATACGCCTCTTCCATGACCAATATCTTAAAGCCATTGGCAAGCAGCAATTCCTGAATCTCGTCTTCTGTTGGCAAGTATTTAAAACCACCTCCGGCGAGCAAACGAAGTTGAAATTTCAACACTTTATTGATCTTATCCAGGTCGATGTTGTGGGCAATACAATCATCGAGTACTCGTTGGCGATGTTCTGCGGATAATCCACGATCTTTCAAAGGGCTGGATATAACAAGTTTGCCATTCGGCTTTAGAACCCGGCACATCTCGCGGATCGCCATTTCCGGGTGTTCAATATTAAATAATACGTTAACGCTTGTGACGGCATCAAAACTCTCATCAGGAAAGTCCAGATGGGTAACGTTTCCAACCGTGACTGTTACGTTATCGAATTGCCGGGTTTTGGCGCTCGCGGTTTTCACCATGCCTTCGCTAAAGTCAATTGCGGTAACTTGTCGTTGCTGATTTGCAAGTCTGAGGGTAAGGTTACCCGTACCACACCCGGCGTCCAGTACCTTTATGCCTGGCAGGGATAACTCCGCTACACGATCAAGCATACGATTGTTGTCAGGTAAAAGGGCAATATAGTCGTAGGCCTCTTGTGAGAACTCACTCCAGAAGTCTGACCATTGATCATTGATAATGTCAAAACTACGACGGTACATATCGGCCTGAATCAATTGGGGAGCCACTACAGGCAGCCGTTTTCCCGTCATGAAGAGTAGTAACTCTGTGGCAGTTAACGACCCGGAAAGCATGGCGGCAACAGGGTTGGACGGGATAGGTCGCAGACCTTTTACTGCCTGTTGGTAGACACTCGGATCAACGTATTCAGGAAAGATTGGGCAGAATTTTGCGGCATTAAACTGATTCGTTTTGGGGTTATATTCCATGTACTCTTCAAAGGTCATGCCATCAGGTGCAAAGACCAACAGTGAAGCACCCATACCAATTATTGGCGAAGTGAATACGTACTTATTAAGTTTCCGTGCGGTAGCATAGAGACGAATTTTTTCTTCTATAGTAAAAAATTCGATAGCATCCACTATCACATCGCAGCCTTCAATGAAGGTCGTGATATTCTCGGCATTAATGCCTGTGTTAAATGTAGTTATCCGGCAATCCGGGTTTATATCACGTACCAATGCTGACATGACATCGGCTTTGTTTTTGCCAAGTGTAGACTCCAACGCACCATACTGCCGATTGCGGTCAGAAGCACCAAAGCAACTGGGGTCAGCAATATGAAAAGCACCGACACCGGCGCGTGCCAAGGTGACCAACTGGATACCGCCGACACCGCCAACGCCGGCAATGCCGATACAGCTGTTACGCAATCGTTGTTGGTCTTCTTCGGTTATTATCCCAATATTACGCGAGAAAAGTTCGTTGTAATGGGCATCATTTGATTCATATCGCATAATTGTCTCTCATTGAATAAATACTAGAGAAATTTAATAAGGGCAAAAAATAGTCAAATAGGTTGGCGTTATTTGCCATGATAATTCTTTTGTAAAAGGTTGGTTTTTTTTTTGCGACACGCTTCTACAGCTTTGTAACTAAACGATTTAGGCGATATCCACCCTGCTCTCGCAATCATTGGATGTTGTGGCTGATCATCTGTTACCCAAGGATAATCTGATTTCGCGAAATGTCTCTCACTGGATAGTGATTTTTCACTCGTTTACATATACTACATCTTGTGGCTACGAGAGTGATATAGATATTTTGCAGAGTCTATTGATTAACGGGAATTGCTTGGAATGAACGGGGTATTATCAAGTAAATATTTTATCAGCATAGTAAACTCGACTTTCAAAATAGCGGAAATTTAAAAAATCAAGTGACGCTGATCAAGTTGTTGCTATTATTAGCCAAAATCCGCCTACGCCGAGAAGAAGCTTTTATCTTGAGGCGCCGATTAATTTTCGATTCTATAAAAAATCCGGTATGAGCATTGGTTCTTTTGTCACCCAAGGCAGGGAAAGCACATTTAACCAGTGTGGGGAAAACCTTGCCCCTTTTGATGGAGAGCTTTACCTGATTAAACAGTTTTACCGGTTGCCGGAGTCTGATCTGCTATTTTCAGCACTTGAAATAGGCTTGGACTGGCAGGAAGAAACTATTTTTATTTTCGGAAAATGGGTTAAAGTTCCCCGCTTGATGTGCTGGTATGGTGATCCCGATGCTTATTATCAGTATTCAGGCGTTAAGCATCAACCCAAACCCTGGAATGCAGCACTCAAGCCAATCAGGGAAACAGTAGGGCAGCAATGCCAATGCACCTTTAACAGCGTATTGGCTAATTTATATCGTAACGGTCAAGACTCAATGGGGTGTCATGCCGATGATGAAAAAGAGCTGGGACACAATCCGCTCATTGCCTCGTTAAGTCTGGGCGACGAACGCTTGTTTAAACTGCACCATAAAAAAAGTAAAAAAACCGTGGATATTGCTCTCGGTCATGGCGATTTGTTAATCATGGCGGGAAGCCTTCAGCATCACTGGATGCATTCGATACCCAAAACCAAAAAACTTAAAACACCACGAATCAACTTAACGTTTCGCAAGATTCTGGTGGTTTAAGTATTGATTTGTAACTACTCAACCATTAAAAAATAGAACACGGATTTGACTGATTGACTCGGAGAAGGGAAGAGTTTTTTATATCATGCAAATAGTACGATGCCGCTCGGGGTCTGCAACCTCAACTTAAACGTTTGAAGGGTTAAATAACGTTTAAAACGTGAGTAACGGGGTTGCAAACCCCGTCACGCTTCAGATTCTGACAGATTAAGTATTGGTTTTATAATTTCCGGTTCCATTGGATTTTATCGAATGTCATTGATGGCATTCATAACGCATCCACTCATCGATTTTAAAGTTTAAAAATAAATGAACCTATAAGTCAGCATTACTTTTCGCATCGTTAAGTTTTAAACCCCGATAAAAACCGGAATCTTCAAGAAAATATTATAAAAATGAAAAATGTATGTGCTTGATATAATTTATGTAATTTTGGATATTATACCCCGTTAACGGCTTAATAATTTTATTGACAGGCTTTCAAAAAGAAGCGTAGATTGGTCACGAGGGAAGTATAAAGCTAATTTTTTTAAAAATTTATCCAGCGAAGCCTGTTATGAAAATAATGTCCTGCGTTAATCGGTTGCAATCGCTTTATATCAAGTCGAAACCTGCTGATGAGGTATTCAACAAATTGTTAACGGATATTCTTGAGTTGACGGATAGCCGGTTTGGTTTCATCAATGAATTAAAATACGATGAAACCGGTGCCCAATACCTCCAAGCATTGGCGATAACCAATATTGCCTGGGATGATGCCAGTCGGCGTTTTTGGGCGGATAACTACGCAAGCGGAATAAATTTTTATGCGACCGATGCCCTCTATTTTGCGAGTATTATTACCAATGCCCCGGTTATCGCTAATGACCCGCCCCATGACAGTCGTCGTTGTGGACGGATGCCCCCCGGTCATCCCTCTCTGGATTGTTTTCTTGGTTTACCCATTCGTTGTGAAGAAGAAATTATTGGCTGCCTGGGATTGGCTAATCGCCCAAGCGGTTACGATGAAGAGCTGGTCGAAACATTACAGCCGGTCATTGCTGCTTGCGCTCAGGTACTTGAAGGTTATCGCAGCGAAATGCGCAGGTTGGCGGCCGAAAAAAGATTTCAGGAGAAATCTATGCTGCTGGAAAATATAATTAATTCGTCGACCGATTATATTGTAGCCAAAGATATTAATTTAAATACCATTCTTTGCAATGAGACTTTTGCACAGGCCATTGGTAAAAAACAGACTGATCTGTATGGTAAAACGGATCGTGAAAATGGCGTAGCTCACTTTAAGTTAGATGATCAGCGTAGCGATCTGTCCGTGCTGTCCGGTAAAACCATGCATAACACGAATAACATTTATAATATTGATGGAACATCACATATTTTTGATTCCGTTAAAGTGCCATTACGATCAATTGACGATAAAATTATTGGCTTGCTTGAAATAGACAGGGATGTCACCGAAAAAAAAGCACTGGAGGAAAGGCTTCAACTGGCCGCCAGTGTTTTTACCAGTACACTTGAAGGCATTATGATTCTCTCTTCTGACGGTACTATTCTGGATGTTAATAATGCCTTTAGCCGTATTACCGGTTATGAGCATGACGATATTTTAGGTGAAAATATGCGCCTGTTAAACGCCGGCCTTCAGGATAATAATTTCTATGAGACTCTGTGGTACACCCTTAATACAAAAGGCCATTGGTATGGCGAAGTGTGGAACCGGCGCAAAAACGGTGAAGTCTATGCCGTGATGCAAAGTATTAATACCGTTACCGATGATAATCAAAAATCCCCCCGAAAATACGTATCGTTGTTATCTGATATCACCATGATTAAGGAGCATGAACATGAGCTGGAGCATATCGCCCATTACGATGCACTGACCAGTCTGCCCAATCGCTTATTCTTGGCAGATCGTTTGAACCAAGCCATAGCGCAAACCCGAAGACGAGGCGAACAGTTAGCGGTCGTCTATATTGACCTGGATGGCTTTAAGTCGGTTAATGATAATTATGGACATGAAGCGGGTGATCAAGTATTGATATCGGTAGCGCAGCGCATGAAACAGGCACTGCGAGATGGCGATACCCTGGCTCGAGTCGGCGGCGATGAGTTTATCGCCCTATTGCTCGACATTGGTAATATTGAAGCCAGCATACCGATACTCAACCGCATACTGATGGGCGTCTCCAAACCGGTATATTTTAGCCAGAGAAATCTCCAGGTTTCAGCCAGTTTGGGGGTCACTTTTTATTCGTCGACAGACACTATCAGTAACGATGAACTGCTACACCAAGCTGATCTTGCGATGTATCAGGCCAAGTTGGCAGGCAAGAATAGTTACCATTTTTTTGATGTTATTCACGATAGTCATATCAGGGGTTATCATGAAGGTCTGGAACGTATACGCCAGGCACTGGCCGCTCATGAATTTGTGTTGTATTATCAACCTAAAGTTAATATGCAGACAGCGGCAATTATCGGTGCTGAGGCCTTAATTCGCTGGCAACACCCAACCCAAGGCCTGCTGCCGGCGAATATTTTTATGCCAACGATTGAAGATAATCCCTTGTCGATAGAACTTGGCGAGTGGGTTATCGATACGGTTCTGGCACAGATGGAGCGCTGGACTGCCGCCGGACTCAGTATACCTGTGAGTATTAATATCAATGCCCGTCAGTTACAGCACACAGGATTTATAGATAGTTTGCGTACTTTGCTTGCTGCTCATCCGACGGTTAATCCGGGATCTTTAGAACTGGAAGTGCTGGAAGCCAGCGCGATGGAGGACTTGACCAAGGTATCCAAAGTGCTTGAAATTAGTCGGGAAATGGGTTTCAATTTTTCCCTGGATAACTTTGGTACCGGTTATTCTTCACTGACTTATCTAAAGCGCCTGCCGGTGACCACGCTCAAGATAGATCAAAGCTTTGTGCGTGATATCATCACTGATTCCAATGACCAGGCCATTGTAAAAGGTTTGGTTGGCCTGGCACCGGCCTTTGATCTTAAGGTTATTGCAGTCGGCGTTGAAACCATCGAACATGGCACCCTGCTCATGCAGCTTGGCTGCGACCTGGCGCAAGGCTATGGTATTGCCCTACCCATGCCGGCCAATGAGCTACCTGACTGGTGTACTACCTGGAAACCTGATCCGGTCTGGGCCGGTATGTCCTCGGCTATACGAGCTTAGAAGTATAGATCATAAATAATCCAAAAGACCTGCGGCAACCCACTTAGGTGGGCCAAAGTGGCATTAGATTTTGTTTGCTCACAAGCAGAGCTTGGACACCGAATAATAGAGTTTATTCACGGGGTGTCGCTTAAGTTGATAGCCAAAAGTGTAGTCTAGCCGTAAAAAAAATATAAATTAATCATTAATGTTTCTTATAAAATGAAGCTTAAATATGGTATATAAATCATTGCCTTATTGCAACGGTAATACAGACTTAAAAGATGAGCTTTTTAAAATGATTTCCGTAAATGCTTATTACCGAGCCGAAAAAAGAGGCTTTGAACCAGGCCATGAAGAAGAGGATTGGTATCAAGCAGAGTCGGAAATAATAAGCATTTATCGCTATTGGTTTCTGCGCGAATAATAGTGTTGGAACAAATTACCGTCATCTCAAATCAAGCCGCTGATACTCACAACACATCATCGAAAATTGATTTAATCGATACCTGCGTCCACTTTGATGTACTCTTTTACTGATTGACACGGATAAGGGAAGATTTTTTTATATCATGCAAATATTATTGAAATCGAAGGAGACAGTTATCGAAAAAACAGAGCTTAAAAAAGTAACCTGTTTTCAACCAAAACCGGCCAGGGTAATTGACGCGAACCGGACAAGATAGTTGACCCCAGACATCTGTCCTTGGCGGCTTGCGCTTGGGTAATCTGACGGCCTATGGGCTGTGATACGGCTTGAATAAAGGTTTTCTCATTGCCACGTGTTGACAATGCACAGCCATTACGGCTACATTGACCATTATAAAATTATTTATCTGGTGCTTAACCACATGTCTACCGTTACTTTTGATACTTTAAAATTTGTAGAAAAGCTTAAGCTGCCGGTATTTCAGATGCACAGGCTAAGGCCGAATCTGAGGCCTTGCAGGGTGTGTTAGCCGAGGCCTTGGATTCACAACTTGCCACTAAAAATGACCTGATTAAGCTAGATCGTCGGCTGGACGGGCTTGATGCTAAAATTGACCGCATGGACACCCGAATTTCTGGGGAGCTTACCTTGCTAAAATGGATGATGGGTATAATCATTGCCGGCGTTATGTCCATTGTCATCAAGACCTTTTTCTCATAAATCACCAAACTTTAAAAAACAGGTTATAGCTGAACGGGTCGCAGTCGCGTAGGTCGGGTTAGCGACAGCGTAACCCGACAAATCGAAGTGTCTGTGTCGGGTTACGGCTAGCGCCTAACCCGACCTTGTATTACTGCAATAGTAACTGACTGATAAAAAGAGGTATTTATGCAAACAGAAAAATGGTCAATACAGGATGCTAAAAACAAATTAGGGGCTGTGGTTGCCGCAGCTAAAGCAGGTAAGGCACAGATAGTTACACGTAGAGGCGTGCCAGCGGCGGTAACTTTATCAATTGAGGCTTTTGAGAAATTACAACAGCTAGAAGCCGCCCAAGCACCTTCATTTATTGACCATCTACTCAGTATGCCTCGTGATGACGGCGAGTTTGAACGTATGAGTGTTCAGCCAAGAGATTTTGAATAATGTCTTTCCTTTTAGATACCGATATTTTATCGGCTATTCGTCGCAAACAGCGAGATCCAAATTTAGAAAAATGGCTGCGTAGTATTAATTCGACAGATATTTTTCTGAGTGTTGTTACATTAGGTGAAGTTGAGCGTGGCATTGCCCTGCAAAGACGAATCAATCCAACTTTCTCCGAAGACCTGGAGCGTTGGTTGGATACTATTTTACTCAGATATGAACAGCGCATTTTGCCACTATTTGAACCTACGCAAGTCTCCTTAATTAATCCTTACCTATAACCAATAACATCTTTAATCGGCAAATCACCGTGGAATGTCTTGTCGACACTTTAATCAATCAACTGCTTTAATTACATCACACTGGGTAGCTAACTTTACCGATATCTAATTTCTACTGCCGTTGCCCCAAACAAGGATTTTAAGCGCGAAATCAGTTCATCCGTTGGATGTATTCGCCATTCATCACCGAGTTGAACAGCGGCTTGTGCATGCTGTGAGGTATAGTGGATGCTGACCGGGCAGCTACCGCCTTTAAACGGGGCAAGTACGGCACTTAATTTTTCAATATAAGGAGTCGGTTCCTGCGTGTCTTCTGTTGTATTCCAGGTTAGTTTAAGACCTCTTGAGAAACTCTCTCTTGCCTGATCCATATCGTATAATTTTTCTACCGTTAAACGTAGTCCACCCGAAAAATTATCAACACCCAAAGCACCTTCCGCGATCAAAAGATTATCGCGCGTAAATAACCCTTTATATTTATCATAAACGTCACCAAAAACAGCACATTCAAGTCGGCCGGTTTTGTCATCCAGGATGGCAAAGCCCATGGTTTTGCCCTGTTTGGTTTGACGGGTGCGTACCTCGACCACCAAGCCTGCAATCCGTGCTTCCACGCTGCCGCGAGATACCTGTAACGTGCCTATTTTTCCGTGGGTAAAGTTTTTTAATTCGGGTTCATATTGGTCTATGGGATGCCCTGTTAAAAACAGGCCCAAGGTTTGCTTTTCTGCGGCTAGTCGCTCATTGTCCGACCAAGGCTCCACCACGGTAGAATAGGCATCGGTATTATCGGCCGCATTGTTATCGTTATTTTCCGTTTCCGAATCGGATCCTGGTAGCGAGAACAGGTCATTTTGGCCGGTTTGTGCCATTTTTCCATGCTGCTCGGCCGCTCTTAACGCGGTGGGTAATTCGGCCAAATGAGCGGCTCTATTGTCATCAAACTCATCAAAAGCACCGGCGCGGATTAGTGCGTCCAAGACCCGTCGATTAAATTTTCGTAAATCGACCCGTTTGCATAAATCATATAAACCTGAAAACGGGCCGTTGTTCTCCCGTTCTTTAAGCATGTCTTCAATCGCGGCTTGCCCCACACCTTTGATTGCGCCCAAGCCATAAACAATATGATTATGGTCATTAACGGCAAAGCGATAGTTGGATACGTTAAGGGTGGGCGGAAGAATGGTTAGCTTCATTTGCCTACATTCTTCTATCAATACTACAACCTTGTCGGTATTATCCATATCGGCTGACAATACGGCCGCCATAAATTCGGCAGGAAAATGGGCTTTTAACCAGGCCGTTTGATAAGCGACCAGTGCATAAGCGGCCGAATGGGATTTGTTAAAACCATAGCCGGCAAATTTTTCCATTAAATCGAAAACATACGTGGCTATCGGTTCATCGACCTGATTTGACACTGCGCCGGTGGTAAACTTTTCCCGCTCTTTCGCCATTTCTTCGGCTTTCTTTTTACCCATGGCGCGACGCAACATATCCGCGCCGCCCAGCGTATAAAGTGCCAATTCACGGGCGATTTGCATGACTTGTTCCTGATACAAAATAACGCCGTTGGTCGGCTTTAAAATAGGCACCAGCAAGGGGTGGGCATATTCGGCCTTGGCTCCATGTTTAACATTAATGTAATCATCCACCATGCCCGATTCCAGTGGCCCCGGACGAAATAGTGCCACCAGCGCGATAATATCGTCAAAGCAGTCGGGTTTCAGCTTTTTAATCAGCTCCTTCATGCCGCGTGATTCCAGCTGAAATACGGCGGTGGTTTGGGCGTTGGTCAAAAGTTTATAAGAGTCCGGATCATCACGGGGGATGGTGGTTATATCAACCAGCGGGATGCCCAGGTGTTTGTGTTTGGCATTAATGTCCTGCAAGGCCCAATCAATAATGGTCAGCGTGCGCAGACCCAAAAAGTCAAACTTGACCAGGCCCACAGCTTCTACATCATCTTTGTCAAACTGGGTAACGAGATTGTTACCCTCCTGGTCGCAATACAGCGGTGTAAAATCGGTCAGTTTGGTCGGTGATATCACCACGCCGCCCGCATGTTTACCGGCATTTCTTACCGTGCCTTCCAGCGACAGCGCCATATCAATCAGGCTTTTGACTTCTTCTTCGGTGTCATAAAGCTGTTTAAGATCGGGGCTGTCTTGTAAGGCTTTGGTTAAGGTCATGCCGATTTCAAACGGAATCAGCTTGGCCAAGCGATCGACAAAGCCGTAAGCAAAACCCAGAACCCGCCCGACATCACGAATAACCGCTTTGGCGGCCATTGAGCCGTAGGTGATGATCTGCGCGACATGATCGCGGCCATAATGACGGGCGACATAGTCAATCACTTCATCCCGTCTATCCATACAAAAATCCACGTCAAAGTCAGGCATGGAAACCCGCTCCGGATTTAAGAACCGCTCAAACAGTAGATCGAATTCAATGGGATCAAGATCGGTAATCTTCAAGGCATAAGCAACCAATGAGCCGGCACCGGAACCCCGACCAGGTCCGACGGGAATAAGATTATTTTTTGCCCACTGGATAAAGTCGGCAACAATCATAAAGTAACCGGGGAAACCCATTTGGGTGATCATTTTTAATTCAAAATCCAAACGCTCATAGTAAACGCGCCGGTTTTCTTCATCCGTGCCTTTGCCCACTGCCGGATAATGTTGCAGTCGTTCTTCCAAGCCTTTCATGGACTCTTCTGCCATAAACTCGCCCAGATTCATGCCTTCCGGCACCGGAAAATCAGGTAGAAAGTTTTCGCCCAAGGTCAGTTTTAAGTTGCAGCGTTTGGCAATTTCTACCGTATTTGCCAACGCTTCGGGGATGTCGGCAAACAAGGCCAGCATTTCTTCGGTACTGCGTAAATATTGTTGGTCGGTGTAATCTTTGGGCCGTCGTGAATCATCCAATACGCGGCCTTGATTAATGCAGACCCGAACTTCATGGGCGGCAAAATCTTTTTGATAAATAAAGCGTACATCATTGGTGGCAACGACAGGTAAGTCGGTTGCCAGCGCCAGTTCAACAGCGGCGGCAATATAACGCTCTTCATCGGGCTTGCCAACGCGAATTAATTCCAGATAAAAGCTTTGCTCAAACAACGCACCCCATTGCTTTGCCAGACGTTTGGCTTCTTCATGATTTTCTGCGAGTAAAGCCTTGCCTATATCGCCGCTCATTGCGCCAGACAAGGCAATTAAACCCTGGTGATTGGCTTCTACCCATTCTTGCCTAAGCATCGGTACACCCTGATGCTGCCCTTCCTGATAAGCTTTTGAAATCAGTTCGGTCAGGGTGATGTAACCGGTGTGATTGTTGACCAGCAAGGTCATGCGATAAGGCGTGGCAGGGTCTTCAGGATTAAAAATCAAGACATCCGCACCGGCTACGGGCTTTATGCCTTGCCCCAGCGCGGCTTTGTAAAACTTGACCAGCGAGAACAGATTGGCGTGATCAGTGACGCCAACCGCAGGCATATTTAATTCAGCCAAGCGCTTAACGAGGGGTTTGATTTTTACGATACCATCTACCAGTGAAAATTCGGTATGAAGTCTTAAATGAATAAATGCGGGTTGCATGAAGGTAGTTGAATTAGAGTAGGAATAAGGTGACGAAGGTTGATATAAAGACAGGCCCGAATAACAAAGGCGAATTCAACTAAAGTTTGTATTTTATCATCCGGGCGGGTGATTGTTCTAACTATGACGCTTTTTGTCTTAATAGGGTAGACTTAGACATTGGCTACCCAACAATCAATTATCAAAATAAGGTACAGGTTAATGAGCGATTATCAACACGTTTTACTGGCAGTCGATTATTCTGAACAAGGTGTTTATGTTGCAGAAAAAGCACGGTCTCTGGCCAATCGTTATCAGGCCAAATTAAGTATTATTCACGTTTTGGACAATATTCCCATGCCCGATACCAACTACGGTACGGTGATTCCTTTAAATCAGGATTCATCAAATGAGTTGCTGGAAGCGGAAAAATCAAAGTTGATGCAGTTGGGTGATCAACTCGCTGTTGATTTGGACAATCGCTGGTTGCTTTGGGGTGTTCCCAAGCAGGAAATTATACATATTGCGGAACAGGAGCAGGTTGATTTAATTGTAGTGGGCTCACATGGTCGTCATGGGTTGGCTTTATTACTGGGATCAACTGCAAACAGTGTGCTGCATTATGCAAAATGCGATGTCATGGCCGTGCGCTTGCCGGATTAGGCGTTACGCAACTGTTAAAGATAGAACACGGATGACACGGATTTGACTGATAGACACGGATAATGGACGTTTTTTAATCTCATAAAAGCAGTTAAGGTGATTTCTGCGAAAGAACTTACCCATTAGACGAATCCAATCGCTTGCTTGATTGGGAAAATTCTACTTTTAATAGGTAAAATATTCTCCGGAAATCACCTTAAACTATGAGCCACACATGGGTGGCAATATACAGGTATCGTCACCGAGAGACGCGATTTATCGCGTCTCTATTTATCGCGTCTCTATTTATCGTGTCCCTACATCCGAAAACTCACGGGTTATCATTTAGACGCGATAAATCGCGTCTCTACGGAGATTAATTTATGGTTGATAGGTATAAGGTGATTTCTGCGAAAGAACTTACCCATTAGACGAATCCAATCGCTTGCTTGATTGGGAAAGTTCTACTTTTAATGGGTAAAATATTCTCCGGAAATCATCTAAGGTCTTTTTCGACTAAAAATAAAATCCGTTGAAATCCGTATGATCGGTGTCATCCGTGTTCTATCGAGTCAGAGTCGTTACCAAGCCGCTTTAATAGTTGGCATTGAGCTGGTTGTCTGATTCTGTTTTTTCCTCGTCGACATGATTCGCTTCACAGCCTTTTTGATAAAAAACAAAAGACGGCGGAAATGCGCTGATATCAATGGTTAAGGTGGTTTCTTTTTGAAATTTATCAGTGGCACTCACAGCGGCATTACGGAAATTGTTGATTAATTGGGTGGCCAGTTTTTGTTGTGCTTCATCTTCACCGAGCGTAAAAGGATCTTCCGAAAGATTGGTTTTATCGATAGCTTCTTGTAAAACATCGGCTGAAAGATCCTGGATTTTAGTTTCAAAAGTTTTAAAAACAGCGACGCCTTTTTCATGTTTGATGCGTTCTATGTCGTTGATATCGGCATAAAGCAGAAAAGCGCCTTTTGCCCCCTGAAACTCGTTTTTACAGATTCCGCCATCCATTACTCTGACCAGACTTAATTTTTTGTCGCCTTTCATGAGGGTCATCGGTGGATTTTTACCCGGCATTTGTTCCTCTTGAGTGACCGTTTTGGGCAATTTATTCAGGGTAACGGTGTTGTCATTTTGGGGTGCCATTGCCTCTTGCTTAACTGCTTGAGTTGAGCACGCCGCCAAGGTAATAAAGGTGATGCCGGTTAAAAGTTTTACGCTGGCGTTCATTGCTGTTCCGTTGGTTGTAGTTAAAGATTTATGGCGCTAATTATAATCCCTAACCGGGGTTTAAATTAACAAAAACCTTTCAGGGTCAACAGATAAGTTTTCTTGGTCGGATTTCAACAGACATTCTACGTTATAATGATTTTATAAACTGCGGGGTTTGTGAGTATTGATTGCTTGACCCCTTTGTTTTTAATGTAAATATTTGCTGTCAACCTTGACAGCTGACGTATGGTTTTTAGGAGAGTTGTGTGGCAAAGGCAAGTGATTTAAAGCGTGGAATGGTCGTCGAAATTAATGGCGTACCGCATGTAGTCAAGCAGGTTGATGCAAAAAGTCCTTCATCGCGGGGGGCATCGACCTTGTATAAAATTCGTTTTACTAATCTTAAAACCGGACAAAAACAGGACGAGTCCCTGAAAGGCGATGATTTTTTTAAAGACAGTGATTTGGTAAGAGCCAAGGTGCAGTTTTCTTATATTGATGGGGATAATTACATTTTTATGAATATGGAAGATTATACCCAGTACAGCTTGAGTCGTGATGACTTGGACGACCAAATTAACTATTTAAGTGAAGGTCTGGAAGGTATTGTGGCCTTGTTGATTGATGATGCCGTGCTGGGTATTGAATTACCCGGTTCGGTGGTGTTGGCCATTATAGAAACAGCCCCTGCCATTAAAGGCGCGACCGCATCCGGACGGACTAAAACGGCTCGTTTGGCGACGGGTGTTGAGGTTCAGGTGCCTGAATATTTGGAGACTGACGAGTTGATTAAGGTCAATACCGACAGCGGAAAATATATGTCACGCGCCTAAAATAACCCTGATGTTGGATTTTTCAATGACGATTAAAGCAGAGCACCGGTTGACGGTTGCTCAGGGTGAGTTTGAATTAAACCGGCTCCCCAAACGTCCCTTAGAGCTGTTGCGTGCCTGGGATGCCGCTGATGAATACTTGCTTGATACGCTTGCAGACGATCTGAAACCCGCGACGGAGCCCCGCATTTTACTGGTTAATGACAGCTTCGGTGCGCTGGCGGTTGCACTCAGTGCATTTCGTCCTCAAGCGGTATCAGATTCCTATCTTTCGCAACAGGCGACACGACTTAACCTGATTGCAAATGGTTTGCCTGAACATGGCGTTAAATTAATCACCAGTCTTGAGCCGCTGGTAGGACTGTTTGATTGGGTTCTGATTAAGGCACCTAAAACATTGGCTTTGCTTGAGGATCAATTGATACGCTTACATCCGCATTTGCAGCCGTCAACCAAGGTCATTGTGGCGGGCATGATAAAAGCCCTGCCGTCTTCGGTTTGGAAGTTGCTGGAGCGTTTGGTTGGGCCTACCACAACCTCGCTGGCAAGAAAAAAAGCGCGACTTGTTTTTGCAACACCTGATCCGGCGTTGGTTATTCCGGTTAGTCCTTATCCGGTTTGTTATCAACTTGAAGGTTCTGATTATTTAATTAGTAACCATGCCAATGTATTTTCGCGCGATAGTCTTGATATTGGCACGCGCTTTTTTCTTCAGCATCTACCCACCAGGCCTGGCTCTTGTGACATTATAGATTTGGGTTGCGGTAACGGTTTGGTGGGTTTAATGGCGGCCGAGAAAAATCCGGAAGCCACGATTCATTTTGTGGATGAGTCTTTTATGGCGGTTGCGTCCGCTAAAGAAAACTTTTATCGGGCTTTTGGGCCTGAGCGCAAGGCGACTTTTCGGGTCGGTGACGGGTTGACGGATTTTGAATCGGCTTCAGCAGACCTTATTCTGTGTAATCCACCGTTTCATCAGTTA
>Ga0208613_1000325_pt1 | contig 16362 bp, 12 predicted proteins | sample CryBogmetaGMA6M_FD_184543 | JGI IMG/M metagenome (GOLD analysis project Ga0208613, IMG submission 184543) | Freshwater microbial communities from Crystal Bog, Wisconsin, USA - MA6M (SPAdes) | ecosystem: Environmental > Aquatic > Freshwater > Lake | place: Crystal Bog, Wisconsin, USA | collected... | reverse complement strand
GCACTGCCATTCCGCCGTCCCGGCGGGGATGACGCGCCACGAGCTCCAGCCGGACGTCCACACGGCCGCCGGATTGAAGTGTGCGGATTGCCACAAGAACGGCATCTCGCACCAGATTGACCGGGGCGTGGATGGCGAGCATAGCTGTCGCAGTTGTCATCTTGGGGAAGGCCGGTACAAGGCGCCGAAGCCCGAGCACAAGGGGTTGCCGCCGCATCACCTCGAGAAGCTGGCCTGTACCGTCTGCCATTCCGGGACGGAGCCGGGCGAGCACCCCACGGTGGTGCGCACCTCGCGTGCCAATCGCCTGGGCATATTCGGCAAGGCGAAATGGGATACGGCACTTCCTGAGATCGTTGAGCCTGTGTTTGTCCAGAACGGGGAGGGCAAGATTGAGCCGCACCGCATGATGTGGCCGTCGTTCTGGGCCCGGGTGAAGGAAGGCCGGGTTACGCCGATTCCGCCAGAGGAAGTTCAGCAGGTCAGCACCGGTATCCTGGATACGGCACAGCAGGTTGCACGCGTGGTCTCGACGATTCAAGGTGCGGTGACCGAGGCTGGCGAGGCGGTGTATTCCGCCCCGATGGGGTTTGTTTCCGGAGGCCGGATATTCCGGGTCAATGTGGACGGCGGTCTCGACCTGTGTGGCGAGGCCGGAGCGGGGGCAGGCCCGTGGATGGTCCTGACCAGCAACGCGTGGAGCAGCGCCATTCCGGCATTTTCCCCGGACAAGTTTAATCCATCAGAGAACAAGAATGATGACCTCGCGGCGGTTGTAGTCCGGGCTGTGTTCGAGGCGCTCAAGGCTATCGCTCCGGCTTCGGCTAAACCGGTCCTGATCAAATCCGGCAAGGTGATGGCGATTAATGAGGCGGGTGAGTTGGCCCCGCTGGAGCAACCGGTCGCGCCGAAAGGGGAGACCTGGGCGTGGTTGACGGATGGCCGTATCGAGCCCATGGTGCCGGACTTTGCGGTGCGGACGGTCGGGGAACTGGCGGGAACAGGCCGTATGCTGACGGAAGAGCAGGTGGCGTTGATCCTGAAGAAGCTCGGCGAAAACTCCGGGTACATCAGCAGCGGCAAGCTGTTCCAGATGGGCAGCAGCGGCGCTCTCACGGCGTCGGCGCACCCGGCTGCGGAACCGGTGTCCTGGGCGTTCGGACACGATGTGCGTCCGTCTATGAAGGCACTGGGGGCGAAAGGGTGCGGGGATTGCCACAACCAGAAGTCTTCATTCTTCTTTGCCCAGGTCCAGGCGCAGGGACCTTTGAAGACGCGCCAGGCTGCCGTGACGCCGATGTATACCTTTGAGAAACAGGAGGCCAACTACAACCGGCTGTTCGGCATGAGCTTCACCTTCCGCCCGTACTTCAAGATGATGTTGCTGGGGGCGATGGGGGTGACGGCGGCGGTCTTTTTCCTGTACCTGATGCTGGCGCTGGTCCGGCTGACCGAAATGCGTGGATACTGGTGGCTGGAGGTCGGGGCGCTGGTGTTTACGGCATTGAGCGGGCTCGCCCTGTTCCTCTTTGCCTTGGTGGAGACACTGGTTCTGGGACACCCGCTGGTGGGGTATCCGGTGATGATTCGCATGGCCATGCTGGGCCTGTTCGCCCTGAGCCTTGCCATCTTGGCGATTTTGCGGGCGCGTGAGAACAGCTTCCATCGTGTTGATCACCCCGTTGCGTCCCTGATGCAGCGCCTTCTCTTCTGGGCGGCGGTTGCCGCCGGGCTGGTCGTGGTGGCGGGCATGCTGGCCGCCATGGTGCCGGTACTGGGCGAACAGGGGCAGCACATGTGCATGTGGTTGCACCGGGGCGGCACCCTGGTTGTGGTTGTTGCTATCGCGGGTTACAGCCGTCTTGCCGTGCGGGCGCGCCAGTTGAAGTCGTGACCCAGTCGCCACAGTTTCACCGCTTCCGCCATCCGGCGATGAACACCTTTTACGAGGTGATCGTGGCGGGGGGGGATCCTGAGCGTGCGAGGCAGGCCGCCGCGGCGGTATTCCGTGAGGTGGACCGGGTGGAGACCCTCCTCAGCCGGTTCGATGCCGGCAGCAATATCGGGCAGATCAACCTCCTGAAGTCCGGCCGGCGGGTTCGGGTTTCACCGGAGACCATGGACTGCCTGCTTCAGGCGCTATGGGTCTGGCAGGAAACGGACGGCGCCTTCGACGTGACGGTGGGCGCGCTGGTGGAGTGCTACCGGACGAAAGAGGGGGGGAGGCTCCTGCCCGATGACGCGACGCTCGAGCGGGCGCGGGACCGTGTGGGAATGGAGAAGCTGATGTTGTTTCCGGAGCGTTTCGAGGTGGAGGTGACCCGGGACAACGTCGAGGTGGATTTAGGGGCGATCGGGAAGGGCTTTGCCCTGGATAGGGCGGTTGAGGTGCTGGAGGAATGGGAGATTCCCAACGTCCTGATTCACGGCGGCACGAGCAGTGTGCTGGCGCTGGGGCAGGGGGATCGTCCTGACGGGTGGGGTGTGGGCGTGTGCGGTGATTGGGGTGCGCAGGCGGGCATCGAACCGGTCACGTTGCGGAATGAATCACTGGGGGGTTCCGGCACGGAGGTGCAGGGCCCCCACATACTGGATCCGCGCACAGGCCGTCCGTCACGCGGGCACCTGGCCGCCTGGGCGACCAGCCCCTCGGCGGCAATTGCAGATGGCCTTTCGACGGCTTTCATGGTAATGAGTACGGATGAAGTCAAAGCCTATTGTGCCGCCCATGAAGGCATTACGGCTTATGTAGTCAATCAAGACGGAGTAATTATTCACACGGGAGAAAGCACATGAAAAAGATGGTTATGACGATGGCGGTGGCAGTGGCATCTGCGGCAATGATGGTTCATGCGGAAGGCCAGGACATGGAGAAGTTGAAGTTGGATCTGCCCAAGGCGTTGTTTGCGGGGACGCCGGCAACGTTGAAGTCGGCAAACCTGGAGCCGGCGCGCCAAGGCCCGCGACCTGATCTGATGGTGCCTAAAGGAGTCGCCAACCTGTCGAAGGGCAAGACGGTCACCGCGAGCGATGCGATGCCGGTGATCGGCGATAAGGCCATGGTCACCGACGGGGACAAGGACGGTGCCGATGGCAGTTACGTCGAATTCGGCCCCGGCAAACAATGGGTGCAGATCGACCTGGGCAAGAGCGCCAGTCTGTATGCGATTCTCATCTGGCACTTCCACTCCCAGGCGCGCGTGTACCGGGATATCGTGGTTCAGGTGTCGGACGACCCGGACTTCATCACAGGCATCAAGACCGTATTCAACAACGATCACGATAACTCCTCGGGCTTTGGGGCCGGCAAGGACAAGGAATATGTCGACAGCTACGAGGGAAAGTTGATTGACGCGAAGGGTGTCACCGGCCGGTATGTGCGATGCTACAGCAACGGCAGTTCATCCGGCGACGTCAACCACTACGTTGAGGTTGAGGTATTCGGAAAATAAGGGTGGCTTCCATCAAACTGCCGGTATTTCCACTGCTTCTCGTGATTGGCATCATGGCGCTTGGCCTGCGCTGCTGGCAGCTTGACAGGCGCCCGATGCACCATGATGAGGCGAATCAGGCGGTTCGCACCGGCGGGGTGCTCGAGACCGGTGTATACCGGTATGACCTTGAAGATCATCACGGCCCCACGCTGTACTACTTAACGCTGCCCCTGGCGTGGTTGTCCCACCAGCGGGACCTGGCGCATCTGAGTGTAACAACGGTTCGTTTGGTTCCTGTTCTCTTTGGCGTGGCATTGATCCTGTCGCTGGGTCTGCTCAGTCGGGGGTTGGGCCGGGGTACCGTTCTGTGTGCCGCCGCATTCACGGCCCTTTCGCCAGCCGTTGTTTACTACAATCGATTCTATATCCAGGAGTCGGTACTGGTGTTCTTCACGTTCGGCGCCATCATTGCCGGTTGGCGGCACGTGCGGACGGAGGGCACCGCATGGGCGCTGGTTGCCGGTGCGTGCCTGGGGTTGATGTACGCCACCAAGGAGACCTGCGTGATCGCCTACGCGGGGATGCTGGCCGGGATCCTGGTGGTCCACCGGCATCATGATGATCCCTGGCCGATCCGGCGCAGGCACATGCTGAATGGAGTGGCTATGGCGGCCGCGTTTGCCGTTACGCTGCTGTGTTCCTTTTTCACGAACCCGGCGGGACCGGTGGATTCGGTGCTGTCGTTCGGAGTGTATCTCAACCGGGCTGGCACGGGGGGGGCACAGGTACATCCCTGGTATTACTACTTTCAGAACATGATATTCGTGCGTCACGCCGGCGGGCCGGTCTGGAGCGAGGGGCTGATTGTGGGCCTGGCACTGGTTGGCGGCGTGGCCGCCTGGCGGCGGCGTGACTTCGGCGGATTGGATGAACGGTTGCTCCGGTTCCTGACCGTGTTCACGGTGGTGGTGGCGGTCCTGTATTCCCTGATTCCCTACAAGACCCCCTGGCTGATGCTCACCTTCCATCAGGGGCTGATCCTGCTGGCAGGCTTCGGGGTGGTCACGCTATGGCGTGCGCGGGCTTCGTGGTCTTGGCGGCTCGGGGTGGCGGGAGTCCTGGTGGCCGGCCTGATGCACTATTCGGTCCAGCTGTGGCGGACCAATTTCCGGTATGAGTCTGATCCCCGTAACCCGTATGCCTATGTGCAGACAAGCAGGGATTTCCTGAAGCTCGTGGATCGGATTGTGACCATGACCGCCTTGGTTCCCGCGGGCGGGGGGGCGGTGGTCGCGGTGGTGACGAACCCGCACGATGCGTGGCCGTTGCCGTGGTATTTGCGGAAGTTGCCGGATGTGGGCTACTGGGCCGATGCGTCAAGCTTGCCTGTGGGCGTGAAGCCGGCAGTGATTGTCACGTCGATGGACAAGGATCAACCCTTTGACGGCTACGAGACGGAGCTCTATCAACTTCGCCCGGATGTGTTCCTGAATCTGCACGTGCGCGGGGATCTCTGGCGGAAATTCATGGAAAAACGGGAGGGGAGCCTGCCTGTCGGCCCGTGAGCGCCCTCCCGTCCATTGTTACGGGATCTGGGGCCATTTGTTGTCGGGGCGGATCTTGACGTCCTTCCAGACGTCCTCCGGTTGCGGGGAGAATCCGGGCTGCACCAGTTTGCCGGCCAGTAGATCCTTCTCCGACATCCCTGCCGCCATGGTAAAGAAGGCGGCGCATTTTTGAACATTCTCAAGTAACTGCGGGGTCTTATGCTCGTACTCGATCGAGAAGACGCCACGGAAGTGCTGGTGTTTCAGCTCCGCAAACATCGCTGTCGCCTTCGAGATCCCCGTGCCCCACGGCACATCGTGTCCCTCGGGCCCCTTGACGTTCAGGTCCTTGAAGTGCAGCGAGATGATCCGCCCCTGAAGTTTCTGAAGGCATTCGACCGGATCCAGTCCCGAGCGGACCCAGTGGCCGGTGTCGGCACAGGCTCCGATTCGCCTGCTGTGGCCCTTGCAGGCGGCCAGCACCGTGTCGGGATTCCAGTAATGCGACGGTTTCGGGTGGTTGTGGATGGCAATGTTGATCTTGTACTGGTCACACAGCGTGTCGAGCAGGGCGAACTGCTTCTCGTCCGGTTCGGAGCAGATTGTTTCGATCCCGACGGACTTGGCGAATTCGAATAACTTGCGCCAGCCGGCTTCATTACCGGCGCCCGTGACGCCAAAATTGACCAGCCGGATGTCGAGCGCCTTCAGCTTGGCCAGCATCCCGGCCTTCGCGCTGGCATCCATGTCCGGCCCGATATTCCCCGCCAGACCGCCGCCAAGTGCCTGGCCGGGGTAGGCTTCGATATACTTGATGCCGAGGGCGGATGCTTTCTCGGCAGTATCGATAAGGGTCGTGTTGTTGAAGGTCCAGGCCTGGACGGCCAGTTTCCAATCCGGAGACGACGCGCCCGCCTGGGCGGTCAGGAGTGTGGCGCCCATCAGGCCCAGGACTCCCAGCATTAAGTGTAATCGGTTCATGTGATTGTTTTCCTTTGGACTGTGATCGGTTAGAACACCCGGTAGTTTTTGCGGATCAGCGGGGCGGCATCTGGAAGGTTGGTGCAACGCATCTTGTCGCCATCCCACTGAATTTTCGTGCCCAGGCGGATAGCCAGGTTGCCCAGCAGCACCGTCTCTGAGAACGGACCCGCATAGTCGAAGTTCGATCCGGGCCGGGGGCCGCCTTTGCAGGCATTAACCCACTCCATGTGCGGATTGGATTTGGGCACGCGCGGGATGGTTTTCGCAGGCCGCGTAAAGGCCTGCATCGCTGACTCCGGGATCAGCCGGGGACTCGTGCAGTAGTCGGACTGATCCATGATCGCGCCTTTTTCGCCGAGAATGAGCTGGCCGGAACTGGGCATCTCGCGGCTTGCTTCCAACTCCTTCGGCCGTTCCGGCGTCCTGCCGCCGTCATACCACTTAAGGGTGAGGGGGGGCCTCTTGCCGCGGGCGGGGAATTGGTAGGTGATAACCGAGCTCTTCGGGCAGCCCTCCGCGGTGTTGCCTTCCGAGACGGCTTCCACACTGGTCGGATACATCAGATCGAGCGCCCAGAAGGAGGCGTCCATTAGATGACACCCCATGTCGCCGAGTGCGCCGCATCCGAAATCCCACCAGCCGCGCCAACCGAACGGCAGGTATGCCTTGTTGTAGGGGCGTTCCGGGGCGACTCCCAGCCAGGCGTTCCAGTCCAGTGTCTGGGGAACATCGTCGATTTGTGCCGGCCGGACCAGGCCGCCCTGGCGCCAGACCGGGCGGTTGCTCCAGATATGGACTTCGTGTACCGGGCCGATGGCGCCGGCCTGAATCCATTCGCGGACCAGGCGTATGCCTTCGCCAGCGTGGCCCTGGTTGCCCATCTGGGTGATGACACCATGCTTGCGGGCCGTTTCGGTCAGTGTGCGGGCTTCCCAGATCGTGTGGGTGAGGGGCTTTTGCACATAGACGTGCTTGCCCATCTCCATGGCCATCAAGGCTGCGGGAAAATGCATGTGATCAGGCGTGGAGACGGTAACGGCGTCAATTTTGTCGTCCATCTCCAGCAGCATCTGCCGGTAGTCCTTGAACTTAGGGACATTGGGGTAGTTCGCAAAGGTTGATCTGGCGCGGTTGAAGTCGACGTCGCACAACGCCACGATGTTCTCGCTGGCGACGCCCGCGATGTCGCTGGAGCCTTTCCCGCCGCAGCCGATGGCGGCGATGTTCAGTTTCTTGTCGGCGGCGATGAGCCTGCCCTTGCGTAAGGGATGGCTGCTGCCCGGGGTCGAATGACTCCAGGGGAAATGGAAGGGTGCCCAGGCGAATGCGGCTGCTCCCAGGCCGGCTGCCTTCAGGAATTCTCGTCGGTCCAAATTTTGTTTTTTCATCAGGCTGTTTAGAATAATATATCATGATTTTACCGTCTCCCACCCAAATGGGTGGTTTTTTTCTGAGAGCCCTGCGCCAGGGGGAACCCACCCCCAGCCCCTCCAAGGAGGGGATCAGTCGTAAGGCGCGACAAATCAACCAATTCCCCTCCTTTGGAGGGGGCAGGGGCGGGTTCCCTGTTTTGGCTTAAGTATGAATAAGCCCTGCTGAAGTCACAGGCACCCTGCTGTCCCGGCGCCCGGCTTTAACAGTTGACACCGGGGGCGTGATTCCTGTTAAATCCACGCGTTTTAAACCCCTTGGAGGATTACCTATCTTGGATCTTGAAATTTTGCGCCACAGCACGGCGCATGTCATGGCCGCCGCTATATGCCGGCTCTACGAGAATGTCCAGCTGGACATCGGTCCGGCGACAGACGGGGGATTCTACTACGATTTCGATCTTCCTCATCGCTTCACTCCCGAGGACTTTTCTCTGATTGAGGGCGAGATGGCCAAGATTGTGGCCGAAAACCTTCCCTTTGAATGCCTTGAAATGAGCCGGGAGGAAGCCCGGGGCCTGCTTGAGGCCAGGGGGCAACGCTACAAGCTGGAGCGTCTGGCCGACATTCCTGAGGGGCAGACGATCACCTTCTACCGCTGCGGCGACTTCATGGACCTCTGCCGTGGTCCGCATGTGGCCCGCACGGGCGACATCAAGGCGTTCAAGCTGACATCGGTGGCAGGCTCCTATTTCCGGGGAATCGAGACCAATCCCATGTTGCAGCGCCTGTATGGGTTCGTGGCGCTGTCGCAGAAGGAACTGGACGAGCAGGTGTTGCGGATGGAGGAGGCGCTGAAGCGCGACCACCGCAAGCTGGGCAAGGAGCTGGATCTCTTCAGTGTGCAGGAGGACGTCGGGCCGGGCCTGATCCACTGGCACCCGAAGGGTGCGCGCATCCGGTCCATCATCGAGGAGTACTGGCGCCAGGAGCATTTCAAGGCCGGCTACGAGCTGTTGTACACCCCGCACATTGGTCGCGCGGGCCTGTGGGAGACTTCCGGGCATCTCGGGTTTTATGCCGAGAACATGTATGCGCCCATGGCGATTGACGATGTGTCGTATTACGCCAAGCCGATGAACTGCCCGTTCCATATCCAGATATACAAGAACAACAAGCACTCCTATCGCGACCTGCCGCTGCGCTGGGCGGAGCTGGGAACGGTGTACCGCTACGAGAAAACCGGCGTCCTGCACGGGCTGCTTCGTGTGCGCGGCTTCACCCAGGATGATGCGCACATTTTCTGTACGCCCGAACAGATTGTCGACGAGGTCAAGCGTACGGTTGAATTCGCGTTGCGGATCTGGCGCTCGTTCGGGTTCACCCAGATCACCGCCTACCTCGCCACCAAGCCCGCCAAGGCGGTGGGCGAGCCGGAGCGCTGGGAGCAGGCCACGGAATCCCTCCGCCAGGCCCTCGAGGCCGAGAAGATCCCCTTCGTGGTGGATGAGGGCGGGGGCGCCTTCTACGGACCGAAGATCGACCTGAAGGTCAAGGATGCCATCGGGCGCGAGTGGCAGATGAGCACGATCCAGTTTGACTTCAACCTGCCGGAACGCTTTGAGCTGACCTATCGCGGCGATGACGGACAGGAGCACCGCCCCTATATGGTGCACCGTGCGCTGCTGGGCAGCCTGGAGCGCTTCTTCGGCGTCCTGGTCGAGCACTATGCCGGCGCGTTTCCGCTCTGGCTGGCGCCGGAACAGCTCCGGGTGTTGCCGATCAACGACAAGGTGCTGCCGGCTGCGGAGGCGCTTGCCGACGCGCTGAAGACGGCGGATTTCCGGGTAGGCGTGGACCGGAGTTCCGACAAGCTCGGGGCGAAGATCCGCGATGCGCAGATGGCGAAGATCCCGTACATGCTGATCCTGGGCGCCCGCGAGGCGGAAGCCGGGCTGGTGTCGGTCCGGAGCCGCACGGCAGGGGATCTGGGAACGATGAAATTGGAAGAGTTGATCGGCCGGTTGCGCGAGGAAGTCGCGGCCAAGGCCGTGGGTGGGAACACAGGGGCCTCAGAAAGCCCCGCAACAAGGAGGTAGGAAATTCGTCCGCAGACAATCAGAGTAAATCACCGTATCCGGTGCCCGCAGGTCAGGTTGCTTGACGCCAATGGAAACATGCTCGGCGTCATGACGGTCAGCGAGGCCATGTCCATCGCGGTTCGCGCCGGGTTGGATCTGGTGGAGGTGTCGCCCAATGCGGAACCGCCTGTTTGCCGGGTCATGGACTTCGGCAAGTTCAAGTACGAGCAGGCCCGCAAGGAGCGTGAGGCCCGCAAGCATCAGCATGCGGCTGAGATGAAGGAAATCAAGTTCCACGCCAATGTGGCGGATCATGATTTCGAGACGAAGATGAGCCACATCCGCGGATTTATCGAGAAGGGGATGAAGGTCAAGTGTTCCCTGTATTTCAGGGGGCGCGAGAACGCACACCGTGAGCTCGGGTTCGAGGTGATGAACCGGGTGGTCAAGGGCGTCGAGGAAATGGCCGCCCCGGATATGCCGCCGAAACTGATGGGCAACAGCATTGTGATGGTGCTGGGCCCCCGTGCCGGCAAGCCCGCAACGCGCGATCAGGCCCCGGCACGACCGGCGGGATTCCAGAGTTCCCTCCCGATTCCGGCGCCAAAACCCGCGCCGGTGGCAGGGGTGGCTCCGGGACCGGTTCCGGTCAAGCCAGCCTGACCCCGAAAAAAGCTTTACGGGGCGGTGGCTCTGCTGTAGAGTCCCGCCCTTGTTTTCCCGGAAGGCAGGACATTCCGTTCCTAGTCCTATTGCCTGACCCGGGGTGAGGAGCATCATGCCTAAGAAAAAAACGAAGAAGATGGTCAGCAAGAGGGTGAAGAAGACAGCCACGGGGAAGCTTATGTTTAAGCGTCCGGGCAGCGGTCATCTTCTGAGCAGCAAGACGAGGAAGCAGAAGCGCAATATGCGCGGCGGAAAAGTGATCCACGATTCCGACCACAGGCGTATTGCGGAAATGATCTGAACGTATTGAAAGGACGAGATTATGCCCAGAGCAACTAATGCGCCGGCGTCACGTAAACGCCGGAAATTAACGCTGAAGGCGGCCCGCGGTTTCCGGGGTTCGCGCAGCAAACTGTTCCGCCAGGCGACCGAGGCCGTTGACCGCGCGATGCGGTTGGCCTACATCCATCGCAAGGACAACAAGGGGAACTACCGCCGCCTGTGGACGGTGCGTGTTTCCGCCGCCTGCCGCGAACAGGGTCTGGCCTACAGCCGTTTCACGCAGGGATTGAAGAAGGCCGGCATCGAGCTGAACCGCAAGATGCTGTCCGAGATCGCTATTAATGATCCCGATGGTTTCGTGCAGATCGTGGCCTTGGCGAAAAAAGCCATTGCCTGATCGCGAACACGTGTGAATGATGTACGGCCGCCCTGACGGGCGGCCGTTTTTTTTGGTGCATGCTTGTAATCCAGGACATTCCAGATACGGCTCCGGCGGGGTTTGTTGTCGAAAAACAGAAAGCAGGGTGAAGTCATGAGGATGCAGACGTGGTGGAACGGCGGATTCATGGTGATAGCCTTGTCATTAACTTCCGTCGTTCCCGTTGGCGCGGCGGTTGTCCCTGCTGATCTCGTCAAGGGCGAGACGAACGGCGTTGATCGGTCGCGGACCTACAACCTGGGGTCGACGGGACTCCGGGGCTGGATCTACACGCGGCCTGCGAGCAATCTTGACAGTTCCCAGGGGCGGACCACCGCGGCCAGCCGTCAGATCCTGGTGACGCATGTGGGGACCAACTCGCCGGCGTCGGGCATCATGCAGGTCAACGACGTGATCCTGGGCGTGGGGCGAAAATCCTTTGACGAGGATGCCCGCAAGGCGTTCGGCCGGGCGATCACGGAGGCGGAGAAGGCGGAGAACAAAGGAGTTCTGGAACTCATCCGGTGGCGCGCCGGTAAAACCGAATCTGTCCAGCTCAAGCTCAGGGTCATGGGGTCGTACAGCTCCATGGCGCCCTATGACTGCCCCAAATCAGCGCTGATCCTGGAGGATGCCTGCAAGGCACTCGAGAAGGAACCGTTGGATGATAACCTGTGGGGAGCGGTCAACGGCCTGGCGCTGCTGGCCACCGGCAAGCCGGAATATCTGCCCAAAGTGGCGGCCTTTGCCCGCTCGATGGCGGCAAAGGAAGCAGACCAGAAGGGCGGCGGGGCTTGGGACTGTGGCTATAAGAACCTGTTTCTCAGTGAGTATTTCCTGCTGACTGGCGACAAGGAAGTTATGCCTGGGATCACGTCACTGACCGTCAGGCTGGCGCGGGGGCAGGGCCTGTATGGCACGTTCGGGCATGGGTTCTCGTGGCTGACCCCGGAGGGCAAGCTTCACGGATCGATTCCCCCCTACGGGCCGGTAAACCAGGCGGGACTGATCGCCAACCTCGGGATCGTGATGGGAAAGAAGTGCGGGGTGAAGGATCCTGAAGTGGATCCCGCGATTGACCGGGCTATGAAGTTCTTCGGGTATTTCGTGGACAAGGGGACGGTTCCCTATGGTGAACACGAGCCGTATCCGTTCCATGAGAACAACGGCAAGAGTGCGCTGGCCGCGATTTTGTTCACGCTTCAGGGCAACCAGCCCGAGGCGGCGCGGTTTTTCGCGAAGATGTCGACGGCGGCTTATGAGAACCGGGAATACGGGCACACGGGCCAGGGGTTCAGCTACCTGTGGGGTGCGCTGGGCGCCAATGCGGGCGGCCCCGCGGCGCAGGCGGCCTTTGTGAAGGAGGCGCAGTGGCACCTTGACCTGGTACGGCGCTGCGACGGGTCGTTCACGTATGACGGGGGCGAGCAGTATGGTGCCGGCCGGACGGATGACGATACCTATTACGGCAAGAGCAGCTATTCCGGCTTGAGCCCGAACGCCACCTACGTGCTGACCTATTCCACGCCACTGAGGAAGCTTTATATTACCGGGAAGGGCGTGAAAAAGGCGAATAGTCTGAGCCGCAAAGAGGTGGCGGCCGCCATCGCGTCCGGGCGTTTCGATGTGGATCGCAAGCAGAAGAGCCCGCAGGAATTGGTAGCGGCGTTCAGCGACTGGTCGCCGGTAGTACGCGGCTGGGCGGCGGAGGAGCTGGCTGGCCGCCCCGGGGCGAAAGCGATGGTGCCCCAACTGATCGCCATGGCGCAAGGCAAGGACGTGCATATCGCCCAGGGTGCGTGCGAGGCGCTCGGCCATATCCGGGACCAACAGGCGCTGCCCGTGCTGATCCGACTGCTCTCCTGCAAAGACCGCTGGTTGCGGTTCAAGGCGGCGCAGGCTATCAAGAACATGGGCGGCGAGGCCGTGTCCGCCCTGCCGGACATCCTCAAGGCGGTGGCCCAGACGGCCGAGCCCCTTCAGCCGATCGAGTGGGCTGATCCCATCCAACTTGTCCACGGGCAGTTGGCCGCCGCCCTCTTCGAGGGGCCCCTGTCAAGCCAGCTCGGGAATGCTGAGCCTTCGCTGCGTTATCCGGCGATACGGGTCATCGCCAGGAATGCGGATGGCATGGCTCGGGCCAAGATGCGAGGCTATATTGAGAACCAGCTGACTGAGGCGGATGTGGAGGTTCTGGCGTCGGACATCCTGGCCGCCATTGAGGAGGTGGCCCCGGCCGACACCATGTTCGGCAATGAGATCCGGATGGGTGGGTTGCAGGCATTGGTGAAGTATCACTACCGTGAAGGCATCAGCGCCGGCCTCAAATTCGCGAAGTCCCAGAACGGCCATGCGAGCGAGGAACGAATTCCAGCCATCATGAACCTGTTGAAGTCTTATGGCACGGCTGCACGCGGAACGGTGCCGGAGTTGAAGGAGTTGATTGTTCAACTGAATGCGCAATGCCAGAGAGGTGAATTCCCCTCGGACTGCAATAAGAAGCGAGTCGACGCGATTGCGGAGGCGATCAGGGACATCGAGGCCGCGACCACGCAACCGGCCATGCGGAGCGCCAAAAAGTAGAACTTCAAATCAAGGGAGACCGTGAGCGATACAGGACTCGAACCTGTGATCTCTGATGAGTGACCCCGAGTGCCCGACGGAATGCGGGAATTTGAAGGATTCATAAATGCTTCAGGTTCCGCTGAAGGCAGAACCTGAAGCCGTCATGCGCGGTGAAGGGGGATCAGAATAGATAGTTCACGCCAAGCTTCACCAGTCCGAAGTTGTAATCACCGTCGATCTTTTCGGATTCGGTGATACCCATGGCGGAGACGGAGACGTCACCTTCCAGGTCCAGGATTGTGTATCGGTACTCCGCAAAGAGCTCCCAGTTCTTGTGGAAGGGCAGATTGAGCCCCGCTGCGAAGTGGACGCCCACAGAGTTGTCCACATCGACCGAGGCCTTCATGGCAATACCATCGAAGGCTGCGGGATTGATGCTGGCGTCCATGTCGGTGATGTTGTAGTCAACACCCGCCAGCAGGTACCCTTGGAGCTTCTGCACCAGAGGAGCCCTGCCCACCACGGACAAGCCGATGGTGGTCAAGTCCTGATCCAGCGAAACGCCTTCCTCGCTGTACTCATCGCTGAAGCGGGATACTGATAATTCAATCCCGATGTACTTGATCACTGCGACTTCTGCCTGTATTCCGTAGCCAGCCTTGGATTTCTCAATATCTCCTCCTGCCGAATACGCCCCGTGGGCACCGACGCGGAAGAGACTCTCATCCTGGGCCTGTCCCGAGAGTGCAAAACAAGCCGTGAGCACAGCTATAACCGTGATAAATGTTTTCATCGTATGGATCTCCTTCATTCAGACTTAAATGACATTCATGCAATGCATCCGTCATGTCGTGTGTGTGGTCCACCTCCTTTGACGCCCGGGTTGATGGGGTCGTGTTCGTCGCTGTCTTCACTTTAGAGGGGTAGTCCGGATGGGGCAATTGGCAGAAGTCTGATTTTGAGTGCGAAAAAGGCTTACGCGGGTACTCCATTTGTTTCCCTGGTTAAGGGCCGCACCGACCGTCTTAATGGCAACTCTAGGGCGGTTCGACAGGTTGCTGGATCAATTCCTGCAAGACGGCCATCTGAAACGTTTCAGATGACTGAAACGGTGGGTTCAGGGGCTGGGAACCAGGGGTATTCAACTCCTCAGAAACAAATAGCCTGGCACCATATCCACCGTGGGGGAAAGCCCGCCGCCCGCCAAATACCTGTGGGATTCTGACATGGAGATACAGGATGAGTCTGATTGGGGTTGTTTGCGATCCGGTAGGTGATAAAGTATTTCGCTACCCCGTGGAATATCCGCGAAGGTTGTATGCAGCAAGGCATTCAAGAAAGAGGAGAATCGGAATGAGGAAGTCATCGTTGTTGGTAGTTCTATTGTTTGCCGCAGTGTCGGCGCATGCTGATGTAACCCTGAACGGACTATTCACCGATCACATGGTTCTCCAGCGTGACATTCCGGTGGCGGTTTTCGGGACGGCCGAACCCGGCGAGCCTGTCACAGTCTCCTTCTCTGGACAGGAGAAGTCGACGACGGCCGACAAGGATGGCCAGTGGATCGTCAAGCTTGACGCGATGAAGGCCTCAACGAACTCCGTCACCATGACTGTTGCGGGCAAGAACAAGCTCACGATCAGCGACATTGTCGTCGGCGACATCTGGGTTTGCAGCGGCCAGTCCAACATGGAGTTTGTCCTGGGGCAATGCGGGAGGAACGAAGATGTCAGCCAGGCGAATTTCCCCTTGATGAGACAGTTCCATGTGCCGGGGCACGCGTCGAATCACCCTGTAACAGAAACGAAAAATGGCTGGGTTGTCTGTTCGCCCGGATCGGCTGGAAATTTTACGGCTGCGGGGTTTTATTTCGGACGCAAACTGCACCAGGAAACGGGTGTCCCGATAGGACTGATCAAGAGCGCCTGGGGCGGAACAGCCATTGAGCCATGGGTCTCGTCGGCTGGACTGGCCTCGGTTTCCGAATTGTCCGCCGACAAGGAGAACCTTGACAAGCAAATTAAGGCCTATGTTGATGCGATGGCGGGATTGACTGCCAAAATCGACGCCTACGTGGTTGAGGCGCAGAAGGCGATGAGCAGCCATGCCGAAATGCCTGTTCCCGTCGAATTGCCGCCGTCTTATCCCATCTCCAGCAGGGGGCCTGGTGGTTGGCACTGCCTTTACAACGGGATGATCCATCCGCTCACCCACTTTGGAATCAAGGGCGCGATCTGGTACCAGGGCGAGTCAAACGGTAACGAGGGCGATAGCTACTTCCAGAAGAAACGTGCCCTTATCGGGGGATGGCGCAAGGCTTGGAATCAGGGGGACTTCCCGTTCTATTTTGTCCAGCTCGCCAATTACCAGAATCCAAACAACAACCCGGAAGGTGGCGACGGCTGGGCTAAGCTTCGCATGGCCCAGAACAAGACCCTTACGATACCGAATACCGGTATGGCGGTGGCGATAGATCTGGCGGATGTCGGTAATCCCGGCGACGTTCATCCCAAGAATAAGAAGGATGTCGGCGAGCGGTTGGCGCTTTGGTCGCTATCCAGGGACTACGGCAGGAAGGATCTCGTATACAGTGGTCCGCTGTACAAGGAAATGAAGATCGAAGACGCCCCGGCCTCAGGTTCAGGGCCGGGCAAAATCCGGATCTTTTTTGACAGCATTGGATCGGGCCTGACGGTGGCGACGAAGAAGGGGTATGACCCGATGGTCAAGGATCCGCAGGGCAAGCTGCAGAAATTTGCCATTGCCGGTGAAGATAAGAAGTGGGTCTGGGCGACCGCTGTAATCGAGGGGGCAACGGTTGTCGTCTCCAGCCCCGAGGTGCCCAAGCCTGTGGCCGTCCGCTATGCGTTCTCAATGAACCCCGAAGGCTGCAATCTGTATAACAACGAAGGACTGCCAGCCGCTCCATTCCGCACGGATTCGTGGTAGGGGTGACAACAACTCAGCGGCACATAAGCCACTACGGCTCACCGGGACGGTCCGCCCTGCCCAAAT
>Ga0208613_1000320_pt1 | contig 16508 bp, 1 predicted proteins | sample CryBogmetaGMA6M_FD_184543 | JGI IMG/M metagenome (GOLD analysis project Ga0208613, IMG submission 184543) | Freshwater microbial communities from Crystal Bog, Wisconsin, USA - MA6M (SPAdes) | ecosystem: Environmental > Aquatic > Freshwater > Lake | place: Crystal Bog, Wisconsin, USA | collected... | reverse complement strand
ACCTGTACCGGTTGTTTCTTCAGCAGGGACTGTTGTAGGAAATGTTAATAATGACTATGTACTAGCAAATACAGTTCTTACAGACAATCTACGCTATGCTAATGGACAATCATATGTTCCAATAGGCTCTAATACTCAAGTAATTTTTAATAGCAATGGTGCATTTGGCTCTAGTAGCAATTTCACATTTAACAGCACAACAAACTTTCTATCAATTCAAAATTTAAATGTGTCCGGGGGAACGTCACTTGGGGATGTAGCAAATGTCTCTATCTTGGGCGGATTGAACGGATACTTTTTACAAACAGACGGCCTAGGTCAATTGACTTGGGCAGCAGGTGGTAACGGTGGCAGTGGAAACGGAACCCCAGGTGGCTCCAACACACAAGTTCAATTCAACAATGCAGGTGAATTTGGTGGAGATCCAGGATTTATATATGACCAAACTACAAACATATTAAATGTTCAACAGGTTAATTCTAACTTTGTAGGTAATTTAACTGGTAGTGCTTCTAATGCAGCAACAGCCGGAACAGTAACTCAGGGCACACAATCTAACATTATCGCAGTTGGTACTCTAGTAAACTTAGCCGTATCTGGTCCTGTTGAAGCAGGAAGTTTTATTGGAGACGCAGGAAATCTTTCAAATATACCAGCAGCAAATTTAGTTGGAAGCGTTCCGTTAACAGTACATGTCAGCGCAAATGCTCAACCAAATATAACAAGTGTAGGTAATCTGCTTGCATTAGAAGTTGTAGCAACAGCCACAGCAGGTAATTTAAATTCAAGTAATAGAATAAGTGGTGGTAATTTATTCATTACTGGTAATGTTAGTGTAGGTGGAAATATTTCTTTTGCGTCTGCTAACTCATTTGTGGCCAATGCAAATGTAATAGAATTTAACAGTTCAAATGTAAATTTTGGTGATGCCGGTTATCTTCATATATTAGGTGGATTTAATGGTCAAGTGCTTGGAACCGATGGTCAAGGTAATCTTTCCTGGATCAACGGCGGAGGCGGCGGCGGAGGTGGAACACCAGCCGGCGGAAACACAAGCATTCAATATAATAACGGTGGAATATTTGGTGGTAGCGCATTCTTCACATATAACAACACTAATCATTCAGTAACAATTAACGGACCATTAGCAGCAAATAGTGTACAGTTAGGTGCAGGTGCATTTAGTTTTAGTAAGAGTTTTGTTTTTAGCGCACAAACATCAAACACTACCGCAAATCAACAAATTTGGGCTGTCCCGGCAGCAGATGTTTCTGCCGTAGATTTTATGATTATCTCTACAGATGTTGTAGGGAACACACGATCAACACTTAAGATATCATCTACTATCCTAAACGGGACAATAGATTACAACAAATACGCAGCGTTAGAAATTAACGGAGGTATCGGTACTTTTACCGTCGATTATGACTCGGGGAATGTGTTATTGCCCCCGAGTTTAGTGCTTAGGGTAAGTCCTAGGTCAGCAAATACATGCTATTATAGCATGATGATAACTCAATACAACGAATTATTTACATAAATGATAAATAAAGTATATAAGGGGATTTTATAATGGCAACATCAGGAACACTACGTCCACTCAACTCGCTAGGCGGCTTTTCAGTAGGGGATAACCCACAAGATACAGTCATATTAGCGAATGGTGATATAACCGCGCACAATATTAGTGCGAACGGTAATTTAAGTGCTAACTACGCTAACTTTAGTGGCAATCTAGCAATATCAAACACCAATGCAAATTGGGGTGTTTTAACAGATAATCTATATTATAGTAATGGTGTTCCATGGGACATGTCGAATCCGGCAGGCTCAAACAACTACATTCAATATAACAATGATGGTAGTTTTGGTGCTAGTGCTAATTTCCAATTCGATCCTGCTACTAACATACTTGATGTTACCGGTACAGCAAATATTACAGGCAATGCTAAAGTAACTAATACCCTTACTGCTAATACTGCTAATGTCACTTTAGTATTGAATGGTAACATTGGTAACTTCAGTGGCAATTTATCTGCTGCTAATGCTAATTTAGGTACTGGTCTACTAATAGCAGGTAATGCTAATATTTCTGACACCATTAATGGTAACATTGCTAACTTCAGTGGTAACTTAACATCATTAAATGCTAACTTAGGTAACTTAGCAATTGCTAATTTTGTAAATGTAGCATCTAATATTCAAACTGCTAATTTGGGAATCACTGGTGTTGTAACTGGTAATTTCATCCCTAGCGTATCTAACACATATACATTAGGTAATTCAACAAGTTCATGGAAAGATTTGTACTTGTCTGGTACAAGTATCTATCTTGGTGCTCAACAAATTACTTCAAACGCTGCCGGTGTTAACTTAAGTAATAACGTTGTTGTTGCTAATACATTAACTGCTGCCAACATTGTTGATACAAACTTATCAAACACACAAATTGTTTTTGCTAATGCTAGTAATACATTAGTTGGTAGCGCAAACTTTGTATTTGATGCTACTGCAAGTACATTGTCTGTTGATAATGCAAATCTAATAGGCACATTAAATGGTAATGTTGCTAACTTCACTGGTAACTTAACATCATTAAATGCTAGTTTAGGTAATTTGGCAACTGCTAACTACATAAATGTAGCAGCTAATTTGGTAGTATCAGGTAATGCTAACTTTACTGGTGCAGCAAATGTATCACTAGGCGCAGTAGGTAACTTACACATCACTGGCGGTAGTAACGGTCAGGTTCTACAAACAGACGGTTCTGGTAATCTATCATGGTCTTCAACTGCCAACATTAACGAAATAATGAATGGTACAAGTAATGTATACATTCCAACTGCTAATGGTAATGTAACAATTACTGTTGGTGGAACTCAAACATGGACATTTGGTACAGACGGCAAGTTAAGCACCGCGGGTGATATACAGGCTAATGGTACAGTTAATGCTCAATATATCACAGCATCTACAAGTATCACTTCTAGTGGTAATATCTATGCTAACACTGGTTATGTATATGCTAACTATGCAAACGTAAGTAACGATTTGCAAGTAAATAATAATGCTAATATTGGTAACACACTATTTGCTAATATTGCTAATATTACAACTCTTAATACTGGTAATGCTAATATCAGCAGCAACTTAACAGTTAATAACTTAACGGTTAACTTAGAACTAGCCGGTAATACTGCTAACTTCAGCGGTAATGTCATTATGTCTGCTAACGCTAATGTTACAGGTAACTTAGGCGTTGGTGGCAATATTACTACTACAGGCGCTGGTGGCAACATCACAATGTCTGGTGGCAACATCAATGGTGCTAATGTATTATTTGCTAATACTGCTAATATATCACTTCAACTTAATGGTGCTAATGCTAACTTTACAGGCAACGTAACTGCTGCTAACTTCATTGGTACTCTTGCCAATGGTACAAGTAATGTAGAAGTTGCATTAAACGGCAATGTTACAATAAATCCAGGCACATTTGGTGGTAATGCATATGTCTTTGGCGATACTGTCTTAGAAACTGGTGCTGCTATTACTGCAACTGGTAATATTACATCTAATGGCGTTATTATTGCTAATACGTTTACTGCATATGCTGACACTGCCGTATCAATTCAAGCAGGTCCAAATTCAGATCCTGCTAACATTAGTCTCAATGTTAATCTTGTTCCAAGTGGCAATGGTGCAGTTGCAGTTTCTGGCAAGAAAATTATAAATCTTGCTACTCCAACTGCTGACACTGATGCTGCTACTAAAGCATATGTTGATAGCGTAGCACAAGGGTTGAACATTAAGGCATCAGTTTATGTTGCTACATATGCTGCACTTCCAGCGTATACTTATAACAACGGTACAGCTGGTGTAGGCGCAACGATTACTGCTAGTGCATTTGGTGCATTAGTTGTTGATGGTCAAACAATATCAACAGTGGGCACTCGTGTCTTAGTTAAGAACGAAACTGGCGGAAATGCGCCTTATAACGGTATATACACATTAACAACAGTTGGTGATGTAGGCACACCATTCGTATTGACTCGTTCATTAGATATGAATGTAGCAGCAGAATTTGATGGTGCATTCACTTTCGTTTCTGTTGGTACTAACAATGCAGATACTGGTTGGGTACAAACAGGTGAAGTCGTTATAGTTGGTACAACTGCTGTAATTTGGACACAGTTCTCTGGGGCTGGTGGATATACTGCTAATACAGCAGCAGGTATGTTGTTGATTGGTACTCAGTTTAACACTAAAGTTGACGGTAATACAAATCCAACAATTGCATTTGATGCTAGTGGTAATATTCACATCCCTGCTAATGCATGGTTGGATACACCAAACATTGGTACTGCAACTGGTACAAGCGTTAACTTAACTGGATCATTAACTGCTAATTATGTTAATGCTAATGTTTCTCTCAACACACTTGGTGATATTAATGCTACTACCGGTAACATCACTGGTAACTATGTATTCGTTAATCAAGACTTAAGCGTAACTGGTAACATCGCTAATGCTAACAATATCTCTGTAACAAATAACATTACAGCAGGTAGTGCAAATGTAACATTAAACTTGCAAGGTAATACTGCTAACTTCAGTGGTAACTTAACTGCTGCTAATGCTAATTTAGGTACTGGTTTACTAATAGCAGGTAACGCTAATATTACTACTACATTAAATGGTAATATCGCTAACTTCAGTGGTAACTTAACATCATTAAATGCTAATTTGGGTAACTTGGCAACTGCTAATTACGTAAACGTAGCAAATGACTTGAATGTTACTGGAACTTCTAATCTTGCTAATGTAAGTTTAACTGGTAACATTACTGCTAATAATATTACTTCAAACAATAGAGTTTCTGCTACTAATATAAAACTTGGTAATTCATACATCTATTCTAATACAATAACAACAACCAGCACAAGCCCTGCTACAATCTGTAGTTTCTTGATTGCAGGAACTGATGTTTACGGAGTTGAATATATTGTAAAGAGTTATGACTCATCTGGTAAATACAGTATGGCAACAGTACAGGCTGTTACAAATGGAGTTAATGTAGATTATGTAACATTTGCTACAGTTCGTTTAGGTACTACAACAGGCGCACTATCTGTTGATATCGGCGGATCAGTTGGACCAAATACTAGTATTGACTTAACGGCTACACCATCTACTGGTAATAGTACTGTTTGGACTACACAATATAGGCTAGTTTAAAAACATTATTCCAGATAGTCCTTATTGATAAATATATTAATAAGGACTACAAAATAAATGGCAACTCAAGCATTCAATGCATTGACTGGAGTTAGTGTTGGAAGCAACGCCAATCTGGTAATTGATGCTAACAGTAACGCAACACTTGCGAACGTTAGCGGCAATTATTATACCGGAAACGGCGCAACTTTCGCAGGAAATGTATATACTTCACTAATAAACACCGGATTAGTTTCCGGTGCACTTGGTGCGGGTTATGTAGCCAGCGTAGGTACCCATTCTGCATCAGTTGCATACGCATCACAATATATATTTGGAACTAGTGACTTTACTATAGAGTTTTGGTTCAACCCAACTACACTCACCCCCGGCAATTTTCTTCTCACCGGTCCTGCTATACAAACTAATTACGAAAGTGATGGTACTATTGCATTATATATAAGTAGCAACGGTAGTGCCTGGAACATAAGCGAAAGGGCATTAACTTGCACTACCACAATTGGTGTCTGGAGTCACATTGCTTTAGTTCGACAAGGTTCAAGTTTTAAATTATATAAAGATGGTGTAGTTACTAGCAATGTAACAAGTGCATTGGGAATATATAACCCAGCATCAACTATATATCTTGTAAATGGTGTTGATGGTCGTCTTTCTAATTATCGTATAGTCATAGGCACAGCAGTCTATACAACACCTTTCACTCCACCTAATAGTCCTCTTACTAGCACACAAACAGCAAATCAAAACGGTAATCCAAGTAATGCTATTACTGGAACACAAACAAAATTATTAACATTTGAAAGTTCAAGTGTTATAGATATTTCATCATACGGTGCAAGCATTACTAATGCTAGTATTAATATGGTCTATCAAGACGTACCATTTGGTCAACCTCAAGGTACTTTAATATATGATGGTAATATATGGCAAGCATCACCCATCAATGTTACTGGCAATGTATATGCTACTCAATTCATTGGTGGAGGTAATCTACTATCTAATGTACTAACAGTAAGTCAATATACTACTGGAAATTTTTCAAATATTATCAATAACGTACATGGATTGAATTTTGATACTACAACTGGTTTTAGCGTAACAGATTTAGGTGGAGGAAATGCTTTAGTTTCTTTAGGCAGTTCATTCAAAACATGGGAAGTAGATGGACAGGCTAATCTAGTCGCAGTTGGTGAAGATGTAGTAAGATTCGTAGCCGGTGACGGCATGATAATCACTACTAATGCTAGTGCTTATCCACAACAAATTGAATTCACTGCTAACTTTGGTGGACTTTCTACAAGTTCAATTAGTAATGGCAACAGTAATGTAAATATCGCAACTGCTAATGGTAACGTCACCATCAGTTCAGCAGGCAATGCTAATGTGGTTGTTGTTAGTGGAACCGGTGCCAAAGTATCAGGTAGTCTTACAGTTGGTGCAGGTACAGGCGGTAATGTCACTGGTGCAAATGTAGTTAGTGCCAATACAGTTACTGCTAATCTAGTATATGGTAACTATCTACAAGGTGACGGTTATTTAATTTCTAATATTACGGTTTCTGCAGGTAGTTCTATTACCAATGGAACAAGTAATGTGCTTGTTACTATAAATGGTAACGTAAACACAAGCGTAGCCGGAAATGCTAATGTATTTGTTGTTACTAGTACAGGTGCAAATGTATTAGGTACATTTGATGCCACTGGTAATATAAGTGCTAATTTCTTTACTGGCAACGGCGTTAATGTTACTGGAAACTTAACTAGTTATAATGCTAATTTAGGCAATTTAGTAGCAGCCAATTACTTTAGTGGTGATGGTGGATTATTAAGCAACATTGGTAATGCTAACTATGCAAACTTTGCAGGCACTGCTTATTCAGTTGATGGTGCTAATGTATCAGGTGAAGTAGCAAATGCAAATTACTCAACGTATGGAAACTATGCTGACTACAGTAATTTAGCAAGTTATGCTAATACACTTGCGTCTAATAGAGCAAATTACTTTGGTGTCACTAATAATGTAGTTGCCGGAGAATTGATGTGGACAAAGTATGGTAATGGAAATACTATATTTGACGCATCTAATAGTACCAGTCCTTCAGGTACATCAATAAACAATGGTAATGCTCAAATAGCATGGAATAATAATTACCCAACACTGATGGGTTGGAATGGAGCAAATACATACGGGGTGAGAGTAGATTCAGCAAGAATTGCTGACTTCGCAAACCTATCAACTTATGCTAATATAGTAACTGACCATGCTCAACCAAATATTACAAGTCTTGGTAATCTAACAAACTTAATAGTTGAAGGAAATATTTCTAGTGTTAATGTTATTACTGCTAATACTGTCAACGCTAACATTGCTAATTTCACTACACTCAATGCTAATTTAGTAGCAGGAAATTATGTTTCAGGAGATGGATATTTAATTAGTAATCTATCAGTAGGCTCCGGGTCTTACATTCTTAACGGAAATAGTAACGTAGTCGTAGCAGCAAATAGCAATGTATCAACTAGTGTAGCAGGTAATGCAAATGTAGTTGTAGTTACTGGCACTGGTATGAACGTAGCCGGAACATTTAACACAACTGGTAATGTCAACGTTGGCAATCTTCAGATAGGAACAGCGGTAGGCGGAACTATTACTGGTGCTAATGCAATTGTTGCAAACTTTTTTGTTGGTAATGGTGCATTACTAACAGGCATTTCTACTAGTCCTAATAGCATTTTTAATGGCAATAGTAATGTAAATATTGCAACTGCTAACGGTAATGTAACTGTTAGTGTCAATAATGTTGCTAATGTATTTGTAGTATCTGCTACTGGAGTTACTGCTAATTATTATAGTGGTAATGGTGGTGGCCTATCAAATATTGCTGCTGCAAATATTGTTGGCAATGTAGCAAATGCTAACTATGCAAATATTGCCGGCACTGCATATTCAGTAGCAGGCGCAAATGTAAGTGGTAATGTAGCAACTGCTAATTATGCAAACTATGCTGGCACTGCGTTTGCAGTGGCCGGCGCCAATGTGTCTGGTAATGTAGCCAATGCAAACTATGCAAACTATGCAGGTACTGCTTATTCAGTAGATGGCGCAAATGTAAGTGGTGATGTAGCAACTGCTAATTATGCAAACTACGCCGGTACTGCGTTTGCAATAGATGGTGCTAATGTTTCAAACACAGTTGCTAATGCTAACTTTGCTCTATACAGTAATTTGGCAAGTTTTGCTAATATAGTAACTGATGCAGCACAACCCAATATTACTAGTCTTGGTAATTTAACAGAATTAAATGTTATTGGTAATACTCTTATCGCCGGCAACTTAACAGTTGATGGTAACATAACATATGTAAACGTAGATCAATTATATATTACTGATCCTATAATTGAAATGGGCGGCAGCGCAAACGGGTCACCATTAACAACAAACGACGGCAAAGATAGAGGTACTTTATTATATTACTATAACGGTGCTCCCATTGAAGCATTTATGGGATGGGACAATAGTAATAGTGAATTCATATTGGGTAGTAATGTCACAAACAGTTCTGATGTTATAACAGTAAACACATATGGCAATGTTCGTGCTAATGTATTCATTGGTAATTTATCTGGCAACGCAAACAACTCAAATTATTTAAATGGTATTACTAGTAATGGCCTATTCAATAATATGGGTCTTAATCTTACTACCTATAATAACTTTAATACGCCAAACAATTTTGGATATCAATATATATTTGGTAATACAAATGGACCAGACACGGGCGGAACACAATTTTATACAGTAGCATCTGGTATAGGTGGAGATTATCCATATAGTGATTATGCACAGCAGATGGCAATCAATAGATTTACTGCTGGTGGCGATCCATACTTAACAGTAAGACAAAAAGAAGCAGGTGTTTGGGGTATCTGGACTAAACTATATGCTGGATATGCTGATTCAGCAAATACCGCTAACTATTCTGCAAATGCAGGGTATGCAAATACAGCCAATCTTGCTAACTATGCAACAAATGCAGGGTATGCTGATTCAGCAAATCTTTCTACATACTCTACAAATAGTAACTATGCTAACATAATTGTAGATAATGCTCAACCTAATATTACAAGTGTAGGAACATTGATTGATTTAAATGTTAGTGGTAATATAATTGCTGCAAACTTTACTGCTAATACAGGATTCTTTACAGGCGATGGTGGCGGATTATCAAATATCAATGGCGCTAATATTGTTGGTAATATATCCGGCAATATAGCCAATGCAAATTATGCCGAATATAGTAATTTGGCAAGTTTCTCAAATACGTTTGCATCTAACATAACTAATTACTTTGGTGCAACCAATGATGCAGTGGCTGGACAATTAATGTGGACAAAGTATGGCAACGGTCATACTGTGTTTGATGCATCCAATAGTACTAGTCCAACTGGCACAGTAGTTGATAGTGCAAACGCAACAATACCATGGGCTGCTAATTACCCAACACTTATGGGTTGGAATGGCAGTGATACATATGGTGTAAGAGTAGATTCAGCAAGATTATCAGATAGTGCAACATCAGTTAATGGAGCAAATATTACCGGAGATGTTGCTAATGCTACTTACGCAAACTTTGCCGGCTCTGCATATAGTGTAGATGGTGCTAATGTATCAGGTGAAGTAGCCAATGCTAACTATGCAACATATGGTAATTATTCCGAGTATAGTAACAATGCTAATTACTCAGGTACATTTGCATCTAATTTAACTAATTACTTTACTATAACAAATAATGCAGTAGCTGGTCAATTAATGTGGTCACTATATGGCAACGACCATGTATTGTTTGACGCATCTAATGGTACAAGCCCAGCTGGTACATCTATAAACAATGGTGATGCTACTGTAATATGGACTAACAACTATCCAACAATAATGGGTTGGAATGGTAGTGATACATATGGTGTAAGAGTAGATTCATCTAGGGTAGCAGATATTGCTAACTCTATTGTAGCAGCAAATGTAGTTGGACTAGGCAATGTTGCTTTAGCAAACTTTGACGGCAGTAGTAGTAATGTATTGTATGGTAATGGCGTATTTGCTCCTGCTGCTAATTTGTCAAGTATTAGTAATGGTACAAGTAATGTTGTTATTGATTTAGACGGGAATGTATCAACTAGTGTAAGTGGAAATGCTAATATATTTGTTGTAACTGGCACCGGTGCAAATATTGCTGGATATGCTAACGTCACTGGTAATATAAACGGCAGTAATTTGTCATCAGATGGTAACTTATATTTACCAAACACACCAACAGGCATAGTGAGTGGTACATTAGGACAAACGTGGACTGCTAATTTTGATGGATCTAGTCAATATCTGCAAATCGCCGGCGATACTGTTTTTAATTTTAGTACAGCAGATTGGACAGTTGAAGCATGGGTAAAATTAAATGCTCTACCAACAAGCGATACCTGGTCTAATTGGAGCCAGACTATGGTGCTTGCAGAGAACGGTACACCGAGCGCAGGCGACGGTATTGCTTTCTTTATAGGACAGACTATATTATCAATAAAGAACAATGAAACACAATTTGCCAGCCTAGTCGCTCACGGAATGAGTATAAACACTTGGTATCATCTTGCTTATGTTCGAAACGGGAATGTGATTTATTTTTATGTAAATGGAGTGAGTAAAGGATCAGTGGCATTTGCAGAAACTTCGGGCACAGGGAGTGACACATATATTGGATGTGAAACTGGCGAAGGTGCTTTCTTAAACGGATATATTTCTAACCTACGTGCAGTAAAGGGTCTAGCAGTTTACACTAGTGCTTTTAGTGTGCCAACAACTACATTTACTGCAACTCAATCAGCAAATACAAATGGTAATCCAAGTGCTGCTATTACTGGCACTGCTACTAGTTTATTAACATTACAAAATAGTACATTCGTAGATAACTCATCATTTAATAATACAATTACCCCAATCGGAACAATGACAACTGTAAATCAAACTGTTCCGTTTGCTGGATCACTTCAAGGTACTTTGTTATTTAATGGCAGTCAATGGGAAATTTCCCCTGCTTTAAATGTCAATGGTACTATTACTGCTCCAACTGTTGTAGGTACATATTTTATAGGTGATGGCAGCAATATATCAAATATTGCAGGTGCAAACATAATTGGTGAAGTATCAAACGCAAACTACGCAAGTTTTTCTAATATAGCCAATGTTGCGTTCTCTGTAGATTTAGCAAATGTAGTTGGTATAGGTAATATTGCTTCAATTAATATAGATGGTAGTTCATCAAATGTATTGTATGGCAACGGTGTATTTGCTCCTGGCGGAGGTGGCGGCAGTGGCTCATCTATTGCTAACGGCACAAGTAATGTAAATATTGACACAGTAGATGGTAATGTAACCACTAGCGTTTCTGGTAATGCAAATGTAGTAATTGTCACTGGAACGGGTATTAATGTAGCAGGAACAATAAACACATCAGGTAATGCTAATGTAGGTAATTTAAATATAGGAACTGGCGTTGGTGGTAGTTTAACTGGCGCTAACTCAATAACTGCTAATTATTTTATTGGCAATGGTTCACTACTAACTGGGATATCTGTAAGTTCTATTTTTAACGGTAATAGTAATGTAATTGTTTCTACTAATGGCAATGTATCTACAAGTGTAACAGGTAATGCAAATGTATTTGTCGTTACTAGTAATGGCGCTAATGTCAACGGTAATGTAAACTTTAATTATGTAGATACAGGGTTAGTAGGTTTAGCAAATGTGTTTGGCCAACCAACATATTACGGTGACTTTACTGCTGCACCACCATACGGAGGTGCTTACTTAACAGTTGATAACAATGCTTCATTGTTTGATCAAAACGGCGCATTTACTATTGAATGCTTCTTCTATCCAAGAGATACAACTGGTTTAAATCTACCAGAATATATTTGGAATTTTGCTTTTACTGACGGATGGTTCTGTGCATGGAATTTAAGCGGCGCTGGGCATTTTGATGTTGGTATTCAACAGTATGGTGGACGTATCAACTCATCTGACACATTTACTGTTCTTAATCAATGGTATCACATAGCATTGAGTTCCGATGGTACTACTACTAGGTTGTTTATTAATGGGGTATTACAGGGAACTTATGCTGGCACTGGTGGCACAATTCCAAACCCACAAACGTTAATAATAGCATTAGCCGGTAACGGGCCCTATGATTATGCTGTAAATGGTAAAATATCAAATTTCCGTTTTGTAAAAGATGTTGCTGTATATACTGAAAACTTTGTTGTACCCGGTGGTCCATTACCTGAAAATCAATTAGCAAACATTAATGGTTACCCAAGTGCTGCTATTAGTGCCGGACAAACTAGTTTATTGACATTACAAGATAGTGCAATAAATGATAATTCTACATATGCATTAACAGTTACAAATAATGGAGTTACTACTGCTAGCATTGATAAGATATGGAGTGAAGGCTCTTTTACATATAATGGTATAAGTTGGCAAACAGCTCAAAATATTACCGCTGCTCAAAATATCACTGCTAACTTCTTTATTGGCGATGGTAGTAACATATCAAATATTGCAGCAGCAAATATAATTGGTGAAATAGCCAACGCCAATTATGCTAATTATGCCGGTACTGCTTTTGCAGTAGATGTAGCAAATGTAGTTGGTATAGGTAATGTTGCTTTAGCAAATTTTGACGGTAGCAGCAGTAACGTATTATATGGCAATGGCGTATTCGCACCCGGAGCAAGTACATCTAGTATCAGCAATGGATCAAGTAATGTTAGTATTGATACTAGTGATGGAGTTGTATCAACTAGTGTAGGTGGCAACGCCAATGTATTTGTTGTCACAGGAAATAGTGCTAACCTAATAGGAAATTTAACTTTCTCAAATATAGGCACTGGATTAACTACTAATGTCGCTAGCACATTAAATTTATCTCCGGCTACGTATGCAGGTAGTTTTAATGGCACTAATAGTAGCTTAATCGTAAATAATACTCCTAACACGAATTTTACTTTTGGTACAGAAGATTTTACTTTAGAATGTTGGGTTTATGTAAAAGCATTTGAAGGATTCAATCAAATAATAGGATCACATATCTATGGTGTAGCTGCTGATTGGATATTTTCTTTTAACGGTGCTACCTTAGCTTTCTATAGTCCATATGTAGGTGGCGGATGGACGTATAGTACTGATGTTCTTACTCTTAATACTTGGACACATGTTGCGTTTAGCGTAATTTCAGGTACAGGTACATTCTATATTGATGGTGTAGCCGCAGGTACTGCTACAATAGGAGGTAGTCTAAATTGTACAATACCGGTATCTATTGGAAAAGATTCGGGTACTGCTGCTTATGATAATGTGGTCTTCAATGGTTTAATATCCAATCTAAGAGTAGTTAAAGGTCTTGGTGTTTACACTACTGATTTTACCCCAAGTACAAATCAACTAACAGCAATACAAGCAGCAAATACGAATGGTAGTCCAAGTGCTGGCATTGGATACAATGAAACAGTTTTATTAACATTACAAAATTCTACTATTGTTGATAATTCGGCATATGCTTATACTTTTACTAATAATAATGTTGCGGCAGGTCCATTAAATGGTAATTTATTATTCAACGGTGTAGCATGGGAAGCAAATTCTTTTACCGGTACTTTTTATGGACCTGCGTTATCGGCAAATATTGTTACTAGTAACGCACAACCAAACATTACTTCAGTTGGTACATTAACTTCATTAACTGTAGCAGGTGATCAATATTTCCCAGACTCTGGTACTGGTTTAGTAGGGGGATTATCTGGCCCGGGATATCCAGTTGGACAGTTTTCTGGTACAGGATATCTACTAGTTGAGGGAAGATCAACGCCTGCAGGGGTTGATTCATTTACAATAGAAGCATGGATCAATCCTGGCACTACAACATCTACACAACAAATCATCTATGGTAATGAAGGTAATGACATATATGTTGGTTATGATGCTAGTAATCAGTTTGGTTTAGCACAGACCGGTCCTAGTTTTCTATTAACAACGTCAGCCGCAGATGCACCAAAGATAAACGTATGGAGTCATATAGCAGTTGTAAGAGAAGGTACCGGAACTGATCAAACATATATATTTGTTAATGGTGTTAAAGTTGCTCAAGGCACAGTAGCAACTAATTTTCCGCTCGGTGCTGTATCAATCATTGGTAATCAATTTATTGGTGAAATTACTAATTTACGATATGTTCAAGGCATCGCAGTATATACCAGTAACTTTACTCCAAGCACAACACCATTAACCGCTATACAAGATGCTAACGTCAATGGTAATCCTAGCGCAGCGATTCCAGTAGCAGATGGTACAGGGTTCTTATTACAGACCCCAAACAATGCAAGTTATTTAACTGATAGTTCGTATAACAATAGTGTATTAAGTCAAACCGGGCCAGGGGTAACTGTTTCAAGTGCCTCGGGTCCAGGATCTTATTCTGGAAGTTTATATTTTGACGGCAGCAATCAATTACTAACTACACCAAGTTATCCCGGGATAGCATTAGGCAGAGGACAAGTAGATTGGACAGTTGAAGTTTTTGTTAATACTGATGCTCTTACCCAAGATGGTTTAATAATACAAAACGGTGGATTTGGATATAGTGTTCCAGAATATTCATTATCAATTGATATTAATGGGTATGTATCGGGAGGGGTTAGCAATTCATTATGGGGCAATAGTGCTCAAGCTGTCGGGATAGGCGGACCAAACGCTCCTAGTAACTTCCCTTTAACTGTAGGCACTTGGTATCACCTTGCTTTAGTTAGAACAGGATCAACATTTTCGTTATATATAGACGGAACGTTGATAGCTTCGGGATTTATTCCTTTTGAAATGGGTGATGATAATTACCTCCTACAAATAGGAGCTGTACAACCTTCACCATATAACGGTGGGGCAGGCTTTAAGGGATATATAAGCAATATAAGAATTGTTAGAGGTATAGCACTTTATACTGGTGCTTTCACACCCCCTACTGCCCCGTTACAATTAATTCAAAGTGTAGACGAGAACGGCAGCCCATCTGCTTCAATCCCCACAATGACTGGGGCGTACACAACAATATTAACATTACAAAATAGTACATTTAAGGATAACTCTGAGTATCAATTTCCTATAACAGTACATGATCAACCTAATTCTGTTACAATAGATTATTTGCCAAGCCCGTTTACTGTTCAACCAACTACATTTACCTATACTGGAAACGGTTGGTTTAGTAACGGTAATTTATCATCTAACGGAAATATATCTGGAAATTATATTTATGGTAATGGTTACTATTTAACTGGTATATCTGGTGGCGGTGGCGGGTCAAATATTGCCAATGGAACTAGTAATGTAAATATTGATACCGCAGATGGCAATGTAACAACTAGTGTTGGTGGAGTAGCTAATGTATTTGTTGTATCTACCACTGGTGTTACTGCTACATATTATAACGGTGACGGGGGCGGATTATCTAATATTGCAGTAGCAAATATAACTGGTTTAGGCAATATCGCTACTCTCAACTTAGATGGCAGTAGTAGTAACGTATTATATGGTAACGGGGTATTTGCACCCGGAGCAAGTACATCTAGTATCAGTAATGGTACTAGTAATGTAATTGTTGAATTAGATGGTAATGTAAGTACAAGTGTCGCAGGTAATGCAAATGTATTTGTAGTAACTGGCACAGGGGCAAACTTAAACGGTGATCTAACAGTAGTAAGTAATGTTACCGCAGCAAATTTCAACGGTTCAGGTGCAGGCACACCAACAGTAACTTCAGCAACTAATTTAGATTTAAGTGCGCCGGTATCAGTAAGAGTAGTCGGTGGCGGAACATTGCGTTTACCCAACTTAACTGACGCAGATATTGCTAACTTAATTGGGGCTAACGGGGATATAATATATAACACAACTGTAAACACAGTTCAAGCATATGAAAACGGTGCATGGGCAAACATAAACAGTGGTGGCGGCGGTAATGGTACTGCTATCGTTAATGGTAATAGTAGTGTAATTGTTTCTGCAAACGGCAATGTATCTACAAGTGTGGCAGGCAATGCTAATATATTTGTTGTTACTGATACGGGCGCAAATGTAAACGGCAATCTAACTGTAACTAATATAAGCAATTTGGGCAACGTGGGGAATGTTAAGATTACCGGTGGCTCAAATGGACAAATTCTTCAAAC
>Ga0208613_1000318_pt1 | contig 16521 bp, 7 predicted proteins | sample CryBogmetaGMA6M_FD_184543 | JGI IMG/M metagenome (GOLD analysis project Ga0208613, IMG submission 184543) | Freshwater microbial communities from Crystal Bog, Wisconsin, USA - MA6M (SPAdes) | ecosystem: Environmental > Aquatic > Freshwater > Lake | place: Crystal Bog, Wisconsin, USA | collected... | reverse complement strand
AAAATTTAACTTCCAAAGGGAACACCGTATGTTCCGTGCAGTCTGTGCCGCGGCCTTTACCGGTGCTAGGGCGGCTAAGGAGTTAGGTCTTCACGACATCGATGTAGATCGGGTGGAGCAGTGGGCAGTGCGTCAACTAGGTGGCATCCGTGCCGCGGTAAGGGAAGCAAGTTCTCAAGATTCTGTTGCTGTCCTTGGGCAGTTTCTCAATGCCTATAAGCGCAATGAGCTAGTCCTTAATGCTGGTACGGTCATGGCGGGAGGGCTGGAGCTTTCACAGATAGCCAGTAAGGAGCCCTTTGGTCAACTCGCTATACGGGTGGAGCAGGACAAGAAGCGTATGTTCATTTCCAAGAGCGTACTCATGGCGTGGTGTGGTGAACACCGGGTCCACTTCGCGGTACTGATTGAAGACTTAGATAAAGCTGGAATGTTGATTAGTAAGTCTATCCACAAGCGCCTTGCCGAAGGTACGTCCAGTGAAGGGTTACCAGTCAGTTGTATTTGTGTAGACCTAGGTGCGGTTAGTAAGCTAGATGTTGCTATAGAGGATACAGAAGACTAGAATAGACTCACTATGAGTCTCCATTCATAGGTTCTCTCCAGTGTACTTAAAGCCCCGATCCTCCTCCGGGGCTTCTTTTTGCCTAGTCTTCCGCCTCTTCCTTTCGTTCTTTGAGCTTGATCATGCGCTCATGTAATTGCTCACTGCGTGCCCGCAAGGCATCTGCCTTACGTTGAGCCTCTTCTGCATCTTTAAAGTCTTCGCTATTCCGCAAGCGTTCCAGACGGATATTTGTTTTGGCAATAGCCTCTTCAAGATTTCCCGTAGCCTTAGAATACCGCCCTTCCTTGATGTATTCTCTTGCCCCTTCCATACCCCGGCGCTGCATGTACTTACCGGTGGCCTTAAGCATTTTCTGTTCGGCGTTAAAGTCCTCGATGGACGTATCCAGCTTAGTCGGGTTAGTCACAATGTTGTGCAAGAACGGTACAACTTCCGTCATGTCCCGTGTAAGCTCCCGCCCTTTTTTAGAGGAGAACACCGCTGCCGATAGGTTGGTCATAGTGTTAATGGCCGTGTCCATTTCAGGTGCATAACCACGAGACACATGCGAGATAGCTGCTGGAGAAATACCTGTAAGGTCAGAAAGGATATCTGCATAGGCAGATTTACCGCGGCCACGTATTTCTGGGGCAATGTTTTGATTGCCTATAGCTCTCTTGTCACCCCAATATTTAATCTCATGTCCAATCAGCGCTTCAGCTACAGGCTTCACAATGAAAGGGATGCCAAGCGACTCGGCACCGGGTGGGAGAATGTTACGCCAGATACCGATTTCTGCCAGCTTAGAGTTCTCAACACCACGGTCCAGCCCGAAAGATCTACGTACAAGCATCTCAGGGATGGCTTTAAAGACTGTCAATTCAAACGGTGCTGCACCCTTTAACAGGCGGTCGCCAAATGGCATAACCCAATTGTTCAAATAATCTTCAGGTCTAGCCTTTCTGTACTTCTCGGAGTACATCGACATGGCGATAGCCGCACCGGTACTGAATGCTGTTAAGGCTGCAGCATGAGCCCAGAACGATTGACGAGCGCGCTTCGCCTCATGGGGGGTCATACCATGACCTGTGGCATTACGTAGTATGGAGTCCATACCTTGCGCCCAAGAGTTAAAGAACGGTGTTGTCTGGGTAAGGTAGTGCATACCTGCGCTGCGCCCACGCTGCTGCATATTAATAATGCTAGCTACTTTACTAATGGCCGCGTCCCGAGCCTGATCCCCGTGAAGAGGAGTACCGGTAAGCTCACCGCTTTCTGCTTGGGCTTTTAAACGCTTCATTACAGCAACCTTAGTGGCCCCGTCTACCAGTTCATGGGCGTGTTCCATAGCCTTGATAAAGCCTTTTGCTTTCTCTTGGGCCTTACCTACTTTGGTAGTAGGCTCCGCGTAGGGCTTGCCCATTTCCTGCACATAGTCTTTAAGATAGTTATGCGATGCAGTAACACCCTGCGCTCGAAGCTGATCAAAAAGGATATGGTCATTACCCGTCTTATGTAAGACTAGCGAGGCCAAAGTTTTGACCGTGCTGAAAGGCATTGAAAGCCCCGCTTTTATCCCCATACCAGAAGTAGCCGCGGACATAATAGGCTCACGCCACAACTGCCGATACAAATACCCCGGGTTCATCAGCATGTATTTGCTGATTACTTTGGTACCGGTGGAAATAATCTTGATGGGCATGTGCTGAATGATCTCAAAGGCTTCTAACAGCGCCCTATCTGGTACTTCATAATGTCTACGCTTACCCCCTTCCATTACATCAATTGTAGGCTGACCTCTAGTAGGTCTAGCGTTGGGGGCTAATGGGGTAGCTTCGCCCAAATCTTGAAGGGTTTTCAAAGCCCCAAGACGAGCATTGTTATGGAGGGCCATAGTAGTCATCTTCGCCCGGTGGGCAAACAGATTCTCTAGTAGATTGATTTCGTGCTGACCGCCTCTAATTTTCTTGGGTGCTGCACTGCTGCGTAGCCCTGCGCCGTAGGTTTCGGAGGCGGGAAGATGCTCAGCCAAGTCCTCCATCTGCATGTACCGCGGGGCATAGTCATACTTAGGATCGGTGAACTTTTCGTAAGCTGCATCGGAGATGACTTGATTGTCTCGCAAAAGCTTTGCATCGTTATGCAAGATTTCCCTAAGGTGCTTAGCAAGCTCTTTGGTTTCTGGGGTGCTATCAATAAGACTTCGAGCAGCAGCAACTTCTTCATCGCTAACATCAAAGAGCTTGCCATCGCTGCGCTGGGCGCGGGTATACCGATCCTCAATCATATCGGCAAGCTTTTTACGATCCGCAATTTCTTCTGTCAAAAATTCTTTTTGCGCTTTTAGAGTGACATAACGAGAAGTAGCTTCTTCCCCATGGCGTTGAAGCATTTTCATTTCTTCTACAATTTCAGTACGGCGGGCATCGGCCAGTTTAATTTGTTCCTTACCTTCTTTAATCGTCTCCATATGCTCGGATAAGCGCAGGTTATGACCGGCCTTAGCTAACGTATCGATAGCGTTCTCAAAAGAATTCCGAACATGCTCTGGCATGGCGCTAAACCGGTCACGCCATTTGTTTAAGGCAAGGTTGTCATCATGTACAACTTCGTTAAGCCCTTGTCTATTACGTTGGATGTAGCCATGCTCGTAAGACTCGCCAACCATATTAGCGACATGAGTTGCTTGGTCAACCTTGGCTTTAGCCCGGATCTCCCCATTAGCCCCATACATTTCTTGCTGGCCGAGCTTATGAGTCAAAGCCGCTTTTGAGCTAACTGCTGCAGTTTGAATCTTGGTGTACTTATGTTCAAGCGCTTCCTTGGTCCGGTCCCACCAACTGCTACGGTGGGTAGCGGCTGCACTTTGTGCAGCTTGCTCGTGGGCATCACCTTGCGTATATAAGCGTTCCTTAGAGACTCGTGGGGCCACTTCGCCCTTCTTAAGGATGGCATCAGCCATAGGACCAAAATCTTCGGCCTTGAGCCAGTTTGAGCTACCGGTAAGCTTATGCGCAGTCCGACGAATCCATGAGGTAAATTGTTTGACGATAGGTAGCTTAGGCGCGTGTTGACTTAAATAAGCAAGGGCCTCTTCATGAACATGCTCAGGATTGGTGTCTTTAGGCACCCGTTCATAGGCCCGCATTACTTCTGCATTACCAGAGTCTTTAAGGCTTTGGAGTCGATCAAGGATCGCTTGGAACTCAGGATCAGACTTACCGAGACGCCGTGCATGCACTGCGACTTCATGCCGCATGAGTCCATGAACATCTTCACCCTTACCGATGTTATCGGCGATTAGAGTTACGCGCTTGGTGCTAGGGTCATAAAACCCTTTGACGTTCGGTTCGACTCCGGCCTGCTCACGGGTGAGCACATCAACGCGCGGCGCATTTTCCCCATAGGTACTTTTGATGTGTTCGTTTAGGGATTCGACAGAGTGAGCAGCTTCAGGTGCTACACCGCGTGCTTCGCGGATATCAGGCTTGGTCGTATCAAACGCACCTTTGTTTTCGGTGGCGGATTTGATTTGATTGGGTTCTGTAACAAACCAAGAGTACCCAGCTTCATCATTTGGTTCGTAGACTTTTACTCCGTCATACCCACGTTCTTTCATGCGCTCTACGACAGCAGGATTATCTAAATATGCCCAATCTATTTGATTATCTTGCAGTGCCTTAGACACCCATGAACCTTCTGGATCTACTTCAGTGCGAGATATCCCATTGTCAGTGTCAATCCATTTCCTACCATCAGCTTCATAGATTAACGGCTCTAAGATATATTCGGCATCAGACCACCCTTTTTCTGCACGGCTTTTTTCTTCAGGATTTCTAGAAGACGCCGTTATAGCACTAGGGTCAACGAGAGGGTTCTTTATGTTTAAGTAAGAAGCAATAACGCGCTTACCGTACCCGCTCGCGTCTGCTGGGTCAGGCGAGAAAAAAGCCCCCTGCGAAGTTACATTATTTTCCGAAAAGGTAGTCCAGCGTTTAGTAGGCCGTTGCATTTCAAAGGCGTTAAAGTCTTTGTCCGTACCATGGTATACAACTTGCGGCCTACCTTCAGCATCAACAGCCTTAGTACCCTCAAAGCCTTTCCAGAAGTTCTTAACGCCCTCATCCGTGGTATGAATACGCTGACCGGTGCTGTCCTGCACTGGGCGCTGAACGCCGTCTACATCGATATGCGTGGGCTCTTCAGCCTTAGAGTGAGTATTTCCTTCTTCCCCTTTAGCAAACAAGCGTTCGTCTTTACCATATACATGTGGTACTTCAAGAGTGCCGCTATCAGCATCTTTAGCCATATCTTTAATGGCTTTGTGTACCTCGGTACCATGCTTGCGCACTTCAGCTTCAGACATCCCCGTATTGTCCATAACGAACTGGAGGTAGTCTTGATCCCGCTTAGATGGCTTCTCCGCGTTACGTGCAATATATGCCGCGCGGTCTATGTCATTTGCAAATGACAAACTAAACTTCTTAGGGCCATAACCAAAGTTTTCCTTAGCCTTAGCTAGCTCTTTTGGAAGAGTTACTTCTTTTTGCCCTTTACCTTCTCCGGTAGGCTTTTGACCTTCTTGGTCGCCGCCGCGTATTCCTTCCCCACCTTCTGAGGGATACCCAATTTCTTCGCCACCTTGGGGTCGTTTGCCACCGCCTGCATCAGCCGGTTCTGGGCCTTCGATTTTGCTGGCATACTCTGCTCCTATAGGTTCAAGTCCAGCGCCTAGGCGCTGCTCATTAATACGGTCAACAATCTTTACCGCATGTTCATCAGTAAGAGCGGTGGACTTCTGCCCTTCTTCGCCCTTGATTAAGTCAACAATGTCTTGATGATGTTCTGGATTATCAATGTCTAGACCAGCGGTCTTAAAGCGTTTGGCAACGCCCGTGTTATTTCCAAGTCCAGTTACATCCTTAAACCATGCACCGGGAGTGGGACGGACTTTAGGTTCTGGGACTTCTTCTGACACAGGAGGTTGTTCTTCTGCGGCCTCACGCTTAGGATACTGCTTAATCCGAGACTCAAGGTCTTCAATAGTTTCAGCAGGCCCTTCAGGGGGAGTAGGGGCCTCACCCGGAGGTGGTGTTACCGGTGGTGCTTCAGGTTGTGGGCCAACCGCTGCCGCTTCTTGAGCTTTGGCGTTATAAGCACGTTCCATCTGACCTTGACGTAGTACACCGGAGGCAGGGCCCATAACCGCGCCGCCCATAAGATCGGTAGCTAATGTACTTTCAAGCTCATCTTTAAAAGACTTATCGCTAAGACTCTGTCCAGCCGAAATGCGCTCGATAGCCATAGAGGCTACGTCACCCGCTGCCATACTAGAGATATTGATTCCGGCTTCTTTAGCTACATTAAGTACGCGCTCTCCTACCGCTGCCTTGGCAGCGTCAAACCCTTGAGTCTTGATCAAATCTTCAACATGCGCTGAAGCGTCTTTACCCATCAACCCCGTAATGGCAGGGCTTTTAATAAGCTGACGCAGCGGGCCGAGAACCGCGGTAGTGCCATATTGGAGCGCAGTTTCACCCGCAATGGCTGGAATATGTTCAAGCGGTGAAAAATCTTTTTTCTGTTCGTCAAAGCGTTGAGCAAGACTACCGGTAGCCGAGGACGCCATAGTACCGGCAAGAAGGGCTGGAGCCATAGCTTCAGGAGCAAGGGCTGCGCCCGCTACAAAAGGCCCAAAGCCACCAGCTGCAGTACCACCGTAATACTTCATCTTCTGCGAAAGAGGATCAGTAGAGAGGGGAGCCTCTGCCGTATCTTGTGCGTACTTGGACCACTCTTTACTCTTCTCGATACCCGCGGTGCCAATGTCTTTAAGTGCAGGGATTTCTTGCATCCACTCGCTAGGGCCACGTACCAATGTAGAACCTAAACCTGCCGCTGCCGCTTTTGCCGCGGGAATGAATCCCGACTTTTCAGCATGGGCCTTGGTCATCCACTCTTGGTCAGGCTGTTGCTTCTGCAGGTCAGCAAGGGCCGTATTAACATCGGCGCTATCAGGAAGGTGGAGGGTTTTACCGTTGGTTAACGGATGGGGAGTCATCCCCTCAACGTCCATGCCTTGAGCGCGCAAGTCATTAATAGCCTGCTGCCGGTCAACATCTTTAGGGACAGTTAATATCTTGCCGTTAGATAACGGGATACGCTGGAAATCAGCTGGATTGATTTGGGGCTGCTGTTCAGGTGCCTCCCCTCTAGCCCCGAGGAAGCGTTGCGCTTGGGCTATCCGGTTTTCATAGTTAGCATGTTTAGCATTGGGCCTTTCATACCCTTCGCCAAAGGCACGGGTAGCTTCTTCAACAGTACGCGCGGCCATCACATTCTGAAGGGCTTTGCGCTCAGGCCCTTTCATCTCATGCATCATGTAATCGAGCTGAGTATAAAGACTTTTAGGGTCCATACCCTGCGCTTGAGCAAACGGAAGGAGGCCGGTATATCCGTTACCCCCGTGAAGCCGTTCACGATTCCATTGTGCAATACCGATAGAACCGCCACCGGGTAAAGACAAATCGCCGTGAGCACCGGTATGCCCACCGGACTCTTGAGCAATATTACCAACAATACCTGCCGCTTGATGCGGAGCAAAGCCTTTGCTCAGAAAGTATTCGTAGGCTGCACCTAAATTGCTGGTATCGCCCCCAGAAGCAGGTCTACGCGCAGCGCTTTGAGGGGGTGCCCCCCGTGGTATGGTAGGGCTTATGCCAACAGGCGGGGCGGAGATCGCATCGAAGTCATACTTATCCCCAAAGTCTAGGGGATTGGATTCCGCACTTGCCATATGTCACCTTATTCTTCGTCGTCAGAAAGAAACCCCGTATGCCCGCTACTCAACGTGATTGGAGTGCCGAGTTGAGGGAAAGGTCTTGAACCTCCAGTACCCCCTACCTCTTGCCTTAATATATTGGCATATTCTGGGAACGCTGCCATCACTTCTTTATCAGTGTATACACCCGAGCCAATCATGGTTTTCAAAACACCAGCAAGATCTGAACCTTTAATTTGCGCTGGGTTAATCCCCGCATTTTTCAGCATAGCCGCCCTAGTGTGGGCTTCAGCTTGGATGCGCGCTACATTCTCCGCTGACTCCGATGCCATTTCTCGCTCGGTAATATCGTACTGTTTCTTCATAGCTTCGGTGTCTCGCCCAAAGCCCAGTTTTGCCATTTCCAACATAGCCGCACGATGCTCTTTACCCGTTGCCGTATCCGAAGCAATAAGTTGATCCAGAATATTTTTACGCTGCTCATATGGCAGCGTCATAGACTTAGCGCGGTACGCATCTAGCGTAGCTTCTTCCTTGTCTTCATCACGACGATGTTCACCCATGGTACCCAGCATAGAGGCAATACCCGCACCAACACGATGTTGTCCAGAGCCATATGTCCCCAAATAGCCCGCGAGGCCCGCGGCAATATTCTCAAAGGTATTCATTTTGCTACGCTGGGCATTGTTGTACTCATGCTTACTAAGCAGTTCAGCCGCGACATCTGGAGGTACACCATATAGCGTTTCCATGTGCTGCAACCGTTCTTCATAACTGGCGTTATGAGACTCCCCACTGTGTACAGGGCGTGTTGTAGTGGTTGGCGGAGCCGTTAGAGACGTATCTGAAGGGGGCGTAGCCGGTGGCCTAAGAAGATCTAATTGGTAAGGCGTAGTATCAGGTGCCTCAGGAACATCAGGCATACCCGCGCCCCATGCATCAGACAAACCGCCATCAGCAAAGGTACGAACAGGACCGCCATGAGCTAAAGCTACAATACCACCGGTAGCCATACGCTGTGCAGCCTGCTGCTGCGCCATTTTCTCAAGACCCGGAGCGGCAATACCCGCCATACTAGGATCAAATTGAGGAGCTGGCGGTTGCGATTGTGCAAGTACGTGATCTACCACTGACCCTTGTGGAGCTGGTGGAGCCTGTTTAGCTTGATCGGATTGGTTGTATGAGTTCAAAATGGCGGTAGCAATACCCCCTTCAATCCCACCCGACTGCTTACCTTGCGCCGCAAGTTGGCCTAGCTTTTGCTTCCCTTCTGGGCTATTAGGGATCATGCTCAAGCTACGGTAAATCTCTTCAGGACTTGGGGCGCCAACATTTGGGTACTGCATTATGATTCTCCTTAAGGTGTCGTCTTACTAGCGCCGACCTGAAACCCAGCGTTTCCGCCACCCATACCTTGAAGCGTATCAACACCTTTATTACCCAAATTGGCAGGGCCACCAAATAGGTTGTTAGAATTGTTGAAATTCTGATTGGCAATATTGTTACCAAGGGTCTGCCATGTACCGCCCGCTTGACCCAACAGATTTGCAACGCCCGTATTGTAATTGCCGATCTGCGTACCGGTAGAAGCAAGACCCGAAGCCATATTGCCCATGTTAGCTAGCGCACCAATACCCTGCTGATTAGCTTGAAGACCCGCGGCTTGGTTGGCTTGTGAAGCCGCTAATGCATTAGCAGCATTTGCTATATTTGCATTGGTACCTAACTGAGCATTGGTCAAACTGGCCGTGTTACCTGCAGCTGCCGTAAACTGTGCCGCGGCATTAGACATGATGGCATTCTGTTGATCGGTAGTAAGCTGCGCTGATTGGTTGGCTTGAGCAGCAGCAAGTTGATTTTGTACATACTGTTGCATCTGAGCGTTCTGCGCGGCCATGTTGGCTTGGTTAGTTTGGAAGCCGCCTTGACCATAAAGCTGATTAACCTGTTGTGCCGTCATACCTGCTTGTTGATTTGCAAGGTTAGCTTGCATTGCGGCGTTAAGATTTGCCTGTCCAGCTTGAAGGCCTTGACCCTGCGCCGTGTTGAATTGACCCATACCCGTTTGATACGCTTGAGACATACCCTGAGCAGCCATATTTTGGTTGGCTAGATTCTGATTTAACTGCGCGTTCTGTTGCGCCAATGCCGCCCTAGAACCCCCAAAGGCTTTGTTTCCCGTGGCCTGACTCTTAAGCTGATTTTGCTGTTGAGCAAACTGTCGGTTGGCTAGGTCCTGTTGTGAAGCAAGCGCCGTTTTAATGTAGGGGTCCATGTACTGCTGTGCAGTACCTTCTGCAGTCCAAGACGCGGGACCGGACATACTTGCCGCTTGAGTGTTTACAGCATTGACGTTAGGACCACCCTGCATCTGTGCAGCATCATAGCCTTTAGCACTGATCTGTTGCGGACCGCCCATAGTAGACGCTGAGTACCCTTGAGAGGTGGCCTGTTGAGCGGCAGCATTTTGTGCCGATACTTGCTCAGGGGTGTAGTTTGCTTTATCCGAAAGACCAGAGATGGCTTGATTATAGGCATCAGTCGCTTGCCCAAACTGAGACGGCGCCGTTCCCATCTTGTCTATGAGATCCGTTGCCTTATTAAAGTATGGGTTGGTTACATCAAATTTACCCGTAGCAGGATCATAGTTAGCTGTACCGGTGTATCCTGCTTTATTTATGTAAGCAGAAGATGGTGTAACCCCCTGATCGGCAAGATCTTTTAAAATCTGACTGTTAGGGCTGTTAGGATTTGTAGGACTGCTTTGATACGCTTTAGCCGCAGCATCTACTGATTTTGCAATTGCAGGATCTTTAGGCGCCACGGTGCCGGTGTTTGTGTAAGGCGAGATATTACGCCCTGTAGCTGTCTCAATCCCATTAAGTTTATCAATCTGCGCCTGTGTGACGGTGTTGTTTTGAATGGCCTTATTGATTTCTTGTACAGAAGCTTTTTGCTGGGTAGTAAGGGGTTTTGACGCTGGAGCTGTCTTAGACCCTGTAGCAAATCTTCGCCGTGGATCGCTCCCACCTTCGTTGCCTAACGCCATAATACCGCCTTGAGCCGCCGTCTTAGTAGGTGGTGGAGGATTAGACGAAGTAGGCGTTGGGGTATGGTACCCACCAATTTGGCTTTTCATTGCCGTGCCAATATCCGCGGTGGATGAATTAGACGGAAGGCCGAAAAAGGCCGCGGTCTGTCCGGGGTCTCCTTGCTGTACGCCTAATAGCATGGCCTGTTGGCTTTTAAGATTACCCAACGCGGGTTTCAAAAGAGGCATTGCAAGAGCGGTAGCTTGGGGAGATCCCCAAATACCAGTTGCCATTTGCTGGTATTGTGCGGTTTGGGATGGAACGGATGCGCTACTCATATGCAAGTCCTCTTAAAGCGGTGCATTAATTATATGATATTTTGGTTCAAGACCATATCTTTTCCATAGCCTAAGTATTTGGTCTCTTGCCCCTGCTTCAACGCAAGTGGCGCCATTGGCCCGAAAGATATTAAAAAGTTGATCTGCGTTCTCTTCACCAGTTACCAAACGTCCACCGAGAGCGATGATGAACGCTACCCTATCTCTAGGGCGGTTAAAATATTGTACGGCTGCAGCGCCTTTAAAGTTACCGGGCTCATCAAAAGCTACAATCAAAGACCATGCACCAGATGTTATAAATACCCGCGCTTCTTCAAGAGTGTAGTCGTCCGTATAGGCAAGGGCTGAATCTATAAACCCTTCAACATGCGGAAGAATTTGATTAACTAATTCTACAGGAACGGGTTGAATGTTCACGCCTTGTGTCTTTCTTGCGTTCGGCGCTTGGCTAGGCTACCTGCTTTTGGAGGAGGGCCCGCAGATAACGCGGTAAATAAGTGATCTAAATACTTTGCCCCAGCCTTGGTCGAGCCATTACCGATAGCGCTGACTACATCTGCAGGGATGATGAAAGCATTGTTTTCTAAACGTATGGAACCACCATGAGCTTTACCGGTGGGTGGCGCCCAACCACGATGATATGCTTGATTAGCATTCATAAGTCCTAGCTGTTGTTGCTCATCAATAGTTTGCTGCCCGCTACTATCATAGGTCGGCGTAGGGTTCATAACAGAGCCAGCCATATTCAGCAGCTGTGGCCCACCTACTTTTTGAAGGGCATTGCCAATGTTACCTGAGAAAATAGACCCGCCTTCAGGGGAAGCTGCCGGTACAGGCGCTGCTACTGGTTTAGGTGCATTTGCCAATGTGGGCATAGCTTTAGGTGCTGACTCTGTAGCATTAGCTACTTGGTTCATGGCATTACTAGCGACTTCATCCCCAACGGTTGCGGCTTTACCCGCAGCTTGCCCTGCTGCTTTACCAACAGCTTGCCCAGTAGAATCAGCAACCACTTCAGATGCCGTAGCCCCTACCTCACCAGCGGCGGCGCCGCCTAAAGCTCCAATACCTGCACCAAGAGCACCACCTGCGGCACCAGTAACCCCTCCTATCAACGCGCCTTTAAGACGATCTTTAGGATTAGTCAGAGCACCAATACCGGCGCCAAGAAGTTCACCTGCCCCTACTGTAAGAGCCGCTTCCGTAAGACCGGCGATACCTAAACCTGCGGCAATAAAACTCATTTCGGTGCCTCCAACAATCTGTTGTATTCTTCCATCGTGCTGCACACGAGGGCTTGCTCTACCCTATCTAGGGCCTGCTCTTTACATGCGTGAACTGTAAGCCATTCTACTTCATCTAGCACATAAATGAAGCGTTGTGTGCCTTTAGGAGTTATGAACACATCAGGGGCTTTAACCTCAAACCGTTCGCCATTTTCTTTAAGCACAACGATATGCCCTCGAAGGCATACTGCAATATGATCTGACTTATGTACCTTGGTAGTGAACACCGTGCCGGTAGGGACGACAAGCCTTCGCCCATAAAGCTCATCTGTATGATAATGCGTAGGTTCAGGATCTACACGTTGGACGTTATGCGCAGCAATGAAAGACTCTATAGACGCTGTAATCTCATCAATGGCTGGGACTTCTTTAACCACCGCGTTCATTTAGATACCTAACTCCTTTTTAGCCGCATGTAATCCGGCATTTTCGTTGATCTGATCTTCGCGGCCATAAGAGGCTCTACGTACTTTTCTAAGTAGTTCATCCAACCGATCTGGGCCAAGCATCTCTACAATGTGCTTAGGTACTACATACTCGCCGTCAGCTACGCGGACTGGCTCCTGCCCATCAATGTTGGCGTCAATGTCATCACTCATCCCATCGCCTTCGCCATCAATTAGGCCACCATGCTCAAAGCTTGCACCATGTGCAAGGGTATTAACTACACTATTAGGCGCAGCTCCCGCATAAGGTTGGGCACTTAAAATATGCGCTTGAGGGTAGGAAGATTGAGGGCTAAAAGGCGCTGTATTGACATAACCACCGGTAGCAAAATTATCTGCATCTCTAGCTGAACTTTGTAGGAATGCGCTTAACCCGCCAGAGTTTATTACTTTCTCAACCATGTGTTCAGGAATCATCACCGATGTGGGGATTAAACCATCTTTATGCATAGTGATAGGACCGCCGCCAGCGTAGGCGCTATAGGCTCCTGAATAAGCCTCCCGAGCAAGCTGCTCTCCCCGTAGCTTCGCTAATAGCCGTTGGCGCGTTACAAAATCTGTAGCTTCATTTGCCGCCTTGTTGCTTTCCTGTTGGTTAGTAATGGTGTTGCCAATCATCCCTGACATGAACAAGGGTGAAGCGTAAGGCTCAAGCTTTTTGAACCCCTCATCAGAAACAGCACCGTGGGCAATAGTACCTAGATTGTCAAAAAACCCGGGTTTATCCACGGCATTAAGGTTTTGCGCCTCGCGCATCGTGTTGACCGTATTGGCGTAGTCAGGTGCCTCATGGCTAAGGATATCTGGTTGGCCCAAATGTTTCTGGATCGTAAGTGACATCTGTGAAGGCTCACCGACGTTACCTAACTTTTGGTACTCAGGGGTGCTCGATAGGGCTTCATTCGGCTCAGGTAATTTAGTAGGGGCTTCAGGGGCATACGCCTGATGTGGACTTCCCAATAGGTCATTGGATGCATAGGCCCCGATACCGCCGGACATAAGTCCTTGAGCCGCGCCACCCATAGCGCCTGCCTTTCCCCCCGTAGCTCCACCTACCGCAGCGCCAACACCTGCACCGGCCAAAGCGGGAATAGCTTTACGAAGGACATTACCCAGCAACCCTTCCTCAACCATATCACCAATTACAGGCTCAAGGGCTGCGCCTACACCGAAACTACCTATACCGCCAAGGATGCTACCAATAGCACTACCCCAGCCAAAGGCTTCAGGCAAACCCGTATGAGGGTTCCGTGTTACCGGCCCAAGAACTTTACTTAATGTAGCCACTTCACTAGGGTTCACATGCATAAGCATTGTGTCCCCATGCCGCCCGAGAGAGGCCAGACCTTTAGCAGTAGATTCGTATTTCATGGGCTTTCCTACGGGACTATATGGATGACGCCTGCGCTATTCCAAAGCTGGCCTGACTTAAGCCCTGTAGCGCTGGTTGGAAGGTTTTTAAATATCGCGGTGGTGTATACCGGGTCGGTGTTTGTATTAAGTATGATATCCGGTGCTACGGTTTTTGTAGACACTCTAGTTCTAGGAGTCAAACTTAAAGACACTGCCGCAATATCACCCGGGTTCTGCTGCTGTTGAATCCAGAAGTTAAGGATTCGTACCAGATTGTTCATGTACTGAACATCGTAGTCTAACGGTGGTAATGGTAGGATTGCAGCGGAATTTTGATTGTTATTTGCCATTGTTGGGGTCTAGTTGCAACTCATTTACGACCATCACTCTGGATCTCGATTCTGTTAACACCTGCCTGCCATTTTACACCCAAATCCGCACTTTCAATCCTAAATGCAAGCTGCCTACCTCGTAGGCGTACCCAGACCTGATTCGTGTAGTTGTACACCTGTGTAGTAACTTCCTGCCCTGCAATTGTTCCTGATGTACTTTGCATAGCGTCGGTGTTTAGCCCTATACCCGGATAGTTTCTAGCTTTAAGGGTCATGGTCACTGAGGGGGTGGCATTGCTCGTCGTATCTGTACCAATAAAATCTATGTCAGGAATAAGCCTTTTAACAAAAGAAAACTGATAGCCACCGTCGCCAATATCAAAATCTGAAGTTTCAATAAAAGCCTCAATAGCCGCGGGTGGGTTTACAGAGCCATCATCCGCGCCTGTCTCATGCTGCACTACGCATTGGTTAACTGTGCCAAGAGGGTCCCCAATAATATGAGAATCCAACCACGCAGATCTTGGCATGTCCCCATAGAACCAGATCTTTTCAAGGTAGTTATAGACTACGTACCGGTCATTAAAAAATGAATCTGCAGAAGGATAAAACCACCAAACCTCATTGTACTTCTCATTGGTGCCGCAGCAGACTAACCCCCATTGACTTGAATTTATGTCGTCAAAGACATATTGGCGAAGCGCACAAGGGAGGGTGTTAACAACACCAGAGTAAGCATAAAACTTGTCCTGCCCCATCCAGTAAGTGACGCCGTTTGTAGTGATTGCCGCATTGGGACCAACAATTGTAATGTCCACGGAAACTGGATTAAACCCATACACATAAGGTGCGCCAAGCCATTGTTGTGAATACAACGCGGTGTCTGTAAAGACCAGAACTTCCTGTCGAGTTTTTACTGCAACAACAATCCTACTTCCGTAGGTCAACCGAAAGCTACCCGCTTGATTTGTAACCGTGGGGTACCATACCTGTGGTTGTTCTTGATCACTCCATGCGATGAACATGGGATCTTGTGTGGTATTACCGGTACCTACGTAGTCATTGCATCCATAGGCCATGACAAAGCGTTCTTCACTGACCAGTACTTGAGCAGCAACCGAAGGAATAGCAGGATCAACCAACCACCCGGACCCTGTAGCAGCTGTATTTGTAGCGGTAAATTGTGTTCCTACGCTATTGTTTGGTGCCCCATCTAAGGTGAAGTCTGAGCTGCCACCACCCGTGTTAGCAATTTGATAATAATTGCCCACCACTACTTCCCCCGCAGGGATGCTTGCAAAAGAACTGACGGTAGTAGCTGAAGTGATATTCACCCCACTGTTTAGCGTGACAACGCCGCCTGACGATAGATATAAAGAGGCATCCCAGTAATAGATACCACCGTTGCGAGGGTTGAAGAACAAATTTTGTCCGAAGTTATTAGCACTCCAAAGCCTAAGCTCTGTGGCAAACCCGGCACCAGTAAAGGCTGTACTCCAAGCTCTTGTCCCTGCACTGTAAGCCACGTTGCTGACTTGCGACCCGGCTATATGATAGGTAGCGTTTCCTGATACACCGCGGGTGACCCCTGTAAGAGTATTAGTAGCCTTGCCGGTGTACTGAATGATTTCAGACTCGATAATAGCGTATCCCGCAGTGGGGAATGTAGAGGCGTTAACCAAGGGGATTGTGTTTTGCGTAGGGGTGATATACACCCCTAATGCTGGGTTCCCTGCAATGACCGAAGTACCTGCGCCCAGAGGAAGTCCTACCCAAGGACCTGCGCCCCAACCATTGTACGTCTCGGTATATGGAAGGCCCGTATAAATTTGGTATTTCGCCGTGACTGAGGCTCCACCCCCCGCTGTGGCAGAAGTAGATTGAATACCCGTATCAAAGATGATGTAACTACCACTAACATTTTGAATTTGAAACTGATTATTGAGCTGCGCTGCAGTTAGCCCACCCGCACCGGTAGTGGCCCCGCTAAAAGTTACAAAATCCCCCGTAGTCGCTCCGTTACCAGAATCAGTCACCACCATATATGAGCTACTTACTACGGCCCCTGATGAGTGTGCTGCAGCTGTTGTATCATTATAGCCACGAATACAACCCGTAAGGGTGTTACCCCCTGCACTCTGAACATATATTTCTTCAGAGCCAATCTTGATCACATACGGAGCGACTAAGCTAAAAGATGTCCCAGAGGTGACAAAGATCGTGGTGTCTGTTGCCCCAATTCCCGCGGATAGTGTGGAATAAATAGGCTGGAATGGTGTACTGCCACTCAGAGTGTGCGAATAGCGGATAGGTGTGATGTCGTAATAAACACCACCGGTCAAGATGTAGTACTTAAGGTTAGTCCCCACCCCTAACAGATAGTAGTTAGTTAAAGATACCCACTCG
>Ga0208613_1000316_pt1 | contig 16618 bp, 18 predicted proteins | sample CryBogmetaGMA6M_FD_184543 | JGI IMG/M metagenome (GOLD analysis project Ga0208613, IMG submission 184543) | Freshwater microbial communities from Crystal Bog, Wisconsin, USA - MA6M (SPAdes) | ecosystem: Environmental > Aquatic > Freshwater > Lake | place: Crystal Bog, Wisconsin, USA | collected... | reverse complement strand
CCTGAATACCGGTTTTGGTCGTCCGCTCAAGGGTGCCGTACTGCACACCTTTAACCGGTTCATCCAGATCCATCATCCAACGGGCATTCCGCCATATTTCTCCCGCACCTTTTTCAGGCAGGTCGGCAATGAAACCGCTGTAGGCGATAGATTTGGTGGTTTCGACAATAGTTATTTTGTCGCCAACCAGAAAAACCTCCATAAAGGTGGTGCCGAAAGGCGTCAGAATTACCAGATGCATCTGGTCCGGGCGTTTATACAGCAGATACCCGCTGGCGCTAAGGCCCTGCTCTCCCTTGCTGACTGAAACAGATACCAGTGCTGAAAGGGTATCCACCCGTGCGCCGGGATTATAGTTCAACGGTTGCGTCGTAGCACACGCAGTGAGTAACGCGAAAACCATCAGTAACAATAGGAACTTCAATAGTTTTGTCATAAGAGTGTCGTACTCTGTAACCTTTAAAAGTTCCCCCGCCCCTTGCGGGAGGGGAAGCCAACTGCAAAAACTGGCAAGACAACATTGCGAAGGAATAGCTGTTACATGGCAGTAATCTGTGGGATTGTTTATTCCAGTCTGAAATCTCTCTCTGTAAGGCCTTGATTACGGTTGACCTTGCGGAAAACCATGCTGGCACGATCACCGTTTTGTTCGGTGATAACAAGTTTCCGGAATTCTCCGTTTTCGTTAAAGCTGATGGTGACTTCCTGTATCTGGCCGTTCGAGGGCGTTATGCCTACTGTATAGAGGCCGGAGGCCAGGTCGGCGTGAATCTTCATTCCGTCCGGCAGTGCGGTAATCGGCTTTGAAAAGCGTGTCATCCACTGCCGGAGTCCCTGATCCGGAGGCAGCACAATTCGACTGAGTTCATTCGTACCTATTTTCTGCTCAATGGTGCCGTCCCGTAGCAGTAGTGTGCTGGAATATGGCTTGGCTATTTTCATCCAAAAGAGATCCGGTTTACGGAAGCGAACAGTGCCGTTCATCTGTATGCTGCGCTTCATCAGTTTCAACTGTTTTTCCTGAGTAATTTCAGCGGTGAAGTCATTGATCCCGGAAAATGCGCGACGTAAAGCATTCAGACCTTCAAGAGGGTCTATCTGCCGGGCTACTGCGGATAGCGGCAGCAGCAAGACCGCCATAATGATAATACTACCTGTTATCTTCATATCATAACCTGCCAATGCCGATGGTCATGCTGGCTTTTAACAATACGGTACCATCATCCTTTGCCACCTCTCCCTCGACGAGGCAAAGTCGACCAAAAGACTTCACGACCCGCACCGAGATAGACAGTGTATCCCCTGCACACGGCATATCATAAAACTCCGAATGGTTGACAGCGGCAAGAAAACCACTGTCATTTTGTTCGAGGCCTGCTGTTATGCCGGCCAACTGGGCTACGCACTCCAACAATAAAATTTGTGGGAACCCTTCCGGAGAGTCTGTTACTCGACGTAGAGCTTTGGCCGTTATCCCCGGTTCCAATTCCTGAATACGGTCGATCATCAAAAAAGGATAGCGGTGCGGTAAGTATGCTGCCGGGTCAGGATTAAACAGGGGACCCTCCCGTGAGGGAAATGGCATAGTGGGGGCCTTCAGGAGATGAAGCCAGATGCAGTCCCTTCTGGTTGCTGCGAAGCGTGGCGAGGAGCGCACACAGTGCCGTGCCGCCCATGGCCAGAGAACGACCGACTGCCGGTTCAATTTGTAATGGCGGCGGTGACTGAGTCAGTACCTTGCTGAACAGTTTCGTCCGGGCTGCTGTACCGGAAAAAGAACAGCAGGTACCAGCAGTCAAATCACTCAGTAAAATCTGCTCTGCTTCCTCCTCATATCCCGGCACGATCAGTCCCACGGTGGAAACAGTTGAAACCTGCGCCAGAATTTTTGCGTGACGAGCTGCGGCATGTTCGGCATGCTCAATAATAAGGAGGCCGCACCCTTCGCCAAAGGCGGCAGCATAGCTGTTCAGCTGACCGGTTGCGGCAAATCCTGCAATCATTAACGGCATCAGGCTGTCGGCACCGCCGGTTATCATAACGTCTGCCCGTCCCTCTTCAATACATCTGCACGCCACGAGGAATGCAGACTCTGCGGAGCAGAAACGTTGCACCATGGTGAGATTCGGGCCTTTCAAGCCATACTCGATGGAGGCGTTGCTTGCCGGTGCATTGGGAACTGTATTGGGAAAGAGCATGGGGGAGAGTCCTTCGACTCCTCCCGTAAAATAGCCTTCAAGGAACTCGGCAGAATTTGCCAGGCCGCTAAAACCGCAGCCGAGGGCAATGCCGATACGCTCCGGCTGCAGTTGCGTGACATCAAGTCCTGCATCTTTCAGAGCCAAACCTGTTGTTGCAACAGTAAACTGGCTGCAGCGGTCCATTTTACGGGCCTTTAGGGGGGGCATAAAATCAGATGCCTTGAAATTGACCGCTCGTCCCCAGAGCAGATCTTTGCCGCATGAATATTCCGGGGGGACAGGGGTCAGGGCACTTTCCTTTGCCGTCATCATGTGCAGCAATTGCCCGCTATCAGTACCGGCAGCCGATAACGACGCATACCCTGTTATGACAATATTCTGGAAATCGTATCTCATCGGGCAAGTACCAAAGAAGTAATGTTGCCGCCAAAAGCAAAAGAATTTGAGATGGCAATGTCCGAGCCGCTGGGAATCGGACCATTATGGCAGTATTCCAGATCACATTCAGGATCTCTGCCTCGGAAATTAAGTGTTTGAGGAATAAATTTCCCCCCCAGTGCGATCATGGTGGCAACCGCTTCGATAGCCCCGGCGGCTCCGAGGCAATGTCCGGTCAGCGCCTTGGTGGAAACAAGCGGGACATGGGCCGCCCGCTCTCCGAAAACCAGCTTCAGTGCATTTGACTCGACTACGTCGTTGAGCGGTGTGCCGGTACCATGGGCGTTTACCCAGCCAATCCGGCCGGCGTCCACTCCTGCCGCTGCAAGAGCATTACTCATAACTCTGGCTGCGTTTGAGCCGCTTGGCTCAGGAGCGGTCATATGGTGCGCTTCTCCCGCAATGGAGTAGCCGAGTACATACCCAAGAATGGTTGCCCCACGGGAGATGGCATCATGTTCCTGCTCAAGCACCATGAAAGCAGCCCCCTCTCCAAGAGAAATCCCCTGGCGTCCAAGGCTGAAGGGGGAACAGGGATTTGGATCAATTACCTTGAGGGCATTGAAGCCGGCAAAGGTGAGGATTGAAAGCGTATCCGATCCGCCAGCAACCACGGCACGCTGTTTTCCGGTTGCAATCAGCTCCGCCCCCCAGCCGATGGCGGTTGAGGACGAGGAACAAGCGGTCGTTATACTCCCCTGATACCCGGCGAGACCAAATCTGATGGCTATCTCGGTGGACGTTTTATCAGGAAGAATGCCTCGCAGCAGTGACGGTTCCGCTTTTACTCCCTGTATGTGTGACCTAAGCCACTGCTCTGACTGGAACATGCCGGATGCGCCGGCCCCTAATGATACGCCGACCTGATAGGGATTATATGCGCCGAGCACTCCGCTCTGCCTGAGCGCTTCACCGGCAGCGATAATGCCGAATTGGTCTGCGCGGGAAAGCTTGTGGGTTTCGCGGGAATCAAAGTAGGTACGTGGGTCATACTCTTTGATTTGGCAGCCGAGTTTTGAAGGAAAAGCGGAAACATCAAAAAGATCAAGCGGCGCTATGCCGCTGATCCCGTTTGCCAGAGACGCAGCAAAAGCCGGAACATCTTTTCCGGTGCCGCAAAAGATGCCGATTCCTGTTATGGCGACCCGGTTGCTCGCTGTCATCAGATGATCCCACCATCAACCACGAGGGTCTGTCCTGTGATATACGAAGCGTTGTCTGAGGCAAGGAAAGCGGCTGCAGCGGCTACTTCTTCGGCTGTCCCGATACGACCGAGTGCTGATCCGCTGATGGTCTTCTCAACAATATTCTGCTTTAGGCCTGCTGTCATATCAGTAGCGATCATACCGGCGGCAACCGCATTGACCCGGATTCCCATCGGCCCGACTTCACGGGCCAGAGATTTGGTCATGCTGATGATTGCCCCTTTGGATGCAGAATAATTGGTTTGTCCGGCTGCGCCAAGAATGCCGGAAATAGATGATATATTAACAATACTGCCCTGTCTGCGCGCCATCATTTTTCTGATACCCCATTTGCAACAGTGGAACATCGGATACAGATTGGTCTTTATGACTGCGTCCCAGTCGTCATCCGACATCATGGCAAGCCAGCCGTCGCGGATAATGCCGGCATTATTGACCAGAATGTCGATATAGCCGGAAGCCGCCGCCGCATGGTTTATGACCGCCTGGGCCCCCACTGATGTGCTGACATCCGCTTTGACAACCGTTATGGTCCCGTCGAGCGATTCGGCCTCATGAACAAGTTCGGACGCGGCAGCGTCATTAGTAAGGTATGCGGCGGTGACCGTTGCGCCAGCACGGGCAAACAGTAATGAAATTGCTTTCCCGATACCACGGGTACCACCGGTGACAACGACAATTGAGTTATTGAATTTCAACGGAGTTCCTATAAATTCGAGTTGTTATGCAGCTGTAAATCTCAGTTATTGTAGGGTCAATCAGCGTGTAATGTATAGAATAAATCGGAAGGAAAGTCCAGCACGTTAGAGGATTTACAGTTTCAAAAAACACTGCTCAAAATTACGCCACTACCAGGTTTTTCCTGGCTTTTTTCAGCCTCTTCATCAACTTCCAGAGCGGCCCCTTGATCGGGAATAACCGCAGAGCATCCAGCATTGAGTCGCTAATGTTCACCTCCAGCCCCGGCACCACCCAGTTACGCCGCTTCATGGCCTCGCCTGTTACCAGCTCGGCAAGCATTTCCCGGACATGGGGGGAAATATAGAATACCGGCTCCAGCAGATTGGTATCAGTGGTTATGATGCCCTCATTCAGAGAAGTCTGATACAACGGTGTCCCCGGAAAGATGCGGATTCCGGTCATGGCAATTACTGCCGTCGGCTCAAGTTCATCCATAAGGGCAAAGGTTTCAAGCACGGTCTCTTTGGTCTCGCCCGGGCCGCCAAACAGGATGTAGTGGGCAAAATCGACGCTATGCCGGCGACAAAGGAGTGACGCCGCACGAACATCCTCAACAGAAAAAGATTTGCCGAGATTTTTCAGCATGGCTGGTGAACCGGCTTCAGTACCGAATTCAACGGCGTCACAGCCCGCTGCCAGCATATCGTCGAGCAATGCAGGTGATATGTGGGCAGGGTTGATAAAGGCGGACCAGTTTAACGGCACTGATTCTTTTACCATCGCCCGGCACAGTTCACTGGCGTACGACATGGGATAATTGAAGATATCATCGACAAAATAGATGTAGTTTACTCCCTGGCTGACAAGACCCTGTAGCTCCTCAATAACCTCTTGTACCGGGCGGAGCCGCATCGTCCGCCCTTCAAGCAGAGGGTAGGTGCAGTAAATACAGGTGAAGGGGCAGCCGCGTTTGGTCTGGACATTGGCCATGCCTCCGTCACGTTGATAGCGGGATACATCAAAGAGTGAACGATCCGGAGTCCCGATATGGGTGACCGGACGCGGAGGAATACTGTCATGTTTGTCGCGCTGCAGTACACCGGGCAGATCTGATACATCCTCATTTCGTTCCAGGCGGTCTGCCAGAAGCGGCAGGATTTCTTCACCTTCACCGATGATGCCGTAATCAGCACCCAGGAAATCAAGGGCAGCCCGAGGCATGAGTGAGAAGCCGGACCCTCCGATCACCGTGCGAACCTGCGAACTGCAGAGAGATATAATGCTCCGGACGTTTTCCAGATAGGATCGGCTTGCGGGCCACGTGACGTTATCAATATTGCGAATGGAAATGGCGACCAGGTGGGGAGAAAATTCGGAAAGATGTCTGGTGAGTGCTTCTTCAGGGTGTGGCTCAAAACAAAGATCAAGGACTGAAAGCTCGTGACCGGCTTTGCGCAACGGCCCGGCCAGGTAGGCGAGGCCGATGGGAAACACCGGGTAGGGCGATCGTTCGCGATTCGCTGAAATCAGCAAAATCCTCATGCCGTCTCCAGCCATTCGGCCATGCGCTGAACCCGTTCTGCAATCTGCTGTGGCATCTGAAACTGCAGGGTTCCATTCATGTCAGTTAACGCATGGGTCGTATATCCACTGGCAAGTTTTTTTCCTGCGGCATCCTTGATGATACTTTCAAATACCAATGTAGCCGTTTCAACACGCTTTAAACGGGTATACACGGTCAATTCGTCATTATAGCGGGCCGGATGCAGGTACTTTATTTCCAGAGACACGACCGGGCCAAGAAATCCCGATGCGGCCAATTGCAGGGCGCCAAGACCGAACTGCTCAGTCAGGGCGCATCTGCCGACCTCCATCCATGCCACATAATGGCCATGCCAGGCGACCTGGTAGATGTCTACTTCGTTAAAGCGTACGTGTATTTTTGACTGATGATATTTCATGATTCGCTATCGATCCAACGGTTGAATTTTGCAAGAGATTGTCCAAAGCCCACCTCGACAAAGCGTTCCACACCATGCTTGCGCAGGGCGTGGTATGTTTTGTCCCAGTACACAGGCATATTGAGTTCTGAACAGATAAATTCCGGGATTGTGGCAGCTGTCAAAAACTGTTGGTCGATATGCCCCATGAGCGGGATTGAGGGCTCATTAAAATGGTAATCGGCTAAAATGATCCATAAATCTGCAGTGATTTCACCCATCAAAGGGGTGTGCAGCGGAGCGTCGGCCTGAAACTGTTTGGCAGAAAAAACGCCTGCCGCCTCGGCCTCTAACTTCGCCGACTCAATACCTGTGGCGACGCCGGCCAGCAGGACATGGCGCGATGTATTATAGTTTGCAATATACACACTGTTATTACGGGCGATACTTTCAACCTGCGGAATTGTCAGGCCAATGAAGCAGCCAAGGGCATAAGCGTCGCTGCTGAATGTTTCTGCCATCAGCATACCGCCCCGAAAAGTTATCTCAATGGCCTCATCTGCCGTTAACACACCGCCTGCTGCCAACGCCCCATAGATTCCCATGCTGTGCTCTGCCAGTAGATCAGGAGGGGGATTCCTTGACGCAAGTTGCTCGCTTTTGAAAATACTGTAGCAAATCCCGAACAGCTGCAGTTTTACCGTTTCGGTCAAAGCGGGGTTACGGGAAACCCCGGTCTGTGGATCAAAACCGGTCATTGCACAGCAGGTTTCAGCGATTCTGCGGAATGAATCATCATCCTGAAAAGCCGCACCCCATACCACAGGCTGCCCCGGAAACATGTGACAGATCACGGTGTTCTCCGAGAAGCGGCCTGTTTACGTTTGATTGCCGCTCGGAAGCCGAAATTCATGGGGGCAAACACCTGTACCGAGCGATGCAGTTTGAAGATGCGGTGATACATTGACGAGAAGGAGTAGAATGAACTGCACAGCCAGTCGTATCCCTGCTGGAGCTCTTGTACAGACATACCCTTCGGTTGGAAGGTGACATGTTCCATATCGTAATCACGCCAATCGCTGGAAATGATCCGCCCTTCAGCTTCAAGCCGTTGTCTGACTTTTGTACCCGGATACGGGGTCAGGATCGGGAAAATAGCAGCTTCAAGGCGCGCCTGCTGGCAGAAATCAAGCACCTGCTCGAATATGGCGGGTGTATCACCATCGTAGCCAAGCACAAATGAACCGAGAATGCCGATCCCGTTGTCTCGAAACGCTTTGGCATCGTCAAGAAACGAGGATGCTCTATTGGTGACCTTGCCCATGGCGGCAAGCGATTGCTGATTGAGGGATTCAAAGCCGACAAACATACCGACGCATCCTGATTCTCCTGCGGCCTTCATCAATTCGCGATCCCCGGCAAAATCAATTGGCGAGTGAGAAAGCCATTTGAAGTCCATTCCCTTCATGCCGGCAAAAAGCTCCAGAGCATATTTGCGGTCAGCAACTATGTTGTCATCCACAAAGAAGAGAAATGAATTGGCTTTGCGCAGTTCCACCAGCTCGGCAAGAATGTTGTCAATCGGACGCTTTCGGTATTTCCGTCCGTAAAAGGCGGTTACGGAGCAGAACTCACAATCAAAAGGGCACCCGCGCGTCGTCTGGATGGTGTTGGTCAGAAGATACCGTTTCCCTTTGAACAAGCTTCGACGGGCAACCGGAATGCTTTCCATGGGTATTTGTGTGCAGGAACTGTAGCGCTGCTGAAGAGTCCCCTGAAGATAATCGCTCAACAGTTGGGGCCAGGCATATTCACCTTCGCCGACCACCACGGCATCAACATGGTTGAGCGCTTCGTCCGGCAGATTGCTGGCGTGAAACCCGCCCATTACCACAGTCTTGCCGCGACGGCGAAATTCATCGGCGATCTCGTAGGCGCGCGGCGCCTGCGGGGTCATGCCGGTTAGTGCAATGATATCGGCTTCCGCTGCGTAATCAATCTTTTCAAAATTGTCATCAATCATGACTACTTCCCACTCGGGAGGTGTCACTGCCGCAATGGATGCCAGCGAGAGTGTGGGAAACTTGAAGGCCAGTTCCCCCCAGAGTCGCCCTTTTTCCCAGCCGGGCGAGATAAAAATAATTTTCATGCAGCGCCCCGCTTTGTTTTGATGATAGTGGAAATTATCGATTGCACAACTTTTCGGTCATTGTCAGTGAAAGAACTATCCTGCTTTCTTCCTTTGAAACCGATATGGTAATAGTCCGTTTTTTTAATCCTCAAAGGTTTAGCAAAAAGCGTATATGTCTTTTTAACCTTTGTAAGCAGCGGCACCATTATCCCCGGAAGAGCACTGGTAGTAATCAGCACGCCTTTGATGTCTCTGCCGGTGTCCCGTACCTTTGGTGCGCGCATTTCGTCACTCCAGTGGCAGAACACGCTCATTCTTTCCAGGAGAATCCTTATGATCGAAGGTAAATCGTAGCAATTTACCGGAGCAGACAGTATCAGGACATCTGAGCTGAGCATTGAGTCTATAAGAGATCGCATATCATCATTGATATGACAAATTCCCAGATCATTGCCAGCGGGCTTCATACACAATCTGCAATTGTTGCAAAACGCGATGTTCAGATCCCGTGTCTGTATATATCGATACTCAAGACCACTGGAGTCAAGTTTATCTGACATATACCGGCAGAGTTGATCATTTATGCCATTGATATGCTGGGAAACGTTGATAAGCGTTATCATAGAAGTCCAACTGAATGGTTTGTGGTGGCACTCTTAAGCATGTCGTCAGCACCATCACTTCCCGTGTTCAACGACATACTCAGCCATACTGCGCACAGAGGCGAAAACCTTTGTGCCGGTAGCCGCGTCCGGGACGGATACGCCAAATTCCTTTTCCATGGCAACCACCAATTGCAGAGCATCAATAGAATCCAACCCCAGTCCTTCGCCGAACAGCGGTGCATCGGTCTCTATTTCATCCGGTGCCATGTCCTCAATACGCAGGCTGTCAATAATCATCTGTTTTACTTTTAGAATCAGCTCTTCACTCATGCAATCCTCCTTAAATGGAATTTTTTACCATTAAAAAACTATTCTTTCCGATCACCCCAAAAATCAAAGAAATTATACCACTGGTCAGGATACTGCCGGATATACCGCTCAAAAACGTCAGCAAGCTGTTGCATCCCAGTACGAATGGCATCCTTGTTTGCCCCGTGCTTCCCCTGCACGTATATCGGTTCCTCCATCAGCGTTGCATAGCGGCCATCATCGTCTAACACAACAAAAACCGGTATCATTGGTGCTCCGGTAGCCAGAGCCAGATAGGCCGGCCCAACCGGCAACGGTGTCGGACGGCCGAAAAAATTGACCATTACTGTGTTGGATGAACCGTCCCGGTCCCCCAGCAGACAGAGTACCTCATTGCGTCGCAGCGTATTGACCGCTGCGATTGCCGCAAGTGGTGAGGTGTCGTCACGGTCAACATAAATAAACCCGATGCCCCGTTCGCCGCGTACTTTTTCCCGCATGGCGTTGATCTTTTCATCCGGTTCCCTGAAGGTAAGCACGTTGATTTTGTAGTCGAGATCGCCGAGACCAAGTCCCCCGAGCTCCCAGTTACCGAGGTGCGGTGAAACCAGAAGAGCGCCGTTGCCTGCGGAGAGAGCATCATCAAGCGGTTTTGCCGAACTGCGGCGGCCAATCAGCGCCTGAAGACGCGAGTCGGTCACCCCCACCATCAGCATGACGTCACACCAGTTGCGGGCAAACTTGTAGAAGGTGCAAAAAGCCAACCCTCCAACAGCCGTCTTTCCCGTTATAACCCGGAGGTTATTCTTCACACTGCGTCGTTTATCAGTCAGCAGCAGATAGAAAAGGCCGCCCCATACAACGGCAAACGGCGCATGGAGCCTGCGCGGCACAACGATGGTAAATAACTTGATAAAGAACAGATTTATACCGTTATAGAGAGTCAACGCAGAAACCTTAGGTGAAATTCAAAAACAAGTTCCCAAATGCATGAAAATATATTTTTAAAAGAAAGTTTGTATCGTGTTGCCGCTTGTTCAAATCCGGAAACCGCTTCACGTGATCTCCGGTAAAACTTCACAAATGCCTTGATCAACAACACTTGCAGATAGAAACGATTGATGTGGGGGTGGTGAAACACCAGATGCAAACCGTCATAAAATTTCCAGTGTCGACAGAAAATTTTATCTTTAATCTGTTCATACAGTTCAGTGCCGGGATAAGGGGTCAAAATTGAAAACTGGGCGATGTTTGTATCCAATCGTATCGCCAGATCGATGGTCTTCTGCACATCGGCGGCGGTCTCGTCCAGATTCCCGATAATGTAGCTCCCGTAGGTTTCTATGCCGTTATGCCGCAGTATATCTACCGCCTGAATGACATCAGCGGATGTAGTGTTTTTTCCAAGAGAGTTCAGTGTGTCGTTGCTGCCGCTTTCAATCCCCAGATACACCGTATTGGAACCGGCTGCAGCCATTTTGGCCACCATTCCAGGATTGCGCATAATAGTATCAACCCGGGAAAAATTCCACCACTTCAAGTCATAGCCGCGTTCCAAAATCCCATCAGCAATCTGTTCCACACGAGAGGGGAGCAGCGTAAAGTTGTCATCCATAAACGCCACGGCGCGAAAACCATAGGTGTTGTAAACCTCGTCCAGTTCGGCCAGCACAGATTCCGCACTGCGACAGCGCCACCCGCGACCAAAAAAGTTTGACGACGAACAGAAATGGCAGGCACTGGGGCAGCCACGACTTGTAACCACCGGAGTTATCGCCCTTCCAGACATACTGGCGCGGTAGCAACTCAAGTCCACCAAGTGTCTGGCCGGTAAGGGAAGCTTCTCAACATCTACCGGTACTGAGTCGGGTGTTCTGATTATCCGGCTGCCTTCTTTGAAGATAATTCCATTGACGCTTGAAAGATCCTCTCGGGCGTTAAGCCTGTGGAGCAGTTCCGGAAAGATGTTTTCCCCTTCACCCCGCACGATCGCTGTCACCCAACCACTGGTAAGAACATCCTCCGGGACAAACTGGGGATGAGGGCCTCCCATAATTACTTTGCGATTGAGACTGGCTGCGTGACGGGCCAGGCTCATGGCTGTATCAATACGCGTTGTATCGCTGGAGATCCCTACTGCGTCGGCTTTTTTGAAGTCTGCGTCCGAAAGTTTAACCCCGTCAGCTGCCAGATCTCGAAGAACAACCGTATGACCAGCCTGTTCAATGCTTGCGGCCAGATACAGCAGTCCCATTGGAGGTAAACTTAAGCCAAAGGTCTGGTAAACATTATTGGAAGGTGGGTTGATCAGAAGGACATTCAATGCGCCGCCTTGATCGTTTTGAGGCGAGTCGGGTGTTCTTTAAATTCTTCTTCCCATGCGGGATCAGCAATCTCGCTATACGCGGCCGCGTACTCATCCATAGCGGTTGCCAGGCCGGTGAATATCTCGTCAGCACCTTCGTGTGTTGCGTATACCCCCTCCTGAGCAAGCATCTCACGCCCCACTTCCGGATGGTCTATCAACATACAGGGGCGCAGCAGATTCTCGTGCTCTCCCTGCTTCTCCCGGATTTTCCTGAAAAATGGTGAGCCCAGGGCTTCCCTGATGGTGGTCCGGCGGATATTATCGACTGCCATGTGGCAAAAAACACATGGTTCGATATCCCCGTTTGCATTGATGTGGAAGTATTTGCGGCCACCGGCGATGCAGCCGGAAATCATCGGGCCGTCGTTCCAGAAATCTATGAATAACATCGGTTTCTGGTCGCGGAACTCGGCTACGCTTCGTCGTAAATTATCCCGCTGCTCGGGGGATGGCATCAAAGCAGGGTCCGGTTGTCTGCCGACCGGGACGTATGAAAAGAGCCACAGGGCGAAGATCCCTTTTGAGAGCAGCATATCAATGAAATCACCATTGGTGATAATACCGCTGTTCTTGCTGGTATGGGTAAATGAGCCGCAAAAGGAAAGTCCTGCCTCACGCAGCATATCCATGGCCGCCATGACTTTTTTGAAATGTCCTGCGCCGCGCCGGGCGTCGGTTTCCTCTTCATACCCCTCCATGGAAAAAGACGGCATGACATTGCCGACCTCGATAAGGCGTTCCACCATGGCGGCATCAATCAAGCCACCATGGGTAAACACCAGAAAGGCCATGTCGCTGTGTTTGCGGAAAATATCAAAAATTCCCTGCATGTAAAACGGTTCACCGCCGGAAATTACCGCAAAGTAGACTCCCATCTCTTTCATTTGGTTAAGCACGGAGTCTATTTCGTCAAAGGAAAGTTCAAGGCCCTTGCCGTAATCACCGGCATAACAGCCGTAACATTTCAGGTCACACTTCATGGTGGGACTGATTACCACAGTGGAGGGGGGGGTAAAAACCGTTCGCATCAGCCCATTCTTTCCGCTTGTTCGTTCCGGAAAGCAGATGATTGACGGCAAGGTTGGTTATCCACTTGTCACGTTGATTGGGATGCAGATCACGCAGGATACGCCGTGGAAAATCGATGCTGGGATGCTTCGACCGGATCAGTTCCCGAATCCAGCGGATACGCTTTTTGTAGTAATCCTTTTTCGGAATCAGTTCCATGACATGGGTCATTTTAACTAACGTATCGTCAGAGGCGCTCGTCGCCATGGAGAGCAGATATGAAACGACTTTGTCACGGGTATAATTTTTCAGTGATTGAAACAACAGGTATCCTTTCCGTAATTAACGGTAATCACATGTGGCGAAGAAAGGCCATGCAGATGTTCCATGTATCCTGCACTGGCCGAAAATGACTCGTAGACCTGCCGTCAGCCACACGGGCCGGTACTGGTAGCGAGCCGATTGTGAACCCTTTTTTCCAGGCGTTCATAAGAAGTTCCATTTCAAGGTCGTAGCCATTGCGTTTCAACGTCGTAGTACGCAAAAGGGCTGCATCATAGTAACGAAAACCGGATTGACTGTCACTTATTTCGAAGCCGGTGCGTTTACGCATACACCAGACGCCGAAACGATTCCATATTTTACGAAGCCCCGCCATCTGCTCAAACTGGGAAAATCGTGAAGCTATCAGAATCCCATACTTTCCCTCAACAGCTGCGTTCACAAGCTTTAAAATGGCTGTCGGGTCATGCTGGCCATCGGCATCCAGGGTAACAACTCCTGTGCAGTTCTGCGCAAGTGCCCATTTGAAGCCGGTGCTTAAGGCAGCTCCTTTGCCCCGGTTGGCCGGATGAGACAGCAGTGACACGGGAAAACCCGCAGCGACATCCTTCGTCGTATCATCAGAACCGTCATTAACGACAATGACCGGAAGACCTTGAGAAACCACCTCAGTCAGAACAGCCGGCAATGTGATTGCCGCATTATACGCCGGTATCAGTATGTACGTGGCCATGAAGCGGCGATCTCCGAAAGAGTTGAACAGCGGAATTGTTCCAAAAGCATCGATAGCTGCGGCACAGCATCCTTTCGGCTGCCGTATGAAACAAAGCTTTTTAACGGCGGCAGTTTCAGGCGTGGGCCATCAGGATCAAGTTCACGCGGATGAATATACAGTACGGCAGGTGCTTTTGCCCTATGGTATTTCCTGACGGTCGCCTCAATCAGCTTTATTGGAAAAAAACGGAAACCCCAGCCACCACCAGTTGGAAGATTGCCAAATATGGTGGGTGTTACCATGGGCGGCAGTTCGAGCAGCGTGCCTCGTGATGTCGTGATGGTGTACGGGTGCAAAGGTAAGGACGAATCACCGACAAAAGGCAACGGGTTGCGGCTGGAATCGTAGTGATAACCACATTCAATCAAAATTTCGTCCATCCACGTCGAATTACCTGGAACTGACCACTGGGGGGCCCGAAATCCGATAGGCCGTACTCCAACCTGTTTTGTCAATATCTGTTCCGTCCGAATCAGTTCATCGCGGAAAGCATCCTGATTCATATCAGTCAGAAGGGTGTGAGAATAGCCATGAGACGCAATTTCGTGACCTTTTGCGGCGATCATGGGCGCAATGTCTGGCTCTGATTCAGCTACCGAACCGAGCATGAAAAAGGTGGCTTTACACTGATAGCTGTCTAAAAGAGCCAGAATCTTGATGATATTTGCTTTCGTGCGCCACATATTTCGCGCAACTGGCTGTGGAACGCCAATTCCGCACACATGAAACCAGTCTTCCACATCGATTGTGATTGCCACCGGCGGTAGTGCTGTCGCATCAGAAGGAGTCATTGACAAGCCAGGATAACAATTTCTATTAGCAGGTTCCACTTCACCGCACACCGTTGCGGCATCATAGCGCCTTCATTTCATCACTGGTATGGCGCTCCTGCTCCTCCATCACAAGAAGTCCCAGCTCACGCTTCAACTCGTTGAACTCAGCCCCGGAAGGGTCGCGGGGATGCGGCATATCCACGACCTGGTTGCGTTTGATGGTGCCGGGACGATAGGTCATGACCACAATCCGGTTGGCAAGATACAGGGATTCCTCGATGCTGTGGGTGACGAAAAGGATTGTTTTTCTCGATTCCTGCCAGATGCGCAGCAGTTCGTCCTGCAGTGTCCTTCTGGTCAGGGCGTCCAAGGCACCGAATGGCTCATCCATCAACATAACCGGCGAGTCGATGGCCAGCAAACGGGCTATGGCAACCCGCTGACGCATGCCGCCTGATAAATCCTTTGGATAACGGTCGCGGAATTCCTTGAGCCCCAACGTTTCCAGCAGGGTGTCTACCCGATCCCGGATTTCGTTCGCCGGTGTACCTTTGATTTCCAGACCAAAGGCTATGTTCCGGGCCACCGTCATCCAGGGGAAAATGGCATATTCCTGGAAAACGACACCCCGCTCCGGCCCCGGTTCTCTGACCGGCTTCCCGTCCACAATGATCTCACCTGCACTTGGCTGGATGAACCCGGCGATGGAATTCAACAGGGTCGATTTGCCGCACCCCGAAGGGCCAAGCAGACAGACAAATTCACCGCGCGACAGGGACAGGTTGATGTCCAGCAGTGCCGGGACGCTCCGTTCGCTCCCCTGGAAGGTTTTGGAAAGATTATTGATTGAAATGTAGTCCATAACTCAGTTGTCCATGCCGCGATGCCAGCGCAGCAGATAGTTGTTCAGGGCGTTCATGACCTGGTCAATGGCCAGGCCGAGCAGGCCGATAGTGATCATGCCGGCGATGATCTTGTCGGACCACATGAATTCCCGCGCTTCGAGAATCCGGTAGCCAAGGCCGTTATTGACGGCGATCATCTCGGAAACGATAACGACGATAAAGGCGGTGCCGATGCCGATACGGATACCTGCCAGAATATAGGGGGTTGCAGCCGGCAGGATCACCCGGCGGAACATGGTGCCCCGACCGGCCCCCAGGTTGCGGGCGGCGCGCAGATAGATGCCGTCAACATTCTGAACACCGGCGATGGTGTTCATCAGAACCGGGAAGAAAGCACCGAGGGAGATCAAAAAAATAGCCGGCGGGTTGCCGAGCCCAAACCAGAGGATCGACATGGGTATCCAGGCGATGGGCGGTATTGGCCGCAATACCTGAACTATGGGGTTGAAATATTCGTAGATGCGGGGCGAGGAACCCATGAAGAGGCCCAACGGCAGCGCCAGTCCGGCTCCCAGCAGGAAACCTCCGGTTACGCGGCCGAGACTGCCGAGTACGTCCAGCAGCAATTCACCGGAGCGGAGCCACTCCACCCATTTAATGACTATGGCGCTGGGTGACGGGAGCATGATCGGTGAAACCAGTCCGGCCCGGCAGGTGGCCTCCCAGAGGACCAGCACAAGGACCGGCATCGCTATGCCCCGCAGCAGGGATTTCAGTCCGGCAGACACCGCTACTTCACCTTGAGCGTTGCTTTGGCCTTCTGCAGAAGGTCAAGCTTGACCCAGTCCGCTGCTACCGGGGGCTTCGCCATTCTGCCGACGCCGTATTTCTGCATCAGCTTTGTGGTGATGTCGATGTGGTCGACGCTGATGTCGTAGGTGAATTGGGCATTATCCATGGCGTCGCGGAAATCGTCGGAGCTGATCTGCCCTTTGAACATGTTTTCACGCACATATTTTTCTGCCAGTTTCATATCCTTGCGAAACAGTGCCGTTAC
>Ga0208613_1000314_pt1 | contig 16783 bp, 12 predicted proteins | sample CryBogmetaGMA6M_FD_184543 | JGI IMG/M metagenome (GOLD analysis project Ga0208613, IMG submission 184543) | Freshwater microbial communities from Crystal Bog, Wisconsin, USA - MA6M (SPAdes) | ecosystem: Environmental > Aquatic > Freshwater > Lake | place: Crystal Bog, Wisconsin, USA | collected... | reverse complement strand
GAAAGCTAACGGGTAATTAGTACTACTCGGCTGTGACATTACTGCCTTTAGACCTGTAGCCTATCAACGTCGTAATCTACAACGACCCTTAAAGGAAGCCTAATCTTGGTCTGAGTTTCGCACTTAGATGCTTTCAGCGCTTATCTCATCCAGACGTAGCTACTCTGCGATGCAGTTGGCACTACAACAGATGCACTAGCGGTCTGTCCAACTCGGTCCTCTCGTACTAGAGTCAGGTGACCTCAAGCTTCCAACGCCCATAACAGATAGGGACCGAACTGTCTCGCGACGTTCTGAACCCAGCTCACGTGCCACTTTAATCGGCGAACAGCCGAACCCTTGGGACCTTCTTCAGCCCCAGGATGTGACGAGCCGACATCGAGGTGCCAAACCACCGCGTCGATATGAGCTCTTGGCGGTGATCAGCCTGTTATCCCCGGAGTACCTTTTATCCTTTGAGCGATGGCCCTTCCATTCGGAACCACCGGATCACTATATCCCAGTTTCCTGCCTGCTCGACTTGTCGGTCTCACAGTCAAGCGCCCTTATGCTATTGCACTCTACGCATGGTTACCAAGCATGCTGAGGGCACCTTTGAAAGCCTCCGTTACGCTTTTGGAGGCGACCACCCCAGTCAAACTACCCACCATGCACTGTCTCCCGTTAGGGATTAGGCGCCAGATAAACAAAGGCTGGTATTTCAACGTTGACTCCACGAATCCTAGCGAACCCGCTTCACAGTCTCCCAGCTATCCTACACATTGTTTATCCAGAGTCAATGCAAAGTTATAGTGAAGGTTCACGGGGTCTTTCCGTCCCGTTACGGGTACCCGGCATCTTCACCGGGACTACAATTTCACCGAGCTCACAGCTGAGACAGCGCCCAGATCGTTACACCATTCGTGCAGGTCGGAACTTACCCGACAAGGAATTTCGCTACCTTAGGACCGTTATAGTTACGGCCGCCGTTTACTGGGGCTTCAATTCAAAGCTTCGCATTGCTGCTAACCTCTCCTCTTAACCTTCCAGCACCGGGCAGGTGTCAGGCCATATACGTCATCTTTAAATTTAGCATAGCCATGTGTTTTTGATAAACAGTCGCCTGGGCCATTTCTCTGCGGCCACGATTGCTCGTGGCGTCCTTTATCCCGAAGTTACAGGACTAATTTGCCTAGTTCCTTAGCTGTGGATCACTCGAGCACCTTTGGATTCTCTCCTCGACCACCTGTGTCGGTTTCCGGTACGGATGGCTACTACCTGAAGTTTAGAGGTTTTTCTTGGAAGTTTGATTACAGTCATTATCCGATTGTCCGAAGACTCTCGGTACTATCGGGTTTCAGCACATTTGGTGGATTTGCCTGCCAAACGTATACCTACACCCTTCAACGTACTATTCCGTCAGTACGCAGACCTTTCACTACTTCGTCACCCCATCACAGTAATAGCCAGTATAGGAATATTAACCTATCTTCCATCGGTATCTCCTTTCGGATTAACCTTAGGGTCCGACTAACCCTGATCTGATTAACATTGATCAGGAAACCTTGGTCTTTCGGTGTGCGGGTTTTTCACCCGCATTATCGTTACTTATGCCTACATTTGCTTTTCCAGAAGCTCCAGCATATCTTACGATACACCTTCACTGCCGCTGGAATGCTCCCCTACAACCCATTTTACAATGGATCCATAGCTTCGGTATCATGCTTAATGCCCGATTATCATCCACGCCCAATCGCTCGACTAGTGAGCTGTTACGCACTCTTTAAATGAATGGCTGCTTCCAAGCCAACATCCTAGCTGTCAGTGCAATCGGACTTCGTTAGATCAACTTAGCATGAATTTGGGGACCTTAGCTGATGGTCTGGGTTATTTCCCTCTCGGCACAGGACATTAGCACCCTATGCCTCACTCCCGGATATATGTCATAGTATTCGGAGTTTGTCAGGATTTGGTAGGCGGTGAAGCCCCCTAGTCCTATCAGTAGCTCTACCTCTATGACACTCACTCCGAGGCTGCCCCTAAAGGCATTTCGGGGAGTACGAGCTATCTCTCAGTTTGATTAGCCTTTCACCCCTACCCACAACTCATCCAAACGCTTTTCAACGCATACTAGTTCGGTCCTCCAGTCCCTGTTACGGGACCTTCAACCTGGTCATGGGTAGATCACAAAGTTTCGCGTCTACCCCCACTAACTGAACGCCCTATTCAGACTTGCTTTCGCTTCGGCTCCTCGCGTTAACGCGATTAACCTTGCTAGTGAGGAGTAACTCGTAGGCTCATTATGCAAAAGGCACGCCGTCACCCCCAAAGGGGCTCCGACCGGTTGTAAGCGCATGGTTTCAGGTTCTATTTCACTCTTCTATTCGAAGTGCTTTTCACCTTTCCTTCACAGTACTTGTTCACTATCGGTCTCTCAGGAGTATTTAGCCTTGCCAGATGGTGCTGGCTGTTTCTCGCAGGATTTCTCCGGTCCCGCGATACTCAGGATACAGCTAGGTATTAGTTTCATTTCGTGTACAGGACTATCACCCTCTATGGTAAAACTTTCCAGAATTCTTCCACTACAAAACTAAAGTCCACGTTGCTGTCCTACAACCCCAGGTTTGCCGTAACAATCCTGGTTTGGGCTGTTCCCCGTTCGCTCGCCACTACTTGGGGAATCACTATTGTTTTCTCTTCCTCCGGGTACTTAGATGTTTCAGTTCCCCGGGTTAGCCACCTCTCGGTTCCTATATCTTCAATATAGGGGGTTGCCCCATTCGGACATCTCCGGATCGAAGGTTGTTTGCACCTCCCCGAAGCTTATCGCAGCTTACCACGTCCTTCATCGCCTCTGAGAGCCAAGGCATCCGCCATACGCTCTTAATTACTTTCTTTCTACTCTTAATAAAATTAGGATACAGTGTTAATCTTAAGACTAACATTGTGTATTTTCTTTCAATATGTCAAAGAACTTGTGAGATTTTCCGGAAATCTTGAAAAAGGGAATTCGGCATTCACGCTTTTTCATAAAATTTCCATCCCAACTGTGGAGAATAAGGGAGTCGAACCCTTGACCCCTAGCTTGCAAAGCTAGTGCTCTGGCCAGCTGAGCTAATTCCCCAAAACGATTCTGTAGTCCCGGGCAGAGTTGAACTGCCGACCCCTACATTATCAGTGTAGTGCTCTAACCAACTGAGCTACGGGACTATTTGAATTACGAATATCGAATATCGAATTTCGAACATCGAATGACGTTAATCCTATTGCTCGGTTATGCACCATGTCTGAGCTCGTTTGGGAAGAAGTAAAAAAAAGTAGCAAACATCATTCTGGCTTTTTTGACCAGAAAACGGAAAACCTTCTCTAGAAAGGAGGTATTCCAGCCGCACCTTCCGGTACGGCTACCTTGTTACGACTTAGCCCCAGTCACTGGTTTTACCCTAGGGCGCTCCTTGCGGTCACGCACTTTAGGTACCCCCAGCTCCCATGGCTTGACGGGCGGTGTGTACAAGGCCCGGGAACGTATTCACCGTATCATTGCTGATATACGATTACTAGCGAATCCAACTTCACGAAGTCGAGTTGCAGACTTCGATCCGAACTGAGACCGATTTTGGAGATTGGCATCCTGTCACCAGGTAGCGACCCTCTGTATCGGCCATTGTAGCACGTGTGTAGCCCTGGACGTAAGGGCCGTGCTGATTTGACGTCATCCCCGCCTTCCTCACTACTTGCGTAGGCAGTTTCACTAGAGTCCCCAGCATGACCTGATGGCAACTAATGATAGGGGTTGCGCTCGTTATGGGACTTAACCCGACACCTCACGGCACGAGCTGACGACAACCATGCAGCACCTCGCAAAATGTCCCGAAGGAAGATCCGATTTCTCGAACTGTCATCTTGCGTTCTAGCCCAGGTAAGGTTCCTCGCGTATCATCGAATTAAACCACATGCTCCTCCGCTTGTGCGGGCCCCCGTCAATTCCTTTGAGTTTCAACCTTGCGGCCGTACTCCCCAGGTGGATTACTTAATGCTTTCGCTTAGACGCTGACAGTGTATCGCCAACATCGAGTAATCATCGTTTACGGCGTGGACTACCAGGGTATCTAATCCTGTTTGATCCCCACGCTTTCGTGCATGAGCGTCAGTTACAACTTAGTGAGCTGCCTTCGCGATCGGTGTTCTGTGTCATATCTAAGCATTTCACCGCTACATGACACATTCCGCCCACTTCAAATGTACTCAAGAACAATAGTATCAATGGCAGTTCTACAGTTAAGCTGTAGGATTTCACCACTGACTTATCATTCCGCCTGCGCACCCTTTAAACCCAATGAATCCGGATAACGCTCGCATCCTCCGTATTACCGCGGCTGCTGGCACGGAGTTAGCCGATGCTTATTCTTACGGTACCATCAACCCCGGTTCACGACCAGGGATTTTTTCCCGTACAAAAGAAGTTTACAACCCGTAGGGCCGTCATCCTTCACGCGGCATGGCTGGTTCAGACTTGCGTCCATTGACCAATATTCCTTACTGCTGCCTCCCGTAGGAGTCTGGTCCGTGTCTCAGTACCAGTGTGGGGGTAAATCCTCTCAGAACCCCTAGACATCGTCGCCTTGGTGAGCCGTTACCTCACCAACTAGCTAATGTCGCGCATGCTCATCCAAAACCGCCGGAGCTTTAATTACAAAATGATGCCACTTCGTAATTTTATGGGGTATTAATCCCGATTTCTCGGGGCTATCCCCCAGTTAAGGGTAGATTGCATACGTGTTACGCACCCGTGCGCCACTCGCCGGCATCCATTGCTGGACCCGCTGCCGTTCGACTTGCATGTATTAGGCCTGCCGCTAGCGTTAATCCTGAGCCAGGATCAAACTCTCCATTGTATAAGGAAAATTTAATGCCTCAGGTTAACCATTACCAAAGAAATTGATTAGAAACTTAGAGTTACTATATCTCTGGGATATTTGCTACTTATTTTACTTCAAACTTTCAAAGAACTTTTATTTCGGACCCTCTCGGGTACTGTGTTCAAAATTGGACTGCAAAATTACAAACTTTTTCGTTACCTCCAAACTTTTTTTACATTTTTTGTAAAAAAGTTTTTCACTTTCCGAAAACCCCCGTTATTCCTGGGCTTTCTTGTTTCATTCGCAGCTTTAATAAAAGAACATCGAAATTGGAGTGCAAAATTACATCTTTATTTCATACAAAAAACAAAAATCTATCTTTTTTTCAATTATTTCTTTATACAATAATATATAAGAAAAACAATTGAACCCCGTAATTCACGTTTCTGTTGTACCTTTGTACTGTTATCAAGGGAAAGAGTTACGATTGAATAACGAAAAAACACCTATAGACACTGCTATATGAGAAAATCTACTGCTATAACCTTCATTGTAATTTTATCGGTTATCGTCAGCTTTACCGCAAAATCACAGGATTCATTGAATATATTCCACCCCGTTAAACACGCTCCGCCAAAAGACAACTTCTGGAGAAGAATGGCCGTTGGCGGCAACGTTGGATTCCAGTTCGGGACTGTCACCGGCATCATGCTCTCACCGGAAGTGCGCGTTCGCACGTTCGACCAGTTATATGTCGGACTGGGCTTTACATACCAGTATTTCCTCTACAGGGACTACTACTACGATTTTAAAAATAACGAGTATCTGGATTTTTCATCCAATGTTTTCGGTGGAAGGATTTACCTGCGTTATTACCTGAGGAGCATATTCAATAACTGGCTCGGTAACATCTTCGCACATGCCGAATATGAATACCTGGCTTACGTTGAACCCTACCATTATGATATTAATGGCCATATTTTAGACCCGTACAACAATATTGTTTCTCCCGGAAACACTACGATCTCGTACAACAGCGTACTGGTTGGAGCAGGCTATTCCCAGCCTATAGGCGGACGTGTATTCATGGACGTCATTCTCCTGTTCAACCTCAACAATTCCTATTACTCCCCCTATTCAAACCCGGTGTTCCGCATAGGGGTGGGAGTGGGGTTGTAAAAAGCGAAAAGCGAAAGGCGAAAGGCGAAAAGCGAAAAGCGAAAGGCGAAATCGTTCACAGCTTTGCAACGCCGCATTTAACAAGCTCCTTGCACCTGATGCAGCTTGTGCAAAATGCTTCACTTCTTAAAATTTCGCTTTTCGCCTTTTAAAAGGACAGCATCTCCCCTGTATACTCGAAAATAAACCCTGCCATCTCCAGGGTAAGGCTTATCCCAGGGACCTGGCGGTATGGGACTTTGTCTCCTGAACCGGCAGCAGACACAAGCTTTTCGGAATAATCCAGGATCCCGGTCATACCGGTGTAATTGATGGTTTCAGGCCTGTCCAAAGGCGTGTGATAATCCTGGTGCAGCCCGGTATTGAGGTAGAGCACGGGTATTCCTTTCCTGTAAAATGCTTCCTGGTCGGAATAGGGCAGGGATGGGGCAATCTTCTTCAGATGAAAACCGGGGTGTTTTACATCCCTGTATAGCTGCTTCCATCGTGTTGAACTCCCCGAAGCCTCTGCAGTTACCTGCATTCCTTCGCAGCCAAGCCTCCCTATCATATCGAAGTTCACCATGAAATTTACCGAATCCCTGAAGGATGGTTTCATAGCTTTAACAAAGAATTCCGATCCGAACAATCCCTTTTCCTCGGCCGAAAAGAAAATTACGAGGTAATTGTTCTTCGGATCCCTGTGTACTGAATAATGTCTTGCAAGCTCCAGTATGCCTGCTGTTCCGCTGGCATTGTCATCAGCCCCCACACAATATGCCTCTTTATACTTCTTATCCTCGCTTTTCCCCAGATGGTCATAATGAGCGCCAAGTATAATGGTTCGTGGAGCCTTGTTATCTATATACGCGGTTATATTGTGATAGGTTTGAGTGCTCCTGTTTATATAAACTGCCAGGGTTACCGGGTCGGACGGATGTTCCCGGATAAAATCCGCGACCTCCTGCGTGACATAAATCACAGGGATCGTGAGTGTGTCGTTCAGGGAAAAATCAAACAGCCTTTTCCTGTAAAGCCCCGGGTCATCGTAGAAAATAATTCCGGCAGCACCCTTTGTTACTGCGTTTGCCATTCTGAAAGCAGGGCTGAGGTCATCCCTCATTGATTTATTCCCTGAGAGTTTGCGAGGTGCGGCAAGATCGATCATTACAATCTTCCCGCTTGGGTCGCGTATGCTTCTGTAATCGTCAATCCCCGCTCCAGGTATTACCAGCCCATACCCTGCATCCACACATAAGGAGGTTACCGAATCATTCGCAGAATACGTGCTTATCCCGAAGTCATATCTCCATTCAAACGGCTTGTTCCCGACTTTGAGCTGCGGCCTTTTCGGGAACTGAAACCCTGCATGGGGAAAGGACTGGAGATAGTTGCCGGCGGTCCATGGAGGGACCCCTGCTTCCTTCAGCCTGCTGATGATGTAGGTGTAAGCCTTCTTTTCGCCTTCTGTGCCGGCCTCCCTTCCTTCAAGGGAATCGGAAGCCAGGACATAGATGTCGTGGCGTATCCTTTCGAGAACTGAGGAATCGGAGAAACCGAACTGGGCAAAAGCCTGAAGGCCGGGGAGGCACGCAAGTAATACCAGGCAGACTAAGCGCATAAAGTGTGTGTTGTCGGATGAGGATGCAGGATGCGAGATATCCTGCATCCTGTTTCTCAGATCTCTTTAAGTACTTCCAGCGTCAGCTCCCAGAATTTAGTCACCGAACCAATATGAAGCCTTTCCATGGGCGAATGCGCCCCCCTGATGGTCGGTCCGAACGAAACCATATCCATACCCGGGTATATCGCGCCTATCAATCCGCATTCAAGCCCTGCGTGAATAGCCAGCACTTCAGGTTCCTTCCCGAAAAGCGTATTGTACGACTTCACCGTCAGCTTCAGCAGTTCAGAGCCGGGATCAGGTTTCCATCCCGGATACCCTTTAGTTTGCTCAACCTTTGCCCCGGCCATTCTGAACACCGTTGCGACCATGTCGCCGGCATCTTTTTTTGAAGATTCCACCGAACTGCGCTGGCTTGTCGTAATGACTACTTTCCCCTCCTGCTCTTTTACAGAGGCCAGGTTTGTTGATGTCTCAACGAAATTCGGGATCTCCCTCGACATGGCGAGAACGCCGTGGGGGCAGGCATATGCTGCGTTCAGGACGTTAGTCTGCAAGTCCCTTGACCATACAGTTTCAGATGCTGCCACCGGGCTGACGGCAAATTTGAGTTCGGGCTCGGTCACATGCAGTTCACCAAGCAGGTCCTGGTGAAAATGCACCGCAAAACGCTCAAAAGCTTCAATCTTTTCAGACGGTACTTCAACGACCGCAAAACCTTCCCTGGCAATGGCATTCCTTAGGTTACCTGCATTGACCGATGCAATCCTGATGTCGAAATTCCTGCCGGCATTCCACATGAAACGGTTCAGCAGCTTCGTTGCATTGCCCAGCCCTTTATTGATATCATCGCCCGAATGCCCGCCTTTGAGGCCTGTCATGCTGATCTTATAGGCAACATGACCGCCGGGCGCCTTTTCGGTTGTAAGAGGAAGGTTGGCAACGGTATCCATGCCTCCTGCGCAGCCAATGAACACCTGGCCCTCGTCTTCCGAATCCAGGTTGATGAGCACCCTGCCGTTCAGAAGCCCCGGTTTGAGCGCGAAAGCCCCGGTAAGTCCCGTTTCTTCATCCACCGTGAACAAGGCTTCCAAAGGCCCGTGCGAAATGTCGTCTGCATCAAGTATCGCCACCGCAACAGCGATGCCAATGCCGTCATCTCCGCCGAGAGTGGTCCCTTTTGCCCTCACCCATTCACCGTCAATAAACGGCTCGATGGGGTCCTTATCAAAATCATGAACCGTATCGGAGTTCTTTTCACAAACCATATCCATATGGGACTGGAGGATCACGGTTTTGCGCTTTTCATAGCCGGGAGCGGCATTTTTGCGTATCAGTATGTTCCCGCATTCATCCTTGATGCATTCAAGCCCGCGGGCTGAAGCAAAAGACATAAGCCAGGAAGCTATTTTTTCTTCTTTCTTCGATGGACGGGGAACTTTGCAGATTTCAGCAAAGTAATGCCAGAGCCGTGATGGTTTAAGCTGTTCCAGTGAGTTTTCCATATTTATATTTTATGTACATGCAAATGTATATTTTTTTACTTTTACTTTTGTAAAGCAGGTATTTGTTAACATGGCAAACCCTCTACTTCACCCAACATTCACTATGGAACCTGAAACGAATGATGAAGCCGTAAATAAACGCGGCAAGCCCCTCCTCCCGAAAGGAGGCCTGGCGATCAGATATACGCGCTTTTTCATACTGGCCTTCCTGCTCGTATTCAGCATCGCCTTTTACTACACTTTTTCATATACGCGGGCTATCCTGGATGAGGATGCAGCGCAAAGAGCATCCAATATCACCGACCTTACCATTTCGAGGATCAGTAACGTGATCAGGCCGGTTGAACAGGTGCCTTCGACCCTGTCGACCGCACTGGAAGTCGAAAAGCCCGACTACCGCATGATCCTTGACCTTGCAAAGGAATTTGTGCTTGAAGATACCGTGGTTTTCGGAAGCGCCATTGCTTTTGAACCCTATATGTTCGATAAAAAGATTTACAGGCATTGTCCTTATGTGTTCGAGACGCGTAATACTGTCATTGAACGGGATCTCTCATCCGCAGAATATGATTATTTTAACAAAGACTGGTACCGTATCCCAAAACAGCTTGGGGAAGCGGTATGGTCGGAGCCCTATTACGACAAAGGCGGAGGCGATACCCTGATGTGCACCTATTCCGTGCCGTTTTACCGCGGTATCAGCGGTAAGCGGGTATTTGCAGGTGTTATCACGATGGATATCTCCCTGGGAACTTTCATGCATATACTGGCGTCTGCAAGGGTTTACAAGACGGGCTTCAGCTACCTGATGTCGTCGAAAGGCATTATGATAGCCCATCCGAATAAAGCATACATCAACCAGGATATCCATAAGGTGGTTATAGGAGAATCGCGCAGCCAGACTGATTCAGCGATCAGCCTGATGCTTAAAGGAAACAGGATGTTCGTTAAAATGCGGGACCTTTCGCATGTGAAAGTACCCAGCTGGCTTTACACGGCTCCCGTGCCGCATACGAACTGGATCTTTGCGATCACTTTCCCCACCAGGGAGCTATACGCCGGTTTGTATGATTTCTTTTATAACCTCATCGCAATATTCCTGATCAGCCTTGCCGCGATGATCATGCTTACCATCCTCATCACGGGGAAGTTCATCCGCCCGATCAGCCGTCTTGTCGATGCGACCCACCGGATAGGGCAGGGGGATTTCGGCACGGCCCTGCCTGTCTTCACTTCGAAAGACGAGATATCCCAGCTCACCAATGCATTCTCACATATGAAGGATGAGCTGGTCAATTATATTGCCAACCTCCAGGATGCCACTGCCGCCCGCGAAAAGATAGAGAGCGAACTTAGCGTGGCCCATGATATTCAGATGGGTCTGCTGCCTAAAAATTTTCCCGCAAGGGATGATTGGGATCTTGGGGCCCTGCTGAACCCTGCACGTGCCGTGGGAGGCGATCTTTATGATTATTATTTCCTGGACGACGACCACCTGTTTATTGCAATCGGAGATGTTTCAGGCAAGGGTGTTCCGGCTTCTCTGTTCATGGTCACGGCGAGGATATTGTTCCGATCAAGGGTGTCATTGAACGTCCCTCTGAACCAGAGTGTTTATGAGATCAACAAGGAGATCTGCAGGGAGAATCCAAACCAGATGTTCGTGACCTTTATCGCAGGGATAGTCGACCTGAAAAACAGCTGCATGACCTATTGCAATGCCGGGCATAATCCGCCATTCCTGGTAAAACCGGGAGGCAGGATCAAAAAACTCGGGGATGTCCATGGCATCCCCCTGGGCATATTTGAACATGCCACGTATACCTCCGGAAGTGTTCTGTTTGAACCTGGAGATGCTATTTTATTGTATACCGATGGCGTGACGGAAGCCATCAGCAGTGCGGATAATTTTTACGGCGAGGAGCCAATGCTTGAAATTGTGCGTCAGAATCCTGATCTTTGTCCCGCTGACCTCATCAACCGCCTCGAAGACGATGTGATTGGGTTTATGAAAGGGGTGGACCAGGCCGACGATATCACGCTTTTGGTACTGAGATCAAAGGCCAGGCCGGGCGGGGACACCAAATCCACAGACATGAAGCAGATAAGCTTACCAAACAAACTTGGAGAACTGAACCGCCTCGTTGCGGAACTTGAGCAGACTGCCGAAGAATGGGAGATCCCCCCGAAAGTCAGCATGGAACTGAACCTTATACTCGAAGAACTGTTCACCAATATTGTTTTCTATGCCTTTGACGACGGGAGGGACCACGACATCCTTGTGAGGTTTATCCATCCTGCCCCGGGGATAATCCGGGTTTGCATTGAGGATGACGGGAAGGCGTTTAACCTTCTTGAAAAAGATACCAGCGACACAGTCAACCATCCGGTAGAGGAGCGTCAGATCGGCGGGCTGGGCATTCATTTTGTAAAGAAGCTCGTAAATGAGATCAGCTACGAGCGTAAGAATGGAAAAAATATAGTACTTTTAACCCGCAATTATTAACATAACACTCATATGGAACTGATCGAAAGGAAAACCGGGAAATGCATGATCATAAGCATTAAAGGCAGGCTTGACACTATCAATTACAGCATACTGGAAAAGAGGCTGACCGAGCTTCTCGATCAGAATATCGACAGGATCCTGATCAATTGTGCTCAGATGGATTATGTGAGCAGCTCCGGACTGAGGATACTGCTGATGGCTCTGAAAAGGATCACCATGGTCAAAGGGAAGTTTGTGCTTTGCAGCCTGCAGGATAACATCCGCGAGATTTTTGAAATTTCAGGATTTACAACGATTTTCGAAATTCACTCCAATGAGGAAGATGCCCTTGGGGTGTTCTGATGGCCTATTTTATCCATTTTAAAGACCCCAACTCGGAGGAGATGGTCAGGTATCTCTCTTCCATTCCCAATTGCCCGGGTACGTGTTTTTTTATGGATATCAACCGCTCAACCGACATGAAGTACCTCGGTGGATTGACCGACTGGGGCCGGAAGCTGAACAATACCTTTAATTTTCTTTCGCTGCTGAACAATTTTCCCCAATATATTGTCAAGGGGATAGGTGATGAGATCATGCTTTTCATTCCTGATGATGTGCTTAAATCTGATAAAGCCATCAATTCCTATTACATGTTGCTTGAAGAGATCTATGCGACCTTGTATAATATAAAGCATTACCCTGTTGAGGATACTTTCCTGGCCTGCAAGGTGGCTATTCATTACTGCACCGAAGTATATAATGTAACGTTTTTTGAAGATGCCAATGATTATTACGGATCGGATGTGGATCTCACGGCCCGGCTGATGACGAAATGCTTTGAAAACCGGATCGTGCTGAGCGAAAAGTTTCTCGGCAAGGTTCACCAGGACCTGGAAGCCCTGGGCCTTTCAGACCGCACCGGATGCATAGGACATATTTCGGAACCATTCCTTGAAAATTTTAAAGGTGTGCCTATGAGCACGAAATTCAGGATAATTGATGTTGAATAAAACAAGAAGCGAAAAGTGAAAAGCGAAATTTCGCCTTTCGCCATTTCGCCTTTCGCCATTTCGCTTTTAATATGAACATTGTCATCTACCTCGTCCTCATCGCTACCGTTCTTGCCAGCGGTTCCCTGGTATTCCTGATCCGCCGCGACGACCAGAAGCTGCTTAAGCTACTGCTTGCCTTTTCAGGCGCTTTCCTGATAGGGATCTGTTTCCTCGTTCTTGTTCCTGAAGTGTTCTCAAAGGCAGCCCCCTTAGTCGGCCTTTTCGTCCTCCTCGGTTTCCTTATTCAGCTGGTACTGGAACTTATTACAGAAGGTGCAGAGCACGGGCATAAGCATGTTCATACCGAAGGGGAGAGAGCGGCTCCCTGGTTGTTGCTCACCGGGCTGTGCATTCATGCTTTCCTCGAAGGGATGCCCCTTGTAAGCCGGTTTGCGACAGAGATACAGCACTCACTCGTCCTCGGTATTGTAATTCATAACATCCCCATCTCCCTCACCCTGATGGGGCTTTTTCTGCATTATGGCTGTAAACCATCCAGGGCGTTTCTTTATCTCGGCATTTTTGCAGTGATGACACCACTGGGTTCGATAGCGGGACTGGTAATCGAGAGCAGCATTGTTGAATCGATGGATACCTTCTTTACATACAGCATGGCTGTTGTAATAGGCATATTCCTTCATGTTTCCACTTCAATATTATTTGAAACCGAGGAACACCATAAGTACAATCTACAGAAATTTCTCACTGTTTGCAGCGGCTTGCTTGTTGCTTACCTCGTCTCTTTGATCGCCCACTAACCTCATCCGCAGTCATTATTAAAGAAATTGTACATCGTACATCGTACATTGTCCATTTTTTTTTATACCTTTGCGCCCGGTTTTAAAGCCATGTTCTTAGAAAATATTTCGTAAACGTTTTGAAATTCATGTGTTTACGGAATTCAATGCCCAGGTGGTGAAATTGGTAGACACGCTACTTTGAGGGGGTAGTGTCCTTAGGATGTGCAAGTTCGAGTCTTGTCCTGGGCACCATAACCGGCTGAATTTCAGCTATTTTTGTATTGTTCTTTTTAGATTTTTGTGTCGCCCGGATGGCGGAATTGGTAGACGCGCTAGTTTCAGGGACTAGTGTCCCCAGGATGTGCAGGTTCGAGTCCTGTTCCGGGCACAAATTAAGCATCGTAAAGACCCGTAGGTTAAGCACTTACGGGTTTTTTGTTTCAGAGAGGTGCATGTAGAGGTGCATCCTCCGTTCGTTTTTTTGCCTGTTCAAAACTTTTTTCAAAGACACTATTTTCGGGCTGAAAATGGATCAAGAGGAAAATCCGGGGGAAAATCGATCATCAGCAGACTAAAATTTTATCTAATTTCATGTGGTTAACCAAAACCATTCTGTTATGGATAAAATTTTATATCGCACACGTTTTCTCATTGGGTCCATCTCTTCGATGGCAAGTGTCTCGCAAAAGCTCCTCGGTGTTGGAAAGCCTTATGAAAAGCTCCTTCTCGAAATCCGGAAACTTGACCCTGAAGGCGATGAGCCTTGCCCAACGGACAGGGCGATCATAAAAACCCTTGGGATCAACCCCAATATATATCGGAAATGGATGAACCAGATCTATGCCGACCTTATTGCGTTGATGAAGGATGTGGATAATCCCGGGCTTGTGATGAAAAAGTTGGAGCACCATATCATTTGCAGCGAACAAGATAAAAGGCTCTTCTTTATTACTACCCTGCCTGAAACCCCACGGGTTGGATCATCCTTTCAACTTGAATTTTATCGCCCGGTTTTTGGGAATGATCAATTCTATGTAGACAACGTTTCTTACAGGTTGCTGGATGATATCATGATTGTGTCAATTTATCTGCGCACTTCGTTTTGCAATGAGTACGTAAAATATAAGGAGGGGCAGGAAGAACATGAAGCCTGGCAAAAAGGACCGGCTTACTGGTGGGAGTGGATCAAGAAGAAAAAAGGGTACAAATAATACGGGATGGTCAGGATCGACCGGAATATACATACGACCTCAAACTGAGATTAAATAGAGTTGAATTTGGTTCAGGCGGATGAAGTTATCGACTTCATGGCGGGAATTGAAGGCATAGGTGGCATTGATTTTGCCTGAAGGAACATGGATGGTTAAAAAGAAGCTGACGCTGACCGGGGCGGGATATTGACCTGCCGGATCGAATAAAGAGACCTGGACTAAACTGGCTGTGGCTGGCTGGTTGTTTGATGATTTCATGGTGACCTCCGCTTTTTGGTGATTGAATGGATGAATTGATAAAAATTCAAATCTTAGGCAGCCTGCAGCGGAGTAAATTTTAATGCGCAAGGCTGCCGGTCATTTTTTTACCCTAAAAAAACAGAAGATTCAAAAAAATGACGGCACCCGAAGGGCCTGGCCTTGCGGATTATAAATTTACGAAGCTACCTTTGGGTAAGATTTCAATTTTTGCTGCAAGAAAAACCAGCTTTTTGACTTCTGTACAGAAACCGATCTGATTGGGAACCTGTTACCGATTTTGGTTGACCATTTCAACCAATTCACAAACAATGCTCCAGGGTGGACAGTTTAGCGTGGCAGAGACTGGATATTTAGTGCGTATTTTCCACCCAAGCGTATAAAAAAAAAAGATAAGCCGACAAAACAAGAAAAGTGATTTTTGTAAATTAAATAGTTTAACTTTGTGTTCGTAGTTATACTATACGTATGAATAATGGCACAAAAATAAACCAATTGTTGCAGGATATCCCGGCAGGAGCTGTACTATTGTCATCATGGCTTTCGGCCAAAGGATATTCTTATGAATTGCAGCAAAGGTATCGCAAAAGTGGCTGGCTGACAAGCATCGGCAAAGGGGCCATGATGCGCACCGGGGATAACATAACCCTGGTTGGCGCCCTGTTCAGTTTGCAGAACCAGGCTGGAATTATGATCCATATTGGAGGCAGAACAGCCATGGGATTGCATGGACTTGCCCATTACCTTGAATTAAATCCAAAAGAAACGCTCCTTTTCGCAGCTCGTGGTGTTAAACTGCCGGCCTGGCTCATACACAAAAATTGGGACACCCATCCTGTTTTGATAAACAGCTCTTTTTTGCCACCAGAATCAGGGTTGACCGATTACACAGAGGGAGGGTTGACGATAAAAATTTCAAACCCTGTTAGAGCAATGCTTGAATGTTTGGAAATGTCACCAGACCGGTTTAGCCTAGAAGAGGCTTATCAATTGATGGAGGGATTGTCGTTTCCGATACCTGAGGTTATTCAGTCGCTGCTCGAACAATGTAATTCTGTTAAAGTGACCAGGTTGTTTCTTTTTCTTGCAAAAAAGGCAGGACATGGTTGGTTTGACCACCTTAAAACCGAAAAACTTAATTCAGGCAAAGGAAAAAGATCGATCGTACCCGACGGAGTATTCGTACCGGAATACCAGATAACAGTTCCAAAAAGCTTACTATGATTGACCAAAGGTATAAAAAACAGGTCAGGCTACTTTTACGCATATTACCAGAGATTGCAAGAGAACCATCGTTCGCATTACACGGCGGCACTGCAGTTAATTTATTTCACCAAAACATGCCGCGATTGTCGGTTGATATTGACCTTACCTGGCTTCCGTTTGATGACAGAGAATCGGACCTGAAGGCAATCCGTGAAAAGCTTGTTTCGTTAAGGACCCGGGTCGTTAAAAACATACCCGGGATTATTGCCCATGAACCGGTAAATGAACCGGAAGAATATAAGATGCGTTTTACTTCATCAGATGGTTCTGATGTGAAGGTTGAGGTGAATACAATTAACCGGGGTGTTTACGATAAGACAGAAATATTAAACCTGTGCCCCCGGGCACAGGAAATGTTTGAAATGTATTGCGAAGTACAGGTTGTTCCATTTGGGCAACTGTATGGAGGAAAAATTGTTGCCGCCCTTGACAGGCAGCATCCACGGGATCTTTTTGATATAAAAAACCTTTTGGATACTTATTCATTTGATAAGGACTTATGGAAGGGCGCCTTGTTCTGTTTACTCAGCAGTAAACTGGAAAAACCGGAGCATCTTACCATCTTACGCTGATTTAAACAGGCCACCACAATCTATTAACAATCAATGCTCTGTGACGGTCAATTTGGATCGGCAGACAC
>Ga0208613_1000307_pt1 | contig 16988 bp, 16 predicted proteins | sample CryBogmetaGMA6M_FD_184543 | JGI IMG/M metagenome (GOLD analysis project Ga0208613, IMG submission 184543) | Freshwater microbial communities from Crystal Bog, Wisconsin, USA - MA6M (SPAdes) | ecosystem: Environmental > Aquatic > Freshwater > Lake | place: Crystal Bog, Wisconsin, USA | collected... | reverse complement strand
TATCCAACCGATGAGGACGGGTTTCTCGCCCGCTTTCTTCAACACGGCCAGGGACTTCTCGACATCCTGCTTGCGGACCACAACCACCATGCCGATCCCCATGTTGAAAACCCGGTACATTTCCTCGCGGTCCACCTTGCCCACCCGCTGGATGAACTGGTACACCTCGGGGATGGCCCACGAAGCCCGGTCAAACACGGCATTCACCGTATCGGGCAGCACCCGCGGCACGTTGTCCGGGAATCCACCGCCGGTGATGTGCGCCATGCCCTTGACCTTCACGGACTTCATCAGCGTGGTCACCGGCTTGAGATAGCACTTGTGAACAGCCAGGAGAATCTCGGCCACTGTTTTCCTGGTGCCGGGAAGGACCGAGGAAGGCTTCAGCTTGGCAGTCTCGAAAATGACCTTGCGGGCCAGGGAGTAGCCATTGGTATGAAGACCCGAGGACGGCAGACCGATCATGACATCACCCGGCCGGATGGTTTTTCCGGTTACCACCTCACGGCGGTCCACCGTTCCGACAATCGTCCCGACCAGATCATATTCGCCGGGGGGATAGAGTCCGGGCATTTCCGCCGTCTCCCCGCCGAGCAGGGCGCACCCATTCTCGCGGCAGGCCTTGCAGAGACCGCTGACCACCTGCTCGAAGATCCATCCCTCAAACTTGGAGATGCCAACGTAGTCCATGAAGAACAGCGGCACGGCACCCTGCACGAGGATGTCGTTCACGCAATGGTTGACAATGTCCTGCCCCACCGTGTCGTGCCGGCGGGCCATGGCGGCAATTTTCAGCTTGGTGCCGACTCCGTCGGTGCTGGCCACCAAAATCTTATCCTTGCCCGGCGAGGCAAAAAAACCACCGAAGGACCCGATTTCGTTGAGCACGCCGGCGGTCCTCGTGGATTTCACCATCTTCTTGATGGAGGCGATCCCATTCATCTTCGCATCAATATCCACACCCGACGCCGCATAAGCCGATTTCGCCCGCTTTACGATCTTCTTGCTCATTGAATCCTCTTTCCTTCTGAACTCTTCAATCCAAAATCTTCAATTACTCACAGCCCCACGGCCTTGAAAGTCCTGGCTACGTCGCGGAAATGGACCTTGAGGTCAAAGACCTTGTCCAGATCGGCGGGGGTTACCTTCTCCATGATCTCAGGATCCGCCTCGATCAGGCCACGCAGGCTTTGCCGCGTCTCCCAGGCGGCCATGGCATGACGCTGGACCATCCGGTAGGCCTGCTCGCGGGTGAAACCCACCTGCGTCAACATCAGCAGCACCTGCTGCGAATGAATCAACCCGTGCGTCATATTCAGGTTTTCCTTCATCCGCTCAGGCGACACCACCAGGTTGCGAACCAGTTTCTCCAGATTCACAAGCATGTGGTCGAGCGCGATCGTGCTGTCGGGCATGATCACCCGCTCCACGGAGGAATGCGAGATATCCCGCTCATGCCACAACGCCACGTTTTCCAGGGCGGCAACGGCGTTACCGCGAAGCAACCGCGCCAGGCCGCACAGCTTCTCCCCCGTGATGGGATTCTTCTTGTGGGGCATCGCCGAGGACCCCTTCTGTTCCTTGCCGAAGTATTCCTCAACCTCCAGCACCTCGGTCCGCTGCAGGTGTCGGAATTCCGTGGCCCAGCGATCCACCGAGGCACCCACCAGGGCCAGCGCGGTCATGTATTCCGCATGGCGGTCACGCTGGAGGATCTGGGTGGAGATTGCCGCAGGCCTAAGACCGAGCTTCCCGCAGACGTATTTTTCGACGAAGGGATCGATGTGGGCATGGGTCCCGACCGCGCCGGAGAGCTGACCGACCCGGATGATCTCGCGTGCCGCCTCAAGCCGTGTGAGGGCGCGCCCGAACTCATCGTACATGAGTGCCATTTTCAGGCCGAAGGTGATCGGCTCGGCATGAACCCCGTGACTGCGCCCGATCATGGGGGTGTATTTGAATTTCCGGGCCTTGACGGAGGCGGCCTTGCGGACGATTTTCACGTCGGCAATCAGGATGTCCACCGCCTGAAGCATCTGGACTGCGAGGGCGGTATCGAGGACATCCGAACTGGTGAGCCCCCGGTGGATGAACCGGGAGGAGGGACCGACATGTTCGGCAACATTGGTGAGGAAGGCGATGACGTCGTGGTTGACCTTCGCCTCGATCTTATTGATCCGTTTGACACTGAAGGCCGCACGGTCCTTGATCCGCTTCAGGTCAGCGGCAGGAACGATGCCCAGTTTGTTCATGGCCTCGCAGGCCAGGATCTCGATTTTGAGCCAGACGGCGAACTTATTCTCGTCCGACCAGATATTGCCCATTTCCGGGCGGGTGTAACGCGGAATCATATGGTGTTTATCCTCCTGAAAATGCGGTCGAAGCCTATTGAATTTCGCTCCCGGACGCCAGAAAATAGATACGAATGGCCGCTCTTGTCTCCCTCGCCCTCCCATGGTAGTGTGACCGCTGAATAGCGAAGGAGTGGGACAAGTATGGATAAAACACAGTCGGACAACCCGTCGTCCTCGGTTTCGCGGGAAAGCTCCCGCACCATGCGCATTGATCTGACCCCCGACCTGCTTGAGGATAAGAAGATCGGGAAGGCGGCGGCGCCCCGGCGCCCCACCATCCGGGTCACAAAAGCCAAGTCCAGCACCAGCATGGTCGGCGATTCGGATTTCCAGCAGCTCCTCCAGAATGTCTACGATGGCGCCGTGATCACCGATTATTCCGGTCGCATTGTGGATGCCAATGTGCGCCTCACCCAGTTCCTCGGCCACGAACATGATGACCTGTGCCGCATGGAGGTATTCGACCTGCTCTACGGTGCCGACGAAACCCTCCTGCCCATGATCCGGGAGAACCTGGCCAATACCCGTTTTGTGCTCCTGCAGGCATTCTTCGTCCGCAAGGATGGAACGGTATTCCCCACCGAAACCGCCATCAACCGGCTTTTCCTTTCAGGGCAGGACTACCTGTGCTTCTTTGTCCGAGACATCTCACTGCGCCGGCAGGCGGAGGAACAATTGCGCACGGAACACACCGCCATCCAGCTTGCAGGAAGCGGCATCGCCATCGCCGACCTTCAATCCCGCCTGATGTACGGCAACCCGACGGCCCTGCGCATGTGGGGAATTGAAAATCAGGAAGCCGCACAAAAACTGACCCTGTCCGATTTGTTCAAGAACCCTGACCTGGGAACGGCTATCGGCAACCGGGTGGCAACAGGAGAAGCCTGGTGCCAGGAAGTGGAGGCGCGCAAGAGCGATGGCTCCACGTTCTATGTCCAGGCCGCCGCCACCGCCAACTTCAACACGGATGACGAACTGGTCGGCATCGTGCTCTCTTTCAATGACGTCACGGAACGTAAACGGGCGGAAGCCCAGCGGGAACAGTACGCCGAACAGCTCCGCATCCGGAACAACGAGATGGAAGCCGACCTCGATATGGCACGGGAAGTTCAGCTGGCCCTTCTCCCCCGCACCTTCCCGACCTTCCCTCCCGGGGCAGCCGCGGAGGAGAGCCTGCTGAAATTCAACCATTTCTACCGGCCCAGCACGACCCTGGGCGGCGACTTCTTCTATATCCTCCCCTTCTCCGACCACCAGGCTGGATTGTTCGCCTGCGATGTGATGGGCCACGGAATGCGCGCCGCCCTCATCACCGCCATTATGCGGAGCATGGTGGAGGAACTGAAACCCATCGCGGACAATCCAGGGCTGTTCCTCTCGCATATGAACCGGGAATTCATGACGATCCTGCGGGATGCCCAGGAGTTCATGTTCGTTTCAGCGTCGTATGTGTTTTTCGACCTCACTGCCCGGCGCCTCGCATTCAGCAATGCCGGACATCCGAATCCCTTGCTGATCAACCGCATCCGCCGCACGGTCGCGTCTTTGGGCACGGGCCAGGAACCGCAGGGTCCAGCCCTTGGCATCCTGGACAAACACACCTTCAAAACAACTGAACTTCCCCTGGACTCCGGCGACGGGGTCCTCATTTACACTGACGGCATCACCGAAGTCGAGGGCAAGGGCCGGGAACAATATGGCGAGGAGCGGCTCTACGCCAGCGCCAGGCGGCATCTGAGCTCCCCGCCGGATGCCCTGCTGCCGGCCATGGTGTCGGATGCAGAAGCCTTCGCCACCTCCTCTGGATTTGATGACGATGTCTGCCTCGTCATCGCTGAAGTCTCTCAACTCCCTGCGGGGACACCATGAATATCGGCATCATCGGTTGCGGAATTATCGGGGCGCGGATGGGCCGGAACTGGCAGAAGGCAGGACACACCGTCATCGGTTGGAACCGGACAGCGGCTCACGCGCAGGATGCGGGGTTCCCCCTTGCGAAGTGCCCGGAAGCCGTGGCCCGGGCTTCCGATGTCATCATGATTGTTGTCGCCGACCCGCCCGCCCTGGACTCCGTAATCGAGGGCAGCAGCGGCATTGCCCGCACGTCGCTAAAGGGGAAAGTCGTACTGAACGCCAGCACCGTGGGCCCCGCCGATAATCTGCGTGCGGCACGGGCTGTACAAAACGCCGGCGGGGAATTCCTGGAGGTCCCTTTTACAGGCAGCAAGGACGGCGCGACTGCGGGCAAGTTGATCTTTTATGTCGGAGGCGACCGGCGCCTCTTTGCCCGCATGGAACCCCTGTTGCTTCAGATCGGCCAGAAATGCTTCTATTTCGGAGAGACCGGCACCGCCGCCGATGCCAAGCTGATCATGAACATGATGCTGGCAAACCTCATGCAGGCCATGGCGGAGGGACTGGGCTTCGCCGGAAAGGCCGGCCTCGACATGGCCACATTCCTTGATGCCTATAAGGCCAATGCGGGGTATTCAGTCCTGGCCGATATGAAGCTCGGGAAAATGCTCAGCGGCGATTATTCCACCCACTTCTCGCTCAAGCACATGGACAAGGATATCCGCCTCGCCCTGGAGCGGGCCGCAACACTGGAAACCCCCTGTCCCCAGACCGAGCGGCTCAAGGAAATCTTTACCAAGGGCATGACCGGCGGGTTGGGCGAACAGGATTTTTCCGCCATCTACAAGCTCATCACCCTTTGAGTTCCCCACAAGTCGGGAAGAGTTTTAACCACTGATCCAGGAAATTGAAGAAATCCAGAGGGAACCCGGAAAATGTTACGGTATTTGTATGCGGCGGGTACACCGCATAAAAATACCGCAACGGTGTTCTGGGAAATCAGGGAAAATGCGGAGTCCTCCGTTGCACCTCTGCAGTCTTCTTCAATGTCCCGGAAAAACCGTTTTGCGATTTTTCGTGGCTGGTGTACCCACCAGACATAAAAAATCGCAAAACATTATTCTGTGATCCGAATTCCGAATTCCCTAAATTTCTTCAATTAGTGGTGAAATCCTTCTTCTCTGCATCACTTGGGGGGTAATGGGAAGTTCATTAGCCCCACAGTGCCGCCGGGTACACGCCCTGCTCCACCAACTGCCTGATTCCCTCGACCACAACAGCTTTGTCCTGGGGATAGGTAACCCCGAACCATGACTCCGGCGTCGTGAGCACTTTCACGGAGGCCTGCCCTGCACCGACCAGTCCATCCACCACGGTTGGCAGGAAAAACTCCGCCTTGGGATTCGCGACATTCTGCTGGAGGAAACGGGGAAATTCACGCTGCAGATGACCAAACAGGGACGGGGTTAATCCCCACATGTTCATGGAAACTACTTCATCGCCCGTCAAGGGCGTCCACCCGCCATTAGCCTCCGCATAGCGTGCCCCGGTATTCGTCTTCTCGATATTCGTCCGCTCCACCACACGCTTCAGCAGTCCCTGTCCATCCACTTCACACACCCCGCGGGCCACGTACCCATGCTCGGAGAGCGTGTTGCGGAGGGTAAAGCCCACCATGCTGTAACTGCCGGAGTCAGGATTGACCCCCTTGAGGAAACGCCCCAGCGACTCATACGAACGCCGGCCGTAGAAATCGTCGGCATTGATGACCGCAAAGGGGGTCGTGACGACATCCCGGCACGCCAGCACGGCATGTCCGGTACCCCAGGGTTTTTTGCGGTCCGCAGGCACGGAAAAGCCCGGGGGCAGATCAGCCATATCCTGGAACACATAATCCACGGGAATATGTTTCTCGAAGCGGGCGGCAACCAGGGACCGGAAATCCGCTTCGATGTCGCGGCGAATCACGCACACCACGCGGTCGAATCCCGCGCGGATGGCATCATACACGGAATACTCGATCACAATGGCGCCATTCGGCCCCACCGCCTCGATCTGCTTGAGTCCGCCGTAGCGGCTCCCAATCCCCGCCGCCAGAACCACCAGTGTCATGCCCATAAACCGCCCCTGATGCAATGTGTTGTTATGGAGTATCTGAAATCGAACCGACTCTAACCAACTCCCTGAATCGGAGCAAGCTTCAGGAAATGCTTTTGTGGCGTCTTACAGGAACTCCGATGATTCTCCCTCTCACCTTGAGGTATGCGCTTCAAGCTAAGGCATCCCAGCAACGGGGATTAGGATTCACCACCCGCCGAGTACGGCTTGAGTTAGGATGAGAAGGCTGGTACTCCAGGCGGGTGGTGAATCTTCACGCCTTGAGCCTATAGGGGTCGTGTCGAGCCCCTTAGGTTGACGCACATGCCCTTGAGGGAGAGTGCGGGGGTGAGGGGTTTCCGGAAAACGGGATGCCTGTGAAAACATTTCTCTTGTTCCTATTTTAGGAACAAGATATAGATACCCGCATTAGCGAGTAGTTAACTTTCCGTGGAGATTAACATGCCATGCGATATTTGCAGCGCGGCCCTGGCGGAGACAGTCATCACACCTGAAGCCATGACCGAAGCGGTCAAGCGGGGCTTCAATCCCTTCCGTCTCGGCCTGATTCCGCCCTCCCTAGCCCGTCTTTCGACTCCGGACTACCCCGCCAAATGGAACCAGCAGGCCATCGACGGCATCCTGTCGCATTCAGAATGGACCCTGTGCACCACCTGCCGCCCGAAGCTGGAACCCTTCCTGGCTCCCTGATTTTCATCCGCTTTCCCAGCCGTTGGATCAGTCCCTTGGCCGGCGCTTGCCTTTCAAAATAACCAATGCTAAACAGGTTCAGCATGAGCAATCACATCTCGATTTCAGATGTCGCAACGGCCTCCGGCGTGTCCAAATCCACAGTCTCATGCGTGATCAATGGGTAGGGCGACAAGTTCCGCATCAACCGCACCACCCAGGAGCCACGGGGACAGACCCTGGGGGATCACATCACGCAACACTCACTTCTTTAACGGCACGTTAACGATCACTAGTGAATGAGGCGGCAAGCTGATGGCACCTATCTTGAAGGTCAGGTTAACCTCCTTTGGTATCACACGGTTGGGGTGCTCGATATCGTTGTAGGAATCCGGCGACTCCCCGGCCAGAACCGTTGCCTTGTATGAGCCACCAAGTGCCGTCTCTCCCATCTTGATGGTGCAGGTGACACTTTCCGACGGGTGCCGGTTCATCAGGGCGATCGACCACTGTCTGCCCGTTTTGTCAACCGTGGCAATGGCGTCGACGGTGGCAACGGAGGACTCGCTCCCCGTCAGCTTGCCGGACTCGATCTGAACTGTTGCGACCCGCTCCTGAAGAAGATTGGCATACATCGCCATGGCGTGGAAATACGTGCGCTTGACGATTCCCTTGGGATGGACGAACAGCGGCCCCCGCGTATTCACCAGAGGCGCGACATTGGCCATGCGCACGTCTTCCGCGTGACGCAAGCAGGAATTGAGGAATGACCCGGCGAAGAGAGCGTCTGCCATGGTGTATTGCTCGGCAACGTCATTCTGGCTGCGTCTTCGTTCTACCAACTCCCTGATCTCGGGAGCGTCGTAGTTTTCTGCCTTCGATCGAGGAAACCCCGGATGCTGCCAGGCACGCAGATTCCATTCGTCAAAAGCGATCCTGAGCCGGCCCATTCCAGCCTCGCGCAGTGAGTCGGCCACAATCGTCATGTAGGCACCGGGCATCTCCGATTCCGCAAGCGCGTCCAAATAGCCGAATTTCGGCAGAGCAGGACCCCTTCCCAGCCAATAGGCGTGCACCGACACGCAGTCCAGGTACTCACCGGCCTGCTCCATCAGATAGCTGTGTACCCCATTCATCCGCGTGCCTTCTCCGCCCTGCGACCCCGAACATGTGATCACCACGTTCGGATAGAGCTCTTTCATGGCCTTTGCCGTATCCCGCACCCGGTGGATGTACGCCTTGTCGTATCGCTCGTTGCCCACGCTCCAGAACTTGACATTAAACGGCTCAGGGTGACCGTTCGCCTTGCGCAGATCCGCGAATTTGCCATCCGTCGCATTGCAGTAGGCTACCCAGTCCAGATTCATCTGGGGAGATGCCAACCCGTTGAAGCAGATGTAGGGTTCCGCGCCGACCCTGCGGCAAAGTTCGACAAACTCATCGGTGCCAAAGGTATTGGGCTCGATGACTCCCCAGCGGTAATCACCATACTGCTCGCGCTTCCTTCCCACCCCCTTCTGCCAATGGTAGGCGTCCACGAAACATCCGCCAGGCCAGCGGATGACAGGGACCTTCAGTTCCTTCAGCGCCTCGATAACATCCAGGCGAAATCCATCCTTGTCGGCCAGTGGCGAGCCAGGCTCGAAGACGCCGCCGTAGATCTGATTGTCGAAATGCTCGAGAAACCCGCCGAAAATCATCCGGTCATAGGGTTTCGCGGATCCTTCAGTATCGATGGTTATGATCGCCTGAGTTGGCGACACATGCGAATCCTCGTTCGCAGCCGCGGCGCCCACGAGCACAACGGTGCCGGAATTCAACGTCTTATTCATGAAATTATTATCCCTTTGCCCGCCTAACGGTGGTCAGCAGGCTGAATGAGCCCGCAGGGCGAGTTCTAGCCTGCCTGACCTTGTTGGCTGTTATCGTCTTCAAGTTGTCTCAGTGAATCTTGGATCTCGGCAATCTCCGACTGATCTCCTTGTTCCTTGGCGATGGCGAGAGCCTTCAGGTACTGCGCCTTTCGCTCCTCCGGGTCATCGAGATAGTCGGCAATGGTGGCGATAATGGATGGGTGATCACCATATTTGTCGCGAAGACACGACAGCAGATCGAGCATGGCGGAGTTTCTGGACTCCATTAGGACATCATCTTCCATCACGGCGGCATTTGCGACGTCGCATGCCATCTGATGGACTTGGTCCCAATCCGACTTGTCGATTCCTTTCGGCATCATCCCTTTCGGCCAACTCTTTATTATCAGGAATCCCGTTATTATGGAATTTCCCCGGATGAGCGGCGGCAGTCCGCTCCATCCGTAAATGCTGTCGAGTTTAACGAGAACAGAAAAGGTGTCTATAACATTTGCGCGGCGACCTCTGACGACTTTCAAAGTCGCGCCCCATCACTTAGGCTCAAGCAATTCACCACCCGGACCCCATGGCGGCACAGATTAATACACCCTGTTTTTGAATTTGAGTTTGAGCGGCTACCGGGTGTCAAAAATCTTCATCGTGCCCGGGTTTAACGAAGACCAGCACTTGATCAATATTTTTACTTGTTGGCCTTGCGGCGGGCTCCGTAGGCAGTCCCGGCTTCGGCCACGCGCATCCTTGTCCGGGGGGACTCCGCTTCGAACACAACATGCACATGGGCGTGGAGCGCCTTGGCGACGCGGCGCAACATGCTTAACGAGTGGCCTTCGTAGGAGGGCGACTCCAGGCGACTGATCTGCTGCTGGGAAGTTTTGAGCTTCTGCGCGAGAGCCTTTTGCGAAAGCCCCGCTTTCTCCCGCAATTCCGAAATCTGCAACGCCACGTCCCACGCCTCTCCCGCTCGGTCAAACCGGTCGGCAAAGTCCGGATCCTGCAGTTGTTCCTCCAAATAGAGGTCGAAATTGGTCTTCTTCATGTTCCCCTTCGTTTCTGCCAGTCACTCATCCGCTCCTGAGCGGTTTCGAGATCCCGGCGCGGAATAGCCTGCCCTTTGTTGCGGATGCCGTGAACAGCAATAATGCGCCGCCCCTTCATAAAGAACCACAACACGCGCGTGTTCAATCTGCCGATGTGACGCAACTCAAAGAGGCCGTCACCCAGCGCCTTGGACAGCGGCTCACGGTGACACTGGCGATTTCGTAATTTCGCCAGACCGGCCAGCACGGCCGCGTGGTCAGTCGGGTCGCTTTCCTTGAGTGCGTCAAGAAATTCTTGCACGGGCGACTGTCCGCTCGCACTTTCGTAAAACTCTATGATGAACTCCATAATCAGTCTACATCAAATTTAGCGTGCCACAAGCTTCTTGACTCACTTTCCCACAACCTGCCCTTTCAATTCACTAATATGCTGCAAAGTACGTTATATTACGATTATAGTATAGCTCTGATTAGCTTTTAGTTGACACGCGGAGCGACACACGACAGAGAAGCGTCAAAACAAGACCACGGGAGGACGCCATGAGCCATGAATTAATCCCCATAGAGCGGATCGAGAGGAAGATCCTGATGGTTCGAGGACAAAAGGTTATGCTGGATCGAGATATAGCGGAACTATACGAAGTTCGCACCAGCCTCCTTAAGCGGGCGGTCATGAGAAATAGCGATCGCTTTCCGGACGACTTCATGTTTGTTCTCAATCGTCAAGAGTTTGCAGCTTTGAGGTGCCAATTTGGCACCTCAAAACCTGACCCTCGTGGCGGGACTCGCTATATGCCAATGGCCTTCACGGAACAAGGTGTTGCGATGCTTTCAAGCGTGTTAAACAGCCCTCGGGCAGTCCAGGTGAATATCACGATCATGCGGGCGTTCGTGCGTCTCCGATATATTCTGGCAACACATGCTGATTTAGCGCGAAAACTTGACGAATTGGAAAAGAAGTATGACGAACAATTCCGTGTCGTGTTCGATGCGATGCGCAACTTAATGACCCCGCCTGATTCGCCTAAGCCCCCTATCGGCTTCAATGCAAGAGAATGACTCAACGCCCACCACCCCTCATGAATAAGAAGCATGAATTGGCCACAGGAAAGCAGAATTGCAAGGTGCAATCTGCTCAAATATCCAATGCTAAACAGGTTCAGCATGATGTCCCGTCTACTCAATCAGCATCGGATTTCTGCTCGGTCCCGCCGCTGATCTCGGACTTCAACCATACCAGCAAGGACTCGCGGTCGGGGAATGTCCCCTCCAGCTGGGCATCGTAAGCCTTCTTTCGCCAGACACCGATTTCAGGGCCTTCCCTGAGTCCCAAGGACATGATGTCGCGCCCGTTGACCCAGGGGGGCGGCAAGACCGGTTCGCTCTCCATCTGTTTCCTGAATTCACCCAGATACTGGTAATTGGTCAGGTCACCGTGGCAGGAAAGGCAGTCCAAGCGGTGAAGTTCCAGCTCCGTAGGGAATGTAGGCGCCCCCACCAGTCTCCGCAAGGTGGCACGCCGCATGGATTTGACATCCACAAACCGCATGTGGTTGCCCACCATGAAGGCAATCGCATCCATGTCATCATTGGAGAAGCGCAGCCGTTCCATAATCGCACGGGCCGCCGTCTCGCCTACATTGGCATGGCACTCGAAGCGCCAGCGGCCTTCCTTGAGCTGGGCGGTTGGCGGCTTACCCACATCATGGAGCAGCACCGCCCACCCCAGCCGGTAGTCATTGGTTCGCATCTCGTTAAGCATCACCACGGTATGCTGGAATACGTCCCCCTCGGGATGATATTCGGGAGGTTGCTCGACCCCCTGCATCACCGCAATCTCGGGAAGGATGACCTGAAGCAACCCGAGGTCCCGCAACAGGATCAGGGCGTCGCCCGCCCGCCTGGCTTCAACCCACAGCCGGCTGAGTTCCTCCCGGATCCGCTCGGCGCTGATGGCCGTGATCCGCGGCGCCGTCTCGCGGATTGCGGCCGCCGTCCGGTCGTCCAGGGTAAATCCGAGGGTGGCGGCAAACCGCACCGCCCGCAGCAGGCGCAGGTGGTCCTCGCGGAACCGCTCATCGGGATTCCCCACCGCTCGAATCACGCCCCGGGCGATATCCTCACTGCCTGAAACATAGTCAATCACCTGCCCCCGGAGGGGATCATAGAACAGGGCGTTAACCGTGAAATCCCGCCGCTGGGCGTCGGTCTCCGGGTCGGAGAAGGTCACCTCAACCGGGTGACGCCCATCCACATAGGGGGAATCTTTCCTGAAGGTGGCCACTTCATACCAGTTCCCTTCCACGGGAACACGCACCACCCCGAAGGATTTCCCGACCGCCACAGCCTCCGGGAACATTTCGATCACCTTGTCGGGAACGGCATTGGTCGCAATGTCGAAATCCTTGGCCTGCCGGTTCATGATCAGATCACGGACACAGCCGCCCGCCCAGTAGGCCAGGAATCCCGATGCCTGCAGCCGGCGCACCACCTCAACCGCCCCGGACAAGGAGGGATGGGATGCGGCCAGGGGTAGAGGGTAGGTGGTCATGGGAGGAGTGATCAGTGGGCAGTGGGCAGGGAGCAGTGTTTAGTGTTTAGTGTTCAGTCGGAATGCGTGGGGGAGGAGGGTTTCCAGGGAGAGGGCTACGACCTGATTCGGCTTGTTTAGGGGAGCCAGAAATATCGGGAGATCCGGATCGCAGAATTCGGCCAGTACCTGAAGACAGGCGCCGCAGGGTGGCACGGCCTTGTCCCGTCCCCCCACAACAGCAAGGGCCTTGAACTTCCGGTGCCCTTCCGAAACCGCCTTCATGATTGCCACCCGCTCGGCGCAAACCGTCAGCCCATACGAGGCATTTTCCACATTACACCCGGTAAACACCTTGCCCCCGTCGGCCATCAATGCCGCGCCAACCGGGAAGTCGGAATAAGGGGAGTAGCTCTTTCGGGAAGCCGCAAGAGCCGATCTCAACAATCCCGCCTGCACCTTATTCATCAGCACGCCTCCCTGATAAATTCCTGAAGTAACCGGGTCAGTCCCGGAATTGCCGCCTTTGCACCGGCGAGCACCTCCTCATGCGACAGGAGCCCCCCCATCCCGGCGGCCACGTTGGTGACACAGGATAATCCCGCCACCTTCAATCCTGCCGCATGGGCCAGTATGGCTTCGGGAACGGTGGACATTCCCACCGCATCGGCCCCCATCGCGCGAAACGCGGCAATCTCAGAGGGCGTTTCGTACGACGGTCCTGTGACCGCCATATACACACCATGCTCCAGCGACACTCCGGCCCGCTGCGCGGACTTATCCAGTCGGTCCCGGTAATCCTTGTCATACACGCAGGTCATATCGGGAAACCGTGTGCCCCAAAAGGAATGATTCGGACCGATAAGCGGATTCGTCCCCATCAGGTTGACATGATCGTCAATCACCATGACGGCTCCTGCCCGGAACCGGGCATTGATACCCCCGGCGCTATTGGTCAGCACCATCCCCTGCGCCCCCATTATTTTCGCCAGGCACACGGGAAAGGCGATGGGCTCCCATCCGGCGCCTTCATACCAGTGGCGCCGCCCGGCAAAGATCAGGAGTTCAACACCATCCAGCCCCGCCATCAGGAGCTGCCCGCCATGTCCTGCCACCTGGGTGGCACCGAGGACGGGGATCGCCGCATAGTCAAGGGCGTGCTTCACCGTGAATCCCGCGGCCACATCGCGCCAGCCGGAGCCCATGACCAGGGCGAGCTTGGGATGGAAGGCCGGGAAGGCCGCACGCACATCTTGAGCGCATTTGATGATCTTGTCTGTGTCCATGGCCATCCTCATATTCGTGCCAATACCAGTGGCGTCGCCGTCACCGGCTCCCCGCCAATCACAAAGGCCTCCCCGACGATAGACAGGGCTTCCCCGATCCGTTCCCGCGAGGCCGAGTGCAGCGTGGCCAGCGGCTGGCCCGCCTCAACCCGTTCTCCAATCTTGACCAACCCCGACAGTCCCGCTGCGGGATCGATGACATCGGTTGTCTTGGTCCGCCCGGCGCCAAGCACCAGACTGGCCCGCCCGATCCTCTCGGCATCCACCTCCCGGACCACGCCCGCCTTGGGCGCAGGGAATTCAACACGGTGGGCGGCCACAGGAAACCGGCCGGGATCATCGATCACATCGGTATTCCCGCCATGACACCGGACCATCTTCTTGAACCGTTCCAATGCCTCGCCCGACTCCAGCTTCCTGCGCAACAGCGGCAGCGCGGCCTCAGTCGTCGGCACAACTCCCGCCAGCAGCAGCATTTCTGCGCCCAGTCGCAGGGTCAGTTCCGTGCTATCGGCGGGCCCCTGCCCGCGAAGAATCTGGACCGACTCGACCATCTCCAGAGCGTTTCCCACCGAGCGGCCCAGCGGCTGATCCATGGCGGTGATCAACGCGGTGACTTTCTTGCCCATGGAGCGCCCCACGCTCACCAGCGCCCCTGCCAATGCCTCCGCATCGGCACGGGTCTTCATGAACGCGCCCCGGCCACACTTCACATCCAACACCAGTCCGTCTATCCCCTCGGCCAGCTTCTTACTCATGATGCTGGAGACAATCAGGGGAATGGAGGGGACCGTCGCGGTAACATCACGCAGGGCATAGAGCTTGCGGTCAGCGGGAACAATCCGCTCCGTCTGGCCGATCATCGAGCAGCCGCACTCCTGGAGTACCCGCAGAAATTCGGGCACAGTCAGGCTGGTACGGTATCCGGGAATGGACTCCAGCTTGTCCAGGGTTCCGCCCGTGATCCCGAGCCCCCGCCCGGAAATCATGGGGACGGCGACCCCGCACGAGGCTACAAGCGGAGCAAGCGGAATGGAAAGTTTGTCGCCGATGCCGCCAGTGGAATGCTTATCCACCTTGGGCAACCGGAGGGTGGCGGTATCCACAACCTCGCCCGAATCCATCATCACCCGGGTCATCGTGGCGGTTTCGGCCGGCGTCATTCCTTTAAAGAAAATGGCCATGGCCAGAGCCGCCATCTGGTAATCGGGTATCTCACCACGGACATACCCGCCGATAAACTGCCCCAACTCGTCAGCGGAAAGCTCCTCGCCATTCCGCTTTTTTTCTATGATCCATTGGGGAAGCATAACGAATTACTATTCCGCTGATTCCATCGCCTTCTTGAACATGCTCTTGAAATCAATCCCGGCTGGAGCCTTGTTTTTCCGGGTTTTGCGCGGAGCGCCCGCCTCCTCGTCCTGCGGCACGCCTTCGAACAAATTCATCTCCTTGTAATCGGAGGGAATTTCAACCGCCACGTCGCCGGCACCTATCTTCTTGATCCCTGTCACATTCATGGAGGTCCGGGTGACGGTGCTCTTCCCCTGGCTGTCCGTGGAGGTCTGAACCGTGAGCATCTTTAACGGCATCCCCGTCATCTTCCCTTTTTCCGCCTGTACCAACTTATCCAATTCCTCGTTCTGGGTCCTGGGCATCTTGTTGAACCAGGCGCCCAGCGTCGAGATATCAAGCTTGGTTGTAGTCCAGGCCTCCTCCTCCTTGGCGATGTTCATCTCGTTCTTGAATCCCATGACCGCCATGGACATGTGGTAGGACGTGCGAAACTTGTAGTGCCGGGTCGGATACCCGAGAATGGATTCCCCGGCCTCGTCCAGGACTTTTTCCACCTTGGGGTCCGAGACCTGCATCTTCATCATCCCCCCCATGGCACCGGCCATTCCCATCATGGCTTCCATGTCCCATTTCATGTAGGTCTTGTCCTTGGGCGAGACCATCGTGAACGTTTTTCCGGCATCCTGGGTAACCAGATACCCGTCCTTCCCGCCCCCGGGGGCATTCCCTTCCGTGAAATCAATCCGCGCCTTGTCGGCATCGGTTGAGAGGGTCACAGTATTGTTTCCTCCCTGCTCCTGTCCATGCCGCCCCTTTTTATCGCCCTCCGAAACCGATTTAATCGTTATCTGATACCCGGCCTGGGCCTGCACCGCCACCGCCATTACCACTCCTACCAACCACTTATTCATTGTCTTCATTTTATTCCTGTTTCTTTGCCAATCTTGCTAAACCCCTTTTTATCACTACAGATTCCCGAAGAATAGTGAAAAGGGAGCCTGAACTGTCAAAATCAGGGCTATTTAAAAAAATAACATTGACGGAGCCCCCCCTCATATCCTATAAAGCGGACACTTTTCCCGAATCCTAACCCGATTCCCTTGTTGTTACAGGACGTGCTCCATCTTAACTCAGACTCGATTTATCCCATGTTGTTTCAGCGTTGCTGAAGTCATTCAGCAACCTCACACCCCCCATTTTCCCCATCATGATCAAAATTGCATTAACAGGTGGCATAGCCTGCGGGAAAAGCCTGGCAGGGCAGATAATGGCTCAGGCGGGGATCCCTGTCTGTGAGACAGATGAAATCGGGCACCGGGTACTTGAACAGGATGAATCGGTCCGGAGCGGGGTGATCCGGGAGTTTGGAACGGGGGTCATCGGCCCCGACGGGCGGATTGACCGCACCGTTCTCGGCCGGATGGTTTTTGATGATCCCGGCAAACGGGAGGCGCTCAACGCCCTCACGCATCCGACGATTATGCAGAAGGTTTCCGAGTGGCTTGAGGTCAAATCGGCAGTTTCGGAAAGCGCAACGGTAATTATCCCGTTGCTATACGAAATCGGGGCGGAAAAGGATTGGGACAAGGTGTTGTGCGTGGCGGCTCCGGAAGCGGACCAGTTGCGCCGGCTGACCGAACGGGGGCTTTCCCCCGACGAGGCCCGCGCCCGCATCGCCGCCCAGATGAGTTTGGCCTTGAAAATGGAACGGGCGGATTTTGTGATTTATAATTGCGGCAGCAAGGCGTTGCTGGAAGAGCAGACGAAACAAGTAATGCGGTCTATCCGCGGAGAATAACTATGGAAGAAAGACGCGAACATCCTCATTCAGGCAGGCCGGAACATCGTGGAAACCGACGCGGCCGCGGGGGACGCCCCCAGCAACGGCCCAGAGTATCACAGCCCGACATGGACAGGCCGCCCCAGCATCTGCCCCATTATGAACCAGGCAACCAGGGCCTCCCCCAGGA
>Ga0208613_1000302_pt1 | contig 17091 bp, 31 predicted proteins | sample CryBogmetaGMA6M_FD_184543 | JGI IMG/M metagenome (GOLD analysis project Ga0208613, IMG submission 184543) | Freshwater microbial communities from Crystal Bog, Wisconsin, USA - MA6M (SPAdes) | ecosystem: Environmental > Aquatic > Freshwater > Lake | place: Crystal Bog, Wisconsin, USA | collected... | reverse complement strand
AAGAAAGTGGTGTGACCATCCAGCGATTCAATATCACGGAGAATCTCACGTACATCTTCATGTTGCGGGATAGACAAAAATTTACGGCGCATCAGGAAAGATAGAGCGTTACGTGTATCGAGAACATTCCGGCGAATACGCCCATTAAGATCCTCTTCTACAGAAATCGCAGTAAGAATTTTAGCCGCCTGTTCATTGGTCATATGTGAGCGAAATACTTGACGCCCCACTTCTTCCAACCTGACGTATTCGTCCTCTAGCGCATTCGCTGAGTACTCTACATCGGCCGCATACAAATCTAGTAGCACATCCTTAGCCTCAGATACATATCCAGCCTGAGCGCGTGCACGCAAACGTTGTAACCGGAATACTGGCAATTCTTCACTACGTACTGAGAATAAGGTGTCATTCTTTAAAATAAAGGCCACTGCCACGTTACGTGACTCATCTTCACGGTCTAGTAAGAATGCAGAGTGCAAATGCACTTCACCATCTTCTTCTTCATAAAATCGGGCGCTGGTTTCTAAGTCCGTCAGTTCTTTAGGGTTGGGCAGATTGACGCCAAAGATTTCTCTGGCCCAAGCCAGTTGCTCATCCTCTGGCGTTACCAAATCAACCCAAATTGGCTTGGCTTGCGCTAGATCTTCACGAGTCACGAATCACCATGCTTTGACTTTGTTGCTTAGGTTCAGATACAAACTCTACACGCACAGAATCTGAAACAACTAATAGTATTTCTTCCTTACGCTCTTCGTTGATCTGTTGCCATAGCACCTGACGTTCGTCGGATGTCAAGGCTTCAAGGATGCGCGCAACTTCTGTAGTGTCTAACTTATCCAATAAGCGACGCAATTCAGATTGATTATTCTGTTGAACCATAGTTTCCACTAGGTCGTGACGTTGCATATCTTGCCTATGCACTAAGTCTTCAACCAACTTATGGCGCTCAATCATGCTTTTAATTTTAGACCGATGATCTTGAACGGTTTCTAAGTCACTCATCAAGGCTGCCTTTACGCGGAAATAATACTTTAAAATATTCTGAGGCTGCCTTTACGCGGAAACAATACTTTAAAATATTCTGAATTCTAACACGTGAATTAATAAAAAAAACGATAAACTATGCTTAGAAAGGCTTACGTAAGCCATTGGTATTTGTTACTGTGCACGTAAGCTACAGTTATTCTAAGTTGTCAGGACAAAATTATATTGGCTACGAATCTTAAATTATACTCAACATCTTATTGCCACTTGTGTGAGCAAGCTGAGGACATGTTAATTTCGCTAGTGAAATTACATCCTATTGCATGGCAAACCATAGAAATAATTGATGATGAGGTTCTGCTAGGCCTTTATGGGAATTCAATACCAGTATTAAAAAGAGTTGATACTAATCAAGAGTTAGCATGGCCATTTACAAAGCGTGAGATTGAGCGACTCATTAGTTAGGGTTGAAGTAAGCAATTTAAAATACAAAAAGCCAGCATTAAGCTGGCTTTTTGATTCAACAATGACTGAGTTGCTAATTAGTCTGCAACTACAACTTCAGCACCAGTATCAGGACGATCTACCAACTCAACTAAAGCCATTGGAGCGTTGTCACCATTACGGAAACCACATTTCAATACACGTAAATAACCGCCATTGCGAGTTAAGTAGCGTGGACCAAGTTCAGCAAATAATTTACCTACGATATCACGGTCACGCAAACGACTAAACGCTAAGCGACGATTTGCTAAAGTTGGCGTTTTACCTAGAGTAATCAAAGGTTCTGCAAACTTACGCAACTCTTTTGCTTTTGGCAAAGTAGTTTTAATGACTTCATGACGTAGCAATGAAGCTGTCATGTTACGGAACATAGCTGCACGATGGCTGCTAGTACGATTTAATTTACGATTGCTATTACCGTGACGCATAGTAATTCCTTAAAGTTTCTTTAACTTAGTTAATAAAGCTTATTGACTAAGCTTTTTCAAGACCAACAGGTGGCCAGTTTTCTAATTTCATGCCCAAAGTTAGGCCACGCGTAGCGAGTACATCTTTAATTTCATTTAGTGATTTACGACCAAGATTTGGTGCTTTTAACAGCTCAAATTTCATTTAGTGATTTACGACCAAGATTTGGTGCTTTTAACAGCTCATTCTCAGTACGTTGGATCAAATCACCAATGTAAAATATATTTTCTGCTTTTAAGCAATTTGCTGAACGTACTGTTAACTCAAGATCATCAACTGGACGCAATAAAATTGGATCCACTTGCGGAGCTGATTTAACTTCAACTTCACTAGGAGCACCTTCAAGATCAGCAAATACTGACAACTGACCCATTAAGATACGTGCAGCGTCGCGAATAGCTTGTTCAGGTTCAATAACACCATTAGTTTCAACGTCCATGACTAATTTATCCAAGTCAGTACGTTGCTCAACACGTGCGCTCTCAACTTGATAGCTTACTTTGTTGATAGGACTAAATGATGCATCCACCATAATAAAACCAAGAATACGATCTTCTTCATTTGCTTTTTGACGAGCAGGTACTGGTTGATAACCACGACCCATCTCAACTTTAACTTCTAAGTTAAGTTTGCCACCTTTAGTAAGGTGAGCAATGACGTGATCTGGATTAACAATTTCAGCATCATGACCTGTTTCAAAATCACCGGCAGTAACAACGCCTTCAACTGATTTATTTAGAGTCAAAATAGTTTCAGATTTAGTATTTAGCTTTAAAGCAACGCCTTTAAGATTAAGTAAGATATCTACTACATCTTCTTGTACGCCATCTAAAGTAGAGTACTCATGCACTACGCCATCAATTTTAACTTCAGTAATAGCAAAGCCTGGAATTGAAGACAATAAAACACGACGTAAAGCATTACCTAATGTATAGCCGAAGCCACGTTCCATAGGCTCTAGCGTTACGCGAGCACGCAATGGAGATAAGACCTCAACATCAACAACACGCGGTTTTAAGTATTCGGTAGGACTGTTTTGCATAGTTATACCTTTTAATATTTCATCAACATATTTTGATAAATGTAATCACTTACCAAAACAATTATTCGAGTGAGCCGATTAAACGGCTCACTTATTTAGTTACTTAGAGTAAAGCTCAACTACCAATGATTCATTGATTGTTGCTGGCAACTCATCACGCTGTGGCTTAGCTTTGAATGTACCTGTTAATGCTTTCACATCAACTTCGATCCATGCTGGAAAACCACGTTGTTCAGCTGCTACAAGCGCGCTCTTAATACGCAATTGGGCTTTAGAAGCTTCTGCAACACTCACTACATCACCAGCTTTAACTTGGTATGAAGGAATATTGACACGGCGACCGTTAACCAAAATACTATTGTGACGAACAATTTGGCGTGCTTCAGTACGTGAACCACCAAGGCCCATTCTGAACGTTACATTGTCTAAACGGCACTCAAGCAATTGCAACAAGTTTTCACCTGTAATACCTTTTTTGCGATCAGCTTCTGCGTAGTAGCTACGGAACTGCGCTTCTAATACACCGTAAATACGACGTACTTTTTGTTTCTCACGCAATTGGACACCATAGTCTGATAGACGTTGGTTGCGACGTTGACCGTGCTGACCAGGTGGGAAATTACGTTTTTCAATTGCACATTTGTCTGTGAAGCATTTTTCAGCTTTTAAAAAAAGCTTTTCGCCTTCACGACGACACTGACGGCACTTAGGGTCTAAATTTCTAGCCAAGGGATTCTCCTGTTATTTCTACTAAACTGAGCTTAAGCTCGGTTTAAATGCGGCGTTTTTTAGGTGGACGGCAGCCGTTATGAGGTACTGGCGTCACATCGGTTATGCTGGTAATTTTAAAACCAGCTGCATTAAGTGCGCGCACTGCAGATTCACGACCTGGGCCTGGGCCTTTAATACGCACTTCTAAATTCTTAACACCACTTTCCTGTGCTGACTTACCAGCAACTTCAGCGGCTACCTGTGCTGCAAAGGGCGTACTCTTACGTGAACCTTTAAAACCCTGGCCACCTGAAGTTGCCCATGACAACGCATTACCCTGACGGTCTGTAATGGTGATGATGGTGTTGTTAAATGAAGCGTGCACGTGGGCAATGCCCTCTGCAATATTCTTCTTAACTTTCTTTCTTACGCGTACATTAGCTTTTGCCATGTTGCACTTTCCTTACCAATAAATCGTACTTAAATTTGCGAATCTGCAATTTTAAAACTGAGATTACTTAGCTTGCTTAATTGCTTTAATTGGACCCTTACGTGTACGCGCATTAGTCTTAGTGCGTTGTCCACGAACTGGTAAACCACGGCGATGACGTACACCACGGTAACAATTCAAATCCATTAAGCGCTTAATATTCATTGAAACTTCACGACGTAAATCGCCTTCAACTTTTACTTTAGCAACTTCATCACGTAACTTTTCAACATCTGCATCATTTAGATCTTTCATTTTTGTAGATGCTAGAACACCAGCTGCAGCACAAATCTTCTGTGCTGTGTTACGTCCAATACCAAAAATCGCAGTTAATGCAATTTCAGTGTGTTTGTTATTTGGGATGTTTACCCCTGCTATACGCGCCATACCCTACTCCAAAATTTAGGTAAAACTAAAAATCTACAGCTTGAAAAAAGCCGAGGATTTTAACAGTTAATCCAACTTTTATCAATTAGCTTATCTATTCAATAATTTAATTTGCCGAACCAAACGTTAATTGACTAATCAATTAACCTTGACGTTGCTTGTGACGTGGATCTGTGCAAATGATGCGCACAACGCCACGACGGCGAACAACTTTACAATTACGACATAATGCTTTAACTGATGCACGAACTCTCATTTTAAACTCCATCACTTCTTAAACTGCGTATCTTAATAAAATGCCTAATTAACTACTGTTGAAACTATTTAGTGCTAGGGGCATTACCTTTAAAGTTAGCTTTTTTAAGCAAACCTTCATACTGATGTGACATTAAATGCGACTGAACTTGGGTCATAAAATCCATTGTAACGACCACAATAATCAGCAACGAAGTACCACCAAAATAAAACGGTGTATTAAATTTCAAAATCAAAAACTCAGGTAGTAAACATACCAACGTAATGTACGCAGCACCCACTAAAGTTAATCTACCCATAATACGATCAATATACTTAGCGGTTTGATCACCTGGTCTAATTCCAGGTACAAATGCACCACTTTTCTTTAAATTATCAGCTGTATCTTTTGGATTAAACTGCAAAGCAGTATAAAAGAAACAGAAAAAAACAATTGCCGTTGCAAAAAATAGTATATAAATCGGCTGTCCAGGAGACAATGCCGCAGCAATATCTTTCAACCAGTACATACGCTCACTACTGCCAAACCAACCAGCTAAAGTCGCTGGAAACAAAATAATACTAGAAGCGAAAATTGGAGGTATTACACCAGCCATATTAAGCTTTAATGGCAAATGTGTAGTTTGCCCGCCAAAAACCTTATTGCCTACCTGTCTCTTGGCATAGTTCACCGTAATTTTACGTTGGCCACGCTCTACAAAAACAACTAAAGCCGTTACTAAAATCGTTGCTACCAGCAAGAAAAATGCCAATGGGATACTGAAAGCACCCGTATTAACCATCTCAGCTGTTGAACCTACAGCACGCGGTAGACCTGCAACAATACCTGCAAAAATGATAATTGAAATACCATTACCAATACCACGTTCAGTAATTTGCTCGCCCAACCACATCAAGAACATTGTTCCACTGACTAATGTAATCATCGCAGTCAGTCTAAACACCATGCCAGGCTCTAAAACTAGACCAGGCTGGCCTTCTAAAGCAATTGCAATCCCAATAGCTTGAAACATTGCCAAAACAACAGTGCCATAACGCGTATATTTTGTTATGGTCCTACGTCCAGCTTCGCCTTCTTTCTTAAGCTGCTCCATCTGCGGAGAAACCGCAGACATAAGCTGCATAATAATAGAAGCCGAGATGTAAGGCATAATACCCAAGGCAAACACTGTAAAACGTGAAAGCGCACCACCTGAGAACATGTTAAACATGCCCAAAATACCACCACTCTGCGATTGGAATAACTTAGCCAACACTACAGGATCAATACCAGGTACCGGAATATGTGCACCCAAGCGATAAACAATTAATGCGCCTAGTACAAAAAGTAGGCGGCTTTTCAACTCACCCATTTTTGCTGCTGCTTTTAAAATACCGTCTTGTGCCAAGTTTGTACTCTTATGCTGCTTCTAAGATTTTACCGCCGGCTGCTTCAACTGCGGCGCGAGCGCCTTTAGTTAAAAGTAGACCTTGGATATTAAACTTAGCAGTTACATCACCTGACAAGAATATTTTTGCATTTCTTACAGTACCAGAAACTATATTTGCTGCTTTTAAAGCTAACAAATCAATAACTTCGTTAGGAATTAAAGACAATTCACTAGTACGTACATGAGCAGTTTTAGCTTTAGTCATAGACTTAAAACCACGTTTTGGTAGACGACGTTGAATTGGCATTTGACCGCCTTCAAAACCGACTTTATGGAAACCACCAGTACGTGACTTTTGGCCTTTATGACCGCGGCCAGCTGTTTTACCTAATCCAGATCCGATACCGCGACCAACACGACGACGAACTTTCTTTGAGCCTTCTGCAGGCTTAATTGTATTTAATTGCATTATGCCTCTACCTTTAAGAGATAGCTAACGGCGTTAATCATGCCGCGAATTGCTGGTGTATCTTGTAACTCAACCGTATGGTGCATGCGACGTAAACCTAAACCTTTTACAGTAGCTTTATGCGCTTCAATACGACCGATTACACTTTTAACTAGCGTAACTTTAATGCTTGATGCATCTTTTTTTGCTTTAGCCATGATTAGCCTCTAATTTGTTCAACTGATTTACCACGTTTAGCTGCAATTTCAGCTGGCGTGTTCATTGACTCTAAACCATTTAATGTAGCGCGAACCAAATTGTAAGGGTTAGTAGAACCAATACATTTTGCTACCACGTTAGTAACACCCATAACTTCAAAGATTGCGCGCATTGCACCACCAGCAATAATGCCAGTACCTTCGGAAGCAGGTTGAATGAATACTTTAGCTGCGCCATGTACACCCGTTACTGCATGGTGCAATGTGCCGTTTGTTAAATTAATTTTCAACATACCGCGACGCGCTTCATCCATTGCTTTTTGCACGGCAACCGGCACTTCACGTGCTTTGCCTTTACCCATACCGACAGCGCCATCACCATCACCAACTACTGTAAGAGCTGCAAAACTCATGATACGACCACCTTTAACCGTTTTACTTACACGATTAACTGCAATCATTTTTTCGCGCAAACCATCAGTCTGCTGCTGTTGCTGTTCCATTTCTCTAGCCATCATTAACCTCTTTAGCAATCAGACCAATTAGAAGGATAAGCCGTTTTCGCGAGCGGCATCAGCCAACGCTTTAATACGACCGTGATATTTATAACCTGAACGATCAAAAGCTACGGTTGTTACACCTGCTTTAATCGCTTTCTCTGCAATTAGTTTACCAATCACAGAAGCAGCTTCAATGTTGCCGCCATTTTTAAGATTTTTACGCACACTAGCCTCAACTGTTGAAGCACTTGCAATTACGATATCGCCAGATTCAGCAATAATTTGCGCGTACATGTGTGTATTAGTACGGTGCACACTTAGACGGGTAACTTTAAGCTCTGCAATTTTTGCACGGGTTTTACGTGCACGGCGCAAGCGATTATTTACGTTGTTCATTTTTTAAGCCTTATTTCTTCTTGGTTTCTTTAATTACTACAACTTCATCTGAATAACGAACGCCCTTGCCTTTATAAGGCTCAGGTGCACGGTATGCACGAATCTGCGCAGCAACTTGACCGATTACCTGCTTATCAACACCAGTTAACAGAATTTCTGTTGGTGTTGCAGTAACCACAGTAACGCCAGCTGGCATTTTATGGTTAATCGGATGTGAATAACCTAATTCTAAATTCAAAATAGCGCCTTGAGCAGCAGCCTTGTAACCAACGCCAACTAGCGTTAATTTACGGCTAAAGCCTTGGGATACGCCATGAACCATATTCGCTACCAAAGCGCGCAATGTACCAGACATTGCACGTGAGTGTTGAGCGTCAGAAGTGGCTTTAAACGTAATCGTTTCGCCTTCTCTTTTTAGCACAACAGCATCAGTAAGCGGATGAGAAAGCTTACCTAAAGGACCGCTGATATCGATTGAATTAGCACTTAATACCACTTCAACTTTTTCAGGAATGGCTACTGGATTTTTAGCAACACGTGACATTTGCTTCTCCTTAAGCCACTACGCAGAGCACTTCACCACCGATACCGGCAGCTTGGGCTTTACGATCTGTCATTACACCCTTAGATGTAGACATAATCGTCACACCAAGGCCATTCATTACTTTAGGAATCTCTTGAGACCCTTTATACACACGCAAACCAGGTTTACTTACTCGCTGTATACGCTCAATAACTGGGCGGCCAGCATAGTATTTCAAACTAATCGTTAAAGTAGCTTTACTACCCTCAGTTTGCACTGCGAAGTCTTCAACATAACCTTCATCTTTAAGCACGCTAGCAATAGCTGTCTTAACATTTGAAGAAGGCATAGTAACAACCGCTTTATTGACCATTTGTGCATTTCTAATGCGAGTCAACATGTCGGCAATTGGATCACTCATACTCATAGATCTATCCTCCTATTACCAGCTGGCTTTGGTGACGCCTGGCACTTGGCCACTCATCATCAAATCGCGTAACTTACTACGCCCAATACCGAATTTACTAAACACACCACGTGGGCGACCAGTTAAAGCACAACGATTACGAAGACGCACAGGACTTGAGTTGCGTGGCAATGCTTGAAATTTCAAGCGCGCTTCACGACGATCTTCAGGTGTTGATGTTGCGTCATTCATTGCCGCTTCTAGTGCAGCACGTTTAACAGCGAATTTACTTACAGTTGCACGACGTTTAACTTCGCGCTCTGTCATACAGGTTTTAGCCATGTCTTAACCCCTGAAAGGAAAACTAAAGGCAGCAAGCAAAGCTTTTGCTTCTGCATCCGTTTTCGCAGTAGTAGTGATAGTAATGTTCATTCCACGAATTGCATCAATCTTGTCATATTCAATTTCAGGAAAAATGATTTGCTCTTTAACGCCCATGTTGTAATTACCACGGCCATCAAAAGATTTAGCAGAGATACCGCGGAAGTCACGAATACGTGGAATTGCAACAGTAACTAAACGATCTAAGAATTCGTACATACGCTCGCGGCGCAAAGTTACTTTGCAACCAACAGGATAATCATCACGAATTTTAAATGCAGCTACTGATTTTTTAGCTTTAGTTACAATTGCTTTTTGACCAGCAATTTTTTCCATATCGCCTACAGCATGTTCCATTACCTTTTTATCAGCAACCGCTTCGCCAACGCCCATATTAAGAGTGATCTTATCTATGCGTGGCACTTGCATTACTGAAGTGTAACCAAATTGCTCAGTCATCGCTTTGACTACTGAGTCTTTATAAAAATCTTTTAAGCGCGCCATAATTCTTCCTATGCGTCCACTGCTTCGCCATTAGATTTGAATACGCGAATTTTGCGTCCATCATCTAATGTCTTAAAGCCTACGCGATCACCTTTTTGTGTCGCGCTGTTAAATAAAGCAACATTTGAAATGTCTAATGGTTGTGTCGCGCTGTTAAATAAAGCAACATTTGAAATGTCTAATGGCATTTCTTTAGCAATGATGCCGCCAGCGATACCTTTCATCGGGTTAGCTTTTGCGTGTTTCTTAACTAAGTTAAGACCTTCTACAACAACATGACCTGAATCAAGAATGCTTAACACTGCACCTTGCTTACCTTTGTCTTTACCGGTATTTAGGATGACTTGATCACCCTTACGAATTTTATTCATGTGAGCTCCTACAGAACTTCTGGCGCTAATGAAACGATTTTCATGAATTTTTCTGAACGCAATTCACGAGTTACTGGGCCGAATATACGGGTACCAATCGGTTCTAGCTTATTATTTAACAGGACTGCAGCGTTGCTATCGAACTTAACTAAAGACCCGTCTGGACGACGAACACCCTTAGCCGTGCGTACAACTACCGCGCTGTAAACTTCGCCTTTTTTAACGCGACCACGTGGGGCAGCATCTTTGATGCTTACCTTAATGATATCGCCTATTCCAGCGTAACGACGCTTAGAGCCACCTAATACCTTGATGCATTGCACAGAGCGCGCACCAGTATTATCGGCAACTTCAAGCCGAGATTGCATTTGAATCATGAGAATAATCTCCAACTTAATCCGTTAAACCAACACCAGCCACTTTTAATTACATGAAGGTTAGCTAAATAATTAGCAACACTTCAAACTTGCAATTAATACGGCCGACAGACCACGGTCAGTATTGGGGCGAGAGCTTTTGACTTAAATATTATAAATAAGTCGCTCGCCGAAAAACCAAACATTATATATACCAAGTACTACTTACGCAATTACTATTAGAAGTAATTGCGTAATAAACACAACTTAGGCGGCTTTCACAACCCAAGCTTTAGTTTTAGAAAGTGGGCGACTCTCAATGATCGTCACCAAATCACCTTCTTTACAACTATTCGTTTCACAACCCAAGCTTTAGTTTTAGAAAGTGGGCGACTCTCAATGATCGTCACCAAATCACCTTCTTTACAACTATTTGTTTCATCATGTGCATGGAACTTTTTAGATTGACGAATAACTTTACCGATTAATGGATGCTTAACTTTACGCTCCACTAATACAGTAACTGTTTTGTCCATCTTATCGCTCACTACACGGCCTGAAAGGCTGCGTACTACTTTTGCTGTTTCAGTCATAATTACGCCTGTTTCGCTTTCTCAGCTAAGACAAGCTTTACACGCGCTACATCTTTGCGCACTTTACCTGGCTGATCAACTTTAGTTAATTGTTGTGTTGCTAACTGCATGCGAAGTGAAAATTGCGCACGACGCAATTCAATCAACTCTGCATTTAACTCTTCAACACTTTTTGCTCTTAAATCGGCTGCTTTCATATTAGCTTCCTATCTGGCGAGTCATGAATGTCGTTTCAATTGGTAGCTTAGCAGCTGCCAAACGGAACGCTTCACGCGCGAGCTCTTCGCTCACCCCGTCCATTTCATATAACATTTTACCTGGCTGAATTTGCGCTATGTAGAACTCGGTACTACCCTTACCCTTACCCATACGCACTTCAGCTGGTTTTTTAGAAATTGGTTGATCTGGGAAAATACGAATCCATACACGACCACCACGTTTAATGTGGCGAGTCATCACACGACGCGCAGCTTCAATTTGGCGAGCCGTTAAACGACCACGACCAATTGCTTTTAAGCCAAAATCACCAAAACTTACTTTATTACCCGTAGTTGCAATGCCCTTGTTACGGCCTTTTTGCATCTTGCGGTATTTTTGTCTAGACGGTTGCAGCATCTTTAGCCCTCGGCTTTCTTACTTTTTTCTCTGGCTCAGCAGCAGGTGTTGTAGTTGCACCAATTGGCGCTTGTACATTACTTGCAAAAATTTCACCTTTAAAGACCCAAACTTTGATACCGATAATGCCGTAGGTTGTTAAGGCCTCAGCAACACCATAATCAATGTCTGCACGTAATGTATGTAGTGGCACTCGGCCTTCACGATACCATTCGGTACGTGCAATTTCGATACCATTCAAACGACCTGAACTCATGATCTTGATACCTTGAGCGCCTAAACGCATTGCATTTTGCATAGCGCGTTTCATGGCACGACGGAACATCACACGTTTTTCAAGTTGTTGAGCAATTGATTGTGCAATCAATGTGGCATCAATCTCAGGCTTACGTACTTCTTCAATGTTAAGGTGAACAGGCACGCCCATTAAACCTTGTAAAGTAGCGCGTAAAGACTCAATGTCTTCGCCTTTTTTACCGATAACTACGCCAGGGCGAGCACTGTAAATCGTAATTTTTGCGTTCTTAGCAGGACGCTCAATTAAAATACGACTAACAGCAGCGCTAGCTAATTTTTTATTCAAAAACTCACGCACTTTAATGTCGCCTTGCAACATTGCCGGGAAGTTTTTGCTATTGGCATACCAACGTGAGGACCAATTTTTTTGGACACTCAGACGGAAACCAATTGGATGAATTTTCTGACCCATGATTATCCCTTAGTTACCGACAGTCACATGAATGTGACAGGTTGGTTTAGTAATACGACCAGCACGGCCTTTTGCACGTGGACGAATACGTTTAAGCACAATGCCTTTATCAACATAAATTGAAGTTACCTTCAATTCGTCAATATCAGCCCCATTGTTATGTTCGGCATTAGCGATTGCAGACTCAACAACCTTCTTAATAATCTCTGCACCTTTTTTCGGTGTGAAATTGAGAATGTTAAGTGCGTGATCTACTTTCTTGCCACGAACAAGGTCTGCCACCAATCTAGCTTTTTGAGGAGAGAGATGAACACCTTTTAATATTGCAGATACTTGCATCATCAGCTCCTATTTCTTAGCTTTTTTGTCAGCGGCGTGGCCTTTGAACGTACGTGTTAACGCAAATTCACCAAGCTTGTGGCCAACCATGTTTTCAGAAATCAACACTGGAATGTGTTGCTTACCATTATGAATTGCAATAGTAAGACCAATAAAATCTGGGAAAATTGTAGAGCGGCGTGACCAAGTCTTAATTGGTTTACGGTCGCGAATAGCGGCTGCAGCTTCTACTTTTTTAGCCAAATGACCATCAATAAATGGACCTTTTTTGAGTGAACGTGCCATATGATTACCTTACGCCTCTCGGACGACGACTAATACGCATATTATCCGTACGCTTGCTACTACGTGTACGATAACCCTTAGTTTTAACACCCCATGGGCTTACTGGATTCATACCAGCAGCTGTTTTACCTTCACCACCGCCGTGCGGGTGATCAACTGGGTTCATTACCACACCGCGAACGGTCGGACGAACACCACGCCAGCGCATCGCACCAGCTTTACCAATTGAACGTAGTGAATGCTCTTCATTACCCACTTCACCTAAAGTTGCTATGCAATCTACATGTACGCGGCGAACTTCACCTGAACGTAAACGTAATTGAGCATAACTGCCTTCACGTGCTAGTAACTGAACTGAAGTACCAGCTGAACGTGCCAACTGCGCTCCTTTACCAGGTTGCAACTCGATACAATGAATCGACCAGGTTGCAACTCGATACAATGAATCGTACTACCCACTGGGATATTACGTAGCGGCATAGCATTACCAACTTTAATTGGCGCTTCTGAACCACTGATTAATTGTGCACCAGCAGCAATGCCGCGTGGGGCAATAATGTAACGGCGTTCACCATCTGCGTAACAAAGCAATGCAATGTGTGCAGTACGATTTGGATCATATTCAATATGCTCCACTTTCGCTGGAATGCCATCCTTATTGCGACGGAAGTCAATTAAACGGTAATGCTGCTTATGACCACCACCTTGGTGACGGGTTGTAATATGACCGTTATTATTACGGCCTGCGTGTTTACTTTGACTTTCCAACAGCGGTGCGTGTGGTTTACCTTTATGAAGGCCAGGTGTTACCACCTTTACAACACCACGACGACCCGGGGACGTTGGCTTGACTTTAACTAATGCCATCTCATCTCTCCTTATTCGGCCGCTGCGAAGTTAATTTCTTGACCTGGTTTCAAGCTCACATAAGCTTTTTTCCAGTCTTTACGCTTGCCGATACTTTTGCCAGCGCGCTTAATTTTGCCTCCAACGTTGATCGTTGCAACTTTTTCAACTTCAACTTTGAAAACAAGCTCAACTGCAGCCATAATTTCTAATTTAGTCGCATCTGTACGCACTTTGAAAGCGATTTGTTGATGTTTATCAGCAATGTAAGTTGCTTTTTCAGTAATTAATGGAGCTAAGATTACTTGTAATAAACGGTCTTGAGTTTTAGTAATAGCGGTCATCATGCTAGCATCTCCTCAAGTTTTTTAACGGCAGCAGCAGTAGCCACTACGTTTGGAAAACGCACCAAGCTGACTGGGTCAGCATATTGAGCATCAACCACCATTACATTAATTAAGTTACGTGATGATAAGTATAAATTCTCATCAAAACCATCTGTCAGCACCAATACAGCGCCTTCATAACCCATACCTTTGATTTTTTCAGCCAAGGCTTTTGTTTTAGGTGTGGCGACAACAAATTCTTCAACCACATTTAAACGCTCTTGACGTACTAATTCAGACAAAATCGTTTGCATACCAGCACGGTACGCTTTACGGTTTACTTTGTGGCTGAAGTTTTCGTTAGGTGAGTTAGGGAAAGCGCGACCGCCTCCACGCCAGATTGGGCTTGAGCTCATACCTGCACGAGCGTTACCAGTTCCTTTTTGCGCATATGGCTTGTGAGTAGTATGCGCAACCGTATCACGGCCTTTTTGAGCGCGTGTTGCTGTACGGGCATTCGCCATGTACGCAACCACTACTTGGTGCACTAATGCTTCGTTAAACTCACGACCGAAAGTATCATCTGATACAGTCACGCCTTTTTTAGCAAGCTTACCGTTTTTATCTACTAATTTAAGTTCCATTATTTCATCCCCTTCTTAAGCTTAGCTTTAATGGCTGGACGTACAACAACGTCACCACCTTTAGAACCAGGGATTGCACCTTTAATCAGCAATAGGTTACGTTCAACATCAACGCGAACTACTACTAAATTTTGTGTCGTTACCTTAATCGCACCTAAATGACCAGGCATACGCTTACCTGGGAATACTCGACCAGGATCTTGCGCCATACCGATAGAACCAGGTACGTTATGTGATTTTGAGTTACCGTGAGATGCGCGGTTTGACTTGAAGTGATGGCGCTTAATTGCACCAGCAAAGCCTTTACCCAATGAAGTGCCTGTAACGTCAACCTTTTGACCTACCTGGAAAATATCAACAGTGATATTTGCACCGGCAGTGTAATTAGCTAAAACGTCATTAGTCACTGGAAATTCATGTATACCAGCACCAGCAGCAGAACCTGTCTTGGCATAATGCCCAGTCAGCGCTTTATTGATGCGGCTAGCACGACGTGCACCGAAAGCAACTTGAAGGCCAGTATAGCCGTCGCTTGCGATAGTCTTGATCTGTGTCACACGGTTAGGAACAACTTCCAACACGGTTACTGGGATGCTTGCGCCATCATCAGTAAACACGCGGGTCATGCCCACCTTGCGACCAATAAGCCCTAAGCTCATGATCGTATCCTTATTATTTAGTTAAAAAGCCGATTACAATTGACCGACTTCTGTAGAAGAGCGCGGATTATACCGAACTCAACCTTTATTTACAACTACTTCATTGAATCAAACAATTTCAATACCGAGGTAAAGTTAAAGTTTAATTTCAACATCCACACCAGCAGGCAAATCAAGTTTCATTAATGCATCTACTGTTTTGTCTGTAGGATCAACAATATCCATCAAACGTAAGTGCGTACGAATCTCGAACTGATCACGTGACGTTTTGTTAACGTGCGGTGAACGCAGAATATCAAAACGTTCAATACGTGTAGGCAATGGAACTGGGCCTTTTACAACCGCGCCTGTACGTTTAGCTGTTTCTACGATTTCTTGAGCTGACTGATCAATCAAACGATAATCAAAAGCTTTAAGACGAATACGAATTTTTTGTGTTGTCATTTTTTACTGCCTTTCAAAAGAGCGAAACGGCAGACTGTTGCCTGCCGCTTAATAAAACTACAAATAGGTCCAACTAAACACTTACTTGCTGAGTTTATCTATCAAGATAAACTCAGCTAAAACTAATTACTCAATAATCTTAGCAACTACACCAGCACCAACAGTACGGCCGCCTTCACGAATCGCGAAGCGTAAACCATCTTCCATCGCAATTGGAGCAATTAACGTTACAGTAATTGAAACGTTATCACCTGGCATTACCATTTCTGTACCTGCTGGTAACTCTACTGCACCCGTTACATCTGTTGTACGGAAGTAGAATTGTGGACGGTAACCTTGGAAGAATGGTGTATGACGACCACCTTCATCTTTACCTAACACATAGATTTCTGCAGTGAATTTTGTGTGCGGTTTAATAGAGCCAGCTTTTGACAATACTTGACCACGTTCCACTTCTTCACGTTTTGTACCACGTAGCAATACACCAACGTTATCGCCTGCTTGACCTTGATCAAGCAACTTACGGAACATTTCAACACCAGTACAGATTGTTTTGATTGTTGGTTTGATACCAACAATTTCAATTTCGTCACCGATTTTTACAATACCGCGTTCAATACGACCAGTCACAACAGTACCGCGACCTGAGATTGAGAACACATCTTCAACTGGCATTAAGAATGCACCGTCAATTGCGCGCTCTGGCATTGGAATGTAAGTATCTAATGCTTCAGCTAGTTTTAAGATTGCTGGTTCGCCGATAGGTGATTGGTCACCTTCTAAAGCTAATTTAGCTGAACCGTGAATGATTGGTGTATCGTCACCTGGGAAGTCGTATTTGCTTAGCAATTCACGCACTTCCATTTCAACTAGTTCTAATAACTCAGCATCATCAACCATGTCTGCTTTGTTTAGGAATACAACAATGTAAGGTACGCCAACTTGACGTGCTAACAAGATGTGCTCACGCGTTTGTGGCATAGGGCCATCAGCTGCTGAACATACTAGAATCGCGCCATCCATTTGCGCTGCACCAGTAATCATGTTCTTTACATAGTCGGCATGGCCTGGACAGTCAACGTGAGCGTAGTGACGGTTTTGTGTCTCATACTCAACGTGGGCAGTATTAATCGTAATACCACGTGCTTTTTCTTCCGGTGCAGCATCAATTTGATCGTAAGCTTTTGCTTCGCCACCAAATTTCTTTGAAAGAATTGTCGTTAGTGCTGCCGTTAATGTCGTCTTACCATGATCCACGTGACCAATCGTTCCAACGTTAACGTGCGGCTTGGTCCGCTCAAATTTACCTTTTGCCAT
>Ga0208613_1000301_pt1 | contig 17092 bp, 14 predicted proteins | sample CryBogmetaGMA6M_FD_184543 | JGI IMG/M metagenome (GOLD analysis project Ga0208613, IMG submission 184543) | Freshwater microbial communities from Crystal Bog, Wisconsin, USA - MA6M (SPAdes) | ecosystem: Environmental > Aquatic > Freshwater > Lake | place: Crystal Bog, Wisconsin, USA | collected... | reverse complement strand
CCCTAAGACACAGGCCAGCCATGGCTTTTACGTCCCCGCATATCTCGGTCTGTTACCTCGCCGAGCAGGGGATATGCTAACCGTCCGTTTTGGGCAACTGACGGTAGAGGGGGACTTTCACCCCCCAAGATTCAGCCTTGCCGGCTGCTCCCAAGACTTGCCCCCTTGATTTACTGCCGCCGGAAATGCGTGCTGCTTATGCTTTGCACATGCAGAGTTTACTCAAACCCGGAACGAAAACGCTGTTGGTGGCTTTCGACTATCCCCAGCACGAAATGCAGGGGGCCGCCGTTCAGTGTACAAACGCATGAAGTACAGATGCTTTACCGTGATTGGTGTAATGTCGAATTGTTACAAACGGAGGACATTCTTGATCGGGAAACTGGTTTCCGCAACAAGGGCGTAGCCCGGATGCAGGAACAAATCTATGTACAGACGGCCTTGTAAAACTTGCATCACAGACTTTTTGATGCTTCCCCCAAATAGTAAAGTTGATTTGACCAGTGTTCGCTTGGCAAACAATCTCGCCGAATCTTAAATCTGTCGGCCGCCAATCATTGTATCGCTCCACCTTCCTTGTCTTGCCTCAACCAACAAACACCCAGCACTCAACTGTTACGAAAAGGGGCTTACTTAAGTCTGAATATAAGCAAAGCTTAGCCTACATTGCCTCCAGTTGGCAGATAATCGTATGGGTATTCTGTGAATAAGTAACAGAACGTTATTTTTCGGGTTAGCTTGGAAGAATTGAACGAAAATCAGTGGTCATTTTTATCCACACTGACTAACTAAGGACACTGGATAGTTTTTTAATCGACTCAAACAGTCACTTAAAAATTAATAAATAGTCGGAACAGAAAACTAATAGGCAAAAAAAGGGGGGGCTAACAGCCCCCCAATGAGCGCACCTCAAACTTGTCCGGCAGGTTTGTTTTTGTTGATATTGGTTTTTATCGGTTTACTATCAACTTTTTCCTGCTTTGTATAAATCGTTTTACTGTAATCATTGTCATCTTTTGGTGCTTTTGGCTCGTTACCGGCCATCAAGTCATCAATTTGATCTTTATCTATGGTTTCCCATTTCATTAAGGCATCGGCCATTTTGTGAAGAATACTGATATTTTCCTGCAAAATGGTTTCTGCACGTTGATAGTTACAGTCTATGACCGCACGTATTTCTTCATCAATATGCTGCGCAACCGTACCGGATACTTTGCTGCCTTGTGAACCGGGATAACCCATGAACGGCTGACCACTTTCTTCCCCATAAACCAAGGGACCGAGTTTGTCAGAAAAACCCCAACGGGTAACCATATTGCGCGCCAATTCTGTGGCTCGCTCGATGTCGTTAGAAGCGCCTGTGGTCACGCGGTCGCCACCATAAATCATGAGTTCCGCAATTCTGCCACCAAACAAACTCGCTATTTGACTTTCCAGTTTGCGTTTGCTGGCGCTGTATTGGTCTCTTTCAGGTAAAAACATGGTGATACCCAAAGCCCGACCGCGCGGCATAATGCTCACTTTATAAACAGGATCGTGGTCAGGTGATGATTGTCCAACAATACAGTGACCGGCTTCATGATAAGCGGTTAATAACTTGTCATCTTCGGTCATCACCATGGTATGCCTCTCAGCTCCCATAAGAATCTTGTCTTTGGCTTTTTCAAGATCACTCATGTTGACTTGCACTTTATTTAATCGTGCCGCAAACAACGCAGCCTCATTGACGACATTGGCTAACTCTGCACCTGAAAATCCGGGTGTGCCTCTGGCAATATCTTTCAACTTGACATCATCAGCAGCAGGTACTTTTTTAATGTGTACATTCAGTATTTGTTCACGACCGCGTACATCGGGTAGCCCAACATTAACCTGACGGTCAAAACGACCCGGTCTTAACAACGCTTTATCGAGAACGTCGGCCCGGTTGGTTGCCGCGATAACAATAACGCCTTCATTACCGGTAAAGCCATCCATTTCCACCAGCAATTGATTCAATGTTTGTTCACGCTCATCATTGCCGCCGCCCATACCGGCACCGCCTCTTTGGCGACCGACCGCATCAATTTCATCAATAAATATGATACAAGGTGCATGTTCTTTAGCTTGGGCAAACATATCCCTGACTCTGGACGCGCCTACACCGACAAACATTTCGACAAAATCAGAACCGGAAACCGTAAAGAACTTAACCCCGGCTTCACCGGCAATGGCTCTGGCAATCAGGGTTTTACCCGTTCCTGGAGGCCCTACCATTAAAATACCGCGTGGTATTTGTCCACCCAACTTTTGAAATTTTTGCGGATCTGCCAGAAAATCAACCAGCTCTGCGACTTCTTCTTTAGCTTCTTCACAACCTGCAACATCAGCAAAGGTTGCGGTTAGTTTGTCTTCTTCAAGCAATTTGGCTTTACTTTTACCAAAAGAATTACCGCCCATGCCACCACCTTGGGTTTTACGCATATAGATTATCCACACTGCAATCAACAGCAGCATAGGAAACCAGGAGATAAACATCTGCATAAAAAGCGTCTGTTGAGCGGGTGGTTTGGTTCTTACCTGAACACCGGCACTTAAAAGATCATCAATCAAATGAGGGTCATTAGGATTAAAAGTTTCAAGGTTTTGACCATCTGAAGTACGCAGTTTAATTGATTGACCTGTCATTTCTACACGATCAACCAGTTTATTCTTAACCTTGGCGATAAAATCCGAATAGGCTATGGATTCATCAATCGGCGGCGTCGTGTTTACGCGGTTATATATCAAAAATGCACCGGCCAAGACAACGCTCCAAAGGAGTGTGTTTAGTATATATTTTTTCATCTTTTAATCTCCTGACCCTTAAAGTAAGGTCAATATGTAGCGTTGCGTTTACCTACAGCTGCATTCAAAACTTGATGTTGCCACGTTACCCTGTCATCAATCTGAATTGTTTTTTACTAATCCTACCTTTTCAGTAGGATTTAATATTAACTATCTTTAACACTTTTGTACATTATAAAAAGCTTAATAACTGATCACCGAAGCTGCGTTTTATTTTATCAAGAGCAATAACCTGAATTTGTCTGACGCGTTCCCGGGTTAAATTAAGTTCTGCACCAATTTCCTGCAACGTCATTTCGTTGTCAGTATCAACACCAAAATGGCAACATATCACTTTAGCCTCTCTGGGATTAAGTATTTCAATGGCCTTATTTATCAATCCCTTAAGATCGGTTTGCGCTATTTTCATAAACGAATGCGTAAAGACCTGCTGCTCCAAAAAATCGATGGGGGCAAAAGAGTTTTCATCATCATCTTCATAGCCTTCAAGCGACATGGCTGTTTGTGAGATCGACAAAATAGACTGTACTTCATCAATCGAAAGCTTTGCACATTCAGCCAACTCTTTAATAGTGGGCTCCCTGCCTGTCTTTACCATAAACTGGTCTTTACTACGAAATACTTTATTAATAGTGGCCACTTGCCCGCAAGGCACACGCACCACTCTCTCGCAGCGCGACAAAGACCTTGATATCGCTTGCCTTATCCAATAGCCTGCGTAAGTTGAAAATTGAAATCCCAAACGGTAATCAAATCGATCGACCGCTTTTAACAAGCCGGACTGACCTTCTTGTACCAGATCGTCAAAATCCAGAAAACTGCCTTTGTATTGATTGGCAATAAATAAAACCAGCCTTGAGTTAGCTGAAGCAAGCTGTTGACGTAAACTTAACCAAGCATGTTCTGAAAAAACTACCTCGGAAAAGTGTTTATGCATGTCACTACTGGACAAAAACAGAAATTGCTCATCATAAGACGCTAATAAATTCGACCATTTAGGTGAATTTATAGTGCTACGTCTGCTTAAGCCTTCCAAGCGTTTGATAATTAAATTTGAATTTTTTTCGGTACTTTGCGTGGGTTGATAGCAAAGCCCTCTAAACTTGTAAGCATAGACAATGACATCAACCAGTTTCGTCAAATCATGAAAAGAATATGGAAATAGTTGCAACGCTGTTACGAGATTTTGCTTGTCAACAACGTAAGCGCTATCGGTCAATGCTTTGTCAGATAAGGAATAAAATTGTTTTTTTATATCCGCCAAGGCCGTTGTTAATTCTGATTCCAGCGTTGCTTCATCATCAAGATCAGGCGTCGCGAAAGATTTTTGTTCATACTGGTTAATCAACCATAAAGCCGTCACCGGGAACCGGGATAGTGCGTTTATCAGTCTGGCTTTCTCGTCTTTTAACTGACGAGCTATATGAAAATTACTATTCTCTGTATACTCTGTAGCGTGATTAACACTCGCTACAGGCTGTTCAGCTTCAACAGTAATGTTACCAACAAAGACTGCTGGTTCTTGTTTTGACAACTGTGTATTTAAATAAGCCATAACACCAAATCCTCGCAAACAGAGTGTCTTAAAAATAAAAGCCGTTGATTCGCGATGTTTTAACGCGATTATTAAGCAGCAATTTTTTTTAAACCGATAAGACAAATAAAAACTTCATTTGTTCTTTCTGAAGAAATTATTTATTAACGATTTGTTTATTAATCATTTCACGATAATGTAACAATTAGAATGTTTATTGTCAAACTATAGTTTTACAAAACATGAACAATATTTAATAGTTTAATTGACGCTTTGAAAATAGCAAGTGGGAGATTCGTTTCAGAATAAGGCATCAGCCCAACTATAAACAACGGCACTGGCAGTTTTGACAGGGCATCCAGGCGCTTTACAGCCAAGATAATGAACCAACCTATGTTGCAAATATCCAGCCAAGTTATTATTCCAGACGGCGAGATTGAAATTTATGCCATTCGTGCCCAAGGTGCTGGTGGACAGAATGTCAATAAAGTATCCTCAGCGATTCATTTACGTTTTGATATTCACGCATCATCATTGCCTGATTTTTATAAAGAAAAACTGCTGGCCTTAAATGACCAGCGTATTTCAAAAGAAGGAGTGATTGTCATCAAAGCGCAGCAATACCGCACCCAAGAAAAAAACAAAGAGGATGCCTGTAGCCGACTACAGGATTTAATAAAAAGTGTAGGCTTGGTGCATAAAAAGCGCAAAGCAACAAAGCCCACTAAAGGATCAAAGCTAAAACGCCTGGATGGCAAAAACAGACAAGGCCAACTTAAGGCCTTGAGAGGAAAAATTAATTTTCAATAATGGTATGGCTAAACGGATGTAGTTATTCAATCCCCTGACCTTGCTTTCCCCCTTTGACAAAGGGGGATTGAGGGGGATTTATCTAATAAAATCTCCCCTAACCCCTCTTTTTCAAAGAGGGGACTAAATGATTACATCCCGAAAACGGATTAGATTGCCGAAAGTGCCAACCGGGTCAATTTTGCACGGGCATCACCGCCACTCATATCTGGAATAATGCGTAACTCAAGCGCTTTTACCTGTTTGAGATCAACGGTGATAGCCTCAACTTCCCGCGTAGTCAGCGGTGGACTAAAATTATATTGCTGGCGCAAAATTTCCCGAGAAAAATCTTCATTATCGCTACGCCACAGCAAAACAAATTCTTGGGTACGGGGCTGTTCCTGCTCATCAAACACCAGCAAGATATTTTTAAGGGTTTGGGGTTGATCAAAAATAAGGCGAATGGTTTGCTCACCCGAACAAGCGGCCTGCCAACCTGATTCTGAACCGGCTATCAACGCTGATTCTATCGAATGTTCCGGGGATTCAGAACTTATTTCTACCTGCGCCAAATGCTCAAGATCCAAATAAATTGGATCCGATGGGTGATTGTTTGTTGTGGGTTTGTTGATCAGAGTTTTACGCATGATTGAACCTTTTGGATAGTAGTTAAATTTTTATTGTTTCCACGCTGAATTATTCACGTGATAACAAATATATTCAAGCCTGTCATTCCATATTTCTGCCAAGACGAGATATTGATACGGATGAAATAGTGCGGCAGATGGAAAAGCGACACCGGATGCAACAAGCATCATTTGATAATGCCTTTAACAAACAATACGCTTTTTCAACCAGTTAAAAAAATGTTAATTTAACAAAGTAGAACTATACTACTCACAATAAGCTTTATAAATGAATTAGCTCTGCTTGCGGAGAAGCGCTAGGTGCTGATATAGAAGATATTCGTCAGGCATAGGGTCTAATTTACATAGTGGCTATGATTTTTTATACGCCGATTGTGGTTACAGTGGCAGTTGTATTCCAAAATATTTGCAGGAAAAATAAAGTACTGGTAGTGAAGTTAATCAGCCGTTAAAAGTATTGGCAGCTGTTGAAGCGGCTAATAAAGTGCAAAAACAAATCTTACCCACCCGTTTTAAGGGTTATTTTGGCGAAAATTTAGTCGGGCGACATTTTGCCTTTGGGGACTAGCTTTTAAAGCAGGAACAGACGGAATACGGGAAACGGCTTCTCGCGTATTAATTAATGAGTTTTTACAAGCGTGCGCTACAATTAGCGCTTATGATCCTGTGGCTATACCTGAAGCGACTCATATTTATTTTATGTAGGCGTGCAAGGTATTATTTTTTCTGTGTCTATGATGGACGCATGTTTTGTTGCGGATGCACTTATCATTGTGACAGAATGGAAAGCGTTTCGAGCTCCAGATTTCAATGAGCTCAGACTTCACCTTAAGTAACCAATTATATTTGATTGGCGAAACTTGTATGAGCCTAAACAAGTGCGGGAACAAGATTTTGAATATTTTCCAATAGGTCGGCTTTAATGGAATTTCATGGTATATGCTCCTTCAACGCATTAGACTGTTTAAAATGATGTATTTGAATTATGATGATTGCTAAATCGACCTTTTGCATTTTGATGGGAACTTATAATGGTCAGGCTTTTTTAGCTGAACAACTATTATCCATAGAAAATCAGTCACATAAAAATTGGCGTCTTGTTTTAAGTGATGATGGCTCGACTGACGATACTTTGGTGATTGCAAAAGCGTTTCAAGAAAAGTGGGGCAGTGATCGGCTAGAGATACATCAGGGGCCTAAACAAGGTTTTTGTAAAAATTTTCTTGGTTTAGCGTGTGATCCTGGTATAAAAGAGGATTTTTATGCCTTTGCTGATCAAGATGATGTTTGGATGGTCGATAAATTGTCGATAGCGTTGGCGTATTTTAACTCAGAAAATAACGCAGACCTTCCCAGAGTTTATTGCGGTCGCACGCAGTTAGTGGATGAGCACTTAAAGGTTTTGGGTTACTCACCTTTGTTTGCCTTACCTCTATCCTTCCGTAACGCGCTTGTGCAAAGTATTGCCGGTGGCAATACCATGGTTTTTAATCAAGGTGCAAAAGAACTCTTGGAGAAGGCAGGTTTTCTGGATGTGGTATCGCATGACTGGTGGGTTTACCAGCTCATCAAAGGTGCCGGTGGGGTCGTCTTTTATGATCCAGAGCCGACCATACTTTATCGCCAGCATAATGATTCTCTGATTGGCAGAAATGATAGTTTTAGAGCGAAAATAGAGCGTCTTATTTATGTGCTCAGCGGTCGATTTAAAACATGGAATTCCATTAATTATGCAGCGCTCTTGACTGTAAAGCATCTATTGAGCAAAGATAACCAAAATATTTTACATACCTATGGCAAATTTCGAGGCGCCAGATTTAAAGACAGAGTCAGGTTGCTTGAGGTTTGCGGTCTTTATCGCCAAACCTGGCAGGGAACATTGAGCCTTTGGTTAGCGACCATATTGAATAAGATTTAGCAGAGATGATGAGCAACCTAAATAACAATATCTTAGCTATAAAAAATAAGGAATTAGTTTGAGCAGTTCATCGATAGCAATAAATCCCCACGCCACACAACCAACATCGCCGCTAGCATTATGCAAAAGCCTATGGCGCAATCGTCAGCTTATCGTGCAAATGACCAAGCGAGAAGTTGTTGGCCGCTACAAAGGTTCTGTAATGGGTTTGCTGTGGTCGTTTCTTAATCCGGTATTTATGCTGACGGTATACACTTTTGTTTTTTCAGTCGTGTTCAAAGCCCGCTGGGGGGTAGATGGCAACGACAGCAAAACCCAATTTGCCGTTGTGCTGTTTGTTGGCATGATTGTGCATGGTTTATTTGCCGAAGTAGTTAATCGTGCGCCCTCCTTGATTCTTGCCAACGTTAATTACGTCAAAAAAGTTATTTTTCCACTGGAAATTCTACCCGTCATCACAATGTGCGCTGCGTTATTTCATGGTCTCGTCAGTTTGGCGGTGTTACTGATCGCTTTTTTTATTTTTAATCACTCCCTGCAGTGGACGGTAATTTTCATCCCACTAGTACTATTACCAATGGTTATTCTCACCTTAGGCTGTGCCTGGATGCTGGCATCCCTGGGCGTATTTATACGGGACGTTGGTCAAACTATTGGTATCATCACCACCGTTATGATGTTTTTGTCTCCCGTATTCTTCCCGGTTACTGCGTTGCCGGAAGTTTATCGCCCATTGATCATGGCAAATCCTCTCACCTTCATTATTGAACAAGCCCGCGAGGTACTTATTTGGGGGCACTCACCCAATTGGATAGGGTTAGGTATTTATGCTGTGGTAGCCACCGTCGTGGCATGGGCAGGTTATGTCTGGTTCCAAAAAACCAGAAAAGGCTTTGCTGATGTACTATAACAATACACCCTTCATCCTTCCGGAATCGGTACACCGTTATCTATTCCTTAGACCGACCCCATTTTACAGGGAACCTGTGCGCCATTTATTGAATGATGCTGTTACCGCATATTTTCCCTTAATAGGTCTATTCCAATTAAAGAAAACACATAAATACTTTGCCAATGCCTTCTAAGCCAGCCATCAGTGTCAAAAACCTGAGTAAGTGTTATCAACTTTATGCCCAGCCCATTGATCGTCTAAAGCAGTTTTTGTGGCGCGGTAGACGCCAGTATTTTCGTGAGTTTTGGGCGCTGCGGGATGTCAGTTTTGAAATTGCCAAAGGTGAAGTGCTGGGCATCATTGGTCGCAACGGCGCTGGCAAATCTACCCTGCTACAATTGCTCTGTGGAACTCTCAATCCGACAGATGGCAGTGTCAATGTGCAAGGTCGTATCGCCGCCCTGTTGGAACTTGGCTCCGGATTTAATCCCGAGTTTAGCGGCCGTGAGAACGTCTACTTGTCCGCGTCCATCTTGGGGCTATCTCAACAAGAAATTGACGAACGCTTCGAAGCAATTGTAGACTTCTCCGGCATTCGCGACTTCATCGACCAACCCGTAAAAACCTATTCCAGCGGCATGTATGTGCGACTGGCGTTTTCGGTAGCCACCAGCGTCGATCCGGACATTCTGGTGATTGATGAAGCGCTTTCGGTTGGAGATGGAGCATTTGCGCGTAAGTCCTTTGACCGTATTATGGCGATGAAGGATGCTGGTAAGACTATTTTGTTCTGTTCGCACTCATTATTTCAAGTGGAAGCAATCTGCAACAGAGCGATATGGCTAGACCAAGGAGCGATACAACTGTCAGGTGCCGCTCATGAAGTTGCTATGGCTTATGAACAAAGTTTGATTCGCAATGATGCATCTCAATCTATCAAGGATCGGTCACCGAAAAATCAACCTGCTAAACCCCCATCCCAAACGGCATGGATTGTTGCTGTAACTGTTGCAGCTGACCAGGTTTCAGGAAAAATCGTTCAGGCTCGCAGCTTAGTTAGTGATGTCTCAATAAAGATTGAATTTGCCTCGGATATCACTTTACCTCTCCCAAATCTTGCAGTCACTATCACTACCGAAGATGGTAGGGGCGTCTGTATGGCAGGAAGCCAATTTGATGATGTTTGCTTGAATAGAGATGACTCCGGCCATGGTTCGGTCAGCTTGGTTTTCCCTGCCATCCCTTTGGCCAGAGGCAATTTCTTTATTAATGTTTTTCTAGGCTGTGAGAATTCTATTTATGTGTATGACTCGGCCTTACAGGTAGCCCAGATAAAAGTTAGCCAAAATGACAGAGAACAGGGTATCGTCAAATTGCCTCACTACTGGATTGGCGAAGCCCCTTCCCTGCCAACCATATGAAAATTTTATTTGTAAGCCGTGAAATGGGTAGCGATTTGCGTTATGGCATGGCTAAAAGCACCTTACCGATTATCCTGCAATTGCAACAGCAGGGGCACGAGGTTCGTTATTTGTGTCAGGACTCTATTGAGCCACCTATTTCTGATTGTTTACTCGTCAAGCTGTTAAACTTGATAGCCACCAAGTCTGATTGTCCTTGGATTTGGCATGCTATTACAGAGCGATTCAGAATGGGGGCGCTTGCGCAACAGCTCGCCGTTGCTGAAAATTATACTCATGTCCACTGTCATGATCCGATTATTGCCTTTGCTTATTGCTTATTTTATCTATTTCGCCCTGTTTGGTATAAAAAAAAAGCATGGGGATTTTCAGAACACGGTTTCGGCGCCTACACCAAAGATAAACCGTATATTGTGATTCCTCCCATAATCAAGTTTTTCCTGAAACAGTTAGAAAAAATAAGTGCTTGCACCGCTAATTGGGTGATCATCCCCAGCCAAACTGGATTACAACAATTATCCGTAGATCTTAATATTAAAAATATTCCACCCTCTTGGCAAGTCATTCCTCATGCCCGCCCAGATATTAACACCTACTCGCGTCACGACGCCCGACTTAGATTGGGTTGGCTCGATGATTTGTTTTACATTGTCGCCGTGGGCCAATTAATTCCACTTAAACAGTTTCCTTTACTGATCAAGGCTTGTGGCATGATCAAGAATCAGGCAAAAATACAATTGGTCATTTTAGGAGAAGGTGACCAAACACTATTGCAGCAAGTTGCCCAGCAAGAGAATTTATGCAATCCTCTGATCGTTACTCATACCGACGATATCGGCTTGTATTTATCCAGTGCCGATATTTATGTCAGCAGTTCCGCAACGGAATCATTTGGCATGGCGAATTTGGAAGCGGTTGTCGCGGGTCTGCCGGTTATCTACACTGATGTTGGCGCTACATCGGAAATCATGGGCAAGAGTGCTATTGTAGTTAAGCAAGACCCCTCCGACATCGCTATAGCCATTGAGAAAATGTACGATAATCCAGGCTACCGTGAAGCGGTGGCATTGGCTTGCAAAGAACGGGGGCAGCATTGGCCCGACAGCGAAACAATAAGCCTACGCTATGGGCAGGCATTTCAATTAATCAAAGTTGATCATGCTGCCTTATAAAAACTTCACGTTCCCCTTAAATGTTTATGCTCACATCCTGTGCAAGGATTATGGCGGCTTTGAATATTTGCACTATGGGTTGTTTGAGCAAGATGATGAGCAGGACATACAAAAAGCACAGCAACGCGCAAGCGACCTACTTTTCTCGTACTTACCAGCTAGTCCCTGTAGAATTCTCGATGTCGGCATAGGCATAGGCATAGGCACTACACTTTCAAAACTGGTAAAAGCCGATTATGACGCGACTGGAATCACCCCAGACGAAAACCAAATCAACTACGCGAAAAACCGCTATGGCGAAAACCTGCCCGTATTCTGCCAGAGATTGGAGGATTTTTCGGCTAGTCAGAAATTCGACCTGATTATTTTTCAGGAAAGTGCGCAGTACATCGATACGACAATTCTATTTCGAAAAGCCTCGGACTTGCTGAAGGATGGCGGACAGGTCATCATTATGGATGAACTGTCGCTACGTAAATGTTCACCCTCTGACCCCGGACTGCCCTGGGTTGATGATTACATTTCCTTGAGCAGCACCTTAGACTTTGAAATCATTAAACAACTTGATCTAAGCAGCCAGGCATTGCCGACCGATGTCTACATCGTGGATACCGTTATGCGCTATCGCGAAGACTTGATTGCTGAACTCGAGTTATCCAACGCAGACATTGAAGGATTAATTCAGGCCGCCCAAAACCATCTCGCTAAATACCGTGATGGCCGTTATGGATACGGCTTATTGCAGTTCAAGAAAAAACCGACCGAGCAGCATACACGGGTAACAGACTGGGCATATTCTAAAAATGAAACTGAGCTATTACACTTATTTCAAGCGGCTTTCGGGCATGAGATGCCACCCGAACTCTGGCGTTGGAAATACCAAGGTCTTGCTACACTGGGTACACTGTTGCGTGATGATGGCCAAGTGGTTGCTTTCTATGGTGCGATGCCACGCGCTATCCGTTTGTTTGGCTCCCCGGTAACCGCCGTACAAATCGGCGATGTGATGGTTCATCCTGAAAAACGCGGAACCTTAACACGTAAAGGCCTGTTCTTTCAGGTAGCAACACATTTTCTCGAACGCTTCGTTGGACAGAACCAAACCTTTCCAATAGCTTTCGGCTTTCCCTCAGAAAGAGCCTACCGCTTAAGTGTGCATCTAGGTTTGTATGATAAAGTCGGAGAATTGATGCAAGTGAGTTGGCCTGCCCTGCAAGCTCGCCCAAGCTACAAAGTTCGTTTGCGGCCACTTAACCATGACCAAGGCTCAACTGTCGATCGGTTGTGGCGGCAAATGGCTAACGCCTTACAAGAGCAAATAGTCGGTGTACGCGATTGGGACTATGTGCAACGCCGCTATCTACAGCATCCCACCCTAGGCTATCAGCTGTATCAGGTATCTTCCAGACTAACAGGAAGTCCTATAGGCGTTATCGTGCTAAACATCCTGGATGAAATAGTAGAGCTAGTGGACATCATCGCCCACCCACGACATATAAGCACTTTGGTACATTGCCTGCGCCGTCTAACCTGGAGTTTGGGCAAGTCAGAAACATACACCTGGATCACTACGCAAAACGCCCCACTATTCGCCAATACGGGCGAGATCACGCCGACCGGCATCATCATTCCTCATAATCGTTGGACACCTGGAATTCCCGCCAGTGAATTGTTAGATCGTTGGTGGTTGATGGGTGGGGATACGGACTTTCGCTAAAACTTCGCTCTCAACTTCTTCAAATCAAATATCAATGGAAAATAAACTTATCCCTTATCAAGCAACCCAATGCATTAAAGCAGACTCCGTTGTCGTTTTTGCTCCTCACCCCGATGACGAGGTGTTTGGCTGTGGCGGTGCTATTTTACGCCATGTTGCGGCGGGAGTACCCGTGCAGGTGGTGATTGTTAGTGATGGAGCTTTTGGTGCGGAAGAAGAGAAAAAATCCCGAGTCATAGCCGAAAGGGAAGCGGAAAGCCGCAAGGCAGCAGCCATCCTGAGTTATGGTGAACCGGAGTTTTGGCGCTTACCGGATCGTGGCGTTATTTACGGGGAAGCGTTGATTCAACGAATTATGGAGAAAATCCAGCACAGCGCTGCAAACTTGATATACGCACCCTCGCTATTGGAAATGCACCCTGACCACCGCGCTCTTGCTATGTGTGTTATTGAAGCGGTCAGACGAGCACCCAGCAAACCGCAATTGTCGCTTTATGAAATTGGTGTGCCACTACACCCCAATCTGTTACTTGACATCAGTGACCTTACAGAACGTAAAAAAATAGCGATGAAATGTTTTGAGTCGCAAAATAAGCAGCAACGTTATGATTTAGACATCGCCGCACTCAATCGCTATCGTACTTACTCCCTACCCGCAGAGGTGACTGCAGCGGAAGCCTATATTTTGGTATCTGCTGAAGAATTAATAAGTGATCCCTTTAAGCTCTACCAATCGGAACATCAGCGTCAAAGAGCGTTAGGTTTGGCTTTAGATAATACCGACATACCTCTGGTATCTGTGATCATCCGCAGCATGGATAGACCGACATTATCAGAAGCGCTGGATTCTGTTGCCTTGCAAACCTACCCTAATATCGAAGTGGTGGTGGTGAATGCAAAAGGTGCAGGGCATTCATTACTGGGGGACTGGTGTGGGCATTTTCCGCTGCGAATGGAGTTTGCTGCTGACGGCAGCGCTCTTACACGCCCTCAAGCCGCTAATCTGGGATTGGAAAAAGCCAAGGGTCAGTGGATTATATTCCTCGATGACGATGACCTGTTTGACCCCGATCACATTGCTAATCTAATCCAGGCTCTGCACTTACATCCAGAAGTCACTGTAGCCTATTCCGGTGTTCGGATAGTAGACGAGAAAGGCATTGTAACAAGCATTTTCAATGCCTCCTATGACCAAAGAAAATTGTTAGCATCAAATTTTATACCCATCCATGCACCTCTATTTTCTGAAAAACTTATCAACAAATATGGTGTCCGTTTCGACGAAAACATGGCGGTTTATGAGGATTGGGATTTCTGGATACAACTCTCACGCCATACTTCTTTTTTACATGTAAATAAAATAAGTGCAATCTACCGAGTGTCGCTCGGAAACTCTGGCTTGGGCCTGTCAGTCAATGAGAATATGCAGCGACAAAGCCGTGAGTTATTGTACGACAAATGGCGACTACTTTGGACAGGTAAAGATATAAATGGCCTTACCCAATATCTATTTGAGCAAAGTCAACCGTTAGAAGGACTTAAACAGTCTATCGCTGACCAAGCTCATCATATTTATGCTGTCGAGGCTGAGATGTCGTTACGCGGCCAACATATAGCAGGGCTTGAACAAACCATTATTGACCAAGCACATCACATTGATGCTGTCGAGGCTGAGATGTCGTTACGCGGCCAACATATAGCAGGGCTTGAACAAACCATTATTGACCAAGCACATCACATTAATGCTGTCGAGGCTGAGATGTCGTTACGCGGCCAACATATAGCAGGACTTGAACAAACCATTATTGACCAAGCACATCACATTGATACTATCGAGGCTGTACTAATGAGATTTCGACACTCATTCTATGGAAAATGCTTTTCCGGTTTATCACGTCTTTATTCATTACTTGGCAATAAAAAAACTTTGTCATGAATGAAAAAAATAATATTTTTGTCACACAACCTTTACTGCCTCCGCTAGAGGAATTTATTCCTTATCTGGAAAAAATCTGGGATAACAAAATTCTCACCAATGGTGGGCCGTTTCACCAGCAACTGGAAAAAGCACTCTGTGAATATTTGGAGATAGAACATATTGCCTTATTCACCAATGGCACGATTGCTTTGGTTACTGCGCTGCAAGCCTTGCGTATTACCGGTGAAGTGATCACTACCCCTTATTCCTTTGTAGCTACAACACATTCTCTATTATGGAACGGTATTAAGCCTGTCTTTGTCGACATTGATCCCAACACGCTAAATCTCGATCCAAACAAAATAGAAGCGGCAATAACGCCGCAAACCACAGCCATAATGCCGGTTCATTGCTACGGACAACCCTGTGATGTTGACGCCATTCAAAAAATTGCAAACACCTATAACCTTAAAATCATTTATGATGCCGCGCATGCTTTTGCTGTAAGAGACCAACGTGGCAGCATTCTAAAGTATGGAGACCTGTCGGTTCTAAGTTTTCACGCAACCAAAGTCTTTAATACCTTTGAGGGCGGAGCCATTGTTTGTCCCGATGCAAAAACCAAGCAACGGATTGATCACCTTAAAAATTTTGGTATTGTGGATGAAGTAACGGTGGTGGCGCCTGGCATTAACGGGAAAATGAGTGAAATTAATGCAGCTTTTGGCATGTTACAGCTTCAACATATGGATCACGCCTTAACACGTCGCAAGGAAATTGATACTGTATACAGAGAACGACTGACTGCTGTTACCGGAATACAATGCTTATGCGATGCTGGCGAAACCGTTGCTAATTACTCTTATTTCCCGATACTGGTGCAAATGAAATACCCGATAAGCAGGGATGCGTTATACGAAAAACTTAGAAACCAAGGCATTTATGCTCGGCGTTATTTCTACCCTTTGATTTCTGACTTTCCGATGTATAGAGGCTTACCCTCGGCTCAACAGGGGAACTTGCCGGTAGCGGCTAATGCGGCGACTAACGTATTGTGTTTGCCGATATATCCGGCATTGACTCAGCAGGAGTTGGATCGTGTCATCAATGTACTGTTGGTGAGTTAGCATGATACGTTGTTTAATTACGCATTTTGAATTGATCCGTCGTGAGGTATGTGTACCCGCAAACAACTTTCATGCTATTCGTTATGTCCTCGCACTATTCGTATTGTATTCGCATTCCTTTGGTTTATTAGTATTACCCGAGCCGGGATTATTTGCATTTACTTTTGGCTCCCTGGCTGTTAGGTGTTTTTTTGCGTTGAGCGGCTATTTGATCGCATTAAGTTGCATGCATACAAATAATCTCATCTATTATGCGTGGAATAGAATACTCAGAATTATCCCTGCCTTAGTAATTGCCATGATAAGCAGTCATTATTTGGGTAAATATTTTGATTTTTTTATAACTAACAATATTTCAAAAAAGCAAAAGAGATTAATTTAATGGCAATGCTGTCTCGCAACTTTATCTTACAAATGGGCTTTGCATCGGTTGGCAAAAATGTACAAATTTCAGATCGAGCCTCTTTCTACAATACCGCAAACATTTCTCTGGGGAATAACGTCCGGATTGACGATTTTTGTGTGCTATCTGCAGGTTTAGGAGGTATCAGTATCGGTAACTACATCCATATTGCAGCATTTTCGTCATTAATTGGGGCCGGTAAAATTACTTTATCTGATTTCTGTGGTGTATCGTCTCGCGTTTCTATCTACTCAAGCAATGACGATTACTCTGGAAAAAAAATGACTAACCCAACATTACCAAGTCAATACACAAGAGTAAGCCATGCTGATGTATTAGTTGGGAAGCATGTCATTGTTGGTTGCGGAAGCGTCATTCTCCCAGGCATAAGCCTTGAAGAAGGCGTTGCCATAGGTGCGCTGAGTTTAGTTACCAAAAACTGCGAGGCTTTTGGTATTTACTCCGGAAATCCAGCACGACGCATAAAATCGCGCAGTCGTGACCTGCTAAAGTTAGAAGCTGATTTCCTTAACAGCATCAATTAATTAATTAGAATAATTCTTACCAGTTAATAATATGTCAATAAAAGCCCAACCCTCTTACCGAATCAGCGTTCTATTGGTGACTTACAACCATGAAAATTATATTCGTCAGGCTCTTGATGCATTGTTTGGGCAAATAATTGGCGAGACTATTGAAGTCGTTATTGCCGATGATGCGTCATC